>Ga0210390_10000026_pt1 | contig 171789 bp, 141 predicted proteins | sample IncBWH11OmetaG_FD_161050 | JGI IMG/M metagenome (GOLD analysis project Ga0210390, IMG submission 161050) | Forest soil microbial communities from Barre Woods Harvard Forest LTER site, Petersham, Massachusetts, United States - Inc-BW-H-11-O ... | reverse complement strand
GGGACGGGGGGACGGGGGACCTAAGGCGCAACGAAGCGGATGTCCGGCGGGCCGGTGTCCGGGGATGTGAACGCCAGCAGGCGGGCGCCCTCCTCGGCGATCGCGGACTCCTCGTCCGAGGTCAGGGGGCGGAACGAGGAGACGGTCAGCGCGCCTCCTGTGAGTTTCCACGTGGCGTCCCACGCGCCATCGATCAGGACTGTGCCCCGGGTGCCGCCGTTGCCCGGCCACAGCGGCACCGGGTGGTCATGCGGGATCACCCGGCGGCGATCGGCGTGTGAGAGCAGCAGGTTGTCGTACTCCGGAAGAAACCGCGGCGGCGCGGGCACGTCCTCATCGGGAAGCGGGATGTCGGGCAGGTCAAGAAGCTCGGCTCCGTCGGGCCCACGGAAGACGCGCAGTTCGAGCCGGGCGGTGACCTCCCGCAGCCGGGTCAGGCCCGACCAGGTCTGCGCGTCCGCGACGGTGGCCGGGCCGAAGGCGGCCAGGTAGCGGAGCACGAGCCGGTCGACCGCGGACCGGGGCGGCTGGGCGGGCGGGACTGGCACGCCGAGCCAGGACTCGGCGCTGGCCCAGGTGGCCCGCGCGGACTTGCCCCAGAGGCCGCGCGGCGGGACCTGGACGACGGGGACCAGGTAGGTGACGGCGTACGCGAGGGACATGGGATCCGCCTCCGGCCAGAAGACGGCCAGCGCCGCGGCAAGCCGGGCCCGGGTGAGGGGGCCCTCGGTGAGCAGTTCACCCGCCCGCACGGCCAGCGCGTCGAGGTCGACCCCGGCCAGCCGGCGTGCGTAGTTGGCTCGCAGGCCAGCCGCCATTAGCGGTCCGAACAAGGGCCGGAACGTCATGAAGTCCGCGGCGTCCACCGCGTGAACGGTGGCGCGCATAATCGGCGCGCGGACCACGGTGCGCTCGGACACCAGACGGGAAAGGTCTTCCGGGCAGAAACCCGAAAGCCGCGTCCACAGCCCGACATACGGGGCGAGCGGAGCCTGGGCCTGCAGCCCGGCCAGATGCCGGATCGCCTGCTCCGCCGGCCGGGCGTGCCGGCGGAGCAGCAGCTGGCGGTCGAGCGTGGCACGGTTCAGGGCGCGCAAACTCAGCCTCGGATGATCGGTCACGCTTCCCACGGTAGGCGGGCATCAGGAAGGTGCGGTTCCTGAATCGCCCGCCCGCCGCCGCTGGCGGCTCGGTTAGGTGGTGTAGTAGCCCTCCAGGTCGGCGACGACCTGGACGCTGCCTGATGAGCCGTTGTAGAAGTCGATGGCACCGTCGACCACTGGCACGACGATCACCAGGCCGGAAACCGTCCGGCCGGCGGAGAAGGCCAGGTTCTGCACCGCTGGCAGCGACCCGCCATCGGGCCACACGGTCAGCGCGCCTGAGCGCTGCGCGCCGGTCACGGTCACGTCGAGCACCACGGCTGTTACCGTGCCCGGGATGCCCGGGATATCCGCGACCGGCGGAGTCACGGCCGCGGCGTTCGGCAGGACCGCCCCTCCGGCTCCGCCCAGGCCGGTGCGCGTGTCCAGGATCCGCACCGGACCGAGCGGCTGGAAGAGCGGGCCGCTGGCGGAGTAATAGCCGATGACGTCCCCGGTCAGGTCCAGCGGCCCGGTCGAGGCGTTGTAGAGGCTGATCTTGCCGCTCCGGACCGGCACCACGACGAGGCTGGTCACGGTCTGCCCGGCGGCGAAGCTGAGGTCGGCGACGCCGGGCCGCGCCGAGCCGGCCGGGTAGGCCACGAGATGCCCGGCCGCGGCGGGACGCACGGCGGTCACGTCGAGGGCCACCGCGGCGACACCGCTGGCGGGCACGCCGCCCTGGCCGGCGACCTGCAGGGTGACTGTGCCCCCGCCCGCGACGCGGGCCTTGCGCGCGCCGGTGCCGTTCCGGGTGTCCAGTATCCGGGCCGGACTGACGGCGGTCAGCGCGTACCCCGTGCTCCCCGCGGCGTAGTAGCCGACGATGTCGGCCGTCACGTCGACGGGCCCGGTGGAGGCGTTATAGATGCCGATCTTGCCGCTCCTGACCGGCACCACGGCGAGGTTGGTGACGGTCTGGTGCGCGGCGAAGCTGAGGTCGGTGACACCCGGACGCGCGGTGCCGTAGGGGTAGGCCACCAGCGAGCCGGCCGCCGCCGGATTGACCGCGGTTAGCTCGACGGCGACCGCCGCGACGCCCTTGGCCGGCACTCCGGCCATGCCGGTGACCGTGAGGTTGACCGTGCCGCCGCGGGCGATACGCGCCTTGCGCGCGCCTATGCCGTGCTGGGTGTCCAGTATCCGCTTCGGCGTGACAGGAACGAAGCGGTTAGGAGAGGGGGCCGGAGGCGCGCCGGTCACGGTGTAGCCGCCCGGCAGGTACCCCGGGGACGGCGTACCGGTCGTGTAGCCGACCTGGTCGAGGACGACGTCGTAAGTACCGGGCGTGAAGCCGGCCGTATTGAGCAGCAGGGTGAGCTTGGTGCCCGCCGCGTTGACCGACTGCGGGAACGCGATCTGGTAGCTGGAAGCGGTCACTCCGTCGCTGGCGAGCTCGAAGGACGTGCCCAGGTTCAGGTGGGTGCCAGTGACCACGATCGTGTGGTTCGGCCCGGCCGGCTGCCTGGACGGCGTGACCGCGGTGATCGTCGCGGTCTGCCGCGGGGTGGTGCAAGGGAACCGGCAGACGCCCTGCATGGTGTATCCGGTCGGGTTCGGCGACGTGCCCGCGGTCACAAGCAGCACGCCCTGGCCGATCGGCTGTGTCTCCTGGTTGGTTACACAGCTGGCCCCGAACTCCCCGTAGTTGCTGGTCCCGCACACCCCGTTGATGTACGTGGTGGTCCAGTCGGCGGGCGTGTAGATGTTGACGTTGGCGGCGTTCGGATACCCGGCGGTGTCCGTCCCGAAAATGCCGAACGTCTGGAGCGGCTGGATATCGTTGACCACCGCGCAGTAGCCGGCCGCCTTTTCCGTCAGCGTGCCGCTCACCGGTCCCCAGGTGCCCGAGGCCGAGAACTGGTGCGCCTGGCACTGCGGCACCCAGCCGGCGGCCGTGCCGATTAGCCAGGTGTCCACGTGCGTGGCGATCGCCACGCCCGAATAGCCGAGAGCGGTCACGATCACCTGGTAGTCCGTGTTCCCTGTGACCCGGCAGTAGGGCTGGTAGCAAATGGCGGCACCGGCGGCGTTGGTGACCTGCAGCACGGCTCCGGCCGGGGAGGGCGCGGTCGTGCGCACGTTGAAGAACAGCTTGTCCGCCGTCGCGGCTGTCACCCGCCAGCACAGCGAGTCAAGGTCCGAGGTGAGGGTGAACGTGGTCGAGGGACCACCCACCGTGGTGGAGGCGGGCTTGGCGCACTTGGCCGTGCTCGACACGTCACGCCGCACTAGGTGGTACGTGTCACCATGGCTAGTAGTGACTACCAGCGCCGTATAGGTGACGCCCGTCTTGTAGGCGCAGAGGGCGGAGCTGGCGCCCAGGCAGACCTGCGCACCCGTGGGATCGTTGACGTAGATCGCCCCGTCCACCACGTTCGAGATGTTCGAATAGTCGATCATTTCCCCCGTCGAGTGCTGGCCCGCCGGGATGGTGAGGCACTTGACGTTGGCGGAGGCGGTGAGCGTGACGGTCGCACCCCAGGACCCGCCGAAGCCAGACTGTGGCCATACGGCGCAGCCGGCCGTCGAGTTCGTCCGGTTCACGAGCAGGCGGTACTCGCCATCCGGGTTCGATGACGACAGGATGACCCGGAATGGCGCGGTGCCGCTGAGCGTGCAGGTGGCGTACGCGAAATTCCCGTTGGAGGACGAGCACTGCTGCGCGCCGGTCGCGTCCACGACCCCCGCCACGGTGGCGGTCGACCCGTCCGCGGCAGGCTGGTCGAGGAAGTAATCTGTCCCTCCGGAGGCGGTCGGCAGGTTGAGGCACAGCTCTTCGCCGATCCCGGTGAATGCTCCAGTCGCCGGACCGTTCGCGAAGCCGGTGTCGCCGGTGTCCGTACAGCCCTGGCTCTCATCAGCGGCGATGAAGGACAGGCCAAAGGGAATGAGGGAGGAATTCGGGCTCTCGTTCGCCACGAAGCTGTAATCGCCGGGCGCGAGATCGCAGTAAGGGCTGACACCGGCGGGGATCATGCATGCCGCCGTGCCGCTAGCGGTGTAGATCGTGCCTTGAAGCACCGGGTCGCCCGGGCCGACCGAATAAATATCGTAATTGTCGGCCTTCGCGACGGTCAGCGTCCGGCACAGGTCAGCGGAGGAGGAGGTCGGCACCTGGCCGTAGACCAGCTGAGGCGCCGCGACGCACCCCGCCGGGTCCGTGATGTCGTTCACGAACATGTCGTAGCTGTCCGCGTTCCCGTACTGCGCGCTGACGAAGACGCGGTAGGGACCGGTGCCGGTGAGCGTGCACAGCCCGTTATCGTCGACGCATACCTGAGTGCCGGTCGAGTCGAAGACGGCGACAGTGAGCGGATCGGCGGTCGAGGCCGAACTGGCCAGCAGCACGTCGCCGCTGGACATGGACGTGGGGAGCGCGTAGCACGCCCCGGTCTGGCCCGCGACAAGCGAGCCGGTGATGGCCGCGGCAGTGAACGACGTGTCGATCGCCGGACAGCTACCTTCCGACAGCAGCGCCGTGTACTCGAGTGCGTAATCGGTGCTTTGGTTGGAGACGGCAAGCGTGTAGGTACCCGGCTGGCTCGTGGCGCACTGGAAGAGCTGGGTCGGCTGCTGACATGTCACGGTAGTGCTGTCGGGCGCGGTGATCGTGATCGGCAGCGACTCGCCGCCGGTCGACAGGACCCGGACCAGCAGCACGTCGGTCGCGTCGGGCAGCGTGAGCGTGAACGTGTCGGTGCCGCTGCTCGACGGCGCCGTGCACGAATAGATAGTGTCCGGTGAGATCGAGCCGGAGCACGTGGAAGCCGAGCTGGCGGCGATCACACGCCGGATCGCCGTTGCGGCGGCCGCGCGCCGCTCGCCCGGTGACGTGACGACCCCCCGGGGGCTGGCGACCGCCGATCCAGGCTTAACGGCTGGCGGGGCGAGGGTGTGGCGCGCCGGAGTCGCTGCCGCCGTGGCGGCGGACGCTGCGCCGGGGGCCGCGAGCCCGGTCAGCAGGGCGAATAGCAGTGCCAGAATTCCTGGCACGCAGAGGCGTCGGCCGACGCGGAGCCGCGGTATGCGCATGTGGTCCCCTGAACCTGCAAAGGCTCTTTTTTCCGGTAGCCCCCGGATTCAGCGCATGACATTAGCGTATTGAGTGACTTATGAGCAATGATGTCCGGACCTGTAATCGAAATTACGGGCCTGGAGGCGTGGGCAACCCTTCGTTCCGGATCAAAATCTTTATAAATCCTCAGATGGAGCGGATGGCTGCGCCGGTCGCCGCGCCCCGGCTAATGCCGGCGCAGCGACTCGCGCTAAGCCCGCGATGCTCATCCGCGCGGCGGGTTCTGCTGGACGGCCCACTTGTTGCCGTCCGGGTCGGCGAAGAACACGAACCTGCCCCACGCCATGTCCTGGATCTCGCTGACTTCCGCGCCCCGCGCGAGTAGTTCGGCGCGAGCCGCCTCGATGTCCTGGACGACCATCTGCAAGCCCGCCATGCTGCCCGGCACGGCGTCGGTGATGCCCTTGCCGATCGCGATCGAGCAGGCCGACCCCGGCGGGGTGAGCTGCACGAAGCGAATCTCGTCGCTGACCGTGTGATCGTGGTCGGCGTTGAAGCCGGCCTGGCCGGTATAGAACGCCTTCGCCCGGTCCACGTCCGAGACCGGGACGGCCACGAGTTCGAGCTTCCAGTCCATGGATGACCTCTTTCCGCGTGTTCGGTTGTGCGTTAACACCCACGGTAAGCGGCTATTAGGAAGGATCAGTTCCTAATAGCGTGGCAAGCTGGGAACCATGCTGGAAACATCGGCCCGGCTGCTCCGGCTGCTCTCGCTGCTGCAAACCCCGCGGGACTGGACGGGGACCGAGTTGGCGGAGCGGCTTGGGGTGTCGGCCCGGACCATTCGCAATGACGTGGACAAGCTGCGCGAGCTGGGCTATCCCGTGCTCGCCACGCGCGGGCCAGCCGGCGGGTACCGGCTCAGCGCGGGCGCCGCGATGCCACCGCTGCTGCTCGACGACGAGGAGGCGGTCGCGGTCGCGGTGGGGCTGCGCACAGCGGCCGGCGGCGCCGTCGCCGGCATCGAGGACGCGGCGCTGCGGGCGCTGGCGAAGCTCGAGCAGGTGCTGCCGTCGCGGCTGCGGTCCCGGGTCGGGACGCTCCAGTCGGTGATCACGCTCGTCCCGGTACCCGGAGCGCCGCTGGTGGACCCCGACGTGCTCACGGCGATCGCCGCGGCCTGCCGCTCACGGGAGCGGCTGCGGTTCTCGTACCTGTCGCATGACGAGACGCGCAGCGACCGCGAGGCAGAGCCGTACCAGCTGGTGAACTGGGGACGACGGTGGTACCTGGTGGCGTTCGACATCCACCGCGGCGACTGGCGGACGTTCCGCGCCGACCGGATCACGGTGCGGATCCCGGGCGGTGGGCGGTTCACGCCGCGCCCGTTGCCATCGGACGACCTTGCCGCGTGGGTGTCGCGGCGGGTGGCGTTCGCCGGGTGGCGGTACCGCGCGCGAGTGACAGTGTTCGCGCCCGCCGCCACGGTGCTGGAGCGGATCGGGCAGTACATCGGGACCGTCACCGCGGTCGATGACGAAAGCTGCGTGCTTGACACCGGCTCGGACAGCCTGCCGACCCTCGCCGTGTACCTCGGACTGCTCGGCTATGAGTTCCGCGTCGAATCGCCAGCGGAACTAGCCGGCCACGTCCGCGAGCTGGCCGAGCGCTACCAGCGCGCGATCGGCTAGCGGACGCGGCGCGGGAGCCGGCGTCAGTCGGGGTCGCGGCCGGCTCGGAGCAGGCCGTAGGTGACCGCTTCTTCGAGCGCGTGCCAGGACGCGGCGATGATGTTCTCGTCCACGCCAACGGTCGACCACGTCTCGCCGGAGCCGTCATCGGACTCGATCAGCACCCGGGTGATCGCGCTGGTGCCGTGCGAGCCCTCGAGGATGCGTACCTTATAGTCGGCGAGTTCCAGGCTGGCCAGCTCGGGGAAGGTCTGCTCGAGCGCGGAGCGGAGCGCCTTGTCCAAGGCGTTCACCGGCCCGTTGCCCTCCCCGACCGCGACTACCCGCTCCCCCTTGGCGGTCAGCCGCACGGTCGCCTCGCTGGTGACGCCGCTGTCGGAATGGTGCTCCACGATGACCCGCCAGGACTCGACGGTGAAGTGCCGGCGCCTTTCCCCGGCCAGCTCGTCGCGCAGCAGCAGCTCGAAGGAGGCGTCGGCGGCCTCGAACGAGTAGCCGCGGGCCTCGAGCTCCTTCACCCGGTCGGTGACCGCGCTGATCGTCTCCTTGTCGCCGGACAAATCGTAGCCGAGCTCGCGGCCCTTGAGCTCAACCGACGCGCGGCCGGCCATGTCCGAGACGAGCATCCGCATGTCGTTGCCGACAAGCGCGGGGTCGATGTGCTGGTAGAGCATCGGGTCGACCCGTACCGCCGAGGCGTGCAGCCCTGCCTTGTGCGCGAACGCGCTCAGCCCCACGTACGGCTGATGAGTGTCCGGTGTAACGTTCGTGACCTCGCTGATCGCGTGCGCGATCCGGGTCATCTCCTGGATGCCATCCCCCGGCAGGACCGGCCGGCCCTTCTTCAGCTGGAGCCCGGCGACCACGCTGAACAGGTTGGCATTCCCCGCCCGCTCGCCGTACCCGTTGGCCGTGCCTTGCACGTGCGTGACGCCCGCCTCCACCGCGACCAGCGTGTTCGCGACGCCGCAAGACGTGTCGTCGTGGCAGTGGATGCCGAGCCGGGCACCGGTCTGGTCGGCGACCGCGCGGACGATGTCGCCGAGTTCGGTTGGCATCATGCCGCCGTTGGTGTCGCACAGCGCGATCACGTCGGCGCCCGCCTCGACAGCCGCGCGCACGCATTCGAGGGCGTACGCGGGGTTGGAACGGTAGCCGTCGAAGAAGTGCTCGGCGTCGAGGAAGACCCGGCGGCCTTCTTCCCGCAGATGCCGGACCGTGTCGGCGATCATCGCCAGGTTCTCATCGAGCGTGGTGCGCAAGGCGAGTTCGACATGCCGGTCATGGCTCTTCGCCACCAGCGTGACGATCGGCGCCAGCGATTCCCGCAGCGCCGCGACCTGCGGGTCGTCGGCGGCCTTGACGCCGGCCTTACGAGTCGAGCCAAACGCCGCGAGCTGGGCGGTCTTGAGGTCGAGTTCGGTCCTGGCCCGACGGAAGAACTCGGTGTCCTTCGGGATCGCGCCGGGCCAGCCGCCCTCGATGAAACCGACGCCTAGCCGGTCGAGGTGCCTCGCGATTACCAGCTTGTCGGCAACCGTGAGGTTCAGCCCCTCCTGCTGCGCGCCGTCGCGCAAGGTGGTGTCGTACACGTGGAACTGGTCGTCGAGCATTGTCGCTGTCCGTTTCTTCCGTGTCGTTTCTTGGTTGCCGCTAGGTGGCTGGTCCCGTCGCGCAAACAAAAAGACCCCTCGCGGAACGCGAGAGGTCTGCGCGTCGGCACCGGGTCAGCTTGCCGCTGACCGCGCCTAGAACATGGCGTCCTAGGAGCCGACGCGCCAGCCGATAATAATCAGCTCAGCCGTCACGATGCACAGTGTGCCACATAACGGCGCCATCGCGCCAACGGGAGCAGTTGAACGGGTCAGCCGACAGGGTCAGCCGGTTGCCGACAGGAACGCTCCCGCGAGCGACGTCGCCGCCTGGGCGGGGGTGGTCCCGGTCTGGAGAACCGCGACGGCCATGCTGCCCCGGTATCCCACGAACCAGCTCAGCCAGGCGTGCGGGCCGGTCTGCACGACTCCGGCCTGGCCGAAGACCGGCTGACCTGACGCGTTGGCCGCGCGGGCAGAACCCGACCGCACGGCCTCGCGCATGAGCTGGCGCAACTCGCCCAGCTCGGTGGCGGACAGCGGCGCCTGCCATGCGGCCGCCGGGTCCGAGGCGATCAGCACGGGCGCGTGGCCCGTGCCGGCGTCGACCTCGGCCGCCACCATGGCCATCCCGAGCGGGCTCATCAGGACACCCCCGGTCCCGGTGACCTGCGCCGCCAGATCCGCGGCACCGGAGGCGGCCGACGCCGACCCAGAGAAAGCCGACGGCCGCATGTTCCAGTCCGCGCCGACGCCGAAGGCCTTCTCCACCTGGCTGAGCTCGCCAGCGGTCAGGTCCGGCGCCATGGTCGCGAAGGCGGTCCCGCAGCCGGTGGCGAAGTCCGAAGCGAACGTGGTCGCCGTCGAATGGCCGGGCTGGTAGGTGAACGTCTGCCCGCCGACGGTCGCGACGTCGCGGCAGGGCATCGGTTTGTCCCCCACGTATCCGCTGCCGAGCAGCGCGGCCGCGGAGACGATGCTGAAGGCCATGCCTGGCTTTACCTTGGCGTTGAGCGTCCCGCCCGCAGGCAGCGGCACGCTGCCCGCCTCGCGCGCGGCCAGCGTGAGAATGTCCCCGTTCGCCGCGTCAACCGCGACGATCTCGCCCGCGTCGGGCTGCTCCGCGAGTGCCCTCGCCGCGGCCGATTGGTCGCGGCTGACCAGCGTCGTTCGCACCGGACTGCCGGCGACTCCCGGCCAGTCCTTCAGCGTCGAGACGACACGGCCCGCCGCGTCGACCACGACGACCACGGTGCTGGGCGTGCCGGCCAGAGTGTCCTGGTAGGCCTGCTCAATCCCGGATGTACCGACGGTGGCGCCGGGCTGGTAGGCCTCGCCTTCGTCACGCAGCTCGCCCGAATCCTCGGTCTGGACAGTTCCGAGCAGATCCGAGGAGGTGGTGTCGAACAGCCGCTCCGTCCTGCGCTGATAGCCGAGCCCAGGCACCTTGGCCAACCGCGGCCACATCGACCGGAACGCGGCAGGCTCCAGCGTCAGCAGCGAAAGGAATCCGCGGGGCGGCGCCGCACGGATCTCGCCAAGCACCTGCTGCGGGTTGAGATTGGTCAGCCCGCTGAACAGCTCGGCGGTCTTCGTTGCGTCCCGCAGCTCATCCGGGTACACGCCGATGTGGTAATCGGCCGACTTCGCCAGCAGCGACCGGCCATCCGAATCCTCGATCTGCCCGCGCGGCGCGAACGTCGTCAGCACAGCCAGCCGGTCACCTGGGCCCAGGTGAGGGCTGATCACGTTCGGCGCCCAGTCGATGAGCCACTGGCCGCCCTTCTCCGTCAGCCCGAACCGGCCGGTGTACGTCCACTGGTGTCCGCCTTCCCCCAGGTCGACACTGGCCTGGAAGGTAGCCACGGCGGTGTTCCCGTGCTGCGTGACGGACTGCATGGCGATGAAGGTGTCCGTGGCGTCCAGGTCGATGTACGCCGCGGCGAGCTGGGCGGCGACCGGACCGGCGTTCCCGGTGGTCAGTGCCGCGGCCTGCGCGTACCTGCCCTGTTGCCAGTCGAGCAAGAACGCCTGGACCGTGGGCTCGGCTGATGCCTCGCTGCCGAAGCCGGTCGCGAACCCGATGGTGAGCGTCCCCACGACGACCACCATGACGGCGGCCATCCGCTGCCGCCGGGACATCCGGACGCGGCGCTGCGGCGCCTGCTTGCGGTGGCGACTGCGATGAGAGCCGGGCGGACCGCTTGCCCGGGGGGGTCTAGGCGATCCTGGGGGTCCGGGAGGTCCGGGAGGTGCGGGTGGTGCAAACGGTCCGGGGGCTCCGGGCGGTCCTGGGGGGCCTGGGGGTCCGGGAGCACTGGGGACGCCGGAACCACCGGGGACGTCAGGCGCGCCGACCGCACCGCGGGCACCGGCAGCCGCAACTCGCGGCGCGGCACTTGGGCGTGGCAGCCCGTTGCCGCGCGGGCGCCCCGCATGGCTTCCCCGCTCACGCGAGCCAGCAGTCACCGTCCGCCTCCGGAGTCACCGTCGCCGCCGTAGGACACGGTCAACCTCCCTGGCAGCGTCACGCCGGGCCAGGTCTTGTCTCTTATCGTATGTGCGTTTGCCGCGGCCAAGTCCCAGCTCCACTTTGACTTTGCCGTCCTTGAAGTACATCGACAGCGGGACAAGCGTCAGGCCCTGTTCCGATGTCTTGCGTTCCAGTCGCTCGATCTCCCCGCGGTGCAGCAAGAGCTTCCTGGTCCGCCTGGGCAGATGATTTGTCCAAGTGCCCTGCGTGTACTCCGGTATATGAACGTTATGCAGCCAGACTTCCCCGTCCGAGACCTGCGCGAACCCATCAGCCAGTGACGCGCGGCCGGCACGCAGTGATTTCACCTCGGTGCCGGTGAGCGCCACGCCGGCCTCGAAGGTGTCCTCGATCGCATAGTCATGACGGGCGCGCCGGTTCCGCGCGATGACCTTGCTTCCCTGCTCGCGTGCCACGTCTCTCCTGTCAGACAGCCTGCGGCTACCTTAGGGTCCGGACCAGCCTAGACAGGCACCGGCCGCGAAGCGCTCAGACGCGCAGGTAGCGACGAAGCGTCAGGAACGACGTCACGCCGCACAGCAGCACTCCTACGAGCATCGCGAGCACGATGACCTCGACCAGGTCTGTAACCGAAAGACCGACGTTGTAACTGAAGTACTGCTGCAGGTTATTCAGCAACAGGGACTTCACGCCAACCAGCAGGCCGGCCGCCAGCGCCCAGCCAAGCAACCCGGCGATCACGCCCTCGAGCAGGAACGGCAGCTGGATGTAGAAGTTGGACGCGCCGACCAGCCGCATGATGCCGGTTTCCCTGCGCCGGTTGAACGCGGACAGGCGGATCGTGTTGGCCACGAGCAGGACGGCCGCGACGATCAGGATCAGCGCCACGATCACGACCGCGTTCCGCGCTGCGTCGAGCAGCCGGTAGAACTTGCTGAGGATGGTCATCTCGTCGATGACCGAATCGACACCGGGCGCACCGGTCACCGCACTGGCCACGATGTTGTAGTCGGCCGAGGGATTGCGCAGCTTGACCTCGAACGAGGGTGGCATGTCGCTTTCCGTGACGGTGGAGACGTACGACGGGTCGTTGGCGAAGTCCTGCTTGAACAGGGCGTACGCCTCCGGCTGCGACAAATAGGTGACCTGCTGCACCTGCGGCATCGAGGCCAGCGTCTGCTGCAACTGTGACTGCTGCCCCGGTGTCGCAGCTCCGTGGCAGGACGCGTTGGGACTGTCGGCCGTGCACAGGTACACGGAGACCTCTGCCTGGCTCTGCCACAGCGTCCGCGACCTGTCCACCTGCTTCACGAACAGTAGCCCCGTGCCGAGCAGAGACAGGCTGATCGCCACAACCACGATGAGCGCGATAGTCATCGTGAGATTCCGGCGCAGCCCGACCCAGATCTCCTGGAACACGAAGTTTGATCGCATACTGGCCTTATCTCATCCCTGGGTAGTCGTGTGTGGTCTCGCGCGATGTGCCGTAAGCAGGCGGTAATCCCGCCGTGGCTAGTACGCCTGGCCGTACACGCCTCGTACCTGGTCGCGGACCACCTTGCCGTACTCGAGCTCGATGACGCGCTTGCGCATCGAGTCGACGATGGCGGCGTCGTGGGTGGCCATGACGACTGTTGTGCCGGTCCTGTTGATCCGGTCGAGCACCTTCATGATCCCGATCGAGGTGGCGGGGTCGATGTTTCCCGTTGGCTCGTCGGCGAGCAGGATCATCGGGCGGTTGACGAACGCCCGGGCCATGGCGACCCGCTGCTGCTCGCCACCGGACAGTTCGTCGGGCATTCTCTCGTGCTTGCCCTCGAGGCCGACGAGGTCGATGACCTCTGGCACCACGCGCCTGATGAACCGCCGCGGCTTGCCGATGACCTCAAGCGCGAACGCCACGTTCTGGTAGACGTTCTTGTTCGGCAGCAGCCGAAAGTCCTGAAACACGCAGCCAATACGGCGGCGCAGGTGCGGCACCTTCCAGTTGGTCAGCCGCGCTAGGTCCTTACCCGCCACGTGGATCCGGCCATCGGACGGCCGCTCCTCCTTCAAGATGAGCCGAAGGAACGTCGACTTGCCCGACCCGGAGGGTCCCACGAGGAAGACAAACTCCCCCTTGTTGACGGTGAGGTCCACGTTCTCCAGGGCGGCCCGTTCCTGGTTCGGGTAGACCTTGGTGACGTTGTCAAAGTTGATCACGGGACCATCACTTCGATCTCGACGGAGGGGCTGGCCAGCCTACAGTCAGGTTGACGCCGGGCGGGGGTATTTCCGGCCTAGCCGGGCAACTTGCGGGTAACCTGGGTAGGCCAGGGAACAGTCTAGGGGGAAACTGTGGGCCAAGGCTCCAGATCACTGCAAGTGCACCGGGCCACCGCGACGGAAGGGGTATGAGATGAGCTGCGAGCACCTGATCTGTGCACAGTGCAGTGGCCCGGTCGTCGAGGGACGCTGCCCGGCGTGCCGGGAGGCCCGCGCGCACGTCCACCACCACGGTCCGGCCGGCCTGACCCCTCAGTTGCTCATCGCCATCGCGCTCATCCTCTTGCTCGGCCTGCTGATCGCGACCCACGTGATGGCCTAAGCCCAGCTGGCCTTCTACGGGTGGCTAGCTGAGGGCTAGCTTGGCTGCTATCAGCAGCATCGTCGCCGCGATGAGCAGGTCCAGGACCTGCCAGGCTCGCGGGGTGGTGAGGAGCCTGGCGGCGAATCGCGCGCCGAAGCCGAGGCCGAGGAACCACACCGTGCTGGCTAGGCACGCCCCGACGGCGAACCACCACCGGCCCGTGGGGCCGTGGGCGTTCGCGACGGAGCCAAGCAGGACCACGGTGTCGAGGTAGACGTGCGGGTTGAGCCAGGTCAAAGCCAGCGCCCGGCGGAGCGTCGCGAGCGCCGAGCCCGCACGCTCCGGTGCCGCCGTCAGGGCGGCCGGGTGCCGGGCGCGCCACGCGGAGGACAGCCCGTACCAGGTGAGAAACGCCACCCCGAACCAGCGCACCGCTACCAGCGCCCACCCGGCGTGCTGCACGATGGCGCCGATCCCGCCGACCCCCGCGATGATCAGCACGAAGTCGGAGAACAGGCACACCGTCACCACCGCGCCCACCCGCGCCCGTCGCAGCCCCTGGCGCAGAATGAAAGCGTTCTGTGCCCCTATCGCCACGATGAGCGAAAGACCGGTGAGAAGCCCGTCAAGGGAAGCGCCAAACACGCTTCGACGCTAAGTGCACTCCGCTGTGAAGGCAAACAAATATTTCTACTGATCGTTTAGCTGTGCTTAACTGTGCTGGTGGACCTGAACCCCGGCCAGATCGACGCGCTCGTGGCCATCGCCGATCACGGCAGCTTCGAGGCCGCCGCACGGGACCTGCACATCACGCCGAGCGCGGTCAGCCAGCGCATCCGCGCCCTGGAGGCCGCCGCGGGCCAGATCCTTATCCGCCGGGGTACGCCGTGCCGGCCGACTCCGCACGGCGAATGGCTGGTGCGGCTGGGGCGGCAGACAAGGCTGCTGCAGGACGAGGCGAGCCAGGCGCTCGACCCGGCCAGCGTCATCGAGCTGCCGGTGGCGGTCAACGCCGACTCCCTGCCGACGTGGTTCTTCGATGTTCTGTCAGCGGTGGCCGAATGGGACGGCACCGCGCTCCGGCTGTGCGTCGAAGACCAGGCACATTCCCAGGAACTGCTCCGCGGCGGTGACGTGCTCGCCGCGGTCACCAGCGACCCGGCGGCCGTGCAAGGCTGCACCGTCGAGCCGCTCGGATCGCTGCGCTACATTCCCGCCGCGGCCGCGGCGTTCGCCGACCGCTGGCGGCGCGGGCAGTTGCCCGACTGGGCGGCGATGCCGGTCGTCATCTTCGGCGAGAAAGACCAACTTCAGCACGAGCAACTGCGACGCCATGGCGTCGCGCTGCCGCCTGTCGTGCACCAGGTCCCCACCAACGCCGACTTCTACCAAGCCGTCAGCGTCGGGCTCGGCTGGGCCATGCTGCCTGAGTCGCAGGCGCACGCTGACCTGGCCGCGGGCCGGCTCGTTCGGTTGTCCCCCGACCTGACCGACGTCCCGCTGTACTGGCAGCGGTGGCGGCTGGACTCGCCGCGGCTGACCGCGCTAAGCAACGCGGTCCGCGAGGCGGCGAGCAGGTACCTGCTCACCGCCAGCCGGCCATTACGCCTGCTTGCCGCCGTTCTCGCCGCGGCGCAGCCAGCGGATCTCCGCGTCGATGAAGTCGTCGATCTCCCCGTCGAGGACGGAGACCGCGCTGCCGGTCTCCATACCGGTCCGCACGTCTTTCACGTTCTGGTACGGATAGAGCACGTAGTTGCGGATCTGCGTGCCCCAGGCCCGGCCGCCGTCGCCGCGCAGCGCGGCCATCTCCTCGGCCTCTTCCTGGCGCCGCCGCTCAAGCAGCTTGGCCTGCAAGACGGCCATGGCCGAGGCCCTGTTCTGGATCTGGCTCCGCTCGTTCTGGCAGGAGACCACGATGCCGGTCGGCAGGTGGGTGATGCGCACCGCCGAGTCGGTGGTGTTGACGCCCTGACCGCCTGGTCCGGAGGAGCGGAACACGTCCACCCGGATCTCGTCCTCGGGAATCTCGACGTGGTCGGTCTGCTCAACCACGGGCATCACGTCCACGCCGGCGAACGAGGTCTGCCTGCGGCCCTGGTTGTCGTACTTGGAGATGCGGACCATGCGGTGCGTGCCCTGCTCGCCGCGCAGCGTGCCGTACGCGTACGGCGCCTTCACCGCGAAGGTCGTGGACTTGATCCCCGCTTCACCGTACGAGACGTCGTAGACCTCGGCCGGGTACCTGTGCCGTTCGGCCCAGCGCAGGTACATGCGCTGCAAGTTTCCCGCGAAGTCCTCCGCGTCCGCCCCGCCCGCCTGCGAATTGATCGTGATCAGCGCCTCGCGGTTGTCGTACTCGCCGTTCAGCAGCGTGCGCACCTCGAGCTGGTCGATTTCCTTGCGCAGTTGCGTAAGGTCGCCCGCCGCCTCGTCCCGGGCGGTCTGGTCGTGCTGTTCGTCGGCAAGCTCGAACATTACGCCGGTGTCCTCGAGACGCTGCCGCAGGCTCTCCAGCCGCGCTAGCTCTCCCTCCAGGTAGGAGAGCCGCCGGGTGACCTGCTGCGCTCGCACCTGGTCCTCCCAGAGCGCTGGATCGGCGGCCTGCTCGCGCAGGTCGGCGGCCTCGGTTTTCATCGCATCGGGGTCTAGCACGGCCTCGATCGTGTCGAGCTTCGACGACAGTTCCGATATCTCATCGGATGGATCGATGGCTGCCATGCCGGAAAGCCTACGCGAGGACGGGCCGGGCAGCGTAACAGGTTCACGCCTGGCAGACATCGGCAACAGGTATCCTCCCCATCCGTGGCACACCGAACGCGCTGGACGCGCCTGCTCCGCGGCGCAGCATTGACGGCGACGGCGGCGCTCACCGCCGTCGGCTGCACGTCGGCGCCCGCGACAAGCACAAGCAGCAGCGGGCACGGCACCGCGACCGGGACCGCCGTCACGGCCGCCGTCGCCGCGAGCGCGTACCAGCGCATCGTCCCCGTAGTCCTCGGGGGCGGCAACTCAGCGCTCGGTTCGGCCGCCCTGTCGTCCACCACGGACGTGGCCCATGTAGAGGTCAGCACTGCCGGCCTCAGCGCACGGTACTTCAACGTGCGGCGGCCGGCCGGCGGCGTGATGCGGCTGGGGACACCCGCCTTCTACCTGCCGGAGTCGGCCCGATATCCGCAGTGGTTCGTCGCTGACGCGAGCGTCTCTTCCAGCACCTCCGCGCTCGCGGCGGGTCAGAAGTGGATCGGTGCGCCTGGCGGGATCCAGTGGCGCAGCGCCGCGGGGCACGCGGTGTTCCTCTTCACGAAGGCGAGCGCGACCGCGTCCTGGCAGCTGTCAAGCCTGTCCAAGCTCGCGCCCGGCACGTCACTTCCCGCGCTGGCTACCGACAGCAGCGGCCACGTGGCCACCGTTTCCGCTTCGGACAGCGCGCTGCTGGCCCAGCCGAGCTTTACCGGCCCGCTGCAAGCGGGTGTGGTGGACGACGGGCCGGCGAGCCCGTCGGCGAACGTGGTCGCCAGCGGGCCGCTGACCACCGGCATCTACGACAACGAGCAGGCCGGGCTGGTCGGGCTGACCGCCCCGCGCGGCGACATCCTGCAGTGGGACCTCGAGGGAACGAACTACCAGCAGTTCGCGCTCCGGACCGCCGACGGCGGCGCACTGGTGTTCTACGCGATGTACCTGAACACCGCGGTGCAGACCCCCGCCTCGCTGAACCAGTCCCTGCCGCTCAGTCCGGGTCCGGCCATCGGCGTCTCGCGGGTGCTGGCCCCCCTGCTCGGCCGCGGCCAGCCGGCGCCGCGGATCAAGCTGGAAGGCCAGCAGCTGCTGTCTTTCACCGCCGTCGACCCGCCCGCCAACGGCGGGAAGATCCAGGTCATCGCGATCGGCGGCGACTGGAGCTACGCGTCGGCCTCCTGACCGGCCCCGGCCTGGGCAGGCCCGGCCTGGGCAGGCCCGCCCTCGGCCGGGAGCGAGCCTGGCGCGACAAGCGTGCGGATCACCCGGCACGCTACCGACAGCGTGGTGAACGTGAACCGCTCGCTTTCCCAGATCTCGCCGAGCGTCCGCGCGGCCCGCGCTACCGCGGAGCCGTTCCGCTGTTCCCAGGTCGCGACCCGCTCGCTGACCGTTCCTGACCCGCCGATGGCGAGCACGTCCCTGGTCAGCGCCGCGTGCGCGCCGTATAGGTCGTCGCGCAGCGCCGCCCGCGCCATGGACGCCCAGCGGTCTTCGCGCGGCAGGGCGACGATCAGGTCCCGCAGCCGGCCTAGTTGCAGCCGGTCGGCGAGCGCGAAGTAGACGGCCGCGGTGTCCTCGACCGTGTTACCGGTCATGGCCGCGCTCTGCACGATGTCGAAGGCCGAATAGGACGGCACCATGGCGGCCACCTCGTCGGCGAGGGTCGCCTGGATGCCGCGTGAGGCGAAGGAGGCCCGCCGCTCTTCGTACGTGGCAAGGTCACGCCCCAAAAGCAATTTAGGTATGCCTGAACGAACCGTGGCGACTCCCTCGCTCAGGAAGCTCACCGTCTCGGCGATGCCGAACGCCGGGCGCCTGTTGAGCAGCAGCCACCGCGTCGCGCGCTCGATGAGCTTGCGCGCCTCGAGGACCAGCCCGATCCTGGCCTCGACGTCGATCTCGCCGGCTAGCTGCTCGACCTGGCGCCAGAACGCGGGCATGCCGAAGACCTCACTGGCCACCAGCCAGGCCCGGGTGATGTCGGAGACCGGGTAGCCGGTCTCCTCGGCCATCCGGAACAGGAACGTCGTGCCGCCGGTGTCCACCATCTCGTTGACCACGGAGGTGCTGACGATCTCCCGGCGTAGCCGGTGGGCGCTCATCCGGTCGGCGTACCTGGTGCGCAGCGGCGCCGGGAAGTAGCTGACCAGCGTGTCGTGCAGATACGGGTCGTCGGGCAGGTCGGAGGCGAGCACGTCCTGGTCGGCCGCGATCTTGGTGTGCGCGAGCAGCACCGACAGCTCCGGGGTGGTGAGCCCGACGCCCGCGGACCGGCGCGCGGCGATCTCCTTGTCCCCGGGAAGCTCGTCGCCCTCCACCGACAGGCGGTTCTCCCTGGCGAGCTTGCGCAGGTACCTGGCGTGCACGTGGAGCATCCGCGGGGCCTGGTAGCGGGCGGCGGCCAGCGCCATGTTCTGCATGTCGTTGTGCCTGAGCACGAGCGCGGCGACCTCATCGGTCATCGCGTGCAGCAGTTCACCGCGCGCGTGGGGCTGCATCGCCCCCGACAGCAGGATTTTTATGTTGACCTCGTGGTCGGAGGTATCGACGCCGGCCGAGTTGTCGATGAAGTCGGTGTTCACGAGCCCGCCGCCGAGCGCGTACTCGATCCTGGCGGCCTGGGTGAGCCCGAGGTTGCCGCCCTCGGCGACGATCCTCGCTCGCAGCTCCGTCGCGTCGACCCGGACCGCGTCGTTGGACCGGTCGCCGACTTCGGCTTGCGTCTCGTTGCTGGCCTTGACGTACGTGCCGATCCCGCCGTTCCACAGCAGGTCCACGCGGGCTTTCAAGATGGCGGAGATCAGGTCGTCGGGCGACAGGGCGACCGTGCCCTCGTCGATGCCGAGGGCGACGCGGGCCTGCGCGGACAGCGGCACCGACTTGACGGCGCGCGGCCAGACGCCACCGCCCGCCGAGATCAGCGCGGGGTCGTAATCGGCCCAGGAAGAACTCGGCAGCGCGAACATCCGCTCCCGTTCCGCGAAGCTGACCGCCGGGTCCGGGTCGGGGTCGAGGAACACGTGCCGGTGGTCGAAGGCCGCGATCAGCTTGATGTGCCAGGATAGCAGCATTCCATTGCCGAACACGTCGCCCGACATGTCGCCGACGCCCACGGTGGTGAAGTCGTCCGTGTCGGGGTTCATCCTGAGCGTCGCGAAGTGCCAGCGCACCGACTCCCAGGCGCCGCGTGCGGTGATGCCCATCTTCTTGTGGTCGTAGCCTTCCGAGCCGCCGGAGGCGAATGCGTCACCGAGCCAGAACCCGTACCGGTCCGCGATCTTGTTGGCGACGTCGGAGTACGTCGCGGTGCCCTTGTCGGCGGCCACCACCAGGTAGGGGTCGTCGCCTTCGAGGCGCACCACGCCGGGCGGCGGCACCACCTGGTCGCCCGCGATGTTGTCAGTGATGTCCAGCATCGCGCTGATGAACATCTTGTAGCAGGCGAGCACCTCGGCCCGGTACGCCGCACGGTCGGCCAGGCTGGGCAGCCGCTTGCACACGAAGCCGCCCTTCGCGCCGGACGGCACGATGACCGAGTTCTTGACCTCTTGCGCCTTGACCAGGCCGAGTACCTCGGTCCTGAAGTCCTCTGGCCGCTCGGACCAGCGCAGCCCGCCACGGGCGACGTAGCCGAACCGCAAGTGCACCGCCTCGAGCCGCGGCGAGTACACCCAGATCTCGAACTTCGGCCGCGGCGCCGGGATCGCGGGGACTTTCTCCGGTGCGAGCTTGAGCGCCAGGTACGGCGCCGGGTCGGCCGGACGCTGGAAGTAGCTAGTGCGCAACGTCGCCTCGATGAGCGCCAGGTAGGAACGCAGGATGCGGTCGTGGTCGAGGCTCACCACCTCGTCGAGCGCGCCCCGCAGTTCCTCGGCGATCGCCTCGCAGCGCTCGCCCGCGCCAGCCTGCCGCGCCGGGTCGAACCGCGACTCGAACAGCCGGACGAGCAGCCTGGTGATCGCGGGATTCGATCGCAGCACCCGCTGCAGGTAGTCCTGGCTGAACCGGACGCCGACCTGGCGCAGGTACCTGGCGTACGCGCGCAGCAGCACCACCTGGCGCCACGTCAGCCCGGCGTCGAGGACGAGTCCGTTGAACGCGTCGTCCTCGGTCTGGTCGTTCCACAGCGCGGTCAGCGCCGCCTCGAACCCGGCGCGGACCGCGGTCGCGCGTTCGGCTTCTGTGCCGACCACGGTTTCAAGCGCTTGCGCGCCGCGCGCCGGCTTCAATCCGAAGTCATAGATCCAGAACGGCTTCGCCAGGTGGCCTTCCGCCGGACCGCACGAGATCGACCCGCCGAACTCGTACGGGTGCTCATCGTCGACCTCGAGGCCCATGTGCTGCAGTTGCGGCAGCACCTGGGAGAGCGTGATGGGGCTCGCGGACCGGAATATGCGCACCCGCCACGCGTCGCTTCCCTCGATCTCCAGGCGCAGCGCGAAGGGCTCGCGGAACTCCCTGAGGCGGAGCATCTCCGTCAGGTCGTCGACCGCTTCGGCGGCCGAAGTGTCCGCCTTGTAGGTCTCAGGGATGGCTTCGGCGCAGACCTGCAGCAGGCGGGACGCGCGCTCGACGCCGAGGCGGCGCTCGGCCTCCTCGGCCAGGTCCTCGTCCCAGGAGCGGACCGCGGCGGCGATCTCGGCCTGCAGCGCGGCGGTGTCCAGCCGCGGCAGCGGGCGGCCCGGCTGGAGTTGCACCACCACGTGCAGCCGGGCGAGGGCGGAGTTGCCCACCATCGCGCTGTAGTCGACGGAGACGCCGCCGAAGGCCGCGCGCAAGATCTCCTGGCAGCGCAGCCTGACCTTGGTGGTGTACCGGTCTCTCGGCAGGTACACAAGGCAGGAAATGTACCGTCCGTACGCGTCGGGACGCAGGAACAGCCGGACCTGCTTGCGCTCGCCGAGGCCGAGCACGTCGAGCGCGATCGGGGTCAGCTGCTCCGCGCTGATCTCGAAGAGCTCCTCGCGCGGGAAGCCCTCGAGGATCTCGATGAGGGCCTTGCCGTCGTGGCTGTCGGCGGACAGCCCGGCCGCCTCGAGCATCTGGTCGAGCTTGCGGCGCAGCACCGGGATGCGGGTGATCGACTCGGTGTAGGCGGCCTGCGTGTACAGGCCGATGAACCGGTACTCACGGGCGACCTGGCCGTCAGGGCCGAACGTGCGGACCGCCACATAGTCGAGGTAGCTGGGCCGGTACACGGTCGACTGAGTGCTCGACTTCGCCAGCACGAGCAGCCGCGGCGTGCGCTCCGCGTGCAGGCCGCCCGGCGGGGTGACCGCGACCGAATCGGAGACGTCGTGGCGGAGCATGCCGAGACCGGTGCCGGGCACCGGCCGCAGTTCCGGCTCGCCCTCGTGCCGGACCACCGTGTACTCGCGGTAGCCCAGGAACGTGAAGTGGCCGGCCGACAGCCAGGCGAGCAGTTCCGCCGCCTCCGCCTCTTCCGGGCCGCTGCCTTCGGAGTCGGTGAGCGAGGCGACCAGATCGCGGGCGGCGGCGCGCATCCGCCGCTGGTCCTCCATCGCGACCCGCAAGTCGTCAAGCACGCGGCGCAGATCCGCGGCGAGCTGATCGTGTCCGGCCAGGTAACCGAGCTCGACATGGATCCAGGACTCGGACACCTCGCCCGCGGCCGGCTCGTCGCCGACCACAACGGCGCCGGCGCCGACCCCGCCAAGCTCGATCCCGTGTGCCACTCCGGTCACATCCCGGTGGGCGGTCAGCACCGGGTGCACGATCAGCCTGATGTCGGCGGAATGCCGGTTCAGCTCCATGGTCACCGAGTCGACCAGGTAGGGCATGTCGTCGGTGACGATGTCCAGGACGGTTCCGGCGCCGGTGAGCGATGCGTCTCCCGAGTCCCGCACCTCGACGGCCGCGCGACCCTGCGGGCGGCTCGCCCCGAGCGCCGCGTGCCTGGCCGCCACCGTGGCCATCCGCTGCGGGCCCGCCGTGGCGAGCACCCCAGGAGCGACCCGCCGGTAGTAAGCGCCCAGGAAACCGCCCAGGTCACCTACCGCCGCGCGGAGCTCGCGGCTATCGCCTGGCGGCGCCACCGCATTGTCCGCGTCCTGCGCCCACAGCTTCGCTGCGTCGGCGACCAGTGGCTCCATTGCCTCGTCCGAGGTACCCCTGGCCTCGTCCGCGCGTTCCGGCATTCGGCTCTACTCCTTTGTGAGATCCACCGCGCACGTCATTGTGCGCGACGGCTTACAGACTAAGTCGCCGCACGTAGGAGGCGAGCACCTCCGGGTTGGCCAGCGCGCTCGGGTCCGCGGCCTCAGCCACGGGAGTGCCGAGCAAGATCTTGCGCACCGGAATCTCCAGCTTCTTGCCGGACAGGGTGCGCGGCACACCCGGGACCTCGATGATCTCGTCGGGGACGTGCCGCGGAGACAGCTGCTGGCGCAGCGCCGCCCGGATCCGGCCGGTGATGTCGTCGTCGAGTTCGCGTCCGGCCGTTGGCTGGACGAACAGGACGAGCCTGCCTTCCGCGCCGAGCCGCCCAGTGTCGACCACCAGGCTGTCGGCGACCTCGGGGAACGACTCGATGACCCGGTAGAACTCGCTCGTCCCCATCCGCACGCCGCCGCGGTTCAGCGTGGCGTCCGACCGGCCGTAGATGACGCAGCCGCCGTCGGGGAGGATCTCGATCCAGTCGCCGTGCCGCCAGATGCCGGGGAACTCCGCGAAGTAGCTGTCGGCGTACCGCGAGCCGTCCGGGTCGTTCCAGAACATCACCGGCATCGACGGCATCGGGGCGGTGATGACAAGCTCGCCGACCTTCCCGATGACCGGCTTCCCGTCCTCGTCGAACGACTCGACCTTCGCGCCGAGGGCGCGGCCGGATATCACGCCGGACCGCACCGGCAGCAGCGGGCAGTGGCCCACGAACCCCGTGCACACGTCGGTGCCGCCGGACATCGAGCCGAGCTGGAGGTCCCCGCCCACGGCGTCGTACACCCAGCCGAAACCCTCAGGCGGCAGCGGGGATCCGGTCGACCCGATGCCGCGCAGCGCGGACAGATCCCAGGCCTGCCCCGGCCGCAGCCCCGCCTTCTGGCTGGCCATCAGGTACGGCGCGCCGACCCCCAGGTAGCTGACTCGCTCCTGCGCGGCGAGCTGCCATAGCCGGCCGGTCTCCGGGAACGTCGCGCTGCCGTCGTACAGCACGAGCGTCGTGCCCGCCAGCAGCCCGCCGACCTGGAAGTTCCACATCATCCAGCCGGTCGTCGTGTACCAGGTGAACCGGTCACCGGGATGCAGGTCCAGGTGCAGCGCGAGCGCCTTCAGGTGCTCGAGCACGATCCCGCCGTGCCCGTGCACGATCGGCTTGGGCAACCCGGTCGTCCCACTGGAGTACAGCACCCAAAGCGGGTGCTCAAACGCCACCTCCTCGAACTCAGGCTCCCGCGCCGTGCCATCGCGAGATGAATGTCCCATTGAGCTGGCTACAGGCAGCTGTGCGGGCCATTCATCGTTATTTTGCGGGGGGTTGCCCAGACCTTGCCAGTGGAGCAAGCGGACGGTTGCTGGGAGCGGTGGGGGCTCGGTCTGCGCGGTGCCTAGGAGGTCCACCATGACCACCGCTCGCAGGGTGGGAAGCTGCGCCGCTATCTCTGACACCACCTCGGTGCGGGAGAAGTCCTTGCCGTTATACGTGTATCCGTCGATCGCGAACAGGACCGTCGGCTCGATCTGCGCGAACCTGTCCACCACGCTGTGGGTGCCGAAGTCCGGCGAACACGAGGACCAGATCGCGCCGATGCTCGCCGTGGCCAGCAGCCCGATCGCCGCCTCGGGGATGTTCGGCAGCAGCGCCACCACCCGGTCGTCCTTGCGCACCCCGAGAGCGCGCAGTCCCTGCGCGACGCGGGCCACCTCCGCCGCGAGCTGGGCATAAGTGAGAGAGCCAGACCGATCCCGTTCGGAGGAAAAAATGATGGCGAGGCGGTCGGGATCTGTCCAAGCGGTCCGCAGCGCGTTCCTCGCGTAGTTGAGCGTCGCGCCGGGGAACCAGTGCACGTCAGGCATGGTGCCATCGGTCAGGGCCGGCCCGTCGCCGCGGTCGCCGAGCACGTCGAAGTAGTCCCAGATCGACGTCCAGAACTCGCCGGGGCTAGTGACCGACCACGTCCACAGGGCGGGGTAGTCGGCGGCGTGCACACCGCGGTCCCCCAGCCACCGCATGTACCTGCTTACCCGGGCGTTCTTTATCGTCCGGGCGTCGGGTTCCCACAGCGTCGTGCCGTACCCATGGCTCGCGGCGTCGTTACCAGTCATGACCCCAAGCATCGGCCCGACCCTGCTCCGCGCGCAACGCGACGACCGTCACCCCGTGCCGGTTACCTGGGTAGATTCCAGGAGGTTCTTGAGCGTAGCCAGTTCGGTCGGCAGAGTACAAAAGCATGGTTTTCAAAAGTATAATTTTGCAATCGGTCAACGGATCCGCGGGAGGCGTGGTGACGGCCAAGCCGGAGCATGTATTCGACCGGGAACGCGAATGGGCGGGACTCGATGCATTCGCGAGGAACGCTTACCCGGGCGGCATGCTCGGAGTGGTCAGCGGGCGGCGGCGACAGGGCAAGAGCTTCCTCCTGGAGGCCCTTACTTCGGCGGCCAGCGGCCTGTATTTCCCTGCCGTCGAGGCTACCGAGGCGGTGAGCCTCCGTGCATTTACGGCGGCACTGCTCCGCCAGGGGATAAGCGTGTGCCGACCGCCGCAGGACTGGGGCGATGCGATCGCGGTGCTCTTCTCGGCGGTGACCGGCCAACCTCGGGTCGTGGTGATCGACGAGTTCCCCTTCCTCGTCAAATCAAGCCCGTCGCTCCCGTCGATCATCCAGCGTGAACTGGGCCCGGGCGGCTCGGGACAGCGCAGTTCGGCCCGGCTGGTGCTCTGCGGGTCGGCCATGTCGGTGATGGGAGGCCTGCTGGCCGGGCACGCACCGCTGCGTGGCAGAGCCTCACTGGAGCTGCTTGTGCACCCGTTCGGATACCGCGACGCAGCTCGCTTCTGGGGTGCGACTGACCCGGAACTCGGGGTGCTGCTGCACTCTGTGGTCGGCGGCACGCCCGCTTACCGTCGCGAGTTCGTGGCCTATGACGCGCCCGCCGACCGCGCGGACTTCGACTCCTGGGTGCTGCGCACCGTGCTCAACCCGCAGAGCCCGCTTTTCCGCGAGGCGCGATACCTGCTGGCGGAGGAGACCGACATCAGGGAACCGGGCCTCTACCACTCGGTGCTGACCGCCATCGCGGAAGGCAACCGCACGAACGGTGGCATTGCCAGCTTCGTAGGCCGCAAGTCGGCGGACATCACGCACCCGCTCAACGTCCTTGACGATGCAGCGCTGATCACGAAGGAGGCAGACATGTTCCGCCGCGGCAGGTGGCTGTACCGGGTGACCGAACCGCTCATCACGTTCTATGAGGTCGTGATGCGCCCCGAGTGGTTCCGGCTGGAGTCAGGACAAGCGGAACGGGTCTGGCGGGACCAGCGCGCCGACTTCCTCAGCCGCGTCGTCGGCCCGCACTTCGAGTCGCTCTGCCGGTCCTTCGCCCTGCAAGCGGACACCGGACTCTTTGGCGGCCCCGTGGCGGAAGTCGGCTCGGGAATCGTGAACGACCCGGCCAACCGGATCCAGATCGAGATCGATGTAGCCGTGCTCGCGCCACCCGAGCCGGGCCGTCCGCGTCGGCTGCTCTCCCTCGGCGAGGTCAAGTGGGGCCAGGTCATGACCGCACAGCACACCGCACGGCTAACCCGGGCACGCGACCTGCTCGCGGCCAGCTTCGACGTCAGCGACTGCGTGCTCGCGTGCTACTCCGCCGCCGGATTCAGCGCTGACTTGCGCTCGGCGGCAGATTCGGGCCTGGTCCTGATCTCACCGAGCGATCTTTACAGATGATCGCGCCGTGGGCGTCTCGGGTCCGGGGAGGCCACTAAGCTTCCCTGCTACCCCGCGGCCCGCAGGCTCGCCACGACCTCGCCGCAGATGGACGGGACCAGGGCGAAGCCATAACTGAGGATCTGGCTCGCGTCACTGCAGACGAACGCGCCCGCCGGGTTGGCGCTGTTCAGCAGCCCGTACAGCGGGTCGCTCGGGTTGGTGACCCGGGCGAACGACACGACGTTGTAAACATCACGGGTAATCGGGAAGTTGGTGTTCAGCGCCCCGGTCGCCGAGTTGCCGTTGCTGAACGGCGAGACCGGGGTGGTGCCGCCGACTGTGATCCCTATTATTCCGATCATTTCACATGGGATATGAGCCGGGAAGACCTTCCGCCGAGCTGGAGTAGATAAATCGGAACCAGTACGGCGAGCGCTCAATTATCAACAATCTTCAATTGCCAAAGAGCGCTTGCTGGCGGCCATTTTTGCTAGATCGGATGCGTCACCCGAACCGGCCGTGTACGTAGTCGGATGTGCGGGGATCCTGGGGATTGTCGAACATCGCCTCTGTGGGGCCGTATTCGACGATGTAGCCCGGCTGGCCCTGGGCGGCGAGGAAGAACGCGCATTGCTGGGAGACGCGTTGTGCCTGCTGCATGTTGTGGGTCACGATCACGATCGTCACCTCACGGACCAGGTCGGCCATGGTCTCCTCGATGACCCGGGTGGACGTCGGGTCGAGGGCCGAGCACGGCTCGTCCATGAGCAGCACCCGAGGCCGGACCGCGAGCGAGCGGGCGATGCACAGCCGCTGCTGCTGGCCGCCGGACAGCGCGCCGCCCGGCTGCCGTAGCCGCCCGCGGACCTCCTGCCACAGGCCGGCCTTGACCAGGCACTCCTTGACCAGGTCGTCCTTGTCGTTCCGGCCCAGCTTGATGCCGGTCAGCTTCAGCCCGGCCACCACGTTGTCGTAGATGGACATCGCGGGGAACGGGTTGGGCTTCTGGAACACCATGCCGATGTCCCGCCGCGCCTGGGTCAGCCGCTGCGACGGGTGGTAGATGTCGACGCCGTCCAGCAGCACCTCGCCGGCCATCGCCGCGCCGGGAACCAGTTGGTGCATGCGGTTCAGGATGCGCAGGAACGTGGACTTGCCACAGCCGGACGGGCCGATCAGCGAGGTCACCTGGCCGGCGTGCATGGTCAGCGAGACCTGGTCCAGGACCATGTGATCACCGAACCAGGCGGTGATGTCCCGTGCCTCGAGCGTGGCCAGCGGCTCCGGCGACTCGTAGACCGTCGTGTCCGACTCGTCGTCCGGCGGCGCGTACGGTCCGCCCTGGCCGTTGGCCGCGGACGCCTGTGCCGAAATGCCGGCGTCCTCGGATACGTGGCTCACAGAAGGAACGTTCCCTTCGTCTGGGGTCGGCGGGAGTGGGGGTGAAGACATCGGCTCGGCTCACATCACGTTCGGTAGCAGGCGCGTCACCTCGTCAGCGACGGACAGGACGATGTAGCCAAGGACGGGGACCGCGATGAGCCAGGTTTGCCACCGACCCCACGCGTACCTGAGCCAGCTCAAAGCGAGCGTGACGAGGAACAGCAGTTGCCCCCAGAAGACGATCGGCAGCCATGCCTGCGGCTCGGTACCCATCGCGTTCTCGCTCGCCGACAGGTCACTGGACGACAGCACCATGGGAGGAGCCGGCTGTGCCTTGGACGTCAGGTTGGCATCGACATACAGCAGCCCGGACGGTGCGAACGGCGCGCCGTCCCCGGTCACCAAGATCAGCCGGCTCTGACCCGCGGCCGGTGGCGGCGGCGACGGGTCGCCGCCGCGACGCAGGTCGAGCACCTGGAACTGGGCCACGGTCTGACCGGTGACCACGGTGAAGACATCACCCGGGGCCAGCGAGGCCAGCTTGCTGAACGGCCCGCCGTAGGCCGCCTGGCGGCCCATGATCACGCTGATGCCCACCTGTCCCGGCAGCGGCGTGTCCCGCAGATGCCCCGGGCCGCTCTCGAGCACCGCCCCCGTGGTGCCCTGGAGCACCACGACGCGCAGCCCGATCGCAGGGATGCTGAGCAGCGCCACGGGGCTGCCGGGCGGGACGAGCTCGGTCGGGCTGTTCGCCGCGTTGGGGTTGACGACCTCGGTGGGGCCGATCGGCGCGGTTCCCTCGGCCAGTTCGTACCGCAGGTCGTCGTATGCGAGGTCCTGCGCGTGGTCGTAGTGCAGCCGGGAGAACAACGCGAGCCATACCACGAACCCCAGCGCGCACACGGCCAGGATCAGCAGCGTGCTGCCGATCGCTTGCCGAACGAGCGTCACTGGACTCGGCGGACGGCGACGCTGCCCCGGGCGCGGACCAGGTCGAGCGGGCGCGGCCTGGTCCGCGCCCGCTATCCCTTGGTCTTCCGGCACAGAAACGTCAGGGTCGGACGTGCGGACCGCGGTCACGCTTCCCTCCGGGTCCGGCGCTCACGCCGGCTGTCCGGCCTCGGCGCCGTCATGCAGTCGTGCTTCCGCTGTCCTGGCCGCCGGGCGCTGCCTCGCCCGCGCCGGTGCCTGCCTTCGGCGCGTCGCCGGTAGTCGCGGTTGCGGTTGCGGTTGCCCCCGCCTTGGCCCCGGCGGCTGACTTGACACCGAGCAGCCGGCGCTCGGTCTCTTTGCGCGCCTTAGCCGCGGCCGAAGCGATCTCGGCTCGGTGCTCGCGGCGCCGCCAGCGCAGGAACTGCTGCACGCCGACCCCGATGGCGATCAGCAGCAGGATGAAGCCGACCAGCGACCACGGCATGGCGAACAGCGACGCGTTGCCCGTCGCGATCGCCGCTTGCTGGGCTATTGGCAGCGACTTCGGCGGCCAGGCGGGCGTGACCGTGACGTGCGCGGACATCGGCCCAACCGGGTACAGCCCGGGGAGGCTGATCGAGACCCGGACGGAGTCGCCGGGCAGGATGGTCGGGAGCTTCGGCGGCTTTATCGTCGAAGACTGGCCGAAGGGCCCGGTCACCGTCACCTGCTGCGTCCCGGTTTCCCGCACGTTGCCGGTGTTGATGACCGAATAGGAGAGCGTCGCCGAGCCGGTGCCAAATGGGCTGAGCGGATCGCTGAATCCGGTCGAGATCGACTGCACCTGTATCGAGGCGTGCAGCGCGCCGGGTACCCGCAACTCCATCGGCACCGCGATCCGGTAGTTCTCGACAATCGCCAGGCCCGCTTTGTTCTTGCCCGGTATGCCGACCGCCGCGACCAGGGCACCGGTGTGGTCGCCGGGCGTCGCCAGCGGTGGCACGCTCACCGTGAAGGACTCGATGATGGCCTTGCCAGCGGGGATGACCGTCGACAGTTGCCGCGCGCCGCCGGGGAAGGTGATCCACGCGCCGATGTCCACCGGTTTCTCTGTGGGCGGTTCAAGCAACAGTGCGTCCTTCAGTGTCGTTCCGATCGCGTCGGCGCCGTAGATCGAAAACGCGGCGGACTGCTTGCTGCGGTTGACGATTTCCACGTGGTCGACGATCGTCGTTCCGGCCTTGACGACGCCATAGCTGAACAGGTTCCTGGTGTTGTCCGGCCCCTTGGCCGTCGCCGGCAGCACCGACCAGCTGACCTGCCCCGGCAGCGGCTTGGGGCCCCCGCCTCCGCTCGCCTGGTGCAGCGCGGTCGCCGCCGACAGCGGTGCGGCGACGGCAGACGGGCCGCTAGTCAAGGACGCCACGGCGATCGTCGCCAGGAGCAGGCTGCCTCCCCAGATGCGCCCGCTGATCCGGCTCTGTGGGCGAGGAATCTTCATCGGCGCGAACTCCAATCACAGCTAGCACCGCGGTCGCGGCAAGCGGGCGCACGCGGCAGTTTCTTCACAAAAGGCAAAGTCGCAGCCCATCGATTACGGCTGGGCAATTCTCGATTAATCCGGGGCGAATACTGGATTACAGCCAGGACAACTGGGGAGGGATCGGGTCGAACCTGAGGTCCCGCGCCAGGGGCGGTTACCCGCCAAGTTCCCGCCCCCGGCGCGAGCCCGTTAATCGGTTACGGGTTGGTCGAAACCGAGGTGATGCTCAGGCCACCCGCGTACGGACCAGCCGCCTGCGGCACCGGGAACAGCAGATCCAGGTTGGCGCCGAGCGTGGTCGTCCCGTACCCGTTGCCCAGACCCGCGGTCACCGAGGCCAGCACGGCCGGGGTGGTGCCCAGGCCAGGGCTGGCCGGGGCGACCGCGCCGCCGAGCGTGACGCCCTGGGTAAGCGGCGAGGTGCTGCTGGTCGGCGTCCACCCGAGCTGGTTGCCAGAAATGGTCGCGCCGGCCGCGGTCCCCGAACCGGTGAACTCGTTGGCCTGCCCCGACACCGACCAGCCGGGGAAGGTGTTCCTGGTGTCCGACACTACGACCGGCGTGGTCGCCGCCGTAGCGCCAGTCTGGCCCGAGTTCACCGCCAGGGTGACGGTGTCGGTGGTGTCCACGGTGAGCGTGAACGTACCGGTGGACGGGACCGTGACGGCCAGCGGGATCACACCGGAGTTCGGCGGGGCCGCCGATACGGTGTAGCTGAGCGTGCCGGTGGACCCGGTGAAGTTTCCTGTCGGGGAGTAGACCGCCGACAGCGCCTCAGTCCCCGCCGCGGCGAACGACGTGGCCGTGCTGGCCGTGCCGCCGCTGACGGTAACCGGGGAACCGATGGCGGTGCCGCCCACCTCGAACTGCACCGTGCCGGTCGCGCTGGCCGGCGACACGGTGGCGGTCAGGGTGACGGACTGGCCCGCTGAAGCCGTCGTCGGCGACGCGGTCAGCGTGGTCGTGGTTGAGGTCGCCGGACCAGAGCCTGTCTCGGTGTACGTGGAGCCATCAGCCGAGATCTGCACGAAGGTCGACTGCTCCACCACCGCGGTACCGGTGGCGCTGGGCCCGGAGAAGCAGTAGACGGCTACTTCCGAAGTGGCCCCGACGGTGTCCGCGAAGATCTGCTCGATGACGGAGAAGGTGGTGTTGAACGTTCCGGAGAACGGCACCGTCACACTGTTGTTCACCGCACTCAGGTTCGTGCTGGCGCTTTCAGAGTTCGGGTTCCCCGGGTCGATCAACCGCACGATACCCGAGCCGTTGTTGCCGGCCGGGCAGGCGGTGCTCGAGGTGTAAGTGATCCCGGAGGTCGTCACCGCGCCGGTGCTCGGGCTGAACGAGAGATCACCGGGCTGGGCGCCAAGCGAGGCGTGCGCCTGCGTGGCCCCCAGCACCGACGCCCCGGCCACAAGCGCACCGACGCCAGCCAGAACGGCGGTTCGCTTGAGCTGTTTGAGGCGGATGATCGGTATACCTTTCATGGAAGGGTTCCTTTCCCGCTTCCTTCTGGTGGAGGCGCGCCGGATGGCGCGCCCTTTGGCGGGTGATCCCGTGCGGGACGCGAACATCCCGCACGGGTCGAGCCCTGGACGCCTGCCCGGACATAGCGGGTCCGGGCAGGCCCCAGGACGACTCAAGCCCGCGGCTTAACCGGACTAACCGGCTAGCCCTGGGCGCGGTTGGCCGCCACGACCTCGCCACAGATGGACGGGACCAGGGCGAAGCCGTAGTTGAGGATCTGCGACGCGTCGCTGCACAGGAACGCACCCGCCGGGTTGGCGTTGTTCAGCAGCCCGTACAGCGGGTCGCTCGTGTTGGTGACCCGGGCGAACGATACGACGCTGTAGACGTCACGAGTGATCGGGAAGTTGGTGTTGAGCGACCCGGTAGCCGAGTTGCCGTTGCTGAACGGCGACACCGGGGTGGTGCTGCCGTTCGGGGTAAGGTTGGCCAGCACCGCGTCGTGGCGACGGTCGTCGTGACCGTTGCGCTGCGAGATCCACTGGGCGATGGAGAACGGGCCGAAGCCGTTGGGGTCGGTGGCCACGGCGGTGCCGTCGTGCTCCTCGACCAGCGCGTTCTTGCCCGCAAGCGGGCCGCCCTGGATGACGTCGAAGTCGCAGGCCGGCGGGGTGGTTCCGTTAAAGTCCAGAGTGGTGGCCCAGAAGCTGCGGGTGCCTGACCCGGGCTGCGGGATGTAGAGGTCGATCGTCACGGCACCGGCGGGCTTGGTGACGCTGGAGCCGAGCGGCCAGTACGTGACGCCGCCCTCGGTGACCGTGCCGCAGCTGGAGTACAGGGTCACGAGGTCGGCCATCGTGAAGTCGCTCGCGGTCGTGATAGCCGTGGCGGACGGAGTGACCGTCTGTGTGGTGACATCCCCGGTCGTGGCGTCGACGATGTTAGCGGTGAACGACGGGCACAGGCTCGACGGCGTGCAGGTCGTCGGGCCGGTGGCGCCGGCCACCGCGTCGAGCGCGAACGGGACGTACACGATCGGGCCGGTGTTGGACTGGAGGCTGCCAGGACCGCTCGACGAGCGAGCGATGTCGACACAGCCCTGCCCCGCCACCGGAGCCACTGCCCCGCCACCGTTGGCGGTGGCCGGGTTGAGGGCGAGGCGCAGGTTGTCCACACCCTCGGTCGAGCCGTTCGGGCGGGCGAAGCTGCAGTTCACCCCCGCCGTACCGTCAACCGGGGTAATGATCTCGTGGGCCGCGCCTGTCACCGGGTTGGTCGCGTTGTACGAGCCGAGCAGGTTGCCGCCCGCGTCCAACGCGAACTGGTTGTAGACGTCCTGGATCGTGTCAGAACCGACCGCGACCAGCGTCACGGTGGGGTCGGCGATCGCCGGGGTCGTCTGCGCGATCAGCACGCCGGTGAGGCCCACGGCCCCGATGCCGACCGCGATCGCGCCGCGAATTCTCAAGCTTCGCGACAATCTGGTGGGTTTTAGTCGCATTTCGGGGTTTTCCCCTTTCCTTGCCCCAGGGCGTAGCCTGATGGCGACGCCCAGCTGTAGCCCGAAGTGTGAACTGGTCGGGCTGGGTGTTCCTTGGCCGGCGAACTCGCACTTTGCCGGCCAAGCCTTCGTGGCGGGGTGCCGCCAGCCACCGGGACCGGCCGACGGCACCCCGCTCCTAGCGCGCTGATGACCGCCCCCGGATGAGCCAGCGCGGTATCCGGCCGGAGCGCAGGACGGTTCCACCGAGCGCGCCGGCCGCCCCGATGATGAGCACGGCGATGAGAGCCCAGCGGATCGCGCCGGTCGATTGTCGTGGCGTGGTGCCGCCAGCCAGTTCCGCCGACGGCGCCAAGTACACGGGTCCCTGCTGGGAGGGCGAGCTGGTCGCCGCGGTGCCAGCGCAGGTCTGCGTGTTCGCTGGCGTGGCCGTAGCTGTGGCCGTCGCCGAGGCGGCGGCTCTGGGCGAGACCGTGTCGGTGGTTGCCGAGGTGCTGGTGCAGCTCTGCGTGCTCGTGGGCGCGGCGGAGGCGCCGACCGTGGGGTTAGGCGAGCTCGTCGTCGTCGAACCGGTAGGCGGGGTGGTACCGGACCGCGTTGGACTCCCCGACTGGCTCGAAGTAGCCGTATGGGTCGCGGTCGTCGAGTGGCTTGGTTGCGGGTTGGTGAGGGCCAGCAGCTTCCCGACCACGCTCAGGGCATCGTCCTGGAGCTTCTTCGTGAGCGGGAGGTAGCCGGGTGGGAGGTCGCCGAGGGCGGAACCGGCGGTCTGGCCCTCGGTCACGGCGTACTTGATCAGGTTCGCGTAGGCGGTGAGATTGGCGACCTTCTGATTGGTCGGCACGGCGGCGTAGACGACATCGACAAGCGGATAGCCGCCGGCCGCGACCTTGGCCGGGTTGACCTCCACGAGGCCCTGCTTGTCCGTGGCGGCCGAGTCGAGCGTCTTGGTCAGGCTGGCGACGCTAGGTCCTACGCAGCCAGTGCCCGCCGGGTTGCACAGATCCGCGTCGATGAGTCCGTAGTGGGCGACGTCCGACAGGTCGGCCACCGTCCACATGAAGGTCTGCCCAGGCGGCTCGGCGCCCACCGAATTCCACACGCCCGGGAGGCCGTCGCTGGGATTAGTGGCGGTGGTGTTCCAGGATCCGATGAGCTCTGACTTGTCGTTCGCGGCCAGCACGTCCGACGCGGCGGCGTCGAAGTCGAAGAACTGGGGCAGCAGGTCCGGGGTACTGAATACGGCCCCCCCATTTTGGCCGCATTGAAGCTGGGCCTGCGTGCACGTGATCTGAACCGTGTAGTCCTGGGGGTAGTCATCGACCGCCGGCGGCTTTCCGAGGTTGAATTTCGTGTAGGAGGGATCCGCCGCGACCGGATTCGACGGATCCTTGCCGTCCAGCCAGGAGACGGTGGCGGGATCGGACTGGACCCACTGCCAGAGCTGCTGGTTTTCCTCCGAGTGGTCGAGGGTCGTCAGCGGCTCGAGCGGCTGCGCGACGACCGGTATCGGCTTAATCACGGTCGGCGAGTTAATCTTCTGGAACGCCGGGTCGCCAGTGATGTTTATCGGGTTCTTCAGCGACCACGCTGGTCCGGTTTCATGCTGGTCCGCCGACCCGCCGTAATCTGGCAGGTCAGAACGGTACGCCTGGGTCAGGGCCTTGGCCATCAGGCTCGGGGTCAGGTTAACCGCGGTGGTGGTGAAGCCGAGACCGTCGTTGATGTTGAACCCGAGGCCGATCCCGGTGACCGCAACTGGCGCGTACAGGATATTCGGCAGCGTGGGGGGCGGCGGTTGACCCGGATATCGGCTGGCCTCACTGCCGATCGGGATCGTGGTGAACCCAAGCCCCACGGCTCCGGTGGACAGGTCCGTCGTGGTCTGAGTTTCGATCTGCTCGCCGTACTGGTAAATCAGCGCGCAGTTCGCGTCCCTGTTCAGCGCGAGCTGCCAGGACGACACGGCCTTGGTGATTAGCTGCGTGCCCTCCATGGAATATATCGGAGGGTTATTCGAGCAGCTGACCTGAAGCGGCGCGTAATTGAGGTGGATCTGGATGCGCTGCGCCCAGTTAGCGGCGCTCAGCGGGGACGTATAGAGATATTGCTCCTGGTTCCCGAAATATTTGTAGGTATCGAACCCGTTTGGCTCGTACCCGCCTCGGGGGACGACGACCAGCCAGCAGCCCCGTGGCTGCCCGTTATCCGTTTCTCCGCAACCAAGGCCCTGCGACTGAGTCTCCGTCTGCGCCTGGAAGTCGACCTCTCCGGTCTGATTCGCGCCGGTGATCGCCTCCTGCACCTCGTTGGTGTCGAGTTCGCTGAAGTAAACCCCCAGCTTCGTCTGGTCATAAATCGGACCTGAGCCGTCGACTGGCACGAAGGGGACGTCAAATTGACCATCCGAGCACGCATCCCCCGCGGGCGCGTTCGGCCAGCAATGTGGGGGGTTCTCCGATGTCGGTTCATAAGGATCACATCCGGCATCCCCGGCTTCCAGCCCAGTCTGGCTGGGTCCTGGCGGGTTATCCGGATTGGGGACACTGCCAGCAGGACACAGAACTCCAGTCCGCGTACCTATTTGCGAGTTGAATACGCTCCCGCTCCCGAGCATGCCGGCGCTGCCGTACTCGCAGTCCTCCGGGCTGGGACCGGTGCTGGAGTCGCCGTAGCACTCCATGATCTGCAGGAAGTTCCGTTGTGCCGTGCCGCCCGAGATCTGGGTCGGCGTGACGCCTTTCCAGGTGACGTTGATGGCCTGGTGTGTGATGTTCTGGGTCTGACTTACGGTGACCTGCAGGTTCTTGAAGTCGTTGTCCATGAACGACAGCGATCCGGTTTCGCTGCTCCGGTCAGAGTTCGGGTTCAGTTCGCTGCCCGCCGTGGAGATCGGCTGGTTGTCTGAGTTCAGCAGCCCCGACGTCCAGTCGACCGTGACGGCCGAGGCGGTCAAACCTTCGCCGGTTATCTGGTTGTAGCTGTTACCCGAGGCGGCCTGGGCCGTGCCGGGCGGCGGGCCGATCGCCACCAGCGCGGCGAGCGCGAGGGCGGCGGTGATCGCGCCGGTCCACCGCACGGCGGCGAACAGTCGCCGCACACGGGCCGGGCGAGCAGCGAACACCATCATTTCTCGTCTCCCGGCCAGTCCTCGCCGTAAAAGTCGTCGAGGCCGCGGCGCTGCCGACGGCGCCTGCCCGCTTGCGCGATCAGCGGGGGTGCCAGCCCAACGCACAGCAGCAGGCCGGCCGCCAGCGCCATCAACATGACTTGGACGCCTTCGCCGTTGCTCGACGCAAGCGAGATCGGCACGGTCGAAGGCGTGCCCGAACCCTGCCCGTCAGCGTCAGCACCCGTGCCGGTCGAGTTCGCCGTGGACCCACCTGGGGTGCTGCAGATTCCGGTATTCGGGTCGCAGCTGGGAGAGGTGCTTCCGGCCGCGGTATTGCCGCTGCCTGCGCCGGAAGTCGGGTTCGTGGTGCGGCCAGGCGTGCTGCTCGTATTGCCGCCGTTGCCGCCGCCGTTCCCGCCGCCGTTGCTCCCGCCGTTCCCGCCGCCGTTCCCGCCACCGTTGCCCCCGCCATTACCGCTGCCGTTGCCCCCGCTGCCACCGCCGCCGGCGCCGCCGGTCGAGGTGGTGCACTGAACCGGGCCCTGCTTGTCGCAGGCCGGCGGGTACGGGTCGGTGTCGGCCAGGGTGTTGGTGCCGTTGCTGGAGAAGGTCGGGTTGTGGCACGATGCGATCTGCGACTGAGATTCGGTCGGCACCTGGTTGCCGGGTACCTTCTGCAGCTGCTGGAATGCGGCGAGCACCAGGTTGATCGGCAGCGCCGAGTAACCCAGCGAGTCCACCAGATCCTGGCCCGTGCAGAGCATGTAGCTGCCGAAGGCGCCGATCGTGTACCCCTTGTTGGTGCTCATGTTGTTGGACATGTCGGTCGGCAGGATCAAATACGAATACGACGAGAGCTCGTAGGTACGCCGGTCCGGGTTGTTCCAGACGGGTCCCAGGGTTTGAGTCAGGTACAGCACGGAGCTCTTGTTGTAGTTGATGATTCCGTTGATACTCAGGGAGACCGCGACGTGGCCGGGTGTCGGCTCGGTGTAGTAGCCCGCCTTGTTGAGCACCTTGGCGACAGGGAAGTGGGTCTCGAGCGCGTAGGCGTACTCCGTGTAGCCGATCGCTCCGTTCGCCCCCGCCTGGGACACGTAGCCTGCCACCCCGGAGTCACCGGGGACGCTGACCATATTCGTGCCCGGCTGGACCGGGTACGTGGAGGTCTGCGTGCAGGGATTGCGGCCTACCACGGCGCAGTACGCCGTCCAGTACGATCCCTCGGTGCCGAGCATCCACTGGGTGAACACCGATGTCGAGCCGGCGCCGTCCGAGCGCACCACCGGGGTTATCTGGAGATCGGGCAGGTTCAGATCCGGGTTGTCGGCCTTGATCCGCGGATCGTCCCAGTTGGTGATCTTGTTGGTGAAGATGCCCGCGACGACCGCACCGGACAGCCGCAGGTCGGTTACCCGGTGGCCGTCGATGTTGAGGTTGTACATGAACGTGGTGCCGCCGGCCGCGTCGGGTATGTAGACGTAGCCGCGGGTGGGCGGCGGGTCATAGTAGTTGCCGTCCTGCACCCCGTAGGGGATCTCCGACGCGCCAAAATCGGTCTGACCGCCCTTGAACCAGAGCCGACCGGTGGTAGAGCCGTTCGGCGTGTAGTCGACCGTGATGCCTTGGTTGGTCTCCGCGTCCTGGATCCACTGCTGCATCGCGGGGAAAATCCACGTCGAGCCCGCCCCTTCGAGCGTCGCGTAACTGGCGGCCACCGACGGCTGGACCGCGCCGAGCTCGACGGCCCCAAGCGCGGCGATCACGCCCATCACGACTGACATCAGCCGAAGCCACCGGGTACGGCGTCCCGTCATTGCATTGCCCTTCATTGCCACTCCCGTGCCGCCCTGGTAGGCGCGCTCCCCGACTGGGCGGTCCGCTCGTACCGGATGTAGCGGGCGGCGTCCCGGCGGGAGGCGGTCGCCCGCCGGCGCTGCTGTCCCGGGGTGAGTTGTCCCGGACCGCGACCTCCGATCCTGCGGGCGATCACGAACAGCACCAAGACCAAGACGAGCAACACCGCAGCCGCTCCGAACGCGCGGGCGTGCTCGACATTTTCCGGCTCTGAATATGAGGTCCAGGCCATGAGCGGCAGCGACATCATCGAGCCGTTCAGCGGATTGAAGTTGAGGAAGTCGGTCACTCCGGCGGTCAGCAGGACCGGGGCGGTCTCACCGATCGCCCGGGCGGCGCCGAGTATCACCGCCGTGGCCAGCCCGGACCGCACCGTCGGCAGCGTCACGAACTGTACGGTGCGCCACTGCCCGGCGCCGAGAGCGAAGGACGCCTCGGTGAGCCCGCCGGGCGTGAGCCGCAACACCACGTCGGCGGCCCGGCAGATAATCGGCAGCGCGGTTATCCCGAGGGCGAGCCCGGCCGCCATGCCGCACTGCCGGATGCCGAAGATCTGGATCACCGTGGCGTAGATGAACAGCCCGGCCAGCACGTCGGGCATCGCGGTCATCGCGTCGACCACGGTACGAACGAACCGGGCGTACGGACCGGGCACCTCGGTCAAGAACACCGCCGCCAGCAGCCCCAGCGGGATCGCGATCCCCATCGAGATGGCGAGCTCGATCAGCGTGCCGACGATCGCGTGCAGCGCACCGCCCGAGGCCAGCGGGTCCGACCCCAGCACCGTGCCGAGCGCGCCGTCTTGGCTGTAAAAGTTGAGGTGGCGCAGGGCTGGAAAGCCTTTGAGGAACGTGTACCAGATAATGGCCCCCAGCGCGATGAGGACCAGCGCGCCGAGCGACTGCACGACGACCGCGCTCACCCGGTCCCGCACCGTCGGCTGGTTCTCGTCGAACGAGATGAGGACCGTGTAGTAGAAGACGAACAAGACCCAGGTCACGACGATGTACCCGAGGATCCCTGAGAACGGGGAGATCTCCTGCCACAGCAGGCCCGTCGTGGCAACCGCGGCGACCAGCGCCCCGATCAGCGACAGCACATCCCTGAGGCGGATCAGGCTGAGCTGGCGCGGCTGGCGGGGGCCGCCCCGCTGCGCGGGCCGGGGCGGCAGCGTGGTGAGCGGCGGCAGCGTGGTGCCCGACGGACCTGGTTGCGAGACGGTCTCGCCGCCCGACTGCGGGCCGCGGGAGGCGCCAGAGTCGATGGCTGTCATCGGCTCACGCCTCGCTCTGAGCGCCGGACCGGGACCTGGTGACGATCTGCGCGGCGATGAAGTTGACGAGCAAGGTCACCGCGAACAGCGCGAGGCCCGCCGCCATCAGCGCGCTCACCCCGAACGGGGTCTGTTCAGAGAACTGCAGCGCGATCAAGGCGGAGACCGAACTCCCGCCATGTTCAAGCAGGTGCGGCTGGTCGGCGAAGACCAACGAGATGATCATCGCCACCGCGATCGTCTCACCGAGTGCCCGGCCTAGCCCGAGCATCAGGCCGCCGATCATCGCGCCCTTGGAGAAGGGCAGCACGACGGCCCTGATCATTCCCCATCGGGTGGCGCCCAGCGCGTACGCGCCCTCGCGCTCGCCGACCGGCGCCTGACTGAACGCCTCGCGCATGACCGAGGAAGCGATCGGGGTGATCATCAGCGCCACCACGACGCCCGCGCAGAACGTCGAGGACGCGAAGGCGGTCTGGACAGGCGCGGGGTCGGTCCGCTGCACGCCGCCGACCTGGAATATCGGGATCCAGTAAAACCAGTCGCTAATCCATCGCTCCAGCGAGACCAGCTTCCACTGGAACAGGAAGAAGCCCCACAGCCCGAACACGATGCTCGGCACGGCCGCCATCAGGTCGACCACGCTGATCAGCGCCCTCCGGATGACCCGCGGCGCGTACTCCGAGAGGTACAAAGAGGCGCCGAGCGACAGGGGTATCGCCACCAGCAGGGCGGTAACGGCGATCAGGAGCGTGCCGAGCATGAGCGCGGCGATGCCGAAGCCTCCGCCGTTGACGTTCCACGTCTGGGTGGTCAGGAATGACCAACCAGACACGTGCAGCGCCTGTGACGCGCGGTAGGCGAGGAAAGCGCCGACGAGGATCATGACGATCAGGACGATGGACCCGCCACCCCTGGCGATCGACCGGAATACCAGGTCGGTGACGCTCCGCCTGGACTTGAGGTTCCGTCTGGCCGGCGGGCGCCGTGGGACGCCAGGCCCGGCAGATGAGTGCGGGATGTCTGGCAAGGTGACGTCGAACGCTGACAGGCCGTGCGCGGACGGGTCGTCGCTGACCACGGATTCAGTTCCCCCTCTTGCCCAAGCTCCGTCCAGTTCCGAGGTACCTCAGTACCTGGCTACCGGCCATGATTCAATCATCCACCCCTGAGGTCATGGAATAAAAGGGAACGAATCGTAGGTGAACAGTTAATTGTTCTGGTTACCGGGCGTGACGCAGGAAAGCTGACAGGCCCGCCCCGAGCAGGCTCATCACCAGGCCAGCCAACGCGACAAGACAGGCCATCGCGATTAGCCGTGGCGATGCGGAGCCAGCCACAGCCAACCCGCCGAGCAGGTCAAACGCACCCACGACCGCTCCGCCTGCTAGCCCGAGCCGCACCGCGTTCCACACCGTCAGCCGGCCGACGTCGCGCGCCGACCAGCCGATAGCGCGCAGTGTCCGCATCTCGCCAGCCCGTTCACGCACCGTCACCAAATCCAGGTCCGCCACCATGAATGTGGCCAGCGTCGCGATCATCAGCACGGCCGCCACGTCGGCCACCGTGCCCTGCCAGGACGCCGGGCGCCCCGCCCAGGACTGGGTGGTGCCCTCGAAGGCCCACCGGGTGGCGAGTTCCAGGCTCAGCGCGGCGCAGGCCAGCGCGATCATCAATATGCCGAGCACCGTTCGCGAAGACGAGCGCAGCAGCTTGCGCGCTGGCCGCGGCCGCGCCGGGGCCAGCTGTCGCAGCCGGCCCGTCGCGCGCAGCAGCGGCCAGCAGACGCCGGCGAGGATCACCGTGATCGCCGCGGGAATGCTCAGCAGCAGCCAGGCCCAGGCGGGCGGGCCGACAAGCGCCGTGCCGACCGTAAAGCCGACCGCCACCGCCGCCGCCCCAGCGACCGCCGCGGTCAGTGCGAACTCGGCGAGCAGGTGCGCGCCGACCTGCCTGCGCCGCCAGCCGAGCGCCCGCAGCGTGGCGAGCTCCAAGCCCCGTCCCCACATCAGCCGCCAGACGCCCCAGACGATGAACAGTTCCCCCGCGACCAGGTCAAGCTCGGAAAGCGAGATGCTGCGCCGGTCTATCCCGGTCTGCACGACCGTGCGCGTGGCGCTGTCATACCAGACCTCATCCACCCGCAGCGCCGGCCGGCCGTGCCGCCCGGCCGGCAGGTCGACCACGCGTGTGCTCGCCGTCTGGGAAAGGACGGCGTCCACGTGCAGGCCGGTCGCCCTGACGATCTCCTGCGCGACCTGCTGGACGCGCTTGCGGCCAGCGGCGTCGCCGCTCGCCGCGCCCGACACCCGGACCCGGATGACGCCGATCGGAGCGGCCACGTCCGTGCCCCGATAGCCGTTGGTGAACGCGCCGATGTCGGCCAGTGGCATGACGAGCGAGGCCGCGGCGTTCGGGTAACCACCGGGATCGCCGTCGGTCGCGAGCGCCTGTTCCCCGAGCAGTTTCCTTGACCGCGCGTCCGCGCCTACGACCGGCTCAGGTTGATACGGGTTAGGGGTGGCGGGCGTGCTTGTGACCTTGGCCGGGTCGAAGACCCCGACGGCCTGCACCGCCGCGCCCGCGCCCAGCGCGGTGTGGGATGTCAGCGACCGGAACTCGGTGTCCAGGACCCCCGCGTCGGCCGGGCTGCCCGCCCATTCGTACGGCCCGCTCCACACCGCGGCCAGATTGGCCGCGACCGGTCGCGGCACCAGCTCGCCGTCCGCCGCTATCCCATAGGTAACCGGTGTCGCCGTCCAGTATGTCCGAACGGTGCCCGCGTTTCCCCTGGCCGCATTGACAAGCTCCGAGTAGGCGGCGGCCGCTGTGACCGTGGCCGTGCTGACCGAGGAGCTTGACTGGAGATCGAAGCTGACGTCCGCCTCTTCGCCGTCCGCGATCGAGTCCGCCATGAGCACGGGAACGGTGCCTGCCCCGCCGGCCGCTGTCGCCGGCAGATAGCTGCCGCTGGTAACGGCCGCGTTGAGGTGCAGCAGCCGGGCCTCGGCGACTGGATCGACGGCGACAAGCGGCAGCTCGAATGTCCAGCTGACCCGGATGGACGCCAGGGCTGGCCCGCGGCCGACGCGCTGGACAGGCTCGGCCGTGGTGACGTCGTCCCAGGTGACTGTGGACAGCCCGTTGTCTGAATGCAGCCGCACGGTGAGCGTGACCGGGTGCGGCGCGACCGGGATCGCCCGCGCCGGGACGTCGATCGGCACGCTGACGGTGAGCGGGACATACCCGACCATCGTCATGGGGGCGGCGACCTGCACGCCGGGCAGCCCGCGGATCTTCTCGTACTGGGCCAGCGTGATGCCGCCGGACTGCGTAGCGAGGTCGGCCGCATTGGTCACGCAGTGACAGCCAGCGGAGGTGGCCGGGGCCGACGGACTAACCACGATGTCGTAGGGAAGTGCCGCGTCGGCCGGGGCCGCGCCGGTTATGCGGACAGAAGCAGGAGCGCTGTCACTGATCGCCAGCACCGCGAACGCCGTCGCGACGCAAGCCCCGGCGCACATCGCGCTCAGCCACCGGCGCGATGAGTGGCTGGAGTTCATGACCAACCGCATCGCTCAGCTCACCCGATCCGGTCGATTCGGCCCCGCGTCCAGGCGTCGTCCCCGCTAGCGATCTCGTCCTCGGTCACGGTGCCGTCAGCGAGGGTGACTTGTCGCTGGCAGCGGACGGCGGTGGTCAGCCGGTCAGCCGTGAGGACCAGCGTGAACCCGAACGTCGCGTGGGCGTCCATCAGCACGTCGAGGACACGCGTGGCGGCCCGCGAGTCCAGGCTCGAGGCCGGATCCTCGGCGAGCACCAGCCGCGGAGACGACACGAGCGCGCGGGCGACCATGATCCGCCACTGTTGTTCCACTGTCAGCTGGTCCACCCGGCCGGTGAGCCGCGCGACGCCGGTGAGCTCGAGGAGCCGGGCCGCGCGCTCGCGGGTCGCCGCGTCGACTCGGCCGGCCAGCAGCGCCGCTAGGACGTTGTCCGTCACCGACAGCGAAGGCAGCAACGGGAACCGCGCGGAGACCAGGCCGCGCCGGGCATGGTACCGGTCAAGTTCCGCGCCGCTCAGGTGGTCGACGCCGACGCCATCCACACGCACCTGCCCGGAACGCGGCCGCGTCAGCCCGGCGATCACATCGAGCAGGCTGGCCGCGTCGCTGCGTGGTTCGCTAAGCAGCGCGACGCTCTGGCCGGGGGGGATGACAAGGCTGACGCCGGCCGCCGCGGGACTGCTGCCCGGGCCCGCGCCACCGCGCCTGTAGACGACACCGTGCAGCTCGATCGTCACGCCGGACGGCCGCCCGCCGCCGGGTGCCGACGGTTCCCTGCCAACGGGCGGCCCGCTCTCCACGGACCCATACTGCCCCATCAGCAGGGTGCCTAGGTAGTGCGTTATGTCTCGGCTTAGGTAATTGATTCTGTTGCGGAACCTTTCCATAGCGAGTCGATGGGGTATGGTCGTGGAATGGCCTTTCAGCACGTGATCCTCGCGCTCCTCGAGGGTGGGCCCAGCCATGGCTGGCAGATGAAGACCCAGATCGAGGCTGCCTTGGGTCCGGAGTACGGCGGGCTAAATAAGGGTTACATCTATGAGGTAATCCATAAAATGGAACGTGAAGGGCTTATCACCTCCAGGGTGGAGTCACAGGCAGGCATGCGCCCGGATCGCAGCGTGCACGAGATCACGGAGACGGGCCGCGACCAGCTCTCCGAGTGGCTCCAGGAGCCAGTGCGCAGAAGCGCCGGGTTCCGCGATGAGTTCGTGCAGAAGGTGCTGGCGGCCAGCCTGCGCGGCGAGGGCGCGGTCCGGCAGGTCTGCCGAGTACAGCGTCGCGTTCTGCTGACCGAGGCCAAGACCTTGCAGACGCTGCGGCGCGAGCGGGAGGGCGACCCCGGCGCGGCCTTCACGGTCGAAGTGGCGATCCTGCGCACGACCGCCGAGCTTGAGTGCGTGGAGGCCGCGGAGGCACGAGCCGGCCAGCGCCTCATCGACCTGCCCGGGCAGGCCGAGCAGCCGGAAGCCCGTGAGTTCGAGGACGTCGAGCACACGAACCTAGGCCTGGTGGCCGAAGGCCGTCGGCTCCGAGGCCGCCGGGCCTGACGGCCCCGCTACCGCTGAGGCGCTCGCGTGAGGAGCGCGACCAGGCCGTCGGTATCTGTCAGATCGGGCAGCACGGCGTCGGCGCCCGCGTCACGCAGTTCCGCCGTGCCCGCGCGGCCGCTGGCCACCGCGATCGACATGGCGCCGCCGATCCTGGCCGCCTCCACGTCGCGCGGCGAGTCCGCGATATACGCGGTGGCCGCATCGGCGAAACGCACGCCGTACTTCTCCTCCGCACGCTGCCGCGCGACGCGCAGCAACGTGCCCTTCGGGTACGCCTCGGATCCGGCGAATCCGCCGACGAAAAGGTCTAGGTAGCGGTCGAGCCCAAACACGCGGAGCTTGAGCGTCGCGTTCGGCCGGCTCGAACCGGTCAGCACCGACTGGACCGTGTCCTCCAGCCCGGCGACCGCCGCCAGGGACTGCACGGCCCCCGGCATCAGCTGGCCCTGTGCTGTGAGCAGGTCACGGCGGTCCGCCAGCGACGTCGCCAGCTCCGCGCCGAACGGCGCGAGCAACCGCTCGGACTGGGCCGCGTCGAACTTGTCGCCGCCGTTCAGTGCCAGCGCGTCGAAGAAGATCTCCGGCTCGGAGCGCCCCGCCATCTGCGGCAGCTGCACTAGCGGCCGACCGGTGACCTTGCGGAACGCTTCGGCGTACGCCGCCCGCGTGACCTTGACGACGTCAACCAGCGTCAGGTCGATGTTCCACAGAACCAGCCGGTCAATCTCACGCCTCCGGGTGCTAGATGGCTCCCCTGCGTACAGGCTAGTCCCGTACAGGCTAGTCCCGCGGCCGCTCGAACGCCCGGCCGCCATCGGGCAGCAGCCAGACTTTCGCGGACCCGGCCACGGTGGAGTACGCGACAGGGACGGATGCCGGATCGTCGGACGGGCCGACTTCGTATCCCCTGGTCTGGTCGGCGGGGTCACATCCGAGCGTGATCCGGTCACCGCACTGCGCCTGTACCGTTATCAAGTTCTCCGGGGAGATATCCCCGCCAAGATGCCGGGGCTTGCGCAGCTGGACGGCATACGGCCGACCGAGAATCGTCTTGCCGCAGCACAGGCAGGCCCAGTTGTCACGAGCCAGCACAAGCTGGCGAACCGGCCACGGCAGCTTCGCGTCATCCCGGCGCCGCTGCGGGACATCTGCCAGCAATTCCGCCTGGGTCATCGTCATACGGCAGACAGTGGCACAAGCCCCCACGCGCGCCACGGATCCTAGTTAATCCGGAGGTTCTAGAAAATTCCTGATATTCCGGGCGGCCTAGTACCAGCCGTAGTCCTCTTCGTGCGCCCAGGCATTGCACGGCGTGCCATAGGTCTGGGAGATGTAGCCCAGGCCCCACCTGATCTGAGTGGTCGGGTCGGTCTGCCAGTCCGCGCCCGCGCTGGCCATCTTGTAGGCGGGCAGCGACTGCGGGATGCCGTACGCGCCGCTGACAGGGTTCAGTGCGTCGTAGATCCAGCCGCTTTCCCGGTTCCACAGGTCGAGCAGGCACGTCCACTGGGTGCTCTGGCTGAACCCGAACGACGGGAGCATGCTAAACGCGGTGCTCTGCGCGGCGCCAGGATCGGGCGCCGGCGCGGAGACGCCACCTGAGCTAGACGAGCCATTCGCGGCCGCCGCCGCCGCCGACTGCGAGGCGATGACCTGGGCGGGATTCACCGTCGCCGGCTTGGACGCGATCGTGAGCGCGCTTGCCGCGGCGTCCATGACGATGAGATTCTGGCGCTCCTGCGCGAGCAGCGCGACCGAACCGCTTTGCGGGAGATTGTCGATAGCTTGCGCGAGGCTGTTCGCGCCGGTGCCGATCGGGCTCATCAGCTTGGCCGCGACCGCGACCACGGCGACGAGCAATGCGGCGAGGCCGAAGGCTGACAGCACGAACGTCGTATGGCCCCGCTTACGACGCGCAGCTCGCCTGCTAGTTACCCGACTCCGTGCCCCGTTCACGCCCGCCGACGCCGGCTTCGCCGCCTCCAGCATCGCTGTCCGTCGTCGTGACAACGCAGTCCCTTCGGTCTCTCCCGCACCTCAGCGAGCGGTGCCGATCAACCATGGCAGAAAGGGGTGGCCACGTTGGGCGATTTCGATAAGAAAACTGGCAAAAGGTTTACACGCCTTAGTGTGACTTCAATCACATCTTTTCCCTACCCCATGTGGGGGTATCGGTAGTCGGTGGGCGGGACGAAGGTCTCCTTAATCGCACGGGCCGAGACCCAGCGGATTAGGTTGAAAATCGAGCCGGCCTTATCGTCGGTGCCGCTGGCCCGGGCGCCGCCGAACGGCTGCTGACCCACGACCGCGCCTGTCGGCTTGTCGTTGACGTAGAAGTTGCCGGCCGAGTAGCGGAGCCGATCGGTGGCCTCCGCGATCGCGGCGCGGTCCGTCGCCATGATCGCGCCGGTCAGCGCGTACGGAGCAACGTCAGCCGCCTGGCCGACCATGGCGCTGAACGCCGCGTCGTCGTAGACGTGCACCGCGAGGATCGGGCCGAAGTACTCGGTGGTTAACACCTCGTCGTTCGGGTCGTCGCAGAGCAGCACCGTCGGGGACACGAAGTACCCCGCCGAGTCGTCGATCGTGCCGCCGGTCAGGAACTGCACTGACGGCCTTGACCTGGCCCGTTCGAACGCACCACGGTGCTTGTCCACGGCCCTGGAGTCGATCACGGCGCCGCCGAAGAGCGACAGGTCTTCCGATACGTCGCCGAACGTCAGCGACCGGACCGTGGCGACAAGCTCGTCCCTCACGGAGGCGTCCCACAGTGAGCGCGGCAGGTACGCGCGAGACGCGGCCGAGCACTTCTGGCCCTGGTACTCGAAGGCGCCGCGGACCAGCGCGGTAACGACTGTGGCGGGATCCGCGGACGGGTGGACGATCACGAAGTCCTTGCCGCCTGTCTCACCGACGACGCGCGGGTAATCCCGGTAGCTTTCGATGTTCTCGCCCACCGTTCGCCACAGATGCCTGAAGGTGCCGGTGGAGCCGGTGAAGTGGATGCCCGCCAGGTCTGGATGCGTCAGCGCCACCCGCGACACGGCCGCCCCGTCTCCGGTAACCATGTTGATCACGCCGGGCGGCAGGCCCGCGGCCTCGAGTAGGCGCATCGTGTGGTACGCAGAAAGTTGCTGCGTAGGCGAGGGCTTCCACACCACGACGTTGCCGAGCAAGGCCGGGGCGGTGGGCAGGTTTCCCGCGATCGAGGTGAAGTTGAAGGGGGTGATGGCCAGCACGAACCCCTCGAGCGGACGGTACTCCATCCGGTTCCACGTCCCAGCCGCGGACTCGGGCTGCTCCGCGAGCAACTGCCGGGCGAACGCGACGTTGTACCGCCAGAAGTCGATCATCTCGCAGGCGGCGTCGATCTCCGCCTGGAACACCGACTTGGACTGGCCGAGAATCGTAGCGGCGTTCAGCGTGGAGCGCCATGGCCCGGCGAGCAGGTCCGCCGCCCGCAGGAAGACGGCCGCGCGGTCGGAAAACGACAGCTCGCGCCAGCCGTGCGCCGCGCTGCCCGCCGCCGAGATGGCCGCGAGCACGTCGGCGTCGGTCGCGTTGCCGAACTCGCCGAGCACTCGCTGATGGTTGTGCGGTTGCACCACCGACACCCGGTCACCCGAGCCCATGACGGCACGGCCGCCGATGGTCATCGTCAGTTCTGTGTGCTGTCCCGCGAGGTCCTTGATCTTCGCTTCCAGCGCGGAGCGTTCTGCGCTCCCTGGGCTGTACTGGTGCACGGGCTCGTTGTACGGCCCGGGAACCCTGGTCACGGCGTCCATGAGGGGGGCCTTCCCCGCCGAGGGAGCCTGGTAACGCTCCCGAGACGGAACGGTTCGTTCGGAAAAATTGTCTTGAATTGAGCCTACGAGAGCCGCATCGATGCTTCGGGCAGCTCTTGCGTGGCGAACCAGGCGAGCTCGTGGCCTTCCGCACTGTCCACGGTGAACTCCGCGTCCCCGTCCCCAGCGTCGGCCGCCGAGATGGCCGCGGCGGCCGCGGCCACGTCCTGCGCGGCGTCGGGAGCGTCGATGTGGCCGGCGGCGATGGCCGTGACAGGAATCACGGCGCCGACGACCACCGTCGCGGGCTCATCGTCGTACGCGCTCCAGCTCACCAGGCTGTCGCTGACGTCCGCGGCCAGCACGACGCGACGCCGGGGGGCGCCAGGATCGGCGCGCAGGAGCCGCAAGGACTGCCTGGCGGCAGTCAGCATCGCAACGTACTCCAGTTCCTCTTCGTCACCGCTCGCGTAGGCTTCCCGCAGCGCGGGCGTGACCGCGAACGCTCGCAGCGGCGGCTGGCCGACCTCGCCCTGCTTGAGGACGTCGGCCAGCGCCGGAAGGGTGGAGGGCAGGTATACCCGCATGGGGCTTCATGGTAGCGACCGCGGGTTGCCGACGGCGGCAATCACTGCCGCCACAGCATCCGCGACCGGCACATGTTCCCACAGCCGCACCACCGTCCAGCCCGCCTCGGCGAGCGCCGCGTCCGCGGCGCGGTCCCGCTCTACGTTCTTGGCGAGCTTCGGGGACCAGTACCACTCGTTGTTCTTCGGTGCGGAACCGTGGTCGGGGCAGGCGTGCCAGAAGCAGCCGTCGACGAACACCGCCACCTTGCGCGAGGTGAACGCGATGTCGGGGCGCACTCGCCGCCGCGGCAAGTCGAGCCTCAGGTCCTTGCGGTACCGGTAGCCCATCGCGTGCAGCGCGCTGCGCAACGCCAGCTCGGGCTTGGTGTCCCGGCGGCGGTTCGCCCTCATGTTGGCGGACCGGCCGGGGCTCAGCGGCAGCGGGTACGGCCTCGCCGGCGTGGCGTCCTGCGCGGTCTGGTGCGTGGTCTCCTGAGCCACGCGCAAAGCCTAGCGGGCGGCAAACAACTCCGTCAGCCGCACGATCGTGTCGGCCGCGTCGGTGTGGTGCATGCCGGTCATTCCGCAGCCGACCGCCGCCTGGACATTCGGCTCCAGGTCGTCGATGAACACGCATTCGGCTGGCGCGACGTCGAGCAGGGCGGCGGTATGCAGGAAGATGCGCGACTCGGGCTTGCGCATACGGACCTCGCCGGAGATCACCACGGCATCGAAGAGGCCGGGGAAATCCTGCCTCGGGTAGCCGCCGCTCCCCCACGAGTTCGACAGCAGCGCGGTGCGCACGCCGCTGGCCCGCAAGTCGCGGATCACCTGGTACATGCGCGGATCCGGCCTGCTGGCGGACAGCATCCTGGTGAGCAGGCCGTCGGCTATGACGGTGCCGCCGGTGGTGGTGACGAGGCGGTCGGCCAGCAATCGCTCGAAGTCGGATACGGTGCATTCGCCGCGCTCCAGGGCGTGCACCGGGTTGGCGGCGGTGTTCAGTGCGTCGTAGGCGCCGGTCAGCCATGGGCCGACGACCGACACGTAGGTGTCCCAGTCGATCTGATCGGCGACGATCCAGTCCCGGACGGTGTTCCCGATGGGTTGCGTCAGGACGCCGCCCCAGTCCGTGATGACGGCGCGCAATTCCGGCATATCACCGATGGTAGGCCACGTTAGCGACTACCCAGAGCCGCGCTGCTCGGGCCTGCTGCAGCGGGGCTGCTGCAGCGGATGAATGGCCCATTCAGCTGGTAATAGCCAGATGAATGGGCCATTCACCTCGCTGAAGAGAATGCTTAATTTTCGCGATCATGAAATGTTGCGAAGCTCTGGCGATCAGAATGTCAGGGGCGTCGTATACAAATAATGCGCAATTAGTTGCTATTGGCCCCGTACCGACCCCCAGGAGACAAATGCCAGCGTTGCTTTCGCCTGAGCGGCAGAGACACGATCCGTTGTGCGGTGGCGGACTTCAGTGTGACGTGTGCCTAGGTGCGGATGACTCGGTCGATGACTTGTCCGGCTTGCGCCTTGTGCCGGTGCCCGATGTCGGACCGCCCTTCGACGGTGAGATGGTGCCGAGCACCCCTGCTTTCGTCGCGGTCGGCGGTGCCACGGCCGAATGCCCGCAGCCCGGCCAACTGGCGAATCCGATGGCGAGCACGGCCGGGATCGGCCGAGACGAAGGTCCGGGCGAATGGCCACAGCAATTCGTCCGGCTTCTCGCGGAGGCACTCGCGGGCGCGAGGCCGGTCCGGCAGATCCTGCCGTGGACGTCCGATCGGGCGCGCGGGCACCTGCTCAAGCTGATGCCGCTGTTCGGCGGCGGGCAGCGGCCGCGCGTGCAGCGCGTCATCGCGACCAGGCCGACGCGCGAGGTCATCGAAATGACCGTGATCGTCAGCATCAGCACGCGGACGCGGGCGCTCGCCATCCGGCTTGAGCACATGGCGCCGCGACGGCATCTATCCAGGCACCTTGACCGTGCCGTAGGCAACGTAGACAGCACTCAGCAGGCACTCCGCTGGGTGTGCACGGCTATCGAGGCGGCCTAGCGACAGCGGACGGTCAGGCGTTACGCGGGTCGCCGTGGCAGCGCTTGTACTTCCGGCCCGAGCCGCACGGGCACAGGTCGTTACGGCCGACGTTGGCGAAGGGGTCGGCGTTCGCGCCGCTCCGTTGCTCGACGCCGCCGCCTTCCGTCGGGGCCGAGTACTGCAGCTGCCGCGGCCGGTTCGGCTCGAGACCGCGCGCTACCGGGCCGTTGCCGGCAGCGGCGGCGTGCGCGCCGCCGCTACGCGTGGCGCTCTGGCCGCGGCCCGCGGCTGTCGCGTGGCTGCGGCCGTCGCTAGCGTGCTTACCGCCACCCTGCCGGGCGGCCTGCCGGGAACCATCCTGCCTGGCACCGCCTTGGCGAGCGCCGGCCTGGGCAGGAGGCCTGCCGAACGCGGCGGGCGGTGCCGAGGCGGCCTCGGCAGCCGGTGGCACAACACCCGCGGGGACCACGCCAGGTGGCGCGGCGGGCGGAGGAACCGCACCAGAAGCTGCCGACCCGGCGACGCTGGGCGCGTCAGCAGCCGCTCCGGCTGCCAGCACCGCCGCGGGCGCGTCGTCGGTGACCTCTTCGACGATCGGGTTTTCCTGGATCTCAAGCTGGAGGTTGAACAGGTTCCCGACCGACTCTTCCTTGATGCCTTCCATCATCGCGTTGAACATGTCGTAGCCTTCCCGCTGGTACTCGACCAGCGGGTCGCGCTGCGCCATCGCGCGCAGGCCGATGCCCTCGCGAAGGTAGTCCATCTCATACAGGTGCTCGCGCCACTTGCGGTCGAGAACGGAAAGCACCACGCGGCGCTCGAACTCGCGCATAACCTCCGACGACAGCTCCTGCTCACGCCGGTCGTAGGAGGCTTGGGCGTCCTCTCGCACCAGCTCGGTGAGCAGGTCGGAGGTGAGTCCGGACTTGTCGCCGCCGGCCTCTTCGATCACCGCGTCGGTGCGCAGCGAGATCGGGTAGAGCTGCTTGAACGCCCGCCACAGCTTGTCCAGGTCCCACTCCTCCGGGTACCCGTCGCTGGTCTCGCCGGCCACGTAGGACGCGACAACCTCATCCACCATGGAGCGGATCTGCTCGTGCAGGTCGGCGCCCTCGAGTACCTGGTGCCGTTCGTTGTAGATGACCTTGCGCTGCCGGTTCAGCACGTCGTCGTACTTGAGGACGTCCTTGCGGATCTCGAAGTTCTGCTGCTCGACCTGGGTCTGCGCGGACCTGATGGCGCGGGACACCACCCTGTTCTCCACCGGGACGTCGGCCGGGATGCTCAGCCGGTCCATGATGGCCGCGACCCGATCGGAGTTGAACATCCGCATCAGGTCGTCCTCGAGCGACAGGTAGAAGCGGCTCTTGCCCGGGTCGCCCTGGCGGCCAGAGCGGCCGCGAAGCTGGTTGTCGATGCGGCGCGACTCGTGCCGTTCTGTGCCAAGCACGTAGAGCCCGCCCGCCGCGACGACCTCCTCGTGCTCGGCCGCCACCGCGGCCTTTGCCTTCGCCACCGCCTCCGGCCACGCGGCCTCGTAGTCTTCCGGGGTCTCCACCGGGGAAAGCCCGCGCTGGTGCAGTTCGACGTCGGCGATGAACTCGGGGTTGCCGCCCAGCATGATGTCGGTACCGCGGCCAGCCATGTTCGTCGCCACGGTGACCGCGCCAAGCCGGCCGGACTGGGCGACGATCGTCGCCTCCTGCTCGTGGTACTTGGCGTTGAGCACGTGGTGCTTGATGCCGCGCCGCTTGAGCAGCCTGGACACGATCTCGGACTTCTCCACGCTGGTGGTGCCCACAAGCACCGGCTGCCCGGCTTCATTACACTCGACGATGTCCTCGACCACCGCGTCGAACTTAGCCTTCGCCGTCTGGAAGATCACGTCGGTCTCGTCGGCCCTGATCATCGGCATGTTGGTCGGGATGGGGACGACACCGAGCTTGTAGATCTGCATGAACTCGTTCGCCTCGGTCATGGCCGTACCGGTCATCCCGGCCAGCTTGTCGTAGAGGCGGAAGTAATTCTGCAGCGTGATCGTGGCGAAGGTCTGGTTCTCGTCCTTGATCTGCACGCCTTCCTTGGCCTCGATGGCCTGGTGCATGCCCTCGTTGTACCGGCGGCCGTGCAGGATGCGGCCGGTGAACTCGTCGACGATCAGCACCTCGCCGTTCATCACGACGTAGTCCTTGTCTCGCTTGAAAAGCTCCTTTGCTTTCAGCGAGTTGTTGAGGAAGCTGACCAGGTGCGTGTTGACCGGGTCGTATAGGTTGTCGATGCCGAGCTCGTCTTCGACCTTCTCGACGCCGGCCTCCGTGATGCCGACGGTCCGCTTCTTCTCGTCGACGTCGTAGTCGCCTTCGCCATCCTCGCCGCGGCGCAGCTTCGGCGCGATCCTGGCGAATTCCTGGTACCACCGGGAATTCTGCTCGGCCGGCCCGCTGATGATCAGCGGTGTCCGGGCCTCATCGACAAGGATCGAGTCCACTTCGTCGACGATCGCGTACTCGTGGCCGCGCTGTACGCACTCCTCAAGCGACCATGCCATGTTGTCGCGCAGGTAGTCGAAGCCGAACTCGTTGTTCGTCCCGTAGGTGACGTCCGCCAGGTACGCCTGCTTCCGGGCCGCTGGCTGCATCTCCGCGAGAATGACCCCGACCTCGAGGCCGAGGAAGCGGTGCACGCGGCCCATCCACTCTGAGTCGCGCTTGGCCAGGTAGTCGTTGGTGGTAACGACGTGCACGCCCTTGCCGGCGAGCGCGTTCAGGTAAGCGGGGAAGACACCGGTGAGCGTCTTGCCTTCACCGGTCCTCATCTCGGCGATGTTGCCCATGTGCAACGCCGCGGCGCCCATCAGCTGCACATCGAACGCGCGCTGCCCGAGGGTGCGCTTGGCCGCCTCGCGGACGGCCGCGTAAGCCTCGGGAAGCAGTTCGTCGAGCGTCTCACCGTCCGCGTAGCGCTGCTTGAACTCATCCGTCATGGCGTGGAGCTCAGCATCACTCATCGCGACGAAGTCGTCCTCGACAGAGTTGATCTGTTCGCTGATCCGCTTCAGGTGACGCAGGATCTTGCCTTCGCCGGCGCGAAGGATGCTATCTAGGATGACTGGCACTTGTCGTCGTGCTCCTTGCGGATGGGATGGGCTGAAAACGCCTCGCAAGTCATGGTAGGCGAGACGGGGCGCGAAACCGAGTCCGCGAGGGAAGTCCGGAGGAGATTCCGCCCCGCGGGGGCCGGCTGCAGCTTCCTGGCGGCGATGGGGTATTTTCTTGCCAGTTTCAGCATATGCAGGCCGTGTTATGGAGGAGGAGTCGTGGCCGAGCAGCCAACAGGGGCCGTGGACCTAGGTCCCGCGCAACCCTTGGCCCACTACGGCGCCGAGGAAGTCCACCACCACGGCAAGCCGCTGTCCTGGGTCGCGGTCGTGATCATCTGCATCGGCTTCGTCATCGGCGGCGTCGCGCTGGTGCCCCACCCGACCTGGTGGCTCTTCTACCTCGGAGTCGGGATCGCGGTCATCGGCTGCATCATCACGCTGTTCGCGCACACGTTCAGTGACGACTGGTACTAACAGTTACGAAGCCTCGCGTGTTCCCCGCTCCGGTTCGTTGACTCGGTTCGCTATCCGGCGGAATGTCAGACCCCCTCGGTACAGTCAGGGGCGTGGGAGAGAACGCGGTGTCCGTTCGGACTGGGCTGGACAGGGACGGCGGGCCGCACCTCTCGCCGAGTCGTGAGCTGACCCCCGACCAACTACGGCGGGTCACCCTGCACGCGCAAGGGTTCCTGGGCGCGGACGGGCGGCGCGGCGGTGTCGCCGGCGTGCTGAGGCGGGTCGCGGCGGTGCAACTCGACACGATCAGCGTGCTAGCGCGCTCGCATGAGCTGGTCGCGTACGCGCGGCTCGGGCCGGTCGGCCGGGAGAGCGTGGAGAAGGCGTTCTGGCCCGCGAAGAAGCCGACCACGTTCGAGTACTGGGCGCACGCGGCGTGTGTGCTGCCGCTTGAGGACTGGCCGTACTACGGGTGGAGGCGGCGGGCGATCGCCGCCCGCGGGCAGCGCTGGCACAAGGTATCGGAGGAGGCCTGTGCCGAGGTCCTCGCCCGGCTGAAAGCCGAGGGGCCGCTGACGGCGACCCAGCTTGGCGGCGCCAAGGCGGGCGGCCCGTGGTGGGACTGGTCGGAGGTGAAGATCGCCGCTGAGTGGCTGCTGGATACGGGGCGGGCGGTCTGCGTGCGACGAACCGGGTGGCGGCGCGTCTACGACCTGCCCGAGCGCGCTGTCCCGCAGGTCCTGCTTGAGCGGGAGCCATCCGACGCCGAATGCCTGACCTACCTCGTCGGCTCGACGACGCGGGCCCTTGGCGTGGCGACGCACGCGGACCTGGTCGAGTACCAGCGGCTCAACGGGTACGGCCTTAGCATGCGCGCGCAGGAAAGCCTGGATGACGCCGGCGCGGCGGCCGGACTGACCCCGGTCACGGTCGTGGGCGGTAAGCGGCCGGTGCGCGCCTGGGCGGACCCCAGGGCGCTCGACTGGCTCGACGCGGGCGGCCGTGGCACGCACAGAACCACGCTGCTGTCCCCGTTCGACTCGCTGATCTGGGACAGGAAGCGGACGCTGCGGATGTTCGGCTACCAGCACGCGCTCGAGGCTTACGTGCCGAAGGAGAAGCGCATACACGGGTACTACACCATGCCGCTGCTGGCTGGCGGGCAGATCGTAGGCCGGGTGGACCCGGGGCGCGACGGCAGGACGCTGATCGCCAAGCACGTGATGCTGGACAAAGCGGCCGCCGCCGCACCCATGGCCCGGGCGCTCGCCGAGGCCGCCTCATGGGTTGGCTGCGACGCCATTCATACCGACAGGATCTCGCCGTCTGCCCTGGCCCAGCCGCTTGCCTCCGCGTTGAAGGCGGAAGGATTTTAGCTGATCTCGATCAGCTTTTCCCTGACCGCGATCATCACGGCCTCCATCCGGGAGTGGATCTGCAGTTTCTCCAGGATGTTCCGCACGTGGTTTTTCACGGTGTTCTCTGAAATGAACAACTCCTTGGCGATGTCGCGGTTGTTCATCCCGCGCGCCACAAGCCGCAGCACCTCCATCTCGCGCTCAGTGAGCTTGGGCGCGGCGACGTGCTTAGTCGGCTCCTCCTCGGCGTCCCGCTTGGCGAGCGTGGCGAACTCGGTGAGCAGTTTGCCCGCCATTGACGGGTTGATCAGCGATTGCCCCCCGTCCACCGAACGGACCGCGTCGGCTACCTCGTCGAGCGGAATGTCCTTGAGCAGGTAGCCGCTCGCGCCCGCCCTGATCGCTTCGAAGAGGTCCTCCTCCTCGTCGCTGATCGTCAGGATCACGATCTTCGCGCTCGGCGCGACCTCCTTCATCAGCCTGGCGGCCTCGATGCCCGACGTCTTCGGCATCCGGATATCCATCAGCACGACGTCGGGAAGCGCCTCGCCGGCCATCTGCACCGCCTCGGCGCCATCGCACGCCTGGCCAACGAGTTCGATGCCGTCCTCGTCGTTCAGGACCATCTCGAGTCCGTGCCGGAACAGCGCGTGGTCGTCCGCGATGAGCACGCGGATCGGGTCGAGGCGGCCGCGATCGCCGGGGTCGCCGTCAGGCCCCGACGGGGCCACCGTCGCGGCAACGCCAGGGGACGACATGGGCCGATCAGTCACGGCCGCTCCTTCCAGTTCTGTTCAGACTAAGGATAGGGAGTGATCCTTAGTCCTTTTGAACCACCCCGGACCACCCTGGGGACTACTCCTCGACTAGCCGGATTACACCGTAGTCGTAGCCGCGGCGGCGGTAAACGACGCTAAACCGGTCGCAGTCGCGGTCGTGGAAGAGGTAGAAGTCGTGACCGACGAGTTCCATCTCGAGCAGCGCCTGGTCGATGGTCATCGGGTGCGAGGGGTGCATCTTTTCCCTGACGACCAGCGGGCCCTCCCCTTCCATCTGGATCGGCACGAGCCCGGATACCGAAGCCTCGGCGGCGGTGTCGTCCGGGTAGTCCGAGAAGTCACGGTCGCCGGTATCTTCCGGCATGTCAGGCAACTGCACGACGGTCTCCGACCGTGCTCGTCCATTCACCTTACCCCGGCGACCGCGAGTCGCGACGTCGAAGAGCGGTTCCTCCTCGAGCAGCGCGGCGACGACGGGAGCAGCGGTGGTGTCCGCGCCCGTATGCGATGCCGCTACCGCGCCCACCGCCTCGGCCGATCGCACGGTCGCCTCCGAGCGGCGGGTCTTGCGGCGCTCAGACATCCGGCGCAGCCGCGCCTCTAGCTTTGCGAACGCGAGGTCTAGCGCGGCGTACCTATCGTCCGCCGCCGCTTCCGCCCGGATCGCCGGGCCTCGCGATCTGATCGTGAGCTCCACCCGCTCACTGTGGTCGGACTGCCGGGGGTTGCGTTCCTGCGACACTTCTACGTCGATCCGGAGCGCTTTCTGATCGAGCTTCTCGAGCTTGGCCAGCTTGGCGGTCGCGTGCCTGCGGAAACGCTCAGGAACGCTGGTGTGCCTGCCCTTGAAGGTGATTTCCATCTCGATCCCCCTACTGGAGTTGACCGGTAGTGGGCACTCGCCCGGCCGACCTGGTCTTCGTCCCCACATCCGCCTGCTGAGGGGTTCGCGGCCTTCCATGGCCACTACTGCCCTTCTCCCGGGAGCGGGGAACTAGGTATTCCCCGTCGAGGCAGGACTTACTTCTAAGCCGCACCGTGATCGGTCGACGAGAAGTCGCCTTACGTGGGCCGTTTCGCCTGCGGCTGGCATCGGCTTGCCGGACCGGACTTTCCGCCACGGGAAGGCTTCCCGCTGCGGCCAGAGCCGGCCAAGCGCAACCACGGACCCGGGCGAGTGCCATGCATGAACGCTAGCTCTCTCAGGCCGAAATGTCAGGAGGGACATTAGCTGCGATACATCACATAGCGCACAGGAGCGATAGCGGGTCGTGGTAGTCGTCCGTCGTCAGCTCGAAGCCCACGTCAGACATGGCCTGCTCAGCCCGGATAGACAGGACTGAAGCCGCTCTTGATGATCGGAGCGAGCGGCCAGACGCCCGTGATGGGGGCGGCCGTCACCCCGCCCTTTACCAGCCCGGCTATCAACGGGTATCCGTAGCTGGCGGTGATCGACGCGATGTGTGCCGGCGACGGCAGGGCCGTCGAACTGCCGCCGTTGACGGGATATTCGGTTAGGGCCTGGTTTGGCGCGCTGAGCGTGATCACAGCCTTTGATCCGTACCAGCTCACCGACTCAAACGTGGTGGAGCCCGCCTGTGAGACGTTGAACGGCGACAGCTTGATCAGGACAGTCTGCTGACTGGCACGGGTGCTCTGCGGGTAGTTGATCGCGCCGAAGTAGAGGATAGAACCCTGGTTCGGGCTCTGGACGATGATCGCCATCCGCACGCCGTCCGGTGCCACCCGCAGCGCGGTGAACGGCCCGAGATTCGTCGTTCCGTCCGAGTTTTGCACGGTGACCGGGACTGGGACCGGCTGGCCGAACGGCTGTCCGGCGTTGTCAGGGCCTGGCAGCTGCCAAACCTGGCTGGCCGTGTTGGCCCACAGATCGTCTTCCGGGTCCCAGCTAACCGACAGGTACCCGGCGCCGCGCTGCCTGGTTAGCCTGCCGCCGAGCGGCCCCGCGTAGAGCACGCCGCCGCTCGTCAGGGCGGCCACGTACTGGCTGCTCAGGCCAGGGGAAACCGCGATCTGGGAGTATCCCGTGCCGATGCGGACGATCCTGGCCGGTGTGCCGGTCGGTGCGCCATCAGCAAGCTCTTGTTCGACCAACCACCCGGAGCTGTCCACGTAATAGAAAGCACTGCTGCCCCCCGAGGGCGGCTGGTATTTCGCCTGGTTTGGCTGCTGAACCGGGTTCTCCTGGCTGTTCGGCGGGGTCCACGGCACCCCGTTCACGGAAAGCTCAACCGACTTGACCTCGGACCCGGCCTGACTCGAGTCGGTCAGGGTGAACAGCAACTGGGCCGATATCTGCTCTTTCAGCTTCGTGACGTTCGTCCCCTTGGCAATGGGGATGCTGAGGCTGACCATCGCCGTCCCGCCAGCGACCGTGACGTCGCCGATGAGGCGGGTGCCATCGGGGAAAGCCGACTCGGCGGCGTTGGGAGAGAGCCAGTCACTCGGCGGCTTGATCAGGTCGTTCACCAGCCCGGACATCAGGTCGTTCGTAGTGGCCTGCAGCGGCACGTACGCGGGGTCAGGCACCAAATAGGAGTCCGTCGTCTGGTCGAAGAAGTACAGGTTTCGCAGCTGGTAGTCGAGATTGAATAGGAGGCTGTTGAGCAACAGCTCCGCCGGCGCCGACTTGATCCGCCATTGACCGCCTACCTTGACGAGGTCGAAGGTCGGCGGGCCGTACGCGCGCGCCGAGGCGGCAGGAACCGCGTAGCCGCGGGTCTGGGACAGGTTCGCCTGTACCTTGCCGCCGATCGTGACCGTCGCGGTCTGCGGTGCGGTCCGCTTCGCGCTGCCCTTCGCGGGCTTCTTCTGTGGGGCCTTCGACTGGTAAACGGGTGGGTTGACGTTCGGCCCCTGGCTGTACACGATCGCCGACCAGGTGGGATTCCAGTCCGCGCCGCGCGCTAGGTATTGCTCCGCGATCTGCCGGTAACCGAAGCTGGCGGAGGCGGCCAGGAACCCCTCGACGATCTCCCTCGGGTCCCAGTTGGCGACCGGCGCCTTCGGGATGAGCTGCATGTAGTGCTGACCCTGGCCGCCAGGATCCTGAGTCACCGTAGATGACACCACGGGCCCGCCGCTGGCTATCGACACGCAGCCCGCCAGGGTGGCGGTGAGGATCAGGCCGAGCGCCGCGATCCGGAGCCGGTTAGCCACGACCGCCGCCGGCCAGGTCGGCTTCCAGAGTGCTGGTGACTATCTCAGCCTCGTCCGGTTCCAGCGGAAGCGGGGAGCCAGCGATCGGCTGTCCGGACACTCTCGGCACGGTCAGCCGGAACACCGAACCCTTGCCCCGCTCGCCCCACGCCTGCAGCCAGCCGCCGTGCAGCCGGGCGTCTTCGAGGGCGATCGCCAGCCCGAGACCGGTGCCACCGGTGGTACGGGCGCGCGCCGGGTCTGCCCGCCAGAACCGCTCGAACACCAACTGCTCCTCCCCCGGGCCCAGGCCGACACCATGGTCGCGCACGGCCACCGCCACCGTGTCACTGTCCGCGGCCACGGTCACCACGACATCCCTGCCCTCACCGTGCTCCACCGCATTCACCAGCAGGTTCCGCAGGATCCGCTCGACGCGCCGGCGGTCTACCTCGGCCACGCAGGCCTCGACGGGGAGCCGGAACTCGATGCGGCAGGAGCGCCGCTCCGCTAGCTGCTGCGCGTCGTCGGCCGAACGGCGCACGATGTCGCACATGTCCGCGGGCTCCGCGTCCAGCGTGGCCACGTTGGCGTCGTGCCTGCTGATCTCGAGCAGGTCGGTGAGCAGCACCTCGAACCGCTCGGTCTGGCTCTGCAGCAACTCGGCGGAGCGGGCCGAGGCGGGGTCTAGCTGCTCCCTGGACTCATACAGGAGCTCGGCCGCCATCCTGATCGTCGTCATCGGCGTGCGCAGTTCGTGGGACACGTCCGAGACGAACTGACGCTGCGCGTTCGAAAGCTCCTCGAGCTCGCGCAGCTTGTCCTGCAGGCTCTGGGCCATGTCGTTGAACGACGTGGCGAGCGCGGCGAGGTCGTCGGCGCCGCCGACCGGCATCCGCTCCTCCAGCCGTCCGGCGGAAAGCCGCTGCGCCGCCTGCGCCGCGTGCCGGACCGGCAGCACCACCCACCGGGTGACCAGCGAGGCGATGGCGGCGAGCAGGGCGACAAGCGCGATCCCCACGCCGATCAGCGCCGTCTGGACGAGCTGCAGCGCCTGCGCCTCCTGGGTGAGCGGGAAGACAAGGTAAAGCTGATACCAGGCACCGAGCGGAGCGCCGAACGCGATGGCGGGCTCGGTCTGCCCGCCATCACTAAACGTCAGCGTGGTGGGCACCCAGCTGAGCTGGGTCTCTGCCTCGCCGCGCTGCACGTCCACCGTCTGTTCCTGCTGGACGTCGGCGAGGAGCTCTTGCGGCAGGTTCGCGTTGACGCTGCTGTCCCAGGTGAAATACCCCGCCGAGTCCGCGAAGGTCTGGTTCAGCCCCACGATCACGTAGTAGGGCGGCGTGGTGCCGTTGGCGGTCGGCTGGAGCGCATTGCCAGCGGAGGTCATGAACTGAGTGGCGATCTGCCCAGTGCTCGGAGGATCCAACAGGCCGGGGAGCGCTCGGGCGTTGTCCAGCGCACTGACCATCTGCGCACGTGCGGAGTCCCTCGCGTTGTTCCACAGGCCGGTGTTGATCTGCTCGGTGAGAAAGAACCCAAGCACCGCGATCACCGACGCCGAGATCAGCAACGTGGTGCCGACCACCCGCAGCTGCAGGCTCCGGTGCCAGCGCGCCCGCAGCTTGGCGACGATCAAATGCTGCCACCGCAGCACGGCGCGGATGACGATGGTCAGGCCGTGCGGCAGCCAGCTCACCACCCAGCGCACCAGCTTCTTGCGGCGCAGCGCCATCTCCCAGGCCTCGCGCACGTCACGCTGCTGCGGCGGACCAGCGGGCATGGCGGAGCCCAGCACCGACGCCTGAACCGGCGCGGCTGGCGCACCGGCCGCGTCGTGGTTAACCGCGGGCCGCTCCATCAGAAAGTCAGCCGGGTCCCGCCTTGTACCCCACGCCGCGGACCGTTACCACGATCTCCGGGTGCTCCGGGTCCTTCTCGATCTTGGCCCTGAGCCGCTGCACATGCACGTTCACCAGCCGGGTATCGGCGGCGTGCCGGTACCCCCACACCTGCTCGAGCAGCACCTCTCGGGTAAACACCTGCCTAGGCTTACGGGCGAGGGCCACCAGCAGGTCGAACTCCAGCGGGGTGAGGCTGAGCGTCTCGCCGTTCCGCTTGACCGAGTGGCCAGCCACGTCGATCGCCACGTCCCCGATCTGCAGCATCTCCGGTGCGGGCTCGTCCGTCCTGCGCAGCCGTGCCCTGATCCTGGCGACAAGCTCCTTGGACTTGAACGGCTTCAGGATGTAGTCGTCCGCCCCTGACTCCAGCCCGAGCACCACGTCGACGGTGTCGGTCTTCGCCGTCAGCATGACGATCGGCACGCCCGACTCGCCCCTGATCTGGCGGCACACGTCGATCCCGTCAGAACCAGGCAGCATCAAGTCGAGCAGCACCAAGTCTGGCCGCGTGTCGCGGAAGACCTCCATCGCCTTGTCTCCATCGGCCACGAACGTCGGCTCGAACCCCTCACCGCGGAGCACGATGCCGAGCATCTCCGCGAGCGCCGCGTCGTCGTCGACGACTAGCACACGTCCTTTCATGGGCCCCATCGTTCCATCTGTTTGGCTCTAAAGAGCACCCGCGGCGACAGACAGTGACGTCAGTCGCACGTCCAGCGCCAACATGCGCAGGTTAATCCTTTTTACCAGCTCCGCACCACCCGTGAACCGTTTAACGAAGCGTGAAGCACGCAAACCTGCGGCACAGCGGAGTGAGCCGCTAAAGTTCGCCCATGCCAGAGCCGTTGAGCAACATCGTCGAGGCCGGCTGGGCCACCGCCCTGGATCCGGTCAAGGACCAGATCGCCAAGATGGGCGACTTCCTGCGCGAGCAGGTCGCGGCCGGCAAGCGGTACCTGCCCTCGGGCGAAAACGTGCTACGCGCCTTCAAGCAGCCATTCGACGACGTCAAGGTGCTCATCGTCGGCCAGGACCCGTACCCAACCCCCGGTCACCCGGTCGGCCTGAGCTTTTCTGTGGACCCGAAGGTCACCAGGCTGCCCGGCAGCCTGGTGAACATCTTCGCCGAGTACTCGGCGGACCTCGGCTTCCCGGCCCCGGCGAACGGCGACCTCAGCCCCTGGGCCGAACGCGGCGTCCTCCTGCTCAACCGGGTCCTCACCGTTGAGCCCGGCAAGCCAGGCTCGCACCGCGGCAAGGGCTGGGAGGAGGTCACGGAACAGGCGATCCGGGCGCTCGCCGCGAGGGACAGGCCGCTCGTGGCCATCTTGTGGGGCCGGGACGCACGTAACCTGGCCTCGGTACTGGGCGACGTGCCGCGCATCGAGTCGGCGCACCCGAGCCCCATGTCCGCTCATAACGGATTTTTCGGCACGCGCCCGTTTAGCCGGGCGAACCAGCTCCTGGCGCGCCAGAATGCCGAGCCCGTCGACTGGAAACTGCCCTGAGCCGACCGGCGGTTACTTTCACCGTCAGGAAGCGGGGATACTGTGTTCGTGGCAGCGGGTAGTGGAGCCCAGCCGACGGGGCAGGAATCGGCGCACATGGCATGGCCCAGCCGTCGCCTGATCACGATATGGTTCGCCGCCTTCACGCTCATCGCTGGTGTGGCGGCGGTCTCCGCTGGCCACGAAGACAGCGACTGGTCCACGTGGGCCTTCGGAGCCTACGCGGTGACGACGATGCTGCTGTACTTCACCCGCGGATGGCTGCCGCCCCTCGTGGTCGCGGTTGCCGGGGCGCTGATCGCGCCGCTGCTCTGGCTGGCAACCCTGATGCCCGCCCCGGCTGAGGTGCTGGTCCTCACCAATGGGGCGACCCATCTGGTCAAGTACGGCACGCCGTACCTGCCGCCGAGTCAGCTGGTCGACTGGAAGTTGTACAACCCGTACCTCCCGGTCATGGACGTCTTCGGCCTGCCGCGCTCGGCTGGCCTTTCCGGAGTGCTCGGTGACCCGCGAGTCTGGGTCTCGCTTACGTCGATCGCAGTGTTCGCCGTGGCTTTCGCGGTCATGTCGCCGCATGGGGTCCGCGACTGTACCGAGTGCCGCCACCGCGTGGCCGGCCTGACCGCCCTCGCCGTCGCCTCTCCGGTGATCGCATATCCGCTGGCGCTCGGCATCACGGATCCGCCGGTTATCGCGGCGCTGTGCCTCACGCTGGCCCTGGCCAGCCGGGGCAAGCTGGCGCGGGCAGCGCTCGTGCTGGCCATCGCGTGTGCGGCGAAGACCACCGCGTGGGCCGCCGTCCCCGTGCTGGCGGTCATGGCCTGGGTCCGGTACGCGCCGCGCGCCGCCGCGAGGTTCACCGTGACCGCGGTGGCGGCGACCGGCATCCTGTCGCTGCTGGCCGCTCCCGAGGCGCTGGCCACGCCGGATGCCGTGAAGCAGAACCTCCTCGACTTCCCGCTCGGTCTCACGAAGTTCAAGACTCCGGCGGCGAGCCCGCTGCCCGGGCATCTCATCGCCGGACTCGGTAACGCCGGCCACTACACCGTGGTGGCGCTGACGGTGCTCGCGGCCGTGGCGTTCGTGGCCTGGCTGCTGCTGCGGCCGCCGCGCGACGCGCGAGACGCCGCGTGGCGCCTCGCGGTCGGATTCACGGTCTTGTTCCTCCTCGACCCGTCGAGCCGCTTTGGCTATTTCGTCTACCCGCTCGCGCTGCTGGGCTGGCTGGTATTGACAAAGACCAACGATTCAGAACGGACCGCGCCGACTCCCCCTGACGCCCTCCTCGTCCCGACCGGCGGACCGGCTCGCTGACGGCCACGCTGCCTCGTCCTTGAGCAGGTCAGGCGATCTGGTGCCACGTGGCAGTGCTCCCGCCTTTCTTGCAGAACCACAGGCGACCCGTGCTGTCGGCGTACAGGTCACCGCGGTTGCCGTTCTTGGGGTGCGTCGCTTTCGATCCGGGGCTGAGCTGGACCTGCGCGGCGGAGCCTGAGAAGATGCCGCCCCGGCCACTCCCGCCTGAGCCGTTGCCTTTGACTCCGACGCCGGCGCTCCCTGACCCGCCGGCCTGCACGCCGGTGGCGCCGCTCGCGACCACCCCGGTCTTGCTGCCGCTGGCATGCACGCCGGTGGCGCCGGCCGCCTGCACCCCGGTGCCGGTGGTGGTGCTGGCGCTCGCGTTCACGCCGACGGAGTTGCCCGAAACCAGTGCGCCCGTCGCGCCGGTGGCTGTCAGTCCGACCTCGCTGCCGGAGGCGGTCACGCCGGTAACCCCGTCGCCGCTCACGCCGGTCCCTGAGCCACCGCTGCCGAGCACTCCGATGCCGCTCGCCGCGGTCCCGTAGATCCCCCACCCCGAGCCCGCGTGGGATCCCCAGACCCCGATCCCAAGGCCACCGGTGCCGTTGTTCACGCCCCGGACCGCCGCCGAAAACCCTCCGGGGCTGGTGCTGCTGATCGTCCCGGCGATCGCGGTGGCGCTGCCTGATGTGCTGTTAGTGAATCCGGCGACCGCCGCGCCGGTGCCCGTACCGGCGGCGTTCGACCCGACGATGGCGTGTCCGGCACCGTCCTCGGTATAGCCGTAGATGCCGTTCGGCAGGCTGCCGCCGGCGGCCCAGCCACCGAGCGCGGCCGGGAACTCGGCAGCGCTCGCAGAGAAGCTGGTGTCGTTGGCGAGGAAAACCACGCCCGGGTTTGACGACCCGTCAAACTGAACCGTGGTAGCGGACTCCGCGGTCGTGGTGTTCCCCGCCGTTATGGAGCTGCCGTTGGATGCCGCGGCCGGGCGCGCGGTCGCGTCGACGAGCGCGGCCGCGCCGACCACTCCCGCCGCGGCGGCGCCAAGCGCCTTCCCGAGCTTGCGGCGACTGAGCTTCTCGTCTCCCGCGTCACGCACCTGCGGCGCACCAGCGGACCGCGACGGTGCGCGGCCGCCCGCCGGTGACAGCCGCGCGACCTGATCGCGCAGTTCTGCGTTCTCTTGGCTAAGCCGGGCACATACCCGGCTAAGTTCGTCGATCTTCGATGCCAAGGACTCATATCCCGACCCATCTTGTCTTTCCATTTGCCCGCTCCCGATTCGTGACAGAACCCGACCTATAGCGCGCACAGCCGCCCTGGCCTGCGCCTAGCGAGTCGATTAGAAACGGGTAAAGATGCGTGTTCTTGTAAGAATAAGTAAAACAAACATCTTTACCAGTTCTTAAGGACGGTCCATAACCTTCCACGAGGCGCGTCGAGTGTCAAGATAAGCGTGAGGCAAATTGAGTTCGCCGATCATCCGCACTGGCTATACAAGCCGGTGCAAAGCCAATCGCTGGTCGGGTCGGTCAGCAGCCGCAGCCCGCCGACCTCGAGGGCAGCGCGGTGAGCGCGTCACACGCGGCGAGTCAGGAGCCGAAGCGCCAGGAGGCTAGGTAGGCCCGCTGGGCGGGGGTGAGCGAGTCGATCTCAGCGCCGAGGGCGGCAAGGACCAAGCGGGCCGCCTCGGCGTCGATGTCCGCGGGCACGGGGTGCACGTCCGGGCTGAGCTTGCCCGCGTTTTCCGCGAGCCAGGCGAGTGCCAGCGCCTCGATGCCGAACGCCACGTCCATGACCTCGGGCGGGTGACCTTCGGCCGCGACCAGGTTGACCACGCGGCCTTCGGCGAGGAGCAGCAGGCGGCGGCCGTCGGCCAGTTCATACGCGTCCGTGTGCGGCCGGACCTCCGGCTGGACGCTGACGGCCAGCGTCTCAAGCGCCCGGACGTCGATCTCCACGTCGAAGTGGCCCGCGTTGGCGAGGACCGCGCCGTCCCGCATTACCGCCATGTGCTCGGCGGTGATCACCTCCGCCGTCCCTGTCGCGGTGATGAACACCTCGCCGAGCGGCGCCGCCTCCGCGAGCGTGAGCACGCGGAACCCGCGCAGCACGGCATCGACCGCGCGCACCGGGTCCACCTCGGTGATCATCACCCGCGCGCCCAGGCTGCGGGCGCATTCGGCGATACCGACGCCGCATGAGCCGAACCCGGCGAGCACCACGGTCTTGCCCGCTAGCAGCATCCCGCTGGCGCGGAGCAAGCCGTCGATGACGGACTGCCCCGTGCCGTACGTGTTGTCCACCAGCCGTTTGACCGGCGTGTCGCTCGCCGCGACCATCGGGAAGGCGAGCGCGCCCTCCGCGGCCATGCGGCGCAGCCGCAGCACGCCGGTGGTGGTGCCCTCACAGCCGCCCCGCACCCTCGCCAGCACGTCCGCCCGTTCCGTGTGCAGGATATTCAGCAGGTCGCCGCCGTCGTCGATGACCAGGTCGGGGCCGTCCGGGCCGAGGGCCAGCGCGATGTGCTCGTAGTAGGTCTTGCGGTCCACTCCGGCACGGGCGAACACCGAGATTCCTTCCGTGGCGGCGAGCGCGGCGGCGATGTCGTCCTGCGTGGACAACGGGTTCGAGGCCGCGAGCCCGACCCGGGCACCGCCGGCCCGCAGCAACCGCGCCAGCACGGCCGTCTCCGCCGTCACGTGCAGGCAAGCCGCGACGGTCATCCCGTCGAACGGCCGGTCAGCACGGAAGCGATGAGTGAGCGCGGTCAAGAGCGGCATCGACCGTTCTGAATACCGAATACGCCGATCCCCGGGCTCCGCGAGGCCGGGGTCGGCGATGTATTCGTCCGGCGAAACGCCGTTCATTCCGGCTGACTTAGTAACGGTAGTGGTCCGGCTTGTACGGGCCCTCGACAGGAACGCCGATGTAGTCCGCCTGCTCCTTGGACAGGACCGTCAGGCGCACGCCGAGCGCGTCCAGGTGCAGCCTGGCGACCTTCTCGTCCAGGTGCTTGGGCAGCGTGTAGACGCCGACCGGGTACTCGTCGGTCTTGGTGAAGATCTCGATCTGAGCCATCACCTGGTTGGTGAAGCTGTTGCTCATCACGAAGCTCGGGTGCCCGGTCGCGTTGCCGAGGTTCAGCAGGCGGCCTTCCGATAGCACGATGATCGTGTGCCCGTCGGCGAAGGCCCACTCGTCGACCTGCGGCTTGACGTTGACCCGCTTGATCCCCGGCAGCGCGGCGAGGCCGGCCATGTCGATCTCGTTGTCGAAGTGACCGATGTTGCCGACGATCGCCTGGTGCTTCATCCGCGACATGTGGTCCGCGGTGATGATGTCCTTGTTTCCTGTCGCGGTGACGAAGATGTCCGCCTGGTCGATGACGTCGTCGATCGTCGCGACCTGGTAGCCGTCCATCGCCGCCTGGAGCGCGCAGATCGGGTCGATCTCGGTGATGATCACCCGGGCGCCCTGGCCGCGCAGGCTCTCCGCGCAACCCTTGCCCACGTCGCCGTAGCCGCAGACGAGCGCCACCTTGCCGCCGATAAGCACGTCCGTGCCGCGGTTGATGCCGTCGATCAGGCTGTGCCGGCAGCCGTACTTGTTGTCGAACTTGGACTTGGTCACCGAGTCGTTCACGTTGATCGCCGGGAACTTGAGCGTGCCGGACTTGGCCATCTCGTAGAGACGGTGCACACCGGTGGTGGTCTCCTCGGTCACGCCCTTGATGGTCCGCGTGGCCTTCGTCCACTTGCCGGGGTTGTCGGCCAGGGAGTTGCGCAGCCGGTCGAGGATGACCCGCCACTCCTCGCTGTCGTCCTCGGCCGGGGACGGCACGGCACCGGCCTCCTCGTACTCGGCCCCCTTGTGCACGAACAGCGTGGCGTCGCCGCCGTCGTCCAGGATCATGTTGGGAGCCTCGCCGTCAGGCCAGGTCAGCGCCTGCTCGGTGCACCACCAGTACTCCTCGAGCGTCTCACCCTTCCAGGCGAAGACCGGGATGCCCTTCGGGTCGTCGGCGGTGCCATCAGGCCCGACCGCGACGGCCGCCGCGGCGTGGTCCTGGGTGGAGAAGATGTTGCAGCTCGCCCACCTGACTTGCGCGCCAAGCGCCGTCAGCGTCTCGATAAGCACCGCGGTCTGGATCGTCATGTGCAGCGAGCCAGTGATCCGGGCGCCGCGCAGCGGGCGGGCTGCCGCGTACTCGGCGCGGACCGCCATCAGGCCGGGCATCTCGTGCTCGGCGAGCTGGATCTCTTTGCGGCCGAAGCTGGCCAGCGAGAGGTCAGCGACCTTGTACGGTTCGGTGCTCATGCACTAACTCCTTCATCGGATACGTGGCAACGAGCACGACGCTACGGGATGCGCGGCCGTCTCGCACGCCGAGCGCGCGGTTTCTTACACGATAATGTTAAGATCTGTGCCATGCGAATCACGGAAGCGGCCAAACGTCTCGGGATGTCACCCAGGATGCTCCGCTACCGGGAGGATCTGGGCCTGCTGCCGCAGTTGCGGGACCGGCCTTCCGGGCGGGGGCCGGCGCACCGGCAGTTCACCGAGGAAGACCTGGCCGCGATCACCGTAGCGGTGCAGATCGAACGGCGCTACGACATCACCCCCGCGGCGCTGGCGTTCGGCCTGCGGGTGCTGACCGAGCCTACCGTCCGCGCGGCGGTCGCCGACCTCGGGCGGCGCACCGGGCACGTACCCGCCACGCCCGGCCGCGCGCTCGACTTCGAAAAGGAACGCGCCCTGCGCGCCTTGGGCGGTGCAGGCGCTGCAGGCGCTGCAGGCGCCCCCGGCGCCCCGGCGCCGGGGGCGCCTAAGCCCGGATGAATGTCCCATACAGCTGCCAATAGCACGATGAAGGGGACATTCACCTGCTGGGATCGGCCCGGCCCGAGTCACCGGCGTCGCGGGCGTCGCGGGCGTCGCGGGCGTCGCGGGCGTCGCGGGCGCTGGAGGGCCGGCGCGGGGTGCGGCGCGCGCGGCTGCGGCGGACTACCTGAATCGACGGGTCGGTGACGTCCTCGCGGCCGGGCGCGTAGATGTCCGGCTCGAGGTAGATCGTCTCGGCGATCGGCACCGCCTCCCGCACCCGCCGCTCCGCGGCGTCGATCCTCGCGACCAGGTCGGACGCCGGCAGCGAGCCGGGCACGGCGACCTTGGCCGCGACGAGCAGCGAGTCCGGGCCGACATGGGAGGTCCGCAGGTGGATCACCCGGAACCCCTCAGGGCCGTCCTCGATCGCGGCCACGATCGACGACGTCGCCTCCGCGCTGGCCGCCTCCCCGATCAGCAGGCTCTTCGTCTCGTAGCCCACGATGAACGAGGCGCACACGAGCAGCGCTCCCACCGCGACGGACCCGGCGCCATCCCACACGCCCGAGCCGGTCAGCACCGACAACAGGACGCCGAGGAAAGCGAACCCGAGCCCGAGCAGCGCGGCGACGTCTTCCATCAGGACGACGGGCAGCTCAGGGGACTTGGTGGCGTGCACGAACGACCGCCAGCTCTGCCGCGGGCCACGGGCGGCGTTCGCCTCGCGGATCGCGGTCCGCAGCGAAAACGACTCGAGCACGGCACAGACGAAGAGCACGGCGAACGCCACCACGGCGTCCCGGATTGGCTCCGGGGAAAGGATCTTGTGCACGCCCTCGTAGATGGAGACGACGCCGCCGACGGTGAACAGCAGGATCGCCACCACGAACGCGTAGAAGTACCGCTCCCGGCCGAAGCCGAACGGGTGCAGTTCCGTCCGGGCACGCCGCGACCGGCCGCTTCCTATCAGCAGTAGCAGTTCGTTGAAGGTGTCCGCCACCGAATGAATCGCCTCGGCGAGCAGCGACGACGAGCCGGTGACCAGGAACGCGATGAACTTAATGACCGCGATGCCAAGGTTGACCGCCAGCGCGGCGATGACTGCCTTCATCGGCGTGTTACACCGGTGGTTCCGTGAGGTCCCGCAGATCCTTGATCGCCGCGATCGCGAGCGGGTCGATGCCGCAGGCGATCCCGAGGTACACCGACGCGTAGTCGAGAAGATGAACTGCCCCGGCCAGGCGCACCAGCGGTTCTGTGCCGTCCATCGTGATCTCGGACACCTCGATGCCCCGCGCCGCCGCCAGCGACACCGCGGCCTCCCGGGAGCGCGTCACCGCGGACTGCTCCCCCGCCTGATCGGCGAGCAGGACGAGGCGCAGCAGCGGGTTGTCATCCGGCGTTTCTGTGAGCGCGCCGACGTCGTCTTCGGACAGCTCGCCGAAAGAGTCGTCGTCGAAGTCCTCGGCGGCGGGGAAGTCTGGCTCTGGCGGGGGCGCGAACGGCCCGTCGAACGTGGCCACCTGATCGTGGCCGACGTCAGGCAGCACCCCGGCGAGCGACGGGTACTTCGCGTTCGCGGCGAGCTGGGCAGCGAACCGCCGCGCCGCGACGCTCGCGAGCGGGGAACCACCCCAGATCAGCGGAAGCGTACCGACGAGGTCGAGCGCCAGTGACTTCCCCGGGTTGACGAACGACTCGCTGGACGGACGGCACTGGTGCGAGATGTCCTCCATGGCGACCGCCGCGGACTCATACGCCGCGACGTCGACCCTGGCGACTCCGAGCCGGGACGCCATCACGAGCAGCGGCACCGCCAGCGCCCAGGGCATCGACCGGGCGGGCCCGCCTGACGTCACCGGAATGAACGTGCCGCGCGCCGCCAGCGCCACCTGCTGCAACGGCGAGCCAGGCGCGGCCACGGCGGCCAGGTCGCAGCCGCGCCGCGCGGCTTCGGCCGCCAGCGCGAGCACCTCGGCGGTCTCCCCGGAGCGGGACACGGCGATCACCAGGTCCGCGGCGCCGACCCAGCCCGGGAGCTGATATCCGGACACGCCGATGACCTGCGTCGGTGACCTCGGCCCGCAGATCGCCGCGAGCGTCTCCCCGGCGAATACCGAGCCGCCCGCCCCGGCCACGACGATCGCGCGCGGACGGCGGTCAGGCCGCAGCGCGGACAGGTCGGTCTCGTCGCTGGCGCGCACCGCGGTGCGCACCTGCGCCGCGGACGACGCGACCTGCCGCAGCATCCCGCCCGGGTCCCCGGACTCCACGAGCTCCGGATCGTCGAGCCGGAACGCGGCGAGCGCGACGCCGCCATGCGGGGTGTTCACCCGGCGCTGCCCGGCTGGCTCTCCGGCTGCCGCGCCTCGTCCACGAGAAGGACCGGGATATTGTCGCGAACCGGGTAGGCGAGCCCGCACCCGGTACAGACAAGCTCGCTCGCGGCATCGTCGGCCCTCAGCCCCGCGCGGCACTTCGGGCACACGATGATTTCCATCAGCCAATCGTCAAGTTCCATGAACAGCCCTTCTTCTCGCAGCGGAGGGTGGCGCCTGTGCCCAGGCCGCGTTACTCCGTGCTGCCGGCAGTGCCTCTGACAATGCCTAGCACTTCATCGCGCAAGGCGGCCATCTCTGGCTCGGTCGCCGCTTCGACGTTGAGCCGCAGCAGCGGCTCTGTGTTGGACGGCCGGAGATTGAACCACCAGTCGCCGCCTGTGACGGTGAGACCGTCCAGCTCGTCGAAAGTCACCCCGGCCCGTTCCTGATAATGGTCGCAGACCTTGGCCGTCGCGGCCGCCTGGTCGTGCACCTCGCTGTTTATCTCTCCGCTGGCCGAATACCTGGAGAACTCAGCGAGCAGGGCAGACAGCGGGAGCGTGTCGTGGCCGAGCGCGGCGAGCGTGTGCAGCGCCGCGAGCATGCCGGAGTCAGCGAACCAGAAGTCCCTGAAGTAGAAGTGGCCCGAGTGCTCACCGCCGAACACCGCGTTGGTTTCCGCCATCTTCGCCTTGATGAACGAGTGGCCCACCCGGGTACGCACCGGGATGCCGCCGTGCTCGGCGATCAGCTCGGGGACGGCGCGCGAGGTGATGAGGTTGTGGATCACCGTGGCGCCCGGCTCGCGGGCGAGCTCACGACTGGCGATAAGCGCGGTCAGCACCGACGGGCTGACGATCTCGCCGCGTTCGTCCACGACGAAGCAGCGGTCGGCGTCGCCATCGAACGCCAGGCCGATGTCCGCCTGGTTGTCCTTGACCGCCTGCTGCAGGTCGCGCAGGTTCGCCGGCTCGATCGGGTTGGCCTCGTGGTTGGGGAACGTGCCGTCGAGCTCGAAGTAGAGCGGCACCAGCGTGACCGGCAGCCCCTCGAACACCTCGGGAACCGTATACCCCGCCATGCCGTTGCCGGCGTCCACGACGACCTTCAGCGGGCGGATGCCGGTCAGGTCGACCAGCTTCTTCAGGTACTCCGCGTACCCCGGTAGCAGGTCCCTGCTGGTAATCGAGCCCGGCTTGCCATCATGGGCGGGGACGCCGTTCTTGACGAGCTCCTTGATCTCGGCCAGCCCGGTTTCGATACCGACCGGCTTGGCGCCGGCCTTGCACAGCTTGATGCCGTTGTACCTGGCCGGATTGTGGCTCGCGGTGATCATGGCGCCAGGTATGCCAAGCGACCCGCTGGCGTAGTACACCATGTCGGTCGAGCCGAGACCGCCATGGATCACGTTCGCGCCCTGGGATGCGGCCCCACGCCCCAGCGCCTCGGCGAGCGGGGCCGACGTGGTGCGCATGTCGTGCAGCGTGACGAGAGTCTTCGACCCGGTAAGCCTTACGAACGCCGCGCCGACCGCCTCGGCCACGCTTTCGTCGAGCTCGTTGGGTACGACCCCCCTGATGTCGTACGCCTTGAAGATCTTCTCAACTTCGCTCACGTCGGCTCGCTTCCTGATCCCGTCTCATGGGAACTTTCCCAGGAACAACCTATCGGTCACGCCGGTCTCGTGGTGCCGCGGCTGCGGTGACCGGCGAGTCTGCGACGCCAAGTCACGGACGCATAGCCGGGAGCGAGAGCCGCGGCTAGGAGTCGGGCTGCGTGCTTGGGGCGGAGCGCAGCACGCGCAGGTGACCGCGGCGGCCCACCTCGACGCCCTGCCCGACCGGTTCGGCGGCGCCGGGGAACGGCGTCCCGTCCGGGGCCGCCGAGCGTGATTCTGGAGCTGGTCGCTCGCGCCGCGAACGCTCCGGATGACCGGCTTCGCGGACCACGTTCGCCAGCGCCTCCAGGTCGTCGGCCCGCTCCTGGGCCGGATCCTTCGGCAGGATCTCAACCTCCCAGCCGAGCGGCACGACCAGCCTGGCGGCGTGCTTTTCGCACAGGTCGTAGCAGTGCGGTTCCACATAGGCCGCCAGCGGCCCGAGCACGGCGGTGGAGTCGCGGTACACGTACGTGAGCGTATAGACGGGAGGCTGCTTACACGCGGTGCGTGAGCAGCAACGGGAATTCACCAGCCCACCTCGCTCACCAGATCGTTATTGGTCACGATAGCAGCGCGATCCCCGTCAGCACGCGGAAAAGCCAGCCGCGCGTGAGCGCCGTCCAGCTGCCACGCCAGGGCCGTCCCCCGGGCCTTAGGCGCTGATTTTTCGTCGCTCACAACGGCTGACGGTACCTACCCGGGGCCCGTTATGCCACCACCCGGCCCCGTTCACGATCGTGTCGTTTTGTCTGACCTGACGGTACCCGCCAGGCGGACAGCAGCGATACGCTCAGTGACTGTGTACAGGGGTGAGAACGGCTCCATTTCCAGGCGCGATGTGCGGCGACGGGATCGCAGGGGGCGCGGTCTGCGCGGTCGGCTGGTGCCGCCGGGGGTGCCGATGTACCGGACCAGGGCACAGCAGTTCGATGACATGGTGCTGGACGCGGTCGCGCGGCTCGAACCACGCTGGGAGAGCGAACTGTCCGGCGTCGAGTTCGCCGTCCAGGAGGTTCCCGAGGCCGAGGAGCTTGCCGACGGCAGCGGCCCGCTGCCGCTGGCCCGGGTGGTGCCAGGGTCGCTGGACCCGGGCGAGCCCACCCGGCCCGCCGCCGCGACGCGCATCGTCGTCTACCGCCGACCGCTGATGGCCAGGGCCGAGGACGATGACGAGCTCAGCGAGCTTATCTTCGACGTCGTGGTCGAGGAGTTCGCCCACGTGCTGGGACTGGACCCGGAGGCGGTCGACCCGGGCTATCGCGACGGCTTCGACTGACCGGCGCTAGGGCAAGATCGCCGAATACGAGTTCTGCGTCGGTGGCAGGGTGATGGCGGTCAGCGCGCTCGGCACCGGCAGCAGGGAGAGCACCGAGGCGGACAAGCCGCCGGTACCCGTGGTCACGACGCGCGCCGCGTAGAGCGGGCCAGACCCCGCCAGCGGTGTTATCACGATCGCGAACGGCAGTCTGCTGCCCGAGGGGCGCGGCACCGCCACCGCCACGGTGTGCCCGGCTCTCACCGTCACGGACTGCGGGGTGCCGGATCCCGCTGATGCGCCAGCCCCCGACGGTACGACGTCGATGTCCGCCTGCGCGGCACCAGCCGGCGCGGTGAGCACCAGGCCCACGGTGAGGCCCGCGGTGGCCGGGTTGCCCGCCACTACCCCCTGCTCGGTCACCGGCGCGGACGCCGCCGTGAATGATCCGATGCCCTGGCCGGGAACGAGCACCGAGGCGGTGATCGGCACGTTGGAGATCAGTTCGAGGCCCGCGGCTGACGCGCCGAGCGAACTGAGCGGGAACGACGTGGTGGCGCCTGCCGGGGCGTCGGCCGGGGCGTTACCGAACTGCGGGAACCGGCCCTGGGCGGTGAGCGCGACCACGGTGACCCGGGCGTCGTTCGCTCCTGGCACCGAGATGAAGAGCCGCGCGGAGCTGCTCGCCACCGTCAGCCCGGGGATCACCAGGCTGGTCGACGGCGCGGCCGCCTCCGGCAGCCAGGTTCCGCCGGATCCGCCTGAGCTGTCACCCTCCCAGACCGACGCCGCCACCTGCCCGGACGTGGTCTGCACGCGCAGCGCCAGCGCCTGCGAGCCGTGGATGAACGGGGCGATGTCCTGCACGACGAACTGGTGCGGCGCGACCGTGATGGCGCTGCCCGTAGCGTTCTGCAGGCCCGAGTCCGTGAGGATGGTCAGGTCCACGCTCGCCGCTAGGTCGCCGGTGTTCATCAGGTACAGCCGGACGTCCGCCGCGCCCGCCCCCGTCCCTGTGCCCACGAACCACATGTCCGAACTCGGGTGCGTGCAGCTGACCGTCCCCATGCCGGAAGAGGTGGCCTCTTCCGCCTCGAAGCCCTCGGCCATCTGTCCGGTCGCCGCGAGCGCCGTGCCGCCGAGGCTGTCCGCCTGCGGCGCCGCGACGGTGGCTTGCGTGCCGGGGACGGACACGGTGACGGGCTGCGCCGCCTGCGCGGTGCTGGTCGCCGCCGGTTTGCTGCTTGTCTTGCTCGGCTTCTTGCCCGACGAGTGACCGGTCGAGGCTGGCTTGGCGGGGACCGCCGCGGCGGGGACGGCGCTGAGCGCGACCGACCCGGTCGGCGCCTGAGCGGTCTTCGCGGCTGTCGTCGCCGGCATGGCGAGCATAGCGATGTGCGCTGAACCGGTGTTCGGGGCCGGCGGGGGGCAGGACCGGGTGACGGACGTCACCGTCGCGTTGACCGCAGACGGCGCGGCCGCCGGCTTCGGGGTGGTCGGCCCGACGCGCCAGGCCGCCACGTAGGCGACGGCGAGCACGATGAGCGCCAGGCCAACCAAGCCAAGGCGGCGCATCAGGACTCTCCCTCTGGGCTGGAACGGTCACCTGAACCTCGCCTGCGGCCCGAGCGGCCGGGACGCCCGGGCCGGCCGCGCCGGCTCGCCCGGTGCGAATGCCGCTCCGCGTGCTCGTTGCGTTCGGGTCCTTGCGAACGTCCACCGGGCTGCCGCGCGGCGGGCTGCGGGCCGGACTCCCATGCCGCCCGCGGACCAGTGCCCTGACCGCTGTCCCACGTCGGCTGCGGGCCGCTGTCCCACGTCGGCTGCGGGCCGCTGTCCCACGTCGGCTGGGGATCACTGTCCCACGTCGGCTGGGGACCGGAGCCCACGGTTGGCTGCGGGCCGCTGGCCCATGTCGGCTGCGGGCCGGTGCCCAAGGCCTGCTGGGGGCCGCTGTCCCACGAGGTTCCCCGCGGATCGGTCTCCCACGGCGCCTGCTGCCACTGCCCGCGCCGGTCCCATTGCGCGGTCTGGTCACCCTCGTCGCTGTCCGCGAGAACATCGACTCCTGAACCTGTCGTCACGTCTTCGTCCTGACCGCTCGGAGAGGGCGCAGAACGCCTGCGGCCAGCACCCAGCGCCGCCGCCCGCCCGGCCAGGCCGGCCCGCGCTGCGAGCCCGGCGCCACGGCCCGCCTCCCCGGCTGCCGTCGCCTCTTGCGGCACCCGCCGCCGGCCGCGCGCGGGCCGGTTGGCGGTACGCCCGGCGCGCCTGCCGTGCTGGGTGGCCCGGACCGCCGCCACGGCCTGGGTCTCCGCCACGGGATCGTCGCGCTTGCCGGGCAGCGCCAGCACGCAGACGGCGAGCAGGACGATAAGTTCCGCTATCAGGCTTAGATCGCGCGCCGTGTCGTTCCTGGTGATGACCAGCTTGCCGCCGCCCGCCGGAAGAGCGAACCCCTGCGCCCAGCCATCGACAGGGGCGGCGAGAGGCTTCAGCGCCGTGCCGTTGAGCGTGGCCATCCACCCGCCGGACGGTTCCGCGAGCACCAGCGTGCCACCCGTGCCCGGGGCCTCGACCGCACTCATCCCCACCGACTGCGAGGACAGCGTCGTCACGCCGCCATTGGCCGCGATCACCCGGACCCGCGCGACCGGACCGGTCACCTGCCACAGATCGTAGGCGGGCGCCTTGCTCAGCGGCACCAGGCCGACCGAGGCGTCCAGCCGCTGTGACAGCGCCGGGTCCACAGGACCGGGCAGCAGCACCCACCTGATGCCGAAGTCGCCAAGGACAAGCCCCGGGTCGCCGGCGTACGCGCCATCGGGCGCCGCGAGGGCTGAAACCTGCTGGGTCAGCGCCTGTTCCGCGGGGGTGGACGCGGTGAGCTCTGGCTCACCGAGGGTCGGATCTCCCTGCCGGACCACCGAATAGTCCAGTACGCTGCCGTCTTCTCGCAAGATCAGCGTGCGGTACTGGGTGCCTCCCGCGGACGACGCGGAGACGAAGGCAGGCAGCACGGGGGCGCTGACCGCCCCGACCGGGCCCCGCACGCCGTCCGCCACCCAGTACCCGGCCACGAGCAGCGGCGCGGTCGCCGCGGCAGTCAGCACGGCCCCCGTGAGCAGCCTGAGCGATCCTGCGCGACCCGTCCAGCCATGAGCCAGCCACTCGGCCGCGGGTGCGGCGGCGAGCAGCAGGCCCAGCGCCGCGAGCGCGAGCGCCGCACCCGGCCACCCGGTGGCCGCCTGGGTGCCGCCGACGGGCGGGCCGCTTGCCCTGCTCACGATGACGGCCCCGAGGTAGCCAGCGGCCGCGACGCACCACCCCGCCGCGGTCACAGCGGCCCGCCGTTGCGGCAGCAGCGTGGCCAGGACGGCGAGGCCGAGCCCCGCGGTGACCCAGACCGGCGGCAGTCCAGGACCGCCTGGGCTGAGCAGCAGCAGCGCGGACGGGCGGAGCGCGACCGGGGTCAGCCCCGACGGCTGCACGCCCGCCTCGGTGAAGAAGGCCGACGGGCTGGCGAGCAGGTGCAGTGACCATGGGAAAAGGACGAGGAAGGGAGTGGCGATGACGATCGCCGCGTTAAGCGGGCGGACGTGGGCTAGCCTGCTGCGGCCCCATTCCCTGTTGGCGGAAACCAGCCTGGCGGCGAGGACGATGATGGCGAACGCGGCGCCGAACACCCACAGTACCGGCGCGAACGCCGCCCCCAAAGCTATGAGCAGGCCGGTTGCCCAGGCCGCGCGGCGCGCGGGGCGCGGCGGTGCGGTCAGCATCCGGGCCGCGTTGACCCCGATCAGCGGCAGCACGGTAAACGCGACCGCGCTGCCAAGGCGGCCCGCTGCGATGGCGCCGGTGGCGACGGGGAGCAGCGCGTAGGACGCCGCCAGCCACGCCCGGGCGGCGGTGGCCGTGACCAGCCGGCGGGTGGCCAGGTAGGCGGTAAGCCCGGCCAGGGGAACACAACCAAGCAGGAGGACGTCCACCGCGAGCCAGGCCTGACCGCCGAGCACGGTGCCGAGCGCCGCGACGACCGCGAGGTACGGCGGGGCCGACGCGGTGGAACCGACTCCGACGGCGTGGAAGCCCGCGAGGTACTCCTGCCACAGCGCCGAGGCGCCGCCCCACGCCGGCACCAGCGCGCCGCCGCCGAGCGGGTTAGTGCCGAGCAGTCGCCGCTCGGCGACCAAGGCGACCACGAGCAGCGCGGTGAAGAGCTGCACCCCGGGGTTGGCGATGATCCGGCGGACGGGCGACTGGGCGTCGACGAACTGCTCGTCTTCCCCGTCATCGGAGTCCGCGCGGTGCATGCCGCCAGAAGCCTGCGGCGGCCCGCTGGATATCAGCCCGGCGATGCCCTCCGCGACCCGCGACATCGTTCGCCCCGGCGGAATGAACATCCGCACCGCGGAATACCCCTCGCGGCGCCCGCGCGCGCGCCGACGGCGGCCCTGCCAGAGCCAGACAGGGTGCCCGAGCAGCCCGCCGACGGCGTAGATCTGCGCGGCGGCCAGGTCAAGCTGCTTGGAGAACAGGAAGTACGCGGCTCGCAGCAAGGATCCGGCGACGCAGCCCGCCATCACGCGAAGCATGGTCAGCAGCGGCAGGTTGACGGCGAGCAGATAAAGCGCGTTGCGCCGGTCCAGCCGCCGCGGATGGCCGTACTTTCCTGTTGGCGAAGACCAGCCGGACCTTCCCGTTGCATCGCTGGTCCTGCGCCGCCGCGCGGAAAGCTCACGGTGGTAAAGCACCGCGTCGGTGACCACTTGCACGCGCAGGCCGGCCGAATGGACGCGCCAGCAGAAGTCCACGTCGTCGCGGAACAGCTTGAGCCGCGGATCGAACCCGCCGAGCCGGTCCCATACGTCGCGCCGGATCAGCATGCCGGCCGACCCCACCGCCATCACCGCGCGGTTGTGGTCGTGCTGGCCCTGGTCGATCTCGCCCGGCTCGACCCCGGTCACGCGACGGCCCGCCCGGTCGATGGCGACGCCGACCTCGCGCAGCACGCGCCGGTCAGACCCGTCGAGGACCTTAGGTCCGAGAACGACCACCGAGCGATCCCGGCTTGCCGCCCGCAGCAGGCGCTCCAGCGTTTCCGGGGCCGGCTCGCAGTCGTCATGCAACAGCCAGATCCACTCGATACGCCGGACGCCCGGGTCGGTCATCGCGGCGGCCCTGGCCGCGGTGTGCCGCAGCGCGACCGCGATGGCTTCGCCGTAGCCGGTGCCCCGGTCCATGCCGAACACCGCGTCTGGCCCGATCAACTCGGCGAGGACCGATCCGCTACGGTCCCGGCTCCCGGTGTCCACTCCCACGATCCGCTCGATCGGGTACGTCTGGGCCTGCAGGCCCTGAACGAGTCCGGGCAGCAGCCGAGCGCCGTCATGCGCGACGATGATCGCGGTAACGGTATGCCGGGTCTGGGACGTGGTAGTTGACAATAGGTCCAGCGCAGGTAGGTGGTCATAGCGGGCCGAAAGGCGGCAGGCCAAGCTGGTCGCTGCCTACGGGGGGTCAGCGTGAACAATACCTGCAGCGCGCGCCCTCGGCAGGATTACCGGACTTTCGCTGGCACGCACCAGCCGCGGATGTCTGGGTCTGAGCTATCAAGCCTGACGCTTGATGCGGCGGCGTTCACGTTCGGACAGACCGCCCCAGATCCCGAACCGTTCATCATTCTCAAGCGCGTACTCCAGGCACTCGGCGCGCACGTCGCAACTGCGGCACACGCGCTTGGCCTCACGGGTCGAGCCGCCCTTCTCAGGAAAGAACGCCTCCGGATCCGTCTGCGCGCACAGCGCTCTGTCCTGCCAGCCCAGGTCCTCGACGTCTTCTGGACGCATGGCGATATGCGCTAGCGGGACGATGACCTCTGTCAAAGCGTCCTCCCCTCTCGGAGCCCCCTTGACGCTCCCCGGCTACCCGTAGCGGGGAGAATCACACCAATGAAATTACACCCGCGTGTCTTGCTTCACGTCAAGCGAAGAAGGTGGTATTGGCCGCCTCGTTGTCCAAGTTGCGCGATAAGTCACCCAAGAAATTTCCGGAATCCATAGACGACGTCACTATGCGTGATCGAAGGGCGAGTTCCGGTTACCGGATCGCGGCGGGCGTTACCGCCCCAGACCCCACGCACAAGAACCGGCCGGCGGACCTGCGACACTGTCCGCATGCGGATAACCGTGCTAGCAGGAGGAGTCGGCGCCGCGCGCTTCCTGCGCGGCTTGACGGCGGCAGCGCCGGACGCCGAGATCACCGTCATCGGCAACACCGGCGACGACATCACTCTGTTCGGCCTGCGCGTCTGCCCGGACCTGGACACGGTGATGTACACCCTCGGCGGCGGCATCAACGAGGAGCAGGGCTGGGGGCGCGCGGACGAGACGTTCGGCATCCGCGACGAGCTGGTGGCGTACGGTGCGGGCCCTTCGTGGTTCACGCTCGGAGACCGTGACTTCGCCACCCACATCCTGCGCACCCAGCTGCTCGCGGAAGGCAAGCCGCTGTCTGAGGTGACTCGCCTGCTCTGCGCGCGCTGGCGGCCCGGTGTCCGGCTGCTTCCCATGTCGGATGACACCATCGAGACGCACGTACTGATCGACGACGGCACCGGGTCACCGCGACTGGTGCACTTCCAGGAATGGTGGGTCAGGCTGCATGCCGCGGCCCCGGCGCGGGCGATCATCGCCCGCGCCGGGGAAAACGCCGCGCCCGCGCCCGGTGTGCTCGACGCCATCGCGGACGCGGACGTCGTGCTGTTCCCCCCGTCCAATCCGGTCGTGAGCATCGGCACGATCCTGGCCGTGCCCGGCATCAGGGAAGCGGCCGCCGCCAAAACCGTGGTGGGCGTGTCGCCCATCATCGGCGGCGCCCCCGTCCGCGGCATGGCGGACGCGTGCCTGACCGCCATCGGCGTCCAGACGTCGGCCGCGGCGGTGGCGGCGCATTACGGCCAGCACCTGATCGACGGGTGGCTGGTGGACGAGCAGGACAAGGCGGCGGCTGACGACCCGGCGCTGGCCGGCATCGAGGTGCGCGCGCTGCCGCTGTACATGCGGGACACCGCGGCCACCGCCGCGATCGCCCAGGCCGCGATCGACCTCGCCCAGGAACTGGCGCGATGACCGACGTAACCGTGACCCCCATCGCGGGGCTGCCTGAGATAGGCGCGGGCGACGACCTCGGGGCGATGATCGCCGCCGCACTGTCAGGGACGGGACCGGTGCCTCGCGATGGCGACATTCTCGTGGTCACCTCGAAGGTGGTCAGCAAGGCCGAAGGCAGAGTAGTCGCCACCGGCCGGGAGGAGGCCATCGCGGCGGAGACCGTGCGGGTGGTCGCCAGGCGCGGCCCCACCACGATCGCGCAGACCCGGCACGGCTTCGTGCTCGCCGCCGCCGGGGTGGACGAGTCCAACACAGCGGCTGGCACGGTGGTCTTGCTTCCCGAAGACCCGGACGAGTCGGCGCGGCGGCTGCGCAAGGCGCTGCGGGCGCGGCTCGGGGTGCTGGTCGGGGTGATCGTCACCGACACGATGGGCAGGCCGTGGCGAGTTGGCCAGACCGACACCGCGATCGGCGCGGCGGGCGTGCAGCCGCTGCGGGACCATCGCGGCGAGCGCGACACCTTCGGCAACACGCTCGAGGTCACGGTCGCGGCTGTGGCCGACGAGATCGCGGCCGCGAGCGACCTGGTGAAAGGGAAGGCGCTGCAGATCCCCGCGGCGCTTGTGCGCGGGCTTTCTGGTCTCGTCACGGAGGCCGACGGGCCGGGCGCCAGGGCGCTGGTCCGGCCCGCCGCCGAGGACATGTTCCGGCTCGGTGCCGCGGACGTGCTCTCCGCCCGGCGCACCGTTCGCTCGTTTACCGGCGAACCGGTCGACGCGGCCGCCGTCGAGCGGGCGATCTCCGCCGCGCTGACGGCTCCCGCCCCGCACCACAGCGAGCCGTGGCGCTTTGTGATCGTCGCGTCCGAGGCGGCCAGGACCGCGCTGCTCGACGCGATGCTGCAAGCGTGGGTGACGGACCTGCGCCGCGATGGCTTCAGCGAAGAGCAGATCGCCCGCCGTACCCGGCGCGGCCTGCCCTTGCGCCAGGCGCCGCTGATCGTGGTGCCCTGCCTAGAGGCCTCGGCCGCGCACGCCTACCCGGACGACAGGCGGGCGCGGGCCGAGCAGGACATGTTCACCGTCTCGATGGGCGCCGCCGTGCAGAACCTGCTCGTCGCGCTGGCGGTGGAAAACCTCGGCTCCGCCTGGATCTCCTCGGCCCTGTTCTGCCAGGACGTCGCGGCGGCGGCGCTCGACTTGCCGGCGGGCTGGCGCCCGATGGGCGCGATCGCCGTCGGCCACCCCGCCGCTCCGGCCCCCCCGCGCCCGCCACGCGACCCGGCCACGTTCACGATCACTCGCTAGAACCGGCCTTTCCTGGCGGCCAGGCATTGTCTTGCGGGCGCTGGCCTGTCACGATAACGCCAGCGAGTGGCAGCATAGGGGGGGCCTGGGATGAAGTACTGGCTGTCGCGATGCGCGCTCCTGCCGGGGACCGCGGTACTTGTCGCTTTCGTCCTCGCCGGCAGTGCGGGCGCCGCTGTGCGATCCGAAGTCCGCCCGGGCGTGGCGGGAACCACCATGAGCGGCGGCTACAGCGTCAACCTGGCCGCGTACATGCTCGATACCGCCGATTTGCCGACTGGATTCCGGCCGTACGCCCCGCTGACGGGACCGCTCGACGCGGCCCGCGCCAGGGAGCTGATGAAATCGGCGGTCCAGAGCGCGGCGTCGCTGGTGCACGGATACGTGCGGGACTGGATCTCGGCTCAGAACGGCTGGGGCGTGCTCGAGCTCGTCCTTGACTCGTCCACCAGGTCGGGCGCCAGCGAGGCGGTAACCGCCTTCGATTCGTCGATGCAGGCGCAAGCGGCGGCCGAGCAGCACCTGACCCAGGACACCGAGGCGTTCGAGGTTCCTTTTCAGCTCGATCACGTCAGCTACGTTGAGCTTTCCGCCGCGGTCGCGCGCGGGCCCTTTCTCTTCCGGGTCGCGGTGGACGCTCCGGCCGGGCAGGTAACCCAGGCGGATCAGCTGCTCGGCACGCTCATCGCCCGGCAGTCGAGCAAGGTCCCCGCGAACACCCCGGACACCGGGACTTCGCTGGCCGACCTCGAGCCGGACACCGCCGGCGCCGCCGGATACGCCATCGGGGCTCTTCTCGGCTACCTGGCCATCGTCAACGGCTACGCATACCTGCGCAATCCGCTCCGTCGCAAGCTGGCAGGCAGAGGGCAGCGGACAGCCGCGCAGTGGCCGGCCGGGCAGCGAGTGGTGGACGTGTCCGCTCCGGCGCGCAAGTACAGGAACGTGGCGTGGTGGCGGTTCGCGGCGCAGTTCGCGGGGCTCGCCGTCGTGGCGTACGGTGCCGTCAGTTTCCCCGACACCTTCTGGTACGCGTTCCCGCTGGCGGGATTGGCGATCGTGTGGGCCAGCGGGCGCCTGATCCGTCCGGGTGGACCAATGCTCAACGCGAACCAGCGCGCGGGGTCCGGCGCGCGCCGCTGGCGCGTTATCGTCTACCGGGTCGTCGCCGCGGCGACGGCGATCGCGGGCGGGCTGCTCATCGCCGCCTACGCCCTGAACCAGGAAACTCCGCCCGCCGTGGTGGCGGTCGACGTCGCGACCGAGCCAGCGGCGTCGCAGGCGGCCAGCGTCGGAGTCGCCACCTTGTGGGCCGGGATTGTCTTGCTGGCCATCGGCGCGATCATCGCCCGCCACGCCCGCCGGCTCACGGCCGTGGACGCCTACCGCCTCATGCGACAGGACAGCCGGCCCCCCGTGCTGTACCTGCGGTCGTTCCGTGACGACAAGCTGAAGCTGCTGTCAGCGACCCTCGGCCGGCCGTCGCTGATCGAGCGGTTCACGCCCCGCCGGTTCGACCCGTTCGAGGAGGTGATCGCCAGGCACCTGGCCGGCACTGGGCCAGTGATAGCGCTCAACCCGCCGGGGACCAAGCTGGCGCCCCTGGGCGCCGCCCGGGAGACGCTCGACTCCGACGCGTGGCAGGCCACCATCAGCGACTGGATGACCCAGGCCGCGCTGATCGTGCTCATCCTTCCCCCGGCCGCGGTGACCGATGGGCTTACCTGGGAACTGGACACGATCTCGGCCAGCCAGCACTGGGCCAAGACCCTCATCCTCATCCCTCCCGTCCCCGCCGACGCCCTCAGCGACCGCTGGCAGGCGTTCCGCGACGCGTACGGCACCCACTGGCCATTCAGTGTCCCGCTGACCCTTGACGGGCCCGGGCCGCTCGCCCTGACCTTCGGCGACGCCGACTGGACCGTGCTCAGCGCATGGCGGCGGCATGAATGGGCCTACACCGCCGCGATAAAGGGCGCCCTCAGCCTGACTCCCCGGGAGGCGCTAGCTGGCGATGACCGGTAGCGGGCGGCGGACCGAGGCACAGACTCCGTCGCTGGCCGCGGCGGCGGCCAGGCGGTCGGGCGCGGGCGCGCCGTAGACGGTGGTTCGCTGCCGCAGCGGGCGGCCGACCGGGTCGACGATCGCGCGCAGGTCGCTGATCGTCTTGAACGAGCCGTTGTCGGCGCCGGCCATCCTGCTGATCGTCTCCTCCATCAGCGTGCCGCCCAGGTCGTTGACGCCGCCGCGCAGCACGTCCCGGCACAGCTCGTCCCCGAGCTTCACCCAGGAGCACTGAATCGAGTCGACCGCCCCGTGCAGCATCAGCCGGGACACCGCGTGGATGGCACGGTTCTCCCGCCTGGTCACGCCGGGCCTGGCCAGGCCCGCGAGGTAGATCGGCGCGCTGGTGTGGACGAACGGCAGCAGCACGAATTCGGTGAAGCCGCCAGTCCGCTCCTGGATGCCGCGGATCACCCGGAGGTGGCCGACCCAGTGCGCCGGCGTGTCCACGTGGCCGTACATCATCGTCGCGCTCGTCGGGATGCCCAGCTCGTGCGCCGTGGTGATCACCTGGATCCAGTCCGCCGCCGGCAGCTTGCCCTTGGTGAGCACCCAGCGCACGTCGTCGTCCAGGATCTCGGCCGCCGTGCCTGGCAGCGAGCCCACGCCGGCCTCGCGGGCGCGGATCAGCCACTCGCGCAGCGGCAGCCCGGTGCGCGAAACGCCGTTCATCACCTCCATCGGCGAGAACGCGTGCACGTGCAGGTCCGGGCGGCGGCGCTTGACTTCCGCCGCGATGTCGAAATACGCCGTGCCCGGCAGGTCGGGGTGGATGCCGCCCTGCATGCAGACCTCCGTCGCGCCCGCGGCCCAGGCCTCTTCGGCGCGCTCACCGATCTGGTCGAGTGACAGCGTGTACGCGTCGGCGTCCGTCCGCCGCTGCGCGAACGCGCAGAACCGGCAGCCCGTGTAGCAGACGTTGGTGAAGTTGATGTTCCTGGTGACGACGAAAGTCACGTCGTCGCCGTTGACCTCGCGGCGCAGCCCGTCCGCTATCGCGGCCAGCGCGTCCAGGTCGTCGCCGTCCGCGCCGAGCAGGGCCATGGCCTGGTCGTCGGTCAGGGCGGCGGGGTCTCGTTCGGCCTGCCGCAAGGCCGCCGCCGCCTCGCCCGGCCGGGTGATGGCCGGGGCCGCGATGGGGGCATGGCTCCCTACCGCGGGGTCGGGACGGGCGCCCCGAGCAGCGACCGCTCGTTCGGACAAAGAATCCCAGTCACCGTAGACCTCAGCGAAATCGTCCCTACGGTCATGTGTGCGGCCAGTTGTGTCGATCGTGACGAAAAGATCCGTGCGGCCAGAAGCGTCACCCCAGCCGCCATCCGGCTCCTGCCAGGAGATGCCTTGCGGCAGCGCGGCCTCGTTCGCCAGGCCGGTCCGCGGGTCCGCGAGCGCCGCGACGTGCCGCGCGAGACGCGGGTCCAGCCAGGGCTCGCGGATGTACGGCGGGTAGATGGTCAATCGCTCGCGCAGCGTGAACCCGCCGTTGGCGGTGTGCCGGGCGAGTTCGTCGATCTCCGGCCAGGGGCGTTCTGGGTTGACGTGGTCCGGTGTCAGCGGCGAGACGCCGCCCCAGTCGTCGATGCCCGCGTCGAGGATCAGCTGGTACTGGTCACCGACCAGGTTAGGCGGCGCCTGGATGCGCGCCTTCGGGCCGAGGACGAGCCGGGTGACCGCGATGGTGGCGGCCAGGTCTTCGAGTTCGGCGTCGGGGGTGTCGCGCATCTTGGTGTCCGGCTTGGCGCGGAAGTTCTGGACGATGACTTCCTGGATGCCGTTGTACTCGCGGGCGACCTTGCGGATGGCGAAGATCGAATCGGCACGCTCGGCGATCGTCTCGCCGATGCCGATGAGGATGCCGGTGGTGAACGGGACGTTGCTGCGGCCGGCGTCCTCCAGGACGCGCACCCTGACCTTCGGGTCCTTGTCCGGGCTGCCGAAGTGCGGGGCGCCCTTCGTCGCGAAGAGGCGCATCGACGTGGTTTCCAGCATCATGCCCATCGACGGGGCAACCGGCTTCAGCCGCTGAAAGTCCTGCCAGCTGAGCACGCCCGGGTTGAGGTGCGGAAGCAGGCCGGTCTCCTCCAGGACGCGGACCGCCATCGCGCGGACGTAAGAGAGCGTGTCGTCGTACCCGTGCGCGTCCAGCCATTGTTTCGCTTGCTTCCAGCGCGCCTCGGGGCGGTCCCCGAGCGTGAACAGGGCCTCCTTGCAGCCCAGCGCGGCGCCCTTGCTCGCGATGTCGAGGACTTCGTCGGGGCTGAGGAAAGGGCTGTCGAGGCGGCCGGGCACGGTGGCGAACGTGCAGTAGCCGCAGCGGTCCCGGCACAACCTCGTCAGCGGGATGAACACCTTCTTCGAGTAGGTGATCACGCCGGGTCTGCCGGCGGCTTCCAGGCCCGCGTCCCTGGTCCGGCTCGCATAGCCGAGCAGCGCGCGCAGGTCGGCGCCGCGGGCGTGCAGCGCGACGGTCGCCTCCGCGGGGTCGAGCGGCTTACCGTCCCTGGCCCGGGCCAGTGCCCGGCGCATTCCTGCCGCGGTGACGCCGCCTGTTTCACCCTGATCGATGCTGGAAGCGCTCATACCGGAACCCTAAGGCACAGACGGAGCCAGGCCAGGGCGGCCCGGTAGTTAGCGGGTTTCCCGGGCTTAGAAGCCACGGTAATCGCGGACGGGCATGCGCGGACCGCGGCGCGGCGGCATGGCGCCGCTCAGTTCGACGAGCCTTGTCACGCGGTACCTGTGGCCCGCGTATGGCACCAGCAACTCCAGCATCGTGGCGTCGTCGGTGCTCTGGCGCCCCGCCAGGGCCCAGCCCACCGCCTTCGGCAGGTTGTAGTCGCCGACCGAGATGGCGTCCGGGTCGCCCGCCGCGCGCTGCAGGGCCTCCGCCGAGGTCCACTGGCCGATGCCGGGGATGCTTCTCAGCTTGCGGTCGGCCTCGGCGCTTGACAGGTCGAGCAGGCGCTCCAGGCTATCCGCCGCGCTGGTGGCGTGGAAGATCGTTTGCGCGCGGACGTTCTCGACGCCCGCCCGGTGCCACTCCCAGGAGGGGATTGTCCGCCAGGTCTTCGGATCAGGGAACACGCGCATGCCGGCCGGGGCCGGGCCAGGCGGCTGGGCCCCGAACCGGGCGAGCAGGAACTTCCAGGCGCGGTGTGCCTCGTTTCCCGTGACCTTCTGCTCCAGGACCGCGGGGACCAGGGCCTCCATCAGGCGGCCGGACCGGCCGACGCGAACGCCCGGGTATCTGGTTACTACTTCGCGAAGAATGCGGTGGGATGGGTCGAATCCGGAGATATCGTCGTAAAACCCCAGGGCGGCGGGCAGGGCGTCAAGCAGCCAGGCGGCACCGGGACCCCACGCGTGCGCGACCACCTTGGTGCCTTGACCGGCTGACAGGACCCGGATCGTGCCAGGTCCCTCGGGGGTGAGCGATGTTCGCCACACCGCGCCCGCATCGTCGACCCGGAACGTGGGATCGGCGGGGCAGCGCCCGTGGACGGAGAGCGTGAGGCGGACGTCCACCGGGAACGGCGCCTGCCAGTCGCGGGCTAGCATGCCCTCAGTCACGACGGGCCCCTGGACGTGCGGTTCCGGTGTTAGCCATTGCCCCCCACCGGCTAGGCGTCCGAGGAGAAGCGGATCGACGTGGGCTCCAGGCGGACGCCTGGCCAGACTCGCATGCCGCGGGCAAGCTCGTTGCCCGTCCCGACGAACGCGCCGTCGCCCATGACCACGCCATCAAGGACGGCACCCTCGGCGATCGTCGCGCCGCGGCCGACGATGCTGTTCCGCACCTGCGCGCCGGCCCCGATGATGGCCTCATCGAAGACGACGCTGCCATGCACCACGGCGCCGGGACCGACGACGGCGCCGACGCCTGCCACCGTGCCTCCGGAGACCCGCGCGTCGCCCGCCACCGACGCGCCGGCGAGCAGCAGCGACTCACCGCGGGAGCCGGGCACGGCCGGGGACGGCATGTGCCCGAGCACCAGGTCGCACGAACCCTGCACGAACGCCTCAGGCGTGCCGACGTCGAGCCAGTAGGCCGACTCGGGATAGCCCATCACCACCGCATCAGCCTCGATCAGCCCGGGGAACGTCTGGCGTTCCACCGACACCACCTGGCCTGCCGGGATCTGGTCGATGACCGCCCGGCGGAATACGTAGCAGCCGGCGTTGATCAGGTTGCTCACCGGGTTGGGCGTCTTCTCAAGGAAGGCGGTGACCCGCCCGGTCGCGTCGATCGGCACGCAGCCGTACCTGCTCGGGTCGTCCACCTCCACGAGGTGCAGTGTCACCGCGGCGTCCTTCTTGCGGTGCAGGTCGACCTGGGCCGGGAGGTCGTGGGCGGACAGAATGTCGCCGTTGAGCACGACAATCGGGTCGTCGGGGCCGCCGTGCAGCCGGGACGCCGCGTTGCGGATCCCGCCGCCGGTGCCGAGCGGCTCAGACTCATAGACGTAGTCGATCGACAGCCCGAACCTAGCCCCGTCGCCGAATGCGTCCGTGAACATCTCGGCCCGGTAGGACGTCGCGAGCACGACGTGCGACACCCCGCAGTCGGCCGCCCGCGCGAGCTGGTGCGCCAGGAACGGCACTCCGGCCGTCGGCAGCAGCGGCTTGGGCGCGGACAGGGTGAGCGGACGCAACCGAGTGCCCTTGCCACCGACAAGCATGATCGCTTCAAGGGTTTCACGCGGCATCTGCACCCTCACTTACCAGCCGTTGACGTCGGGGACACCCACCGGCTCGTTTGTGCCAACAGCAAAGCACCGCACCGGCGACTCACGCAGCATACTCACGTGATTCCCGGGCGCCCCTGGAATCCGGCCAACTTGAGCCTGTCGCGTTATTCACAGCGTAGGGGGTGCCTGCGCCTACCCGGCACGCGTGTCCACGGCCCCCTGATCAACCGCGCGCTTGTAGCAAGCCAAGTGGGCGGCCGCCGAGGTTGCCCAGCTGAACTGCTGCGAGCGCTCGTACCCGGCGGCGCCGAGCGAGGCCCGCCGTTCCGGGTCGTCGAGCAGCGAGCGCAGCGCGACCTTGATCGAGTCCGCGTCCGGCTCGGTGTACGCGACCGCCTCCCCGCCCACCTCGGGCAGCGACGTGCGGTGCGTGGTCAGCACGGGCGCGCCGCATGCCATCGCCTCGAGCACCGGCAGCCCGAACCCCTCGCCCCGCGACGGGAACGCCACCACGAGCGCGCCGCCCAGGAATCCAGGCAGGTCGGCGAACGGCAGGTAGCCCGGCCTGCACAGCTTCATGTGCGGCGGGACCGCGGCAACGGCGGCGTCCATCTCCTCGCTCCAGCCCCCGCCGCCGCCGAGCACCAGCGCCGGCGGATCCGCCATGTCGCCGACGGCGCCCACCCAGCCACGGATCAGCGCCGCGACGTTCTTGCGCGGCTCGAGCGAGCCGAGAAACGCTATGTAGGGCCTGCCGTGCAGCCCGAGTCGCGCCGAGACCTGACTGACCTGTCGCTCGTCGGGACGGTGGAAAAGCCGGTGGTCCACGCCGTGATAGGCGACGTCCACCTTGGTCGCGTCCATGTCGAGCAGTCGCACGAGCTCGTCGCGGGTCGCGTTGGACGGAACAATGAGCCTGGTCGCGCGCCGGATCGCGGTGCGGATGGCCGACTTGAAGAAGAGCGCGCTGACCGTGCTGTGGTTCTCGGGCTCGGTGAAGAAAGTGACGTCGTGAACGGTCACAACTGTCGGCCGACCGGGCCGCAGCGGCATCGAGTAGTACGGCATGTGGATCACGTCCGCGCTCACCTGTTGGGCCACGACGGGCAGCCCGCTCTGCTCCCAGGCCAGCCGTGCGGGCCGGTGCCCGAGCGCGGCCGGGCCCGCGACGACGCGCGCACCCGGTGCCAGCCGGCCGTACCGTTCCTCGTCGGCTCGCTGACACACCACCGCTAGGTCGGCCCCCGCAGAACCGAGCGCACCGATCAGGCCATCGACATAGCGGCCAAGCGCTCCCCTGTCGGTAGGCACGTCAGTCGCATCGACGAGTACTCGAAGTGCCACGGCCCCATCCGCTCCCTTCGAAGTCCTGTCAGCTCGAAGCCTACGCCCTGGCACCCCTGTGCACGAGCAGGGCCAGCCATCTGTCAGATGTACGTCAGACCAGCTTCAGCCGCTTTTTAGCAAGACGGAACTGACTTTCCCGCCTTAATCGCCTCAAGATCATCGATCGCCTGTGTCAGCGTGCTGACCTTGACGATCTGCAGTCCGGCCGGGACCGCGCCGGCGGTGTCGGAGCAGTTCGAGGCCGGAGTCAGGAAGATTGTCGCGCCCGCGTCTCGCGCGCCGACCATCTTCTGTTGTATGCCGCCGATCGGCTGCACCTGTCCGGACGCGGTGATCTCCCCGGTGCCTGCGATGAACTTACCGCCCGTGAGGTTCATCGGGGTCAGCTTGTCGATGATCCCTAGCGCGAACATCATGCCCGCGCTCGGCCCGCCGATGGCCCCGACGCTGATCTTCACGTTGAACGGGAACTTGTACTCTTCCTGCACCTCGACGCCGATCACCGGGCTGCCGTCGACATTCTTGCTGCTGACGGCGAGATGCAGGGTGTTGCCCGCGCGCAGCACCGTCAGCTGCAGCGGGGAGCCCGCCGGGTGTGCCGTGATCAGCGAGCTGAGGTCCGACTGCCCGGTCACCGGCTTGCCATCCACCGCCAGGATCTCGTCGCCCGCTTTGAGAACGGTGTTCGCGGGCAGCCCCGGCACCGTCGACATCACCACGACCTGCGTCTGGTACGGGATGTGCAGCTCAGTGAACGCGGCCGCGGTGGCGGTCTCCTGCGAGGAGGCCATCTGCTCGGTGTCCTGCTGCTCCGTCTGCTGCGCGGACTGGCCAGCCGGGAAGAGTTCGCTCTCAGGTACCACCGCCTCGGACGGATCGAGCCAGGCGCGCAGCGCCTGGAAGATGTTCACGTCCACGCCCGGTCCGCCCTCGTAACTGATGGTCACCAGGTTGAGGTTTCCTGTCGTCGCAAACGTCTTATGACCGGCGATCGAGATCAGCGGCTGCCCCGAGGAGTCCTGGCCCAGCGTGTTCAGCGTCGGCCCCGGTTCGAGGATGACGTAGGGCACCGGGACGAGAACAGCCACCGCGATCGCGACCAGCGTCGCGACCAAGGCGATGACGAGCGTCAGGGAGCGTCGGGACATGGTGCGAAGACTACGCGCTTCCGACCCACTCGTCGGTACCGTCGGCGAAGCGCTGGTGCTTCCAGATCGGCACCGACGCCTTCAGCTCGTCGATCAGCGCGTGGCACGCCGTGAAGGCCTCCGCCCGGTGCCCGCACGAGACGCCGACGACGACCGCGAGATCGCCGATCGCCAGGTCACCGACCCGGTGCACCGCGGCCACGGCGATCACATCGTCACATTTGGCCGCGATCTCCTCGGCGACCCGGCGCAGTTCGGCCTCCGCTGAGGGATGCGAGCTGTAGGACAGGCCGGTCACCCCGCGATCGGAGTCGCTGTCCCGTACCGCGCCGGTGAACAGCACGAGGCCGCCAGCCGCGGGATCCGCGATCGCCGCCTGGACCTCGTCCACGGACAGCGGGGTATCCCTGATCGCGATCAGCCTGATTTGGCTCACGCGTCAACCGTACCCTCCTTCCACCCACCCGAGCCCTCCCCACCGCTCGCCTCCGGGCCGCCTTCGCGCGCCGTCTTCCCTCGTCGCTCACGAGCTTCGCTCGCTCCCTCCTCAGTCCAGACGGCACGGCGGCCCTTCGGCTCGCGGCGGCGAAAATCACTTGTTCCTGCGGCGGGCGGCGCGGACGATGGCGGCGGTCCCGATCACGGCCGCGGTACCGGCGGCGGCGGTGATCGCGGCCTCCTTGCGGGCGATCCGGCGGCCGGCCACCGCGTGGTGCCCGCCGCGGGCGGCGAGCAGCAGCGACAGCGCCTCCGCGTTAGTGCAAACGGGCACCCAGCCAGCGGCGCGCAGCGACGCGCAGTCCACCACCCAGGGATACACCACGTACCGCAGGTCCGCGGCCGGAGCCGGTGTCACGCCCATCCGGTGCAGCCGCTGCGCCGTGCCGAACGTCAGCCGCGCGGGCAGCTCGAACGACTTCATCCCGCTGAGGTCCTCGACCTGCTGCTGCTCCAGCCACCCGTCGCAGCCCACCGCGAAGTCGCCGGTCACCACCCCGACCGCGGCGAGCTCGAGCGCGGACACCAGGTCATCGATGTGGCAGAACTGCCAGCGCGGCGCGCAGCCACGCACCGCGAGCAGCCTGGGCGCCTCGAAATGCCTGGTCAGCACCGTGTCGACGCCATCTCCCACCAACGCGGCCGGCCGCACCACCGTCACGGCCGTGCCCTGGTTGACGCGGCGCGACCGCCGGGCGAGCTCCTCGATTTCCAGCAGGTCCGCGGCCACGCTGCCGTCCGCGTCGGCGAGCAGCGGCGCGTCCTCGGGCAGCGGCACCGGGTTGTCTGGCCGTGCCCCGTAGACCATCGCGCTGGTCACGAGCACGACCCGGTCGACGCGCTCGGCGGCGGCCGCGGTCAGCACCGTCTGCGCGCCCCGCACGTTGAGCGCGCGGCGCTTCCTGGCGTCCGAGGCCGCGGACGTATCGATGTCCGCGTGCACCAGCACGTCCACTTCAGCCAGCCGCGCGGCCAGCGTGGGGTCCCGGACGTCGGCGACCCGCCAGGTAACCCCGGCCGCGTCGCCGCGGTGGTCGTCGATGGCGACTACGCGGCTGACCATGGGCGATTCCGCCAGCCGGACCGCGAGGGCCTGGCCCACACCGCGCGCGGCACCGGTGACCGCTACGACCGGGAGCGTGGACGCAGTGCTACGCTCTCGGCGAACGCTGCGCTCAAGGCGAACCTGCCGTCTCGCGTTTCTCAAAATCGGCTGCTCCCGAATAGCGTGGCGAGTATGACCCTGCTATCTCTATCCTGCCCGACCACGTGACAGCTGAGGGGGCGCACTATGCCTGACCGTCCTCCCTTCGGCTTCGGCCCGCCCAGCCGGCCTGGCGACGACGACCCGAAGCCAGGGGATCAGGGGGCAACTCCGACCGGGCCGTTCGGCGGTCTGGGCGCGCCTGGCGGGCCTAACCAGTTCGCCGACGCGCTCAGGCAGTTCGCCGACATGCTGTCCTACAGCGGTGGCCCGGTGAACTGGGAACTGGCGAAGAACCTCGCCAGGCACGCCATCGCGGCCAAGGGCGACCCTAGCGTGCTGGCCAACGAACGCGCAGCGGTGACCGACGCGATCCGGCTCGCCGACCTGTGGCTGGACGACGTCACCGCGTTCCCGTCCGGCATCAGGAAGATCGAGGCATGGAGCCAGTCCGAATGGCTTGAGGCCACCTTCCCCGTCTGGGCCTCGCTGTGCGAGCCGATCGCGGCCAAAGGGGTCGACGCGATGAGCTCGATGCTCAACATCGACCCGGCGCAGCTCGGCGAGGACATGCCGGAAGAGATGCGGGCGATGCTCGGCGGCCTGGGCGGGCTTGGCGGTCTGGCCGGCCTCACCCCGATGATCAGGCAGCTTGGCGGCGCGATGATCGGCAGCCAGACCGGCGCCGCGGTCGGCGAACTCGCCGGCGAGATGGTCAGCTCCACCGACATCGGCCTGCCGCTTGGCCCGGAAGGGACCGCTGCGCTGCTGCCCACCGGCGTCGCCGCCTTCGGTGCCGGGCTGTCGGTGGACATCAGCGAGGTGCGGCTGTTCCTCGCGCTGCGCGAGGCCGCCCACCAGCGGCTGTTCGGGCACGTGCCGTGGCTGCGCCAGCACCTGTTCGGCGCGGTCGAGGCGTATGCCAGCGGCATCACCGTCGACATGAGCAAGCTCCGCGAGGCGATGCCGGACATCGACATCAACAACCCGGACGCGCTGCGCGAGGCGCTGGCCGGCGAGACGCTGTTCCGGCCCGAGGACACCCCGCAGCAGAAGGCCGCGCTGTCCCGGCTGGAGACCGCGCTCGCGCTGGTGGAGGGATGGGTCGCGACCGTGGTCGCGGCCGCGGCGGGACCTCGTCTGACCCATGCGGACGCGCTCGCCGAGGCCATCCGCCGGCGCCGGGCTACGGGAGGTCCATCGGAACGGACGTTCGCGACTCTGGTCGGCCTCGAGCTTCGCCCCCGGATGCTGCGCGAAGCGGCCGTGCTGTGGACGGGCCTCACCGAGGCGCGCGGGGTGGACGGCAGGGACGCGCTGTGGGGTCATCCGGACCTGTTGCCGACCGCGGACGACCTCGAGGACCCGGACGCGTTCGTGCACGGTCAGGATCAGCTCGACATTTCCGACCTGGAAGGCGACCAGAGCGCGGAAGGCGACCAGAGCGCGGAAGGCGACCAGGACGCGGAAGGCCACCAGAGCGCGGAAGGCGACGAGGGCAGCGGCCCGCCGGAGGCCTGACGGTGCGTTACGCCGGAATGTCAGTAGCCGGTGTCACCCTGTGGCCATGAGACCAGCACTAAAGGCGGGGCTGCGGCCGCTGTGGCGGGACCGCGACACCCTGCAGGTTGGCGTCGATCCCCGGCGGGCGGCGGCGCTGACCGGGCTAGGCAAGGCGGCGGCGATCGTCTCACTGCTCGATGGGTCACGCGACGCGGCCCAGGTGGTGAGCACCGCGGCGGCCTGTGGCATCGCGCCCGACGCCGCGAGCCGGGTGCTCGGCCTGCTGGCCTCGGCCGGGGTGCTCGACGACTTTCCCGCCCAGCTGCACAAGGCGATGCCCGACTACCTGCGGGCACGGCTCGCCCCCGAGCTGGCGTGCGCCTCGCTCGCCTACGGGCACGGGGACGGCGGCGCCCGGGTGATCGCGCGCCGGCGTGCGGCATTCGTGCGGGTCTACGGCGCCGGGCGAGCCGGTGCCTGCATCGCCACTTTCCTCGCCGCGTCCGGGATCGCCTGGGTCAGCTGCCGGGACGCGGGCACGACCGGCCACGGGGACATCACGCCGGCCGGGCTCGCCGCGGGCGACGTCGGCACCGGCCGGGCCGCGGGGGTGGCCCGCGCCATCGGCCGTGTCGCCCCGGAGGTACGGACCGCGGACGACGGCACCCGGCTGCCCGACCTGGCGGTGCTGGCTGGCCGGCCCGATCCTGTCGATGTCACGGAGCTCATGCGGAACAGAGTTCCGCACCTGGCCGTTGTGACAGAAGAGGCGATCGGCGTCGTCGGGCCGCTTGTCGAGCCGGGACGTTCGGCGTGCCTTCGCTGCGTGGACCTGAGCAAGACAGCGCGGGACGGAGCATGGCCGCTGATCCTCGCGCAGGCAGCCGGACCGCTGGCGTCTGGCGTCTCACCGCAGGCCTGCGACACGGCGCTGGCGGCCGCGACCGCGGCGCTCGCGTCGGCACAGGCGCTCGCGTTCATCGACCGGGCTGGACCGCGGCCGCTCGCCACGGCGAACGGGACGCTGGAGGCGGTGCTTCCTGACTGGCAATGGCGGCGCCGCAGCTGGCCGCCGCACGCCGCCTGTCTCTGTGGCGCGGCCGCCGAGAACGGGGGGCCTGCCTTGAATAAACGATTGCCGATTGACGGAGAATGACAGTGTGAATGATGTCCCGCGCAACGCCGTAAGCAGAAGCGCCAAGCTCGCGGCACTCCCGATCGGCTTCGCCGGCCGGACGGCGCTCGGCCTGGGCAAGCGGATCGGCGGCCGGTCCGCCGAAATCGTCGCCCAGGAAATTCAGCAGCGCACCGCCGACCAGGTCTTCCGGGTGCTCGGCGAGCTCAAGGGCGGCGCCATGAAGCTGGGCCAGGCGCTTTCCATCTTCGAGGCGGCGCTGCCCCCCGAGCTCGCCGGCCCGTACCGCGCGACGCTGACAAAGCTGCAGGAATCCGCGCCGCCGCTGCCCGCGAGCAGCGTGCACCGGGTGCTCGCCGCGGACCTCGGGGAAGACTGGCGGTCTGAGTTCGATTCGTTCGACGACGAGGCGGCGGCCGCCGCGTCCATCGGCCAGGTGCACCCCGCGGTATGGAAGGACGGCAGGCGAGTCGCGGTCAAGATCCAGTATCCCGGTGCCGGGCGGGCGCTGATCAGCGACTTCACGCAGCTATCGCGGCTGGGCCGGTTGTTCGGCGTGCTGATGCCAGGGCTCGAAGTCAAGCCGCTGCTCGACGAGCTGCGGAACCGGGTCGCCGAGGAACTCGACTACCGCATGGAAGCGGCCTCGCAGCAGGCGTTCGCGGACGCGTACGCCGGGGACCCGGACATCTACGTGCCGCCAGTGGTGGCCGCCACCGACCACGTGCTCGTGACCGAGTGGATGGACGGCACGCCGCTGTCGAAGGTCATCAGCGACGGGTCGAAGACGGAGCGGGACAGCGCCGGCATCCTGCTCACCCGGTTCCTGTTCTCCGGCCCCGCCCGGGCCGGCCTGCTGCACGCCGATCCTCACCCGGGTAACTTCCGGCTGCTCTCGGACGGGCGGCTTGGCGTGCTCGACTTCGGGGCCGTAGACCATCTGCCCGACGGGCTGCCGCCGTTCTTCGGACGGCTGCTGCGGATCATGCACACCGACGAACCCAACCTAGACGAGGTCGAGCGCGAACTGCGGGCCAATGGTTTCCTGCGGCCGGGCATTTCTGTGGACCTGGATGCGCTGCGCACCTTCCTGGCTCCGCTGGCCGAGCCGTCGGCGGTGGAGACGTTCAAGTTCAGCCGGGAGTGGATGCGCTGGGAGGCGGCACGGGTCACCGACCTGAGCGCGTCCAACGTCTCCCGCAAGTTCAACGTGCCACCCTCGTACGTGCTCATTCACCGCGTGTCGACGGCCGGCATCGGCGTGCTGTGCCAGCTTGAATGCGAGGGCGCGTTCCGGGCCGAGGTGCTCCGCTGGGTCCCCGGCTACACCGACGACCCCGATCCCCGCACGGAGCCGCAGCCCGTCCCCGCCGGCTAGCCGCGGTAGCGAACGGTAGCAAGCGGCGGCGGCCCACGCTCGCGCGCCGCAGGTACGGTACGACCCGGGATGGCCCACGCGCATCCCGGGTCGCCGTCGTGGCCTGGCCGTGGCGGCCAAGCCGTAATGGTGGATTGTCTTCGGTGGCCTAGCCGGCTGCCTCGAGCGTGGTGCGCAGTTCGTGAGCGCGCTGCCCGGCTTGGCGGAGCTTGCGCTCAGCGCGCTGCGTCTGCCGCTCGAGCCGGCGCAGTTCGGCCGCTTGGCGTGCGAGCCTGCTCTCCTGCGCTTGTCTTAGCCGATGTTGATGTCGGTCGTTGGCCAGGGTCTCTGACGTAAACATGGTTGACCTCTGCTCTGCTGGCCCCGCTCGCCGCCGGGCGCTTTTGCCCGGTGCCTTCCCTCGTCGCGCTGAAGCTTCGCTTCAGCGCTCCTCGGTCCAGGCACCGGCGCGCCCTTTGGCTCGCAGGCGAGTCTTGTCGCATCGTGTTGTGACTTGGTGAGTAGGCGGCCTACGCCTCTGTTTGAGACTTAGGCGGCTTGGTCGTCGGCCTTGGCGATCTCGGCGTCTTCCTTGCGCGGGCGGCCACGCGGACGCTTCCGCGGGACGATCGTGCCGCGCAGGAACAGTTCCCCGCCCCAGACGCCCCACGGCTCGCGCCGATCGAGAGCGCCTGCGAGGCAGGCCATCCGTACCCGGCAGCCCTGGCAAAGGGCCTTCGCCTGCTCGACGTCCCCTGGCGCCTCGGCGAAGAATAGTTCCGGGTCTTCCGTGCAGGGAAGGTCCAGGCCGCTCGGCGCGCCGGCGACGTTGAAGAGCGTCGCGACGGTGCTCGCGGCCGCCTCCTGGTCAATCACGCCGACCGCTTCGAACCCGGACGGTCTTGCCTCGAACCCCGTCGCGCCTGCCGCGCCGACGGTGGCGTCGGGCCACTGCATCGGTGCCATCCCCTCTCGCTCACTGGTCCTGTGTCCTCTGTGGAGGGACCGGGCCTGCAAAACAACTAGGCCGCGGACCCTGTGGGTCCGCGGCCTTCGGGGATCTTGGCCGGCCTTTCTTAGGCCGGTTCCCTTTCCGGATGCGGACCCGCTGCGCCATCGCCACCGACGTTGACGCGGGTCTTGTGCACGTACTGCTTACGGATATTGATCGGCAGCCCAGCGGCCTTAACCCCGAACGGCTCCGCCATGACCGCGTTACGTCGCGGCGTGACATGGACCTTCGGCGTCCCGGCAAGGACTGGGCGGGCATTCTGCGGCAGGGCGGCGTACACCCCGGCACCGGGCAGGTTGGCCCATGGAGCGGCGACATGCGGAAGCGCGGCGCCGCTGCGGGCAACCGACTCGCTAAGCGTCTTGATCGTCACGATGGGCACCTCCTTCCGGAAGGGTCGACACTGTGGCCCACGGACATGTCAGAAGCCTACGTAACGGCTCATCTCGCGGCAACATATTTTTGACGTGCAGTTTTCCGAGAACGGTAAAAATTTTCCGGGTAGTCTCCCACGTGAGCCACCCGTGTACCAGGAGTAACGCGACAGGTGTTCAGTCCGTTGTGGCGGGCTTGGGCGTCGTGCGGATCAGGCCCTCCTGGACGACCGAGACCACGAGATCGCCGCCCGCCGTGAACACCTCTCCCCGGGCGAGCCCGCGCGCCCCGTAGGCGATCGGGGACTCCTGCGCGTACAGCAGCCATTGGTCGGCACGGAACGGCCGGTGGAACCACATCGCATGGTCCAGGCTCGCCCCCGAGGTCTGGCCGTCGTACCAGGACACTCCGTGCTCGAGGAGCACGGTGTCGAGGAGCGTCAGGTCCGAGGCGTAGGTCATCAGGCACACGTGCAGCAGCGGGTCGTCGGGCAATTCGCCGTTCACCCGCAGCCAGACGAAGTTGTGCGCGGTCCGCAGCGACGGATCGCGCTGGGCCTCGATGCTGAGCGCACCGGCCGACCGCAGGTCAATGGGGCTGTCCTTGACTTGCGGGGGCAGCGAAACGCCGAGCGCCCGCTCCAGGCGGGCCACGTTCGGTTCCAGGTCCTCGGGCGGCGGCACGTCCGGCATAGGCATGGCGTGCACAAGTCCGGGCTCGGGACGGTGGAAGGACGCCGACAGGGTGAAGATAGTGCGGCCGTGCTGAATGGCGGCCACGCGGCGGGTCGTGAACGAGTGCCCGTCGCGCACCCTGTCCACCGTGTACACCAGCGGCACCGCTGGATCTCCCGGCCGGATGAAGTAGGCGTGCAGCGAGTGCACCGCCCGGTCGGCGGGAACCGTCCGCCCGGCGGCCACCAGGGCCTGCCCTGCGACCTGCCCGCCGAAAACGCGCTGCACGGTCTCGTCCGGGCTGCGCCCGCGGAAGATGTTGACCTCGATCTGCTCAAGGTCAAGCAGGTCGAGCAGCCTCTCCAGCGCGTCGCTCATGAGCGCTCCGACGCCAGCTCGGCGGCTGTGACGAGCGGGAACAGGCCGCGCAGGAACCGGGATCGCTGGCGGGCCTGCGCCGCACCTGGCGTGCGGGCCGGCGCCCAGGACAGCTGCAAGTGCTGCCGCGCCCTGGTGACCGCCACGTAGAGCAGGCGCCGCTCTTCCTCGATCGCCTCCGGTGTTCGCGCGTGCACGATCGGCATTATGCCCTCAACGAGACCGGGCAGCAGAACCGCGTCCCACTCAAGCCCCTTCGCCGCGTGCATGGTGGCGAGCGTCACCGCGGTCGCGACGGGGGCGTGGCCGATGTCAGCCCGGCGAGCCAGCTCGGCGGCGAAGTCGGCGAGCGCGGCCTGCGGCCGCGCCGCGGCCATGTCCTGCGCCAGCGCGGCGATCGCGGCGAGTGACTCCCAGCGTTCCCGCACGGCACCGCGCCCGGCGGACGGCTCGGCGGTGAGCCCGGCGCTGGCAAGGACGTGCCGGACCGCCGCGGGCATATCGCCCAGCGATCCTGACCCGTCATGCTCTCCTGTTGGCGATGACCAGTCGGCGCCGTCGGCCCGCGCGGCGCCCCGGATGAGCACGAGCGCCTGGCGTACCTCGGGCCGGTCGTAAAACCGCTCCGCGCCGCGCACCACGAACGGCACCTTCGCCGCGGCGAGCGCGACCTCGAACCGCTCCATGTGCGCGTTGACCCGGACCAGGATGGCGATCTCCTGCGCCGGCACGCCGCCCGCGATCAGCACCGCCGCTTGCGTGGCGACGCCGGCGGCTTCGGCCTCCTCGTCGTCGTACCGCGACACCAGCGGCTCGGGACCAGGCCGCCGCTGCGCGACCAGCGCGCCAAACGTCACGGAAGTGATGGAAGTGGCGGACGTCGCGGGCGCGGTATCGCGGGAAGCGGCCCGGCTGGTCTCCGCCTCCAGGGAAGTACCACGGGACCCGGCCGCGAGCCGGTTGGCGACCGCCACCACCTGGGGCGTCGAACGGTAGTCGCGCACCAGCCGGACAACCGTCGCGTCCGGGTAGTCGACCGCGAAATCCCGCAAGTAGGAAGCTGTCGCCCCGGTAAAGGAGTAGATCGTCTGGCGCGGGTCGCCGACCACGCACACGTCGTCGCGCCCGCCTACCCAGGCGTCGAGCAGCAGCTTCTGGAGCGGGTTAACGTCCTGGAACTCGTCCACCGTGAAGTAGCGGAAAGCCGCGTGCACCTCGCTGGCCATGGCGGGCTCGGTGAACAGAATCGCCGCGGTGAGCTCGAGGATCGACTCGAAGTCGATAAGCTGCCGGTCCCGGCGCAGCTGCTCGTAGGCCTGGTAGAGGCGGGCGACCTCTTCCACGCCAGCCGACGGCGTGCGGCCGGCGGACAGCGCGGCGGGCAGGTAGGAGTCCGGATGAGTCTGGCCCACCTTGGCCCACTCGATCTCGGTCACCGCGTCGGCCAGCGCCGGGCCATCGAGCCGCAGCCGCATGTCGCGGGCCGCCTCGCGCACCAGCGGCAGCTTTGACTCGGCCAGCTTGGGCGGCCGCCCGCCGATGACCCGCGGCCAGAAGTAGGTGAGCTGCCGCAGCGCCGCCGAATGAAACGTGCTCGCTCGCACCGTCTCCGCCCCTCCGCCCAGGTCGCGGAGCCGACCGCGGAGCTCACCGGCCGCGCGCACCGTGAACGTGAGCGCGAGCACATGCGCCGGGTTCACGACTCCGCTAGCCACGGCGTACGCGATCCGGTGGGTGACGGCCCGGGTCTTACCCGTACCCGCGCCCGCGAGGACGCAGACGGGCCCCCTGGTAGTCAGCGCCACCTCGCGCTGTTCGGGGTCGAGCGCCGCCAGCAGGTCATCGGAGTCCATCGGTAACCAGTGTCCCGCACGGGGCGCGTGCCGCGGTCGCGAAAAGCACGCCAGACGCGGGAACGAGCGGCGCGCCGAAGTTGTTGCACAAGCAGGCCAGCCAAGGGTCAGGCAGGCCAGTTTGTGCTGACAGGAAAGTCCGGCTGGTTTGTGCTGACAGGAAAGTCCGGCTGGTTTGTGCCAACAGGAAAGTCCGGCTGGTTTGTGCCAACAGGAAAGTGAGGCAACCGGTGCCGCTCACCATGTACACCACCCAGTGGTGCGGGTTCTGCAAGCGTCTGAAGGCGCAGCTGAGCCGGGTCGGCGTGGAGATGGCCGAGGTCGACATCGAGCACGACCCCGCCGCGGCGGAGTTCGTGATGAGCGTCAACGGCGGCAACCAGACGGTTCCCACCTTGCTGTTCCCCGACGGCAGCACGATGGTCAACCCGTCGGCCGCCCAGGTTCAGGCCCGGTTGGCCGAGCTGGCTGCTGCCCAGGCCGGCTAGCCGGCCGCTCACCCCCCGAGAACACGCCCCGGTACGGGCGGATTAAAGGCCATTTATCCGGAACGGAGCGGGCTGGCTCTGCGCGCGTAGCGAAATCCTGGGCGAATGATTTCGCTAATATGCGCTCCGCCATGGATAGTGGTAGGCACGTCCTGGTACGGAGGGGGCGTTAGCTTGTTGTTGGTGACCCTGGGGGGGAGCAGGCAAGGTATGAGCATTAACGGGCCAACAGGCCGAGACGGTGAGCACGGCGACGATGTCGTCGTGCACAAGGCGGAGCATGGCTGGGTGGTCCGCGGTGAGAACGTTTCCGACCTGACCAGCGCGATGGTGCTCGCCGACCTGTTCGCCGCGGACCAGGCGACGGACGATGACACCAGGCTGCTCGAGGCCGTCGACGCGAACGGTCACCCGCGGCGGCCGTCCGGCGGCCCCAACGGCCAGGGAAAGCACCGTACCGACAAGCAGCGGACCGACCAGCAAGGCGCCGCCCCGCAGCGGACCGACCAGCAAGGCGCCGCCCCGCAGCGGACCGCCCCGCAGGTGGCCGCGAGGCCGCCCGCTCCGCGCCCGCCATCGGGCTGGTCGAACGGGCCGGACGGGCAGCCGCCCCGCTCCGTTCGGGAAAATGATGAAGCCGCACGGCTCGCGGTGACGGTCGCTCAGCTTGAGCATGCCCTCGCCTCGCGCGTCCGCGTCGAGCAGGCCATCGGTGTGCTCGCCGAACGGCACAGGCTGCGCCCCAGGGAGGCGTTCGACCTGCTGCGCAGCGCCGCGCGATCACGGGGCCGACGGGTCACGGAGCTCGCGCAGGACGTGGTTGCCAGCGCCGCGAACCCGCTGCTCAGGCTGCCCGAGGAGCTGGCGCGCAAGCTGCCGGAGCCGCGCCAGCGGGGCCGCTCGCTGCGCCGCGCGAGGCACGCGGAGCAGTACTGATCCACCAGGCCCGCTAGCCGCGACCGCGGCCCTAGCCCGCCCGCAGCGCCGCCAGGATAAGGGCGGCGATGGCGGCCTGGCCACGGGCGTTCGGGTGGAAGGGGGCGGCTAGCGACGTCGGGACCAGGCCCTCGACGTCCTTGGCGGTCGGGCCCTGGCAGAAGTCGTGCCCGATCGTCGGCGTGTAGGTGTTCACGAAGGTGGCGCCCGCGACCTGGGCCGCGTGCGCCAGCACCGCGTTGAGTTGTGTCTCGATGCCCCGCAGGTAGCCGATGTCCCCATCGGTGATCGGAACGACCGGCCAGCAGCCGCCCTGTTGCGGGAACAGATCCGGGTACCCGACGAGCAGCACCCGGGCATGCGGCGCGCGGGAGCGGATCTCGTCGAGCACCGTCGATATTTTCACCCCCTCGGCGGCGGCCTGCGCTGCCAACTGATCGGTGCCGCCGCTGTTGAAGTGGCCCTCGCACGGGCTCCCGAACGGGTCGGTCACGCTCAGCTTCATGCAGGTCCGGAGCCCGTTCATGAAACCCATGTCGTCGCCGCCGAGCGTCAGCATGACCAGGGAATCGTCGGGCGCGAGGGCGCTGAGCTGCGGCGGATTAGTGCCCAGGTACGTTTTCTGCGGCTCGGTCATCTCCGTGACGCCCGCGCCGGTGCAGGACACGTTGACGAGGTCGGCGGTCACACCAAGCGCCTTCGCCACCCGAGCCGGGTACCCGTCCGACGATCGCAGGCAGCCGAACGGCCGGCTAGTCAGGGACAACGGCATCAGGTCACCCGCCGTGTACGAGTCCCCGAGCGCGACAACCGGCCCGGTCCCGGTCAGCACTCCCGCCCGCGGCGCGACGGCGTCTTGCGCGGCCGGGCCGTCCGTAGCACGCCCGTCCGTGGCGGCCGAGTGCCCGCTTGTTCGCTGTCCGGCCGCGGGGGCGCCCTGGTGCGCCGGCCCGGCCGGGCCGCCGCAGGCGCACAGCAGGACCGTGGCCGTCGCCGCGACAGCGGCTGACCACACCCCGCTCAGCCGGCGACTCCACACGGTATTGCCTTCCCCGCGATGCGTACTATCGGCAGAGTAACATCGGTGCGGGCACTAGCCGCCGGTGAGGTGGACGCCGACGTGGGCCCATGGGCGGATGAAGCCGACAACCTGGTTGTCGCCTCCCGGCGAGGTCGGGGTCCCGTATGTGGAGATACGGATCGGGAAGCCGGTCGCGTACGCCTCGATCATCTGGCCGTTGCCGATCACCAGCCCCACGTGCCCGGGCGCCTGGACCGTGCCGTCCCCACCCGCGAAGAACACCAGGTCGCCGGGCTCCACCTGGGAGGCCGGGACGCGCGGCCCCCACAGCCACTGCTCCTGCGAGGTGCGCGGAATGTCGATGCCGGCGGCGCGGTAGGCCATCATGACCAGGCCGGAGCAGTCGAAGGCGTCCGGTCCGGTGCCGCCCCACAAGTACGGCTTGCCGATCTGCGCCTCGGCGTAGCTGATGACGAGGCCGACCACGGCGTTCGGCGTGGTCAAGACGTCAAGCTGACCGGTGCACGTCCCGGAGGGACCGGAGCCCGACCCCGGTGTGACCGCGCTGACCGTGTACCCGCCGCTGGCATAGGTCGACGCCCACGACAGCACGTCCTGGACGTAGGAGTCCAGGTGGTTGTAGGCGAAGATCGCCTCGGATGGGTCGGTCTGCACGCCGTGCTCGAGCAGGTACTTCGCCGCGCCCGCGATCGCGTCCGCCGGGTCGTACACCGACACCGTGGGCTTGCCGTCCTCGTCGGTCGCGACCCCGTCGACCACTTCGGACGCCGGATGGATCGGCGCCCCGCCCCACTGGTCGCCCGCGGCGCCCCCGATGCCGATCTGCATCGGCCCGGCGGCGCCGAACGGGTTGGCGCCGCTCAGCACCCCAGGCAGCGTGGACCGCCCGTCGTCGCTTTCCACCTCGCCGATGCCTGCCAGGATCGTCCACGCGATGCCGTACTGCTGCCCGACCCGCCGGAACCACGTCAGGTAGTTCACCGGGATGGAGTTCTGCGCCTGCGCGCTGACCCCGGGCTGGGCGACCGTCGGCCCGGAGCCCTGGCCGCAGCCGGCGCCGCTGCCGCCGGCGAACAGGATGCTGCTGCCGCCGACCACGAGCATCGGTATCGTGAGCAGGGCGAGCAGGAGGAGCACGGCCACGCCGGCGACGGAAAGCCCGAGGACCCGGCGGTTCACGAGTTACCCGCGTCCGCGAGTTCGATGTCGTCGACCTCCCAGCCCCCGGCCGCGGACACGACCGTGACCGCGTACTGGGTGCTCGCGGTCGTCGTCCCCGTGCTGGTGGCAAGCCGCTGCACGATGTTGACGAGGAACGTGATCGATCCGGTGCCGAACGAACGGATCGCAGTGATCCCGCCGCTGCTCGTGGAGATCTGCTTCTGGCGGGATCGCTGCGCCGCCACCCCGGGCGTGGCGTACGCGTTCTGGAGCGTCTCCGCCAGCTCAGCGGTGACCACGTTGGCCATTTTCGCGGCGTACGCGGTGGCCGTCTCGGTGTAGCTGAACGTGTCGTAGTCGACGGCGAAGGCCGTCGTCACCTGTGCCGCCTCGGTCAGGTCCTGTTGGGTGAACGGCAGCCACTGGTAGATGTCCGTGCCCCCGGCACCCGGCGACGTGGCGATGGGCGTGCCGGGCGGCACGGTTGCGGGCGGGACCGCCGTCGGCGGGCTGCTCGCAGTGACGGCGGGAGAACTGCTGGCCGACGTGGTGGGCGACGCGCCGGCCCCGTGGTGCGTGCCGGGGCCTAGCAGGTAGATGCCCAGCCCGGCGAGGAGCAGGACGACGACGGCGAACAGCAGTCGCTGCTGGCCGGTGGACAGTTCCATGGCCGGCCCTCGCTACTTGTCCCGGCGGACAGGCCGCAGCCAGAACGGCAGCGGCGACCGCTTTCCCGCCGCCCCGGTTCCCTCTATGTCACCAGAACGGACCGTGCCTCCTGCCCCGAACCAGCCGCTTCCTCTAGGCCGCCCGAACGTGGCGCCGGAGCCGTTGCCCGGCTCGCCACCGGCCGCCGGCCGGTTGCCGGACGACCGGGAACCTGGCCGGACCCGCGGCGGCGCGGGCGGGCGCCCGCCGCCGGAGGCGTCACCAGAACCGCCGGAGCGGCCCCGGCGGACGCTGCCCGCCGGGCCGGGCGCCTGCGCGGAGCGGTGCCCGTTGTCAGCCAGGCCCGGCGGCGGATCGGAGCGATTGCCGTTGCCCGCCGGACCGGAGGCCGGAGCGGGAGCGGAACCCGCGGACCGACCGCTGGTGGTGGAGCGCGCCGACGAGCCGCGGGCCCAGCCCGCCGAGGCACCCTCGGGTGCTGACCTGCCGCCGGGCGGTCGCAGCGGCAGCGGCGGTGCCGCCCGGCCGCTGCCGCTCCCGGCCTCCGGCCACTGTCTGCCCCGGCCGCCTCCGCCGGAGCCACCGGACCCGCCGGAGCCGCCCTGGCCGTCGTCGTCGCCTGGCGGCGACGACGGTCCTTCCGGTCGCAGCCTGCCCGTGACGTGGCCATCCGCGCCCGGCGGGGGCGACGCAGTGCCCGCCGCCGTCTCTTCGCCGGGCGGGCCGGCCATGGCCGAGGCCCCCGGCGGGCCCGCGGCGCCGGCCGCCGCGGCGGTGGCCGGGTGACGGCGCGCCCAGCGGGCGGCACGGTAGGCGGCCACGCTGGGGATCGCGACTCCCGCCGCGGTGGCGGATGCCCGGCGGAAGCCGTAGCTCGCCTCTCGCCAGCTGTACTCCGCCCGCCCCTCCGAGCCGATGACGCCGTAGCCGACCGAGGAGAACAGGTGCTGGAACGGCTTACGGTAGATGAACACCGCGACGGTGACCAGCGCGATCATCAAGATCTTGAGCGCCCACGGCAGCGCCGTGTCGGTGGTGCTCATGATGAGCGAATAACAGTAGAGCAGCACGCTCAGCACGATCGCGATCGCCACCTGTTTCATCAGCACGCCGACGAGCATCTCGAACCAGCGGATCGCGATGACCCGGCCGAACCCAGGGTGCGTCCCGATTATCAGGAAGAACGGCCCGGCTACGAGCAGCAGCAGGAAGCCGAGCTTGAGCACGATCAGGGTCAGCGCGATCAGCAGCACGAGCAGTCCCGCGGCCACCGCCGCGAACAGCGCCTCAAAGCCGATTTCCAGCCTGGTCGTCCACTGCAAGCCCTGGAACAGCGGGTAGACCGCCGGGTTGCTGGACTGCATCTGTTTAGCGATGCCCTGGTAGACACTCTGCTTGGCGGCGATCAGCGCGGCCGTGGGCTGCTCGTTGACGGCGATCGCCTGCGCCCACAGCAGCGCCCGGCCGTACTGGTTCACCACGGTCGGGGTCTGCGTGCTCGACGTCGCGAACTGGGTGCTGCCGAACTCGCCGTCCAGCCAGGGCTTGCAGACCAGCACCGACCACAGGTCGTTGGCGTTCTCGTCCACTAGCCCGTTCGACGAGCTGAACACGTAGTTCGTCGTCACGCTCTGCGGGTCGCCTGCCTGCACCGGCAGGCAGTCGCTTACGGTGGTTCCCGGCAGCTTCGCGAACGCCACGTTCAGCACCTGCGTGACGCCGTTGGACACCGAGGTGCCAACGCCGGTGAAGTCGGCGGGCCTGCCGATCAGCCAGATCGCGGCCGCGCAGGCGACGACCATCCACAGCGTGCCCTCGATGGTCCTGGTGGCCCGCTTGCGGACCAGCCCCTGCCAAGCCAGCCAGATCGCGCCGATGATCACTACCGGCATCAGGAACGGGAAGTAGATCGCGTTGCCGAGCGACGTGATCAGATGGTTGACCGCGGTCTGCAGCCACGCCAGGATGCCGTTGCCCGCCGCGGACTGGTACACGGTAATCGTCACCCGGTCCAGCGACTTGGCCATGTCGAAGACCATGCCCGCGACGTTGTTGCCGATCAGCGAGGTAATGTCCGAGCACTGCAGGCCGTAGGCCGCCCAGTACTGGCCGGCCAGGCCATAGTTGTCGTACAGCGTCTTGCCGCCGGTCTGGCCGCCCGGAGGCGCGATCAGCGAGTCCACGCCCGCGGTGGCCTGCTCCGGCTGCGGCGTCGACGGGGTGCAGATGTTGTTCAGGTCCCCGACGACGCCGCCGTTGTTGCAGAAGCCGGCCAGGTTGAGGATGTCACCCATGCCCGGCACACTGCAGATCCCGCCGTCCGGCCGGACGAGCGCGTCCGTCTCCAGCTGGTTCACAGGGGCGGGTAGCTTGTCCGTCGTCGCGTGCGTCATCGTGGCGGCGCGCGCCGCCGCCGGATGGGCGGCGGGGTGGGCGAGAGGGACAGCTCCGGCCGGGCGGGCGAAGAACAACCCGCCGAGCAGGACCGTGAAGATTGCGCCGGTCAGCAGCACTGCCCTGGTCAGGGCGCGTGCGTGGGGTTCAGCCATCGGGGGGGCTCCTGTATACGGCGGTTACTGCTAGGTGGTCGCCGCCGCCGGCTGTGCCGGCCGACGGGCTCGTGTCGGATTTGTGTCGATCCAGTCCCGTAGTTCTTCGGATACGAGATCGACGCCGATGCGGCCCGCGCGGTCGTCGAGGTCACGGAAGATGCATTCGCCGTTTCCGAGGGCACGGAGCGCTGCCTTGTGCTCCTCGGACGGCTCCACGCCGAGCAGCGACAGGACGTTCGTCACCTCGGCACGTTCCGACGAGCGGAACGCGAACACGCTGGACAGGCAGTTGGTCACCTGCTCGTTGAGCAGGTCGCCCGCGTTCTGTGAGATGAGGACGAGCGCCGTGTTCCTGGAGCGCCCCATCCGGGACACCTCGGGAACCAGCTTCGCGCCCTCGGGCGTGGACGTGATCGCCCACGCCTCGTCGAGGAAGATCGCCTTCTGCGCGGTGCGCTCCACGGTGTTCATCAGCCTGCGTGCGAACTGCGACACCAGGTACAGCAGCGCCACCGACAGCCGCTGTTCGTAGGAGTAATCGTCCCTGCCGGTCGTCGTGTCAGGCAGCGTCAGGCCGCCCAGCGTGAACACCGTCGTCCAGCCCTCGGCGTCGATCTGCTGGCCGCCGGACGGGGCGAAGCACAGCCTGGCCAGGCGCATCTCGGAGACCGAGTGCATCACGGCACCGAGGTTCTTCCACGCCGGATCCTCGGACTCCTCCAGCTGGCGAACGACCTTGCCCAGGCTTGGCCGCGGCCCGCCGGCCACGGTGCCGACCGCCTGGATCATCGCACTCTCCCGCTCCTCGCTCATTCGCGGCAGCAGCAGGCGCAGCGTCTCCGTCGCCATCGTGCGCTTTTCCGCCAGGTCGTCGCCGAACGAGAACGGGTCGAGCAGGCCGGCGGCCGCAGAGCCGAGCGGCAGCACCCGGGCCTTGCGCCCGGACCTGGACAGGAACTCGACAAGCGGCTCGGCGTCACCCTTGGGGTCGATCACCGCGACCGTCGCACCGCGCAGCGCTAGCTGGTAGATCAGCAGCATCGCCAGCGTCGTCTTCCCGCCGCCCGGCTCGCCGGTGATGGCGACGGCCGTCGGCCGGTTGCGCGCGGCGGCCAGCATCGGGTCGAAGTGCACGACAGAACGCGCCCGGCCCATCGTCTCGCCGATGTAGGGCCCGATCCAGCCCACGCCGTCCGCGATCCGGTCGCCAAGCTCCACGGTCGCTGTCGGCATGCCGCCCGCGATCGTGTACAGCGGCTGGCGCTGCACGTACGAGGAAAGCCGCAGCCGCTCGCCTGGCAGCGACTCGGTGAGCAGCGAGAACTGGTCGCCGGTGGAGTTCACGATGTCGATGCCGATGTCCCGGTAATGCTCGGTGACCGCCTCCACCCGACGGACGCACAGGTCACGGCTGGGCGCGGTCACGATCAGCCGGTGCCACCCGTACACGAACGGCAGCCGCTCCTTGGTAATGCCGTGCTCGAGCATCCGCGCCGCGGCGATCTGCTCCGCCAGCGCGATCGGCGCCTCCGCGCCCGCCTCCCTGATGTGCGCGTCCATGTCGCGCGCGTGCGCGAGCCGCCTGCTGACGTCCTTGCTCGCCTTGGCCGGAGGGATCAGCCGCATTCTCGAGCTGACCTCAACGGGGAACGGCAGCGAGTCCGCGTAATGCAGCCACGGCTCGCCCTCGGGGAACGACATCACGTCGGGGAATCTGGCGAACGACAGGAACGCCGCGTAGGACTCCCCCTCCACATGCTCAAGGCGCAGCAGAGTGCGGCCGTTGTGCACCTGGCCCTCGTAAAGCTGCTCGACCTCCCCCGCCCCCCAGGTCCGGCGGCGCGCCGCCGATGGCGGCGGGTCGTTGAGCGAACCCATCAACGTGTGCCGGACCAGCCAGGCGACCTCGCGGGAGTTCGCGTGCCGCGCGGCGAGCGCGCTAGCGGTGAGGGCCCGGCCGAGCCGTTCGGCTTGTTCGGTCCACTTGCCTATCTCGCCCGCGGGCAGCGACTCGTCATCGATGCCCAGGGTGCGCTCGGTGGCACGGTAGCTGTGCAGGAAGTGCGTGAACACCCCGCCTGAAAGCTGCGCGCGCATCCCGCGCTGGCCAAGCCGGACGCCGAGGTAGATCTCCTTCGACCAGAAGTCCTTCGCCCACACGTACTGATAGATCTGCTCCAGGTACTCCCGCCAGCCCGGGCCGCCGTCGGAGGTGGCGTCCAGGCCCGTGGCCCACTCCACCGCCGGGTAAGGCCGGTGCGCGATCCGCAGGTGCACCTCGGCGTCCTGCATCCTGATCGCGGCGAGCGCGACCGTGATATTGGTCGCGAGGGCCTCGCGCTCCTCGGGCGTCGTGAACTCATAGGAGACCGAGGGCACGCGGTAGTACGCCCACGCGTGCGTATCGGTCAGCAGCACCCGGTCGTCGAAGTATCGGATCGCCAGGCGGCTTCGGCCCTTCGACTTCGTGCTCACCACTTCTCCTGAGTCGGCTGGCCGTGACAGTCGCCACGGTCCGTTCCGGGGATCAATTCTTTTTCCTGATCGGTGTGGCGGCCATTCCGGCCACCAGAACCCCCGCCAGCGCGGTGTACGCGACGCGGGTCTGGGGCCGGAGGGTGGACGGTCCGGTGATCCCCACCGGCAGCATGTCGTCCCACGGGACGCGGACGATCGCGCGGCAGCGGCCCCGTGCGACCGATTCGGCCTGCGCGACGTCCGGCATGCTACGCCTGCTCACGCCGTTGATCAGCGTCACCGAATGCGCCGCCAGGTCGGCGAAACCGTGCGCGTCCAGCCAGTCGCGGGTGTCGGCGAGCGCGCCCGGCGCCTCCACACTCGCGGGGACCACCACGACAAGCTGGTCGGTGATCGTGAGCAGCTTGGTCAGCCCGGCCGCGCCGGGGTCGAGCATGGCCAGCGGGTAGTACTTGCCGAGGTGTTCGGCGAGGAGCCGTTCGTCACCATCCCCGAGTGCCTCGTGGGAAGCGATCACGTCCAACCGCGCCGCGGTATCCCTGGGAGTGGGGCTGAGGCCGTCCGGGCGGGATGGCGCGCGTTTCTCCGGCGTCTTGCCGCCGAGAATCTCCTCCATCCAGCCGACAGGCGCGCTGTACCTGGCGAGCGTGCCGTCGTGCAAGTCAACCGCGGCGACAGGCTGTTCTCGCAGGCTGGCAAGGATGTGCCCGGTCATCAGGGTGGTGACCGTCTGGCCGGCGCCGCTGGTGCAGCCGAGCATGAGGACGCGCTTCGGCCCGTTGAGCGGAAGCCGGGCTCGTGCCCTGTCCAGCGCCTCCTGGTCGCGTGCCCCCGGCCCCTGCGTGGCGCCCGCCACGATCCTGACCTTGCCGTGCCAGGACAGGTTGCGATCCTTCGCCGGCCCGCTCAGCGCCCGCTCGATGGACGGTACCCGCTGGTCGTGCTGCGCGACAGCCGTAACATGCGCAACGCTTTCCGGCAGCGCGGCGGCGTCCGCCGCCGCCTCCGCCGGCGTTACCACGTCCGGCGCAACATCCGCCACCGGCGGCGTCACCACCTCCGGCGCAACATCCGCCACCGAGGGCGTCACCACCTCCGGCGCAACATCCGCCACCGAGGGCGTCACCACCTCCGGCGGCGTCACCACCTCCGGCGGTATCACCGCGTCCGGCGGTATCACCGCGTCCGGCGCATCCGCCGGTTTGTTTGCTGTTTGCGGTGTCCTAGCACCTGAAACCGCAAACAAATCCAACCGCTGATCGTTATGCGAGACCTCGATGCGTGACGCGCCCGTGGCGCCGGGCCGCGCCGGTGGCCGTGGTGACACCGGGTGGACGTCCGGCGCAGCGTGCTCTGGCATGTCGGAAGGAGACGGCGGGGGCTTCAGCGCCACCCCGGGTGGCAGCGTGGGTGGCGGGCCGGCCGGTTTTGACCTGAGCGCGGCGAGCCGGAACCTCCCGTGCTTGGGAGCGACCTCCTGGTCGGCGACCGGAGCCCGTGCAGCGGCCGACTGCGGATCGGCAACAGGCCAGGGTTCGCCCGCTGAGCTTGGCCACGGCTCAGCGGCTGGGTGCTGCTCGAGGGCTGGCCACGTCGTCTCGGCGGCAGGTCGTGCGGGCGCCGCCGCGCGGCCGTTGCGTACGGGGCGGGGCTCAGCGGAGCGGGTCTTTACAGCGCCGCCTGAGGCTCCTGTTCCCTTTCCTCGCGCCCGGGCCCTGACCCGGGCGGAACTAGGCGCCGGTAGCGGTGCGTTCGCCGTCACGACGACCGACGCTGACGCGCTGGCCGCCGCCGAAACGGCATCGAACGCCACGGCCGCGCCCGCCTGGACGGTCCGCCGGTTCCGCCGGGCCACGGTGCCCCGGTCGCGGACCGCGACGACTCCTTGTTCCTTGCGCTTGCGGGGTGCCCGGCTACTGTGCCACACGCGGGCAGTCACGATGATCTGGTCTTTTTCGCTGAGCGGCGCGAGCCTGCACCAAACACGAGGCTCAGTCAGATAGCGGACCTGCGATTCCACGAGCTCCGGCAAACGTTTGCTCTCGATGACCGGCCGGGTCGTCAGCCAGGTCAGCAGGCCGGGCGGCAGAATGTACAGCCACACCAAGCTGTGGTTGAAGGGCAGCCCTATCGCGACCAGGAGAACGATATAAGGCACCGTAATCCCAGTAAATACGGCGATCCAGTTGATCGGCAGCGGCGCGGGAAGCCTAAAGTCATAAAGCTTGTAGAGCCGCTTTTCGATCCGCCAGATGTTCGTATAAGTGGGCAGGTCCACTTTGACGCGCTCCTCAGCGAGTAATAATTAGTGGACCCCGAGTGCGTTTGCTATTCCCGTGGCCAGCTCCTGGACGATGCTGGGCGTGTAGAAGACCACCGCGATCAGGACGGCCAGGACGATGAACTGCACGAACCGGGTGATCTCGCGAGTGAAGAGAAAGAAGAGCGCTACGATGCCCACTATCCCCAGGAATAGCGGGCCGAAAAGGCTCTGCAGGTAGGTGACTAGGCCTTGGGTGCTGATCGCCGCTTGCGGGGCCGCCGCGGCGATGATCTGAACGGACATCATCCTTCCCTTCCGTGTACATCAGTGAGCGGCCGGGGACGCCATGGGGCCCAGGGAGCGTATGTGGGCAGTGGGGGCCGGAGGCACTTGCCATCGCTCGCCGGCCGCAAGGCACGGTCGGGGGTCGACGACGCGTCCTGGGTCATTGGCTTCCCATCGGCTGCGTAGATGCACGGATCTCCCTTACATACCATCTTCCGCTTTGCTGGTCGATGACCGACATGTCATAAGTTGTAGCGAGCTGACTCATACCCCCTCTGACCTGGCCAGGAAACACCCAATTGACGGTCACGGTGATGTCGCGTGTCGCGCCGCCCGGCGGAACGGTGATGCTCCCGATCGACCCGAAACCTACGGCGCCGTCGAGGCCGTTAAGCGAAACCCCCGGCGCGAGGAACCGGTTCAGGGTCGCCTGATCCCCGTTCGCATAGGCCTGGAAGAATGCCGGCAGCTGATTCGACAGCGCGCGCTGCGCGGCCTGATCGGAGCCCGCCTGCGGCGTGCCTGGTGGCGATACGGTCACCGGCGCGGGCAGCACAGCCGGCTCGCCGGAGACCACTATCCCGCCGCCGGAAGCGTAGAGCGGCACGCCGAGCTCCATCATTTTGCTGTTCACCGATGCCAGCAACGTCACCACCGCGATGTGCGCAGTGCGCACATCAATCCCGGCCACCTGCTCGGAGTCGAGCAGGGAAGTGCCGCCGCCGTTCCAGCCGAATTGAGGATCACTGACGCGGACATTGGCAGGTATAAAAGCCGCCAGCTGTTGCGCGCGCTGAGTTGCGGTCGCCGGACTGAAGTTCAGGTAGGCCTGGCCGAACTGCATGGCGAACGCTTCGCCAAGCGTCACGGGAAACGCAGGCGTCGAAGCAGTCGTAGTCGCCGCGCCTTTTGTACTGGCAGGCGTCTCATTCAGTGCGATCGCCATTACGCCGCGATAGCCGATAATGAGAATCGCCGCCCAGAGAACGACCCGCATCGGCCATACCATCCAGCGCCCGCCGGCGCCGCTCCACGGCGCTTTGGCGGTCGCGGAACGGCGCCCGTCCATGACCGGTGATTTATCACCGTACACGGTCGACTCCGTTCCGCTATCAAGGCTGGAGACGCTCGACCTGCGTACCATTACACCTCCGCCACTCCCGTACCTGGTTAGCCCAGACACAGGTGTGTTCCCTGCCGGTCCCGTGCACCATTGTGCGCCCAAAAGCCGCTTCACGTGCGGCAATAGAGCCGAACAAAACGCACGATCCCGTACTGGAGTTATCTCCAGTCACACCTGACCCAGATATAACCCGCCACTATGCGGGCCTTGCTTACTGAACGTAACTCATCACATACAAATACGCAACAGGCAAGCAGCAGGTTCATTCGCATCACGGGACAAACCCACGCCGGAAGCTAGAAAATCGCTTCCCAGTTCGCTCAGCCGCACCGAGCGACTCCTTACACCCCGTAACCAATCAGCTGAATGGCTCCCACTTGCCCACGAGGTGCACGGTGAGCAAAGCGATCACGAGGCCGGCGAGGAGCGAGGCGATCAGCAGCGCCAGCCGGGTGCCGCGGCCGCCGAGGACTTGCATCGCACGGCTGGCGTGCCGCCCGCCGCCCGCGTGCCCGTCGGCTTCATCGTGCGGGACGGAGCCGCCGCGTGCCTCGGCGGCGAGCAGTCGCGGCAGTCGCCACACGTAGGTGAGCACGTGGATAGCGATGAAGAAAGACCAGGCGATGAACGAGATCCTGTGCACCGTAAGCCACCCGCTGGGCGGCCCGTAGCTGGGGCCGATGACGGCGAGCATGATGCCGGAGCCGAAGACGCACGCCGTGAGCAGCATAATGATCGGCCCTATCAGCCGCAGCAGCGGCGCGGGCGGCCCTTTCTGCCGGTACGGCGCGCTCCCCGCGTAGTAGCGGGTGAACCGGTAGAGGACCGACCCGGCCTTGAGGGTGACCGGCCCGAGGAGCAGCATGCCGAGGAAGACGTGCAGTGTGAGCAGGCGGCCGATCTTCAAGATCGTGTAGCACTCGACGAGCAGCAGGATCAGCAGCACCGCCCCGGTCATCGCGGTAAGCCGCTCATTGCCCTCGGCTCCACCAGACCGCGAAGGCGCGATGGCAGCGCGGAACCCGACCATGCCCGTCCTCCTGCCACCCGCCCGCTAGATATTCAGAGTATATACCGAGCGGATAGCGTCACGGCGCAGTGGATCGACGCGATGGTGGTGCGGACTCCGGCGCGTATCCTTGGCGGCGCCTCACCGTGCGGTGGTAGATGAGAAACGCCACGGTGATCAGCCCCTTCAGGCTCATGCCCCGGTACACCAGCACCGCGGCGACCGAGTACTTGCCATGCAGCCCGGCGGTGGCGAGGGCGGTGATCAGCACGATGTCCACGATGCCGAACCCGGCAGGCACCGGGCTGAAGCTGGCGGCGCCGACGCCCGCCGTCCAGACGATCAGGATCGCCGCCCACGGGACGGGCTCGCCAACCGCCTTGATCGCGCACACCAGGCAGGCCACGTCGGCGATCCAGTTGACCAGCGCCCAGCCGAACGCCCCCGCGGCAGTCTGGTACCTCAGGCGCAGCGCACCCACAAGGTCGAGCGCGCCGGTGACTACCGAGCGCGGCTCACCCCGGGGCCGCTTGATGACATGCTTACTCACCCGGAGGGCGCCGGTCACGCGGCCCACCAGCCAGGTGCGGGCGCGCGGGAAACGCAATGCCACCACGATGGCCGCCACCGCTGCCGCCAGCAGGAAGCTCGCGACCAGCGACGCGGCCGCGGCGGCCGGATTGACGGTGATCAGCGCGCCGGTCGCCGCGATCACCGCGAACGCGACGGTCGAGAAGACGCCCGCGACCGTCAGGGCCATGCTGACGTGCTCCGGCCTGGCCCCCGCGCGGCGGAAGTCGCGGTAGGCATAGGCGGTCGCGATCGAGGAGCCGATGATCGGCACCGTGACCGAGATCGCATTGGAGCTGTATGCCGTGGCCAGCACCGAACGCAGCGTGTGCTTGGCCCCGGCACCCCGCAACAGAGAGCGCTCGAGCTGGGCCAAAGCGACCATGGACACGAGCTCCACGCTGAACGCGGCCAGCAGCCAGCCGACCCGGACATAGCGCAGCGCGACGAAACCCTCGCGCACCGTCGAGCGTTCCGCATAAATGGCCGCCAGGGCACCTACGGCGATCACAGCCACGGCGACCACCTGCGCTGCACCCATCCGGCCGTGCCGCAGCATGCCCCTATGCGACGGCGAATCCGAAGCTGACGGCGCCGACGGCTCCACTGGCTGCGAAGACGGCGCCGGTGAACCGGTCACTGACGCATTATCACAGGTGCCAGCACTCGGTGCACCAGCGCCTCCCCCGCGTGACGCGGTGGGCGAAGTATAGAAAGTTCGGGCGGATCTATGATGTTTTGTTAAAACGAAACTCCACCACGTCGCCGTCTTGCATGACGTAGTCCTTGCCTTCGACGCGGGCCTTGCCGACCGCGCGGGCGGCGGCGACCGAGCCCGCCGCGATCAAGTCCTCGAACGACACGATTTCGGCCTTGATGAAGCCGCGCTGGAAGTCCGTGTGGATCACGCCCGCCGCCTCGGGGGCGGTGGCGCCGATCGGGATCTCCCAGGCGCGGGTCTCCTTGGGCCCCGCCGTCAGGAACGTCTGCAGCCCGAGGGCGCGGAACCCGGCCGACGCGAGCTGGGAAAGCCCCGGCTCACCCAGGCCGGCCTCGGCGAGCAGCTCGGCGGCTTCGTCCTCGGGGAGCTCGGTCAGGTCGGCTTCGGTCTTCGCGTCAAGGACGATCGTCTCGGCCGGCGCCACGAGGCTGGCGAGCTGCTTGCGCAGCCCCTCGTCGCCCAGGTCCGCGACGTCCATGTTGAACACGTAGAGGAACGGCTTGGCCGTGAGCAGGTGCAGCTCGCGCAGCGCCGGCAACGAGATCCCGGCGGCAGCGGCGCCGGCGAACAACGTCGTGCCGTTGTTCAGCACGTCCACAGCCGCGGTCGCGGCGGCAGTCACCTCAGTTCGTTCCGGATCCTTGCTGAATTTTGATTCTTTGGCCAGGCGAGGCAGGGCCTTTTCCAGAGTCTGCAGGTCGGCGAGGAGCAGTTCGGTCACGACCGTCTCGATATCGCCTTCCGGTTCCGCGGAACCCTCCACGCGGGTCACGTCGGGATCGTTGAAGACGCGGACGACCTGGCAGATCGCGTCGGTCTCGCGGATGTGGCCGAGGAACTGGTTGCCGAGGCCCTGACCCTGCGAGGCGCCGCGGACCAGGCCGGCGATGTCGGTGAAGCGCACCGAGGCGGGCACGATGCGGGCGCTGTTGTAGAGCTTCGCGAGCGCGGCGAGCCTGGGGTCGGGGACGCCGACGACCCCGACGTTGGGCTCGATCGTGGCGAACGGGTAGTTCGCAGCGAGCGCCCCGGCCCGGGTTAGCGCGTTGAACAGGGTTGACTTGCCGACATTGGGCAAACCGACGATTCCGATGGACAGGCTCACGGAAGGCCAGTCTATCGGGCCTGACACCCTAAAACTGGGCCGCGTACTGCGAGGTGCCGATCCTGGCCTCGATGACAAGGGGGCGGGTGCGCCGCACGCCGAGGGCCTTCCCCAGCCCGGTGACGCTGTCTACCCGGACCCCGTCGCAGCCGAGCGACTCCGCGAGCGCGGGGATGTCGGTGCGGTCGACGGTTGTCGCGGTCAGCGGGTAGCCGAGCGACTGCTGGTGCAGTTCGATGCGGTTGAGGCTGCCGTCGGAGAAGACGACGACGACCAGGCCGAGACCCAGCCGCGACGCCACGGAAAGCTCGGTCGCCGTCATCGCGAACCCGCCGTCGCCGGTGAAGCTGACGACCGGCGTGCCCGGCCGGGACAGGCACGCCGCGATCGCCGCGGGCAGCCCGAACCCCATCGCGGACAGCCCGTTGGTGATCAGCGTCTCCCGCGGCGCCCTCGCCACCCAGGCCTGTCCCGTCATGATCTTGTGCGATCCCACATCGGCCGTCGCGATCGTGTCGGCGGGCAGCGCCTCGCGGACGGTCGTGACGACCTCGGAGGGGTTGAGCTTGCCCGACTCGTACCCCGCCTCCCACGCGTCCCTGAGCGCAACGCGGTGCGCGGCCACCTCGCCAGGCGCCCAGCGCGGCGCGCCGTCCCAGTGCTCGTCGATCCAGCCCAGGGCGGCGGCCACGTTCCCGACGATCTCGGTAGCGGCGGGGTAGATCTGGTCGGTGTTCGGCGTGGTGTCCACGTGCAACACAGGCGTGGCGATCTGCCACGGTGTTATCAGCTCCACCGGGTCGAAGCCCGCGGTGACGATCAGGTCGGCGCTGGCGAGCAGGTCCCAGATCACCCGGTACCCGGCCATGTCGAGCACGCCCGCGAAGTACGGGTGATCCTCGCTGATCACGCCCTTGGCCATCGCCCCGACGACGACAGGCAGCCCGGCCCGCTCGGCGAGGCTGGTCAGCGCCGCGCCTGCGCCGCAGCGCACCGCCCCGGCGCCGGCCAGCAGCACCGGCCGCCGCGCTTTGCTGAGCGGCCGCAGCGGGTCCTCGCCGTAAAGACCGAGGGTGGTGGCGGCCGGGGTAAGCGGCGGGGCTTTCACGCCGTTGATGGTGTCTGGCACGGTTATTCCGAACGAATCCGTGGTGACTGTGAGGTGCACAGCCCCGGGCCGTTCGGCGGTGGCAGTGCGCAATGCCCTGCGGATCACCGTGTCGGCCGACTGTGGCTCGAGCCGAGCCGTGAGCTTCGTGACCGGCGCGAACAGCCGGTCGTGATCGACCAGCTGGTGTGTCCAGTACTGCTCGCGCGAGCTGTCCACCTGTCCGGAGATCGCCAGCACGGGGACCCGGTCCAGGGTGGCGCTCGCGACGCCGTTGAGCAGCGCGGTCGAGCCCGGGCCGAGCGTGGACAGGCACACACCCGGCAGCCCGGTGCACATCGCGGCGCCCTCGGCCATGAACGCGGCGCTGCCCTCGCGGACGGCCGCCACCATCGTTGGCCCCCCATCGCGGGTGGCATCCATGAAGTCGACCACCGACTCCCCCGGGTACCCGAACACATGCGTTACCCCCGCCTGGCGCAGGTAACTGGCCAACAGCGTGGCAGTCGTCTCGGTCGTCACGGCTCAATAGCATCACATGCCCCATCGTGGGCCTGCTGCACACCTCCCGCAATTGCCCATCAATTTGATGGTCAATTTTCAGTTAACCGGCCGGTGGTTAACTGAAATAGCAATGACGACGCGACCCGGGCGGACTGCCACGAGTGATTTTCACGCCGCGTACCCGGAGTACGGGGCCACCTCCCGGCTGGACGAACTGCGCGCGTCCGAGTACGCATACCTGGACGAGGGCGGTCACGTTTACCTGGACTACACCGGCGCCGGGCTCGCCGCCCGGTCGCAACTCCAGGCGCACGCGAGCCGGCTGAGCGCCGGCTGCTACGGCAACCCGCACTCAGGCAGCCCGACCTCGACCGCGTCCACGCTGCTTGTCGAACAGGCACGCGCGGCGATCCTGCGTTACTTCAACGCCACTGCCGAGGACTACGCCGTCATCTTCACGCCGAACGCCACGGGAGCCTGCCGCCTGGTCGCCGAGGCCTATCCGTTCCGGCGCGGGACCAGGTTCGTGCTGACCGGCGACAACCACAACTCGGTGAACGGCATAAGAGAATTCGCGAAAGCGCGGGGCGCGCGGGTGAGATACGTCCCGCTCACCGCGCCCGAACTGCGGATCGGTGCGGACGACGTCTGCGCCGCGCTCGACGGCGGGCACGGGCTGTTCGGCTACCCGGCGCAGAGCAACTTCAGCGGCGTGCAGCACCCGCTTCTGTGGGTTCGCGACGCCCAGGCCGCGGGTTACGACGTGCTGCTCGACGCGGCGGCGTTCGTGGCCACGAACCGCCTCGACCTCGGCGCCGTGCAGCCCGAGTTCGTGGCGCTGAGCTTCTACAAGATGTTCGGCTTCCCAACCGGCGTCGGTTGCCTGCTGGCCCGGCGCGACGCCCTCGCCAGGCTGCGCCGGCCGTGGTTCTCCGGCGGCACGATCTTGGCGGCCAGCATGCAGGGCGGCTGGCACCGGATGGTCGACGGCGAAGGCGCGTTCGAGGACGGGACGCTGAACTTCCTCGCGATCCCCGACGTGACAGTCGGCCTCGACTGGATAAGCGGTATCGGCGTCGACCTGATCCACCAGCGGGTTTCGATCCTGACAAGCTGGCTCCTCGAATGCCTGCGCACGCTGCGGCACAGCACGGGCGCGCCGATGATCCGGTTCTACGGCCCGGCGTCCCGCGTCGCACGCGGCGGGACCGTGTCGTTCAACTTCCTCGACCCGGCCGGGCGCGTGCTCGACGAGCGCGCCGTGGGCCGCGACGCCAGCGCGGCGGGCATCTCGCTGCGGACCGGCTGCTTCTGCAACCCGGGGGCGGGGGAGGGCGCGTTCGGGCTGACCAGGGCAGACCTGCTCGGCCCGCGCCTCGCGAGGGCGGTTGGCCGGCAGCGCTTCCAGCGCGAAGACCTGTCAACGGTGGATGACTACCTGCGCCTGATCGGCCTGCCGACCGGCGGCGCGATCCGGGTATCGCTCGGCATCGCCTCGACGCTCGAGGACGTGGACGCGTTCCTGGACTTCGCCGAGCGCACGTACCGCGACCGTCCAGCCGACTCAACCGGCCTGCCTCCCCGAGTCAACTGCTGACCAGAGCTGTCGAGGCGCGGGTTGGCGGGCTATGGCTGCGAGCCGTACAGCATTACCAGGCCGGCCTCGCCGTTGGGGACGTGCGGGTCGGACTGCCCGCCAACAGCCCACACCGACGTGGTGCCCGGGACGCTGGCCAGACCCTCGGGGCCGTGCACGTAAGCGCCCGCCGAACAGCCGGCCAGGCCAGTGTCGGTCCACACCCTAGCGCTGAAGTGCCACATCGGCCCGGCGCAGGACTCCGGTGTGAAGCCCATGGCCCAGACCCCGCCAGCCCCGTCCGGGACCAGGTCGCTGATCACGTCCTGCTTGGTGGTGGGGTCGGATGGCAGCTTGTCCACCGTCCAGGCGTGTCCGTTCCACAGTGCCGTGACGCCCCAGTCGTTATGGCCGGTCGGGATGCCGCCCGCCACCCACACATCCCCGCCGGCCAGCGCCAGCACGGACGTCAGGTTCGTCCCGCGCGCGAGGTACGCGGGCAGCGTGACCGAGAACCAGCGGCGCCCGTTCCAGTGCATCAGCCCGTTGGCCGTCCGCTGCCCTGGACCGCCTTCGACGACCGCCCAGATGTCACTCGCCGAAACGGCGCTGGCATCCAAGACGCCGAATTGGCCGGTAGGCGCGGGAAGCGACATGGCCCGCCAGGTGCTGCCGTTGAACTGGGCGGCGTACGAGATGAACTTGCTGGGGGTGCTGTCGAACCCGAACAGCCACGCGTCATGCGCGCCAACGGCGACCCCAGAAGCGATGACCGGGCCATTCTTACCGCCCGGGAACGTGGGCGCCCGCCCGGCAGTCCAGGTTGACCCGTTGAAGCGAAGGTAGTCGCCAGACAAGTCGAACGCCCACACGTTGCGGTCCGAGGTAGCCCCGACCGAATCGAGAACGCTTACCTTCGCCATAACGCGGGAAGGTATCGCGACCTGCTGCCAATTGGCGCCATTCCAGTGCACAACGATGTCACCGGTGCTCGGGCCGGCTACTCCGACGGCCCACGCGTCCCGCGCGGAGATAGCGGTCACGGCGTTGAGCTGGACTTCCTCATTGTGGGGGGCGATGGTCGCCGCTACCTGCCAGCCGCTGCCCGCCGCCTGGGCCGGGCCGATCGCTCCGGCGACGGCGAGTCCGCCCGCAGCCAGGATGACTGCCGCCTTGGTGACGAAAGAGATAACCATTTAGACGCTCCATCGCACAAGCCCCGGAAATCCCCTCTGTGACAATACGGACCCTTTTCCCCCAGCGCAACGCTCAGTGAGTTCGCGTCCTGCGGATAACGACCGCGACCGTGGCGGCGAAGAATGCGACGGCGAAGCCAGCCAGGATCAGCCAGTCGACGCCCACCGCACGGTCAAACGTGGTTCCGTACGAGGCGAGCAGCGGCGCGCCGAGGGGCGATCTGCCGTTCCCCCACAGCGCCGTGACACCCATGCTGTGCCCGAGCGCCTCAAACGTCCAGCGATCGGTCATGGCGTAGCTGATCCAGCGGCCGACCAGCGCCATCGCGGGCACCGGAAGGATCGCGCCAACGAACAGCACCTGCGGGAAGCAGACGATCGGCATCGCTATGGTGGCCTGCGACGGCTCGGACACGGCCGCCGAAATCAGCAGGCCGAGGCCGAGCGCGGCCACCGAAGAGAGCAGCAAGGTCACGAAGCTCGCCGCGTAGCCGCCCCCGGCGGGCAGCCGTCCGAGCCCGCGGAGCACCACCAGGAACAAGACGTCTACCAGGGCGAGCACCGGCACGAGCACCGCCGCCTTGGCCAGCACATACGCCCCGGCGCTCAGGCCGGCGAACCGCTCCCTGCGGAGCACGGCGAATTCGGCGCAGATCTGCGGCAACCCGTAGGTCAGGCCGAAAAAGAAACCGCCGAACGCGACCCAGAACAAGATCATCTCGGTGGCCGCGGGATTAGGGTGCGCGGGGTCGAAAGCGCCTGGCCGGAAAAGCACCAGGAACAGCAGCAGCACCGCCACCGGCGAGCCGACCAGGATCGCGAGCGTTCGCCTGGAGCGGCCGAGGATGTCGGCGTTCCGCTTGGTCAGCACGGCCCACTGCCGCAGCGCTCGCCGGGCGTCCCCTGCGGCGAGTGCCACGGGAGCGGCGAGCACCTGGGGCTCGGCGTCCACCGGGCTCAGGTCCGCGGCGTCCGGATCGATGGCGTCAAGGCCCCCGCTCGCACCGCTGCGATCGACGCGATCGAGATCGGGACCGTCCAGGCCGACCGGGCCGGGGGACAGCGGCCTGGCCACGTCGGGAAACAGGTTGGCCGGGCCCGGTTGCGACGAGAAGGCGAGGCTGGGTGAGAGGGCACTATTCGTTCGGGAAAATGGGAAGAAGCGCCGGGACCATGCCTTTACCGGATCGCTAAGCCCAGCCAGCCGCTCGTAGATCTCATCAAGACTGTCCGCGCCGAAGTAGTCGCGGGCGGCCGCCGGAGTCCCGAAGAACGCCAGGTAACCCCCGTTCGCCAGCACCGCGATCTTGTCACATCGGTCGGCGTCCACCGGGTTGTGCGTGGTGAGCACCACCGTCCTCCCGCCGTCGCACATGCGCCGCAGGACCCGCATCAGCTCCGAGCCGCGCGCCGGATCCAGCCCGGACGTCGGCTCGTCGAGGAAGAACAGCCCGGGACTGGCCACCAGTTCGGCCGCGATCGAGGCGCGTTTGCGCTCGCCTCCGGAAAGGTCGCCGACAGGCACCACCGACCGGCTGGCTAGATCGAGCGTCCGCAGCACGTCACTGACGGCGGCGTCCCGGCGGGCGACCTCGCGCAGCAGGGCCGCGTACCTGAGCGTGCGGGCAAGCGGCAGCGCGGGGTGGATCGCATCGCCTTGCGGGACGTAGCCGATATTTCCCGGTGCCCGGAGCACCGAGCCTGATGCTGGCGGACGCAACCCCGACATGGTATCGAGCAGCGTCGTCTTGCCTGAGCCGCTGGCGCCGATGATCGCGACGAGTTCACCATGCTCGACTGCGAGCGATACGTCGTGCAGGATTTCGTCCCCGGACCGGACCCGCTGCCCGATTGCGCGCACATCGATACCCACCGCCCGCACAGCACTATTGTCGCCGGTTCCCCCGCGTGTCGCCGGGCGGGGTGGGCGCGCGATGCGCCAATACTGGAAACATGACCGTGTTCGCCCTGCTGGCCGGAATCGCGATCGGAGTGGTGATCGGCTACCTGCTGGCGCGCAGTCGCCTCGCCACCGCGCAAGAGCGCGCCCGCGCCGCGGAGGAAGCAGCCGCGCTGATCGAGCGCACGACGCGCGAGAAGACCGCGCTCGCGGAGGGTCAGCTGGCGCAGCGTTTCGACGTCGAGCAGCTGGTCGGGCCGATGCGGGAGACGCTGGCCCGCGTCGAGCGGCAGCTGCGCGAGTCCGACATCGCGCGCACCCAGTCGCACGCTGAGCTCGCGCAGCAGATCGAGTTCACCCGCCGGGGCGCCGAACAGCTTCGCGAGCAGACCCGCGCGCTCGTCAGCGCGCTGCGCCGGCCCGAGGCGCGCGGGCGGTGGGGGGAGCTTCAGTTGCGCCGGGTCGTCGAGCTGGCGGGCATGGCGAACCGCTGTGACTTCGATGAGCAGGTCGTCATCGAGGGGGGCCTGCGGCCGGACATGGTGGTGCGGCTGGCTGGCGGCAAGAACGTCGTCGTGGACTCCAAGGTGTCGCTCGCCGCCTACCTGGAAGCGGCCGAGGCCGCCGACGACGACGTGCGCGAGGACCGGCTCGACGCGCACGCCCGCCACCTGCGGTCGCACGTCGATCAGCTCGGCGCCAAGGCCTACTGGAACGCGCTGCCGCAAACACCGGAATTCGTGATCCTGTTCATCCCCGGGGAGGCGTTCCTCGCGCCCGCACTGGAGCGCGATCCGGGCCTGCTGGAACACGCGATCGGACGCAGGGTACACATTGCCACGCCGACGACGCTGGTTTCGATGCTGCGCACCGCGCAATACGCCTGGCAGCAGCAGGCACTGTCCGAGAACGCGCGAGCGGTGTTCGACCTGGGCCGCGAGCTATACGAACGGCTGTCAGGGCTGGGGCGCAATGTGGAGCGGGTCGGCAAGTCGCTCACCGCCGCCGTCGGCGCCTACAACCAGGCGGTCGGATCGCTGGAGAGCCGGGTACTCGTCAGCGCGCGGCGGCTCGCCCAGCTCGGAATCGTGGAGGCGGACCTGCACGCGCCCGCCGCCGTCGTGGACACCGCGCGGCCGCTGTCCGCGCCCGAACTGCTCGCCGCGGAGCAAGGCCTGGATTCCGCCTCGGACCCGGCTGAGCTGCTCGGCTCGATTCCGTGAAACCCGGCAGACCGGGGGTCCGGCTGACCGGCCGCGGCGGCCTCCTGCTGGTGTTCGCGGCCTGCTTCCTCGGCCTGCTCGCCGCGGACTGGGCGAGCTGGGAAGAGCTGGCCGACGCGGTGTTCTTCATGGCCAGCAGCCTGGCGGCGTACTACGTGGGGCGCGGCGGACTGCTGCCGGTGGTCGTGTCGACGCCGTTGCTGTTCTTCCTCGCCTGCTTGCTGGAGAAAGTGCTGACCTCGCGCGGCTTGCTGCCGGCGCTCAGCGGAACGCGGAACGTGCTGGCCGGAGCGGCGGTGTGGCTGCTCGCGGGGACCGGGCTGACCCTGGCGATCGCCCTGCTGCGCGGGCTGCGCCGTGAAGTACGCGCCCTGGTGCTCGCGCTGCGCTCGTAGCTACTTCCGTAGCTCGCGCGGAAGCTGGAACGCCATCCGCTCCTTGATCGCCTCGACCTCTTCGACATCGCTGAACCCGAGCGCGTCCAGCTTGTCGAGCACTCCGGCGACAAGTTCCTCGGGGACCGAAGCCCCGCTGGTGACCCCGACCGTGCTCGCCCCGTCGAACCAGTGCTCTTCGATCTCGCCGGCGTCGTCCACCAGGTAGGCGGCGCCCGCCCCCGCGTCCTTGGCCACCTCGACCAGGCGGACCGAGTTCGACGAGTTCGGCGATCCGACGACGATCACCACGTCCGCGTCGCGGGCGATGACCTTGACCGCGGCCTGCCGGTTCTGTGTCGCGTAGCAGATGTCATCGCTCGGCGGGTCTATCATCCCGGGGAAGCGTTCCTTGAGCGCCGCCACCGTCTGCACGGTCTCGTCGACCGACAGGGTCGTCTGGGAGAGCCACACCACTTTGGACGGGTCGCGGACCTCGACCTTGCCCGCGCCATCAGGACCGTCGACCAGGCGTACCCGCGACGGGGCCTCGCCCGTGGTCCCGACGACCTCCTCGTGTCCCTGGTGGCCGATCAGCAAGATGTCATAGTCGCTGGCCGCGAACCGCCGCGCCTCGTTGTGCACCTTCGTGACGAGCGGGCAGGTGGCGTCGATGGCCCGCAGCCCGCGCTTCTCGGCGGCCGCGCGCACCTCGGGCGCGATTCCATGAGCGGAGAAGACGACGACACCGCCCTCGGGCACCTCGTCGGTCTCCTCCACGAAGACGGCGCCGCGCTTTTCCAGTTCGTTGACCACGTGCGTGTTGTGCACGATCTGCTTGCGCACGTATACCGGTGCGCCGAACCGGCCAAGCGCGATCTCGACGGCCTGCACAGCGCGGTCGACCCCTGCGCAGTAGCCTCGTGGCTTCGCCAGCAGGACCCGGCGATGGGTCTTCGACATGCTTCCCATCGTAGGCGAGCGACTAGGCACCTCAGTCAGAAGGCTCGCTGGTGGCCGTAGCGGTACCATCGCCATGCGTGCACGCTAACTGACATTTGCGCACGTGACGGGAAAGCGCGAAGATACCGCCTTAATCAAGGCACAACGGCCGAGCCCGTTGCTGCGGCACACTGGATTGGTACACCGGCTCCGAGGAGAGTGTGAAATGCGCGTCCCGCAGGTGAAGGAAGCCCCGGCTAAAGGGCTACGGGCGATGTTCGCGGGAATTGGCCAGCTGCTGTCTATGACCGACAAGCTTCGCGGCAAGTCCGCCGCATCGCCTGACCCCGAGACCGTGGTCCCCGCGACAGCGCCGCCCCAGACCGCCGCCACGCAGGCCGCGGCGACCGAAACGGCGGCACCCGAGACCGCCGCCCCCGAGACCGCGGCCCCCGAGACGGTTGTCGCCGAGACGGTTATCCCCGAGGTCAAGGCAGCGGCCAAGCCGCGAACGGCGGCCAAGCCGCGCGCCGCCGCGAAGCCAGCGGCCGCCAAGCCCGCCCCGGCTGCCCCGGCTGCCCCGGCTGCCGCGGCCGCGGCGGAGACCACGGCGCCCGGCGGCCACGTCAGGCTGGTACAGCCAGACGAGGCGCCAGCCGCGCAACTGCCGCTGGCGAACTACGACGAACTGACTGTCCCGTCCCTGCGTGCCCGGCTGCGCAACCTGTCCGCGGACCAGCTCGGCCAGCTCATCGCCTACGAGAAGAGCCACGCGGACCGCGCCGACGTGATCACGATGTTCGAGCGCCGGGTGACCAAGCTCGCCGAGGGCTAGCCGTCCGACCGCCCGACGCCAAGGACGTGGTGGGATGGTGGCATGGCCCTAGAGACGTCGGCGGAGTCGCCGGTTCCTGTCCGGACGGTGCTCCAGCTGGTCGGCGGCTGGATCGCCAAGCTGGGCCGGGTCTGGGTCGAGGGGCAGATCGCCGAGTGCAAGAAGCGCGGCAGCACGGTGTTCGTGACGCTGCGCGATCCGGTGGCGGCCGTCTCCGTCCAGGTGATCTGCTCCCGGCAGGTGTTCGAGGTGGCCAGCCCGGAAGAAGGCGCCCGCGTTGTCGTCTTCGCTAAGCCTGACTTCAACGCCACGCGGGGCGCGTTCGCGCTGACCGGCCTTGAGATCCGCGCGGTAGGGATCGGTGAACTGCTCGCGCGGCTGGACCGGCTGCGCCGTGCGCTCGCCGCCGAAGGCCTGTTCTCCCCCGAGCGCAAGCGCGCGCTGCCGTTCCTGCCCGCGGTGATCGGGCTGATCTGCGGGCGCGAGTCCGCGGCACAGCGCGACGTGCAGCGCAGTGCCGAACGTCGGTGGCCGGCGGTCAAGTTCCGCGTCGAGCAGGTCGCGGTGCAGGGCCCGTATGCCGCGGGTGAGGTCATCGCCGCGCTGCAGCGGCTGGATGCGGACCCCGACGTGGAGGTGATCGTCATCACCAGGGGCGGCGGGTCCGTCGAGGACCTGCTCCCGTTCTCCGACGAGGCCCTGCTGCGGGCGGTGGCCGCCTGCCGGACGCCGGTGGTGAGCGCGATCGGGCACGAGCAGGACTCGCCGCTCCTCGACCTCGTGGCGGACCTGCGGGCATCGACCCCGACCGACGCCGCCAAGCGGATCGTGCCGGACGTCGCCGAGCAGCTCGCGCTCGTCACCGAGCTGCGCGGCCGCGCACGCCGCTCGGTGCTCGGCTGGCTCGACCGGGAGCAGGCGTGGCTGGGGGCCATCACCTCACGCCCGGCCATCGCCGACCCGGTCCGCGAGATCGAACGGCAAAGTGAGCAGGTCGACGCGCTGGTACGGCGGGCACGCCAGCGCCTGGACGGCAGCCTGGCCCGGGCCGGTGACGACATCACGCACACCCGCGCCCGGCTGCTCGCGCTCTCGCCCGCGGCCACGCTGCGGCGCGGGTACGCGATCGTGCAGCACGCCGATTACGCGGTTGTGCGCTCGGCGGCAGAAGTCACCCAGGGCGAACGGCTCACGGTCAGGTTCGCCGACGACCAGCTCACCGTGCAGTCTGGGGCCCAGGCCGAGGCCGAGGCCGAAGCTCCAGCTCCAGCGGCGGCCGGCGACAGCGGCCACGAGTAGGATATTTTCGTGACAGATCGCGAATCTCTCTCCTACGAGCAGGCGCGCGACGAGCTCACCGCCGTGGTGAAACGGCTAGAGGCAGGCGGGCTGTCTCTCGAGCAGTCACTAGACCTGTGGGAGCGCGGCGAGGAGCTCGCCGCGATCTGCTCGCAATGGCTTGAGGGCGCCCGCGCCAGGCTGTCCGCCGCCATCGCGGCCCGCCAGCCGGAGGACGATGCCAAGGCCGACCCGAATGCCCCGTTCTGAGCCGCGTGCCTCCGGATTAGGGTGGTAGGCATGCGCGTGGATGTCTGGAGCGACGTCGTTTGCCCATGGTGCTACGTCGGTAAGGCGAGGTTCGAGAAGGCGCTGCGCGCCTTCGGGAAGAACGATGAGGTTGAGGTCGTCTACCGCTCGTTCGAGCTAGACCCCGATTACCCTGCTGACCAGCGAGAAACCGTATTGGGCATGCTGCGCGAGAAGTATGGCATGGCCGAAGAGGATGCGCTCGCCGCCGACGCGCGCGTGGCGGGGCTGGCGCGGGCCGAAGGGCTCGCCTTCGACTCCAACCGGCCCATCGGCAACACCTTCGACCTCCACCGCGTGATCCACCTCGGCCGCGCGAACGGGGTGCAGTTGCCGCTGATCAGCGCGATCAACGAGGCCTACTTCGCGCAGGCGCGGCAGGTCTTCGACCGGGATGTTATCCGCGACGTCGCGAGCGGCGCCGGACTCGACCACGACAAGGTGGGCGAGGTGCTCGACGGCGACGCTTACGCGGACGCGGTACGCGAGGACGAGCGGCTCGCGCGCGAGCTTGGCATCACCGGCGTGCCGTTCTTCGTCTTCGACATGGCACTCGCGGTATCAGGCGCGCAGTCGTCCGAGACCTTCGCGAGCGCGCTCGACCAGGCCTGGGATCGCCGCGGCTGACGCCGCCCACGGGGTAGGAAGGCATCATGACCGACGAGTGGATCGACACTACGCGCGACACGGCGATTCCCGGGTCGCCCGAGCCTAGCGAGCACGCGCCCACCAGGAACCTGGCGCTGGAACTGGCCCGGGTGACGGAGGCGGCCGCGATGGCCGCGGCCCGCTGGGTGGGCCGCGGCGACAAGAACGGGGCCGACGGCGCCGCCGTCAACGCGATGCGCGCGCTCATCAACTCCGTGTCCATGCAGGGCGTGGTGGTGATCGGCGAGGGCGAGAAGGACCACGCCCCGATGCTGTTCAACGGCGAGGAAGTCGGCGACGGCACCGGCCCGGCCTGTGACGTCGCGGTCGACCCGATCGACGGCACGCGGCTGTGCGCCAACGGGATGCCTAACGCCGTGTCCGTGCTGGCGGTCGCCGAGCGCGGTTCGATGTACGACCCGTCCGCCGTGTTCTACATGTCGAAGCTGGCGACGGGCCCCGAGGCCGCGGGAGTCGTCGACCTTGAAGCGCCGCCCGCGGTCAACGTCGCCGCCGTCGCCAAGGCGAAAGGCATCTCACCGCACGACGTCACCGTGGTCATCCTGGACCGGCCCAGGCACGCTGATCTGATCGCGGCGGTCCGGGCGACCGGTGCGCGGATCCACCTGATAACCGACGGCGACGTGGCCGGCGCGATCATGGCCGCCCGCTCCGACACGGGGGTTGACCTGATGCTGGGTGTCGGCGGGACGCCGGAGGGCATCATCGCGGCCTGCGCGCTGAAGTGCCTCGGCGGCGTGATACTCGGCAGGCTCGCGCCACGAGACGAAGAAGAGAGCATTCGCGCCCTCCGGGCCGGGCACGACCTCAGCCAGGTGCTCACCACCGACGACCTCGTGTCCTCCGACGACGTGTTCTTCGCCGCCACCGGGATCACCGACGGCGAATTGCTGGCCGGGGTCAGGTACAAGCCGGGCGGCACGACCACGCACTCGCTGGTGATGCGCTCCCGCTCAGGAACGATCCGGTCCATCAAGAGCGAGCACGCGATGTGGAAGCTGCGGGCGTACAGCTCGATCAAGTACGACTGAGCGCCCGCGGGTATCCGGGGCGCGGGCTCAGGACAGCGAAGGCCGCCGCCACCTCGGCAGCCAGCGCCGCTGCCGCGGCGGTGTTCGCACCAGGACCTCTCCCGCCACCACGAAAGAGCGCACCTCGATGACCGGGATGTCGGCGTCCGCGGGCAAGGCGACCGTCGTCGCGCCCCGCCGACGGCCGAGCAGCACGGCCCCTCCCATGACAACCTCGACCCCGGCCGGCACGATCAGCCGCACCCGGCCGCATACCGCGTTCGCGTAGAGCAGCACGCGCCGCTCCTGCAGCAGCGCCTCACGGAAGTCCACCTGCACCTCGCCGAAGAAGGCGGAGCACGTCATCACCGGCGGCGCCACCCAGCGGCCGTCCCGCACCTCGGTACCGAAGAGCCCGGTGACCATGCGCCCGTCGTCCACACGAACCGGCTGCTCCGCGGCGGTCGCCAGGTCCGCGGTCAACCCGGCCAGTTCGCCGAGCGTGCGGGCCGAAAGAGCCGCCTCGGTCCGTTCGGAATGCTCGTCATGGGTCAGACGACCGTCGCCTAGAGCGGCGGTCAGCATGGTGACTACCCGTTCGCGATCCGAATCAGAAGCGCGAAGATCGCGCGGAGCGGGCCGTGGTGGCATGGACAGAAGATACCTTTCCCCCATGACTGAGGCGCTGCGGCTAGCTCGCGAGGACAACGTTTCCCTGGTGCGATTCCTCTACGCCGACCATGGCGGGATCATCCGCGGCAAGGCGGCGGCGCTGAGCCGGCTCGACGAGCGGATCGAAAGCGGCATCGGCCATACACGGGCGATGATGGCGATGTCGATGATGGACGAGTTGCAGCCGGTGGACGGCATGGGCCCCGTCGGCGAGGTCCGGATAAAGCCGGACCCTAACACTTTCGTCACGCTCCCTTACGCGTTCCGCGTGGCCGCTATGCTGTCCGACCAGGTGAACCCGGACGGCTCGCCGTGGGACGGGTGCGCGCGCACCTTTCTCAAGCAGGCGATCGCCGAACTGGCCACCGAAGGGTACGAACTGCAGGCAGCCTTCGAGCCCGAGTTCACGCTCGGCCGCCGCGAAGGTGCGGACCTGCTGCCGGTAGACGAAAGCCTGTGCTATTCTGCTACCGGTTTTCACCTGGCGCACGACTATATTATCGACCTCGTCGAGGCGCTGAACAAACAAGGTCTAGAGGTCGAGCACTATTACCCCGAGCTTGGTCACGGCCAGCAAGAGGTATCGATTAGGCACGCGTCGGCGCTGCGGGCCGCGGATAACCAAGTCCTGCTGCGGGAAACCGCGCGGGCCGTGGCGATCCGGCACGGACTGTGGGCGAGCTTCGCTCCCAAGCCGCTGCCGGACCAGGCGGGCAACGGCGCCCACCTGCACGCCTCACTGTGGTCGGCCGGCGGGAACGCGTTCGCGGATCCGTCCGGCCGGTTCGGTTTGTCCGAGGTCGGCTACCGCTTCACGGCGGGGGTGCTTGCCCACCTGCCCGGCCTCGTCGCGCTGACCTGCGGAAGCGTAAACAGCTACCGTCGGCTCGCCCCGTCGATGTGGTCAGGCGCCTACGCCTGCTACGGCCCGGACAACCGCGAGGCGGCGGTGCGGATCTGCTCGCCGGTCGGCGCGTCAGGCTCGGTCAACCTCGAGCTCAAGCCGTCCGACTCGACCGGCAACCCCTACCTCGCCCTGGGCGGGTTCATCTACGCGGGCCTAGACGGGATGCGCCGCGAACTCGATCCCGGTCAGCCGCTGTCCGTCGATCCGGCCACCCTTTCTTCTTCGCAGCGATTGCGGCTTTCTGTGGCCAGGCTGCCCGCGTCTTTGCCGGAGGCGCTCGACGCCGTGGCGGCCGACTCGGTGCTGATGTCCGCGCTCGGGCCGCTGCGGAGCACGGCGTATCTCGCGGTCAAGCGCTCGGAGGCCGCGCATTTCGCGGAGCAAGACGCGGCCTACGAGTGCTTCCATCATTTCCTGAACTTCTGACCTTCTGGTCAGGCCGTGGTCGGGTCGATGCCCCCGCGATCGCTGCCAGAGCGGAAGATGGTCTGGGACGGTTTCGCGACCACCGACAGTGGTGTGGCCACCTCCTCCAGCGGCTTGCGCTCGGCGTTGACACCGAAGATGATCGACGCGATACCGCCGATGATCATCGCGCCGGCACCGACGATGTAGCCGACGAACAGGGTGTTCCTGTCGGTGCCGTCGCCGATCAGGTGGCCGTACCAGTGCGAGCCGAACGCGCCGAAGATCTGCGCGATCGCGAAGAACACCGCGATGGACTGCGCCCTGACCTCGAGCGGGAAGACCTCGCTGGCGGTCAGGTAGCCGGCGCTGGCGCCGGCCGAGGCGAAGAAGAAGACAACCGCCCAGCAGATCGTCTGCGTGGTCGCGTTCAGCACGCCCTGCTTGAACAGGAACGCGGTCACGATCAGCAGGAGCCCGGCGAGGATGTATGTGCTGGAGATCATCTTCTTCCTGCCCACCGTGTCGAACAGGTGACCGAGCAGCAGCGGCCCGGCCAGGTTGCCCGCGGCGAACGCGAAAAAGTAGTACCCGGTGTCCGTGGCCTTCACGTGGAAGTAGTACTCCAGTACCAGTCCCGAGGTGAAGAAGATCGCGTTGTACAGGAACGACTGAGTGATCATCAGCGCCGCGACCAACGTCGAACGCCCCGGGTAATGCTGGAACAGGACCTTGAGCAGGGTAAAGTACCCGAACCGTTCGGTCGGCCGGATTTCCAGTACCTTGCTGTCGTCGATCGGCGGAAGCTGGCCCTTCGTGCGCTCTACGTCGTTCTCGATCTCGGCGATCGAGCCCTCGGCCGCCTCCTGCCTGCCGTGCATGATCTGCCAGCGGGGCGACTCGGGCAGGTTACGGCGCACGAAGATGATGACCAGCGCGAGCACCGGGCCCACGAGGTAGGCGATCCGCCAGCCCCACGCCGGCGTGACGTGGTTCAGCAGGAACAGCGTGACGATCGTGCCGAGGATGGCGCCCGCCCAGTAGGTGCCGTTGACGGCCAGGTCCACCCGGCCCCGGTGCCTGGCGGGGATCATCTCGTCGATGGCGGAGTTGATCGCCGCGTACTCGCCGCCGATGCCCATGCCCGCGATGACCCGGGTGAAGTACAGGAAGATGAACCAGTAGGCGCCGCGTGGCGTCGCGGCGGTCAGGCCGCTGCCGACCAGGTAGACGCCGAGGGTCACCATGAACAGGTTCCGCCGCCCCAGTTTGTCCGACAGGCGGCCGAAGAACAGCGCCCCGATGACCTCGCCGATCAGGTACCACCAGGCGATGTCGGACACGCTGCCCGCGTTCATGTTCAGCGTGTTCGACAGCGTCAGGTCCGGACCCACGTTGGCGGCGATAGTGATCTCGAGGCCGTCGAGGATCCAGGCGACCCCTAGCGCTATCACCAGCCTCGTATGGAAACTCGACCAGGGCAGCCGATCGAGGCGAGCCGGGATGAGGCTGCGAATATTAGGGCTGCTCGTCGTCACAGGCGTCGTTGCCATAGTGGGCTCCTTGCACTCTGGATCCCGTGTTTCCCTCCGGTAACACGTTGTGATGGTGGTGCTTGCTACCCGAGACATTCGTGTGCACACATGGCGACGTTGCGTATTCCTTGGCCCGATCCCGCGAGTCTCCTATAGTTAGCTCTGTGAACGATGTAAGTTCCTCGCACGGCACCCGTGCCGGTGCCGGCGAGCGTACGAAGACGGAGGCGGCCGAGTTGCTCGCCGCGCTCGGTGCGGTCCAGCGCGTCGCGCGCCGCACGGTACGCGGGGCAGCCGCCGCCGAGCCGCTTCCCCCCGCGCGCTCCGAATTGCTCAGGCTCACCGCCCGCAAGCCGGGAATCAGCGTCGCGGAGGCCGCCCAGGAGCTGGGCCTCGCGCCCAACAGCGTCAGCACGATGGTGAGCAAGCTCGCCGCGGACGGCCTGCTCAGCCGTGGCCGCGTCGCCGCCGACGGCCGGTCCGTCCGGCTCAGCGTGACCGACAAGGGCACGGCCCGGATCCGGCAATGGCGAGACATCCGGGTCGAACTGGCCGGCCGCGCGCTCGAGCGGCTCGGCGCCGCCGACCGGCGAGCGATCGGAGCCGCCGTGCCCGCGCTCGCGAGGCTGGCCGAGCAGATGGAGGCAATGTGACCGCTAGCGCCGCAGAAATGGCACCTGAGGAAACCGGGACGACCGCGGTCCGCTGCGCGGACCTGACCTATCGGTTCGGGACCCACACCGCGGTGGATCACGTCGACCTGACCATCGCGCCCGGCGAGATGTTCGGCCTGCTCGGGCCGAACGGCGCCGGAAAGACGACCACCATCCGCATGCTGACGACGCTGCTCAAGCCAGCGACGGGCGCGGTCACGGTCTTCGGCATCGACGCGGCGGCACAGCCCATGCGGGTCCGCCGCGTGATCGGCTACGTGCCGCAGATGCTGTCCGCGGACGCCAACCTGACCGGGCTGGAGAACGTTGAACTGTTCGCGCGGCTCTTCGACGTGCCGCGCCGTACTCGCAAAGACAAAGTGGCCGAGGCCCTGGCGGCGATGGGGCTGACGGAAGCGGCGGGGAGGCTGGCCGGCACCTACTCCGGCGGCATGATCCGCCGGCTCGAGCTCGCCCAGGCGCTGGTCAACGCGCCCCGGCTGCTGGTGCTCGACGAGCCCACCGTCGGCCTCGACCCGATCGCCCGCGGCGACGTGTGGGAGTACATCGCGCGGCTGCGCGCCGAGCACGACATGACCGTGCTGATGACGACCCACTACATGGACGAGGCCGACGCCTACTGCGACCGGGTCTCGCTCATGCACCGCGCCAGAATCCGCGCCACCGGCCGCCCCGCCGACCTGCGCGCGGGACTCGGCGACGGCGCCACCCTCGACGACGTGTTCCGGCACTACACCGGCGACACCCTGGACGACAACGCACAAGAAGAAGGAGGGATCCGTGATGTACGCCGCGCCCGGCGCACCGCCCGCCGCCTCGGTTGAGCTGCCCGTCGTCCACGACAACCCGATCGCTGGGCTACGCCGCCTGGCCAACCGGGTCGTCACGCTGTGCTGGGTAGAGGTCCGCAAGATCCGGCACGACCGCACCGAGCTGTATACCCGGGCGATCCAGCCCGCGCTGTGGCTGCTGATCTACGGCGAGGTGTTCACGCGCATCCACGCGATCCCCACCCCCAAGGGCATCCCGTATCTCGCCTACCTCGCGCCCGGCATCCTGGCCCAGTCCGCGCTGTTCATCGCGATCTTCTACGGCATCCAGATCATCTGGGAACGCGACGCGGGCGTGCTGACCAAGCTGATGGTGACACCGACCCCCCGGTCCGCGCTGATCAGCGGGAAGGCGTTCGCGGCCGGCGTCAGGTCGCTGATCCAGGGTGTGGTCGTCGTCATCATCGCCGCGCTCCTCGGCGTGGCCCTCACGGCCAACCCGCTGAAGCTGATCGCCGCGGCCGTCGTCCTCGTGCTCGGCTCGGCGTTCTTCTCTTGCCTGTCCATGTCGATCGCCGGCGTCGCCCTAGCCAGGGACCGCTTGATGGGCATCGGCCAGGCGATCACGATGCCTCTTTTCTTCAGCTCAAGCGCCCTCTACCCCACCAGCATCATGCCCGGCTGGCTCCAGGCCATCAGCAAGGTGAACCCGCTGACCTACGAGGTAGAGGCCCTAAGAGGGCTGCTCATAGGCACCCCCACCACCCTCTGGCTAGACGTGGTAGTCCTACTGGCGTTCACGCTAGCCAGCATCACCTGCGCCTCTCTCCTGCTCCCGCGCCTAGCCAACCGCTAACGCGACGCTGAGGAAGTAGGGCGACGGCGCCGCAGCTCAGCCGCCGCAGACGGGGGCACTGCGTGGCGAGCAATCCACTCGCGGACGGGGGTACCGCGTGGCGCGGCGCCGTCGCACACGTCACAATACAAGCTTGTGTAAACCCAAACAAGTGGTGACAACCAGGACACACCCAAGTTGAGCGGCTAGCTCTGCGAAAACCCACGAAACGGCGCGCCGTGTACCCAGTCACGTAATCGAACTCACACCCAGGGCTCCGAGCCATGGCACCTAAGCTTGGTCGGCGGCAATACGCGACACAAGGATGGCGACGATGGCTGACTTTTCCTTCACCGAACTGCTTCCGCTTGGGCACGACGACACCGTGTACAGGAAGATCGCTGAGGGAGGGGTGAGCAGCCACGTCGCGTTCGGAAGAAACTTCATCGAAGTGGATCGGCAGGCGCTTACGTCGCTGACCACGACGGCGATGCGGGACATCGCCCACCTCTTGCGACCCGCCCACCTCCGCCAGCTACGGTCCATCCTCGATGACCCCGAGGCGAGCCCGAACGACCGGTATGTCGCCCGCGACCTGTTGCAGAACGCTTGCATCGCGGCGGGCGGCGTGCTGCCGATGTGCCAGGACACCGGCACCGCAATCGTGATGGGCAAGCGCGGCCAGCAGGTGCTGACCGACGGCCGCGACGAAGAGCACATCGCTCGCGGCGTCTACGACGCGTACACCACGCTCAACCTCCGGTATTCGCAGATGGCGCCGCTGACGATGTGGGAGGAGAAGAACACCGGGTCCAACCTGCCCGCGCAAATCGAGCTGTACGCGACCGACGGCGACGCGTACAAGTTCCTGTTCATGGCCAAGGGCGGCGGCTCGGCCAACAAGTCGTACCTGTTCCAGGAGACCAAGGCGGTGCTCAACCCGGCCCGGATGGCCGCCTTCCTGGAGGAGAAGATCCGCGCCATCGGCACGTCCGCCTGCCCGCCGTACCACCTGGCCATCGTCGTCGGCGGGACCAGTGCCGAGTACGCGCTCAAGACCGCCAAGTACGCCTCGGCCCGCTACCTGGACACGCTGCCGACGTCGGGATCGTCATCAGCACACGGGTTCCGCGACCTCGAGCTCGAGGCGGCGGTCCTGGACATCACCAGGAAGATAGGCATCGGCGCCCAGTTCGGCGGCAAGTACTTCTGCCACGACGTGCGCGTCATCCGGCTGCCGCGGCATGGCGCCTCGTGCCCGGTGGCGATCGCCGTGTCGTGCTCCGCGGACCGGCAGGCGCTCGGCAAGATAACCGCGGACGGAGTGTTCCTGGAGCAACTGGAGACCGACCCGGCGCAGTACCTGCCCGATCCGGCCTCGGTGGCGGAGGACCCCGGGGAGGTCGTCGCCGTCGACCTGAACCGGCCGATGTCGCAGATCCGCGCCGCGCTGACGAAGTACCCGGTCAGGACCCGGCTGTCGCTGACCGGCCCGATGGTCGTGGCCAGGGACATCGCGCACGCGAAGATCGCCGAGCGCCTGGACGCTGGCGAGCCGATGCCTGCTTACCTGCGCGACCACCCGGTGTACTACGCGGGACCGGCCAAGACGCCCGAGGGGTACGCGTCCGGCTCGTTCGGCCCGACGACGGCGGGCCGGATGGACTCTTACGTGGAGCGGTTCCAGGCGGCCGGGGGCTCGTTCGTTATGCTGGCGAAGGGGAACCGGTCTTCGGGGGTGACGGAGGCCTGCAAGCGGCACGGCGGCTTCTACCTTGGCTCGATCGGAGGTGCCGCCGCACGCCTCGCGCAGGACTGCATCACCAAGGTCGAAGTGCTGGAATACCCGGAACTCGGCATGGAGGCGGTGTGGAAGATAGAGGTTCGCGACTTCCCCGCGTTCATCATCGTGGACGACAAGGGGAACGACTTCTACGCCGAGGCCTCAGGCCCGCTGCTGACCATCGGACATTCACCTTCCCCTTTGGTACAGACCAGCTGACCGTAATCGCTGATATGGTCCGGCTATGCCCCGTATGACAGGGCGGGTCATCGCCGGACGGTACGCCCTTTCCGTTCCCATCGGCCGTGGCGCGATGGGCGTTGTATGGCGTGCCCATGACCAGCTCCTGGACCGGGAGGTGGCGGTCAAGGAAGTCGTGCTGTCCGCCGCCATCGGGGAAGACGAGCAGCGGAACGCGTACCAGCGAACGCTGCGTGAGGCGCGCACCGCGGCGCGGCTGTCGCACCGCGGCGTGGTCACCATCTACGACGTGGCGGAGGAAGAAGGCCGCCCGTTCATCGTGATGGAGCTCGTGCCCTCGCAGTCGCTGGACCAGGTGGTCGCGGCGGAGGGCCCGATGACGCCGCTGCGCGCGGGCCGGATGGGTCAGCAGCTGCTCGCCGCTCTCGCCACCGCGCACGCCGCTGGGGTGCTGCACCGCGACGTGAAGCCGAGCAACGTGCTGATCGCCAACGACAGGTCCGGCGGCGGCTGGGACGAGCGTTCGGTGCTCACCGACTTCGGGATCGCGCAGTTCGAAGGCGACCCGCGGCTGACGCAGACCGGCATGGTGATGGGCTCGCCGGGCTTCACCGCGCCGGAGCGGATCCGGGGCGGTGACGCCACGCCGGCTTCGGACCTGTGGTCGCTCGGCGCGACGATATACACGGCGGTCGAGGGCAGCGGGCCCTACGAACAGCGCGGCGGCGCGATCACCACCATGTCCGCGATCATCAACGAGGACGCGCCTGTGGCGCCGTCCGCGGGGCGGCTCGGCCCGCTCATCGCGGCGCTGCTGCGCCGGGAGCCGTCTGCCCGGCCGACGGCCGCGGCCGCCGCGCGGATGTTCACCGAAGTCCTGCCGCTGCTCCCGGACATGTCGACGCATCCCGCGACTGTGCGTTCGGCGTATGTCCCGGTTCCTGCCGCGCCGGCCGCTTCTGTCGTTGCTGGTGACGTGAAGGAGTCGGCACCGGACTCCCCGGACGGGGAGGTCGCGGCGGCCGGGGCAGCCAGCGCGGACGCGGTCAGCGCGGCGGACGCAGCGGTTCCAGTGAAGGCGGCCGCCGTGGACGCTGTCGCGGTGGGCGCGGCGGCCGCGGTGGCAGCGTCACCCGCGCCGGAGGCCGCGTCACCCGCGCCAGAGCCGTCGGTGTCACCAGCCGCTTTGGTCGCCGAGGCCGCGGCCGGGGGCGCGGTGATGGCGGATGCAGGAGCCAATTCCGACTCCATGCTGGCGAGCGCACCTGCGCCGACCCAGCGGCCCGTCCCGCTGCCGCCACCGCTGTCCCTGCAGCCGAAGCCGACGTTCACCGCGTCCAAGGGCAACCAGAGCGCCGCGCCGCGAGTTTCCGCCTCGCGGCCACCGTCCCCGGCGTCCGCGGCGCCTGCGGTGGCGGCCCAGCCTGCTCCCTTGTCTTCGGCGGGCAGGCCGGCGAGGCCCGACCCGCCGACCATGCCGGAGCCGGCGCAGTACTACGGCCGTAACCCGCCCCACGCCCCCGCGTCCGGCGGGCCATATGCGGGCGGGCAGTTCGCCGGCCCATCCCAGGACTATCCCGGCCTGGCCCAGCAGTACGCTCCAGGCACCGGCGGCAAGCCGCGGCGATCCAGGCGAGGCCGGCGGATCGCCCTGGTAGTCGGCGCCATCGTGGTGGCCGCCGCCGCTGGCGGCGGCGCGGCCCTGGCGCTGAATCACGAGAACAACGCGGGGGCGTCGATCACCAACACCAGCAATGGCGCGTCACTGCAGAACCAGCCCGCGTCGGTGCAGGCGCTCGATACTCCGTCGACGACGGTTCCGCCGGGATTCACCCCCGTCACCGTCTCGGCGTCCGCCGCCGGGACCACGGCTGGGTTCAGCATCGATGTGCCGTCCAGCTGGACAGAGACCAGGGACGGGCTGATCACCAAGTTCAAGGACGACAACGGCGACCGGTTCCTGGAAGTGGACCTGACCGCGCACACGTACCCCAACATGGTCACCGAGGCCGAGTACGTCGAGAAGCAGCAGGTGGCAGTCGGTACGTTCCCTGGCTACAAACAGGCTGCGCTCAAAGCGGTGCCGGTCCGGGGTAGCTCGGGCGCGTTCTGGCAGTTCACCTGGGACCGGAACGGCGTCACCACCCGGACGGACGACATCTTGTTCATGGCGCAAACACCAAACGGCCAGCAGTCCTACGCCATCTACTTCAGGGCTCCGAACAGCGGCTGGGGCAGCAAGTTCCTGCCGCAGTTCGAGAAGATGCTCAGCACCTTCCAGGTCGCCGCGTCATAGCCTCCGGCGTACACCGGCGCGAGGGGCAGGAAAAAGCCCGGCCCACGACGGGGGGGACATCGCGGACCGGGCTGCCTGGGGGGACGGTGCTACGAGCGGATCAGTACCAGTTGTTGGCCTGCTCGTGCGCCCACGCACCGCAGGGGGAGCCATACCTGCCGTGGATGTAGGTCAGGCCCCAGCGGATCTGAGTGGCCGCGTTGGTCTGCCAGTTGGCGCCGGCGCTGGCCATCTGCGAGCCGGGAAGCGACTGCGGAATGCCGTAAGCACCAGAGCCCGCGTTTTCCGCGGCGGGGTTCCAGCCGCTTTCGTGCTCCCACAGCGGGTACAGGCAGGAGAACTCGCTAGGAGACCAGCCGAACTGGCCAAGCATCTGCTGAGCGATCTGAATCGGCGAACCGGACGGCGTCCGCACGGCGGTCTGCTGCGCCGCCGCTGCCTTCGCGGCCGTGGCCTTGGCTGCGGCCGCCGCCGCGGCCTTCGCGGCCTCAGCCTTCACCGCCGCGGCCTTCGCGGCAGCGACATCATCCTGGTTCTGGATTTCACCGAGGCTGAAGCGAACCCGGTCGAAGCCGGCTAGCCCCTGCGCCGGGCTCATCGTGTCCCCGGCCTTGGCCGCCTGCTGCGGGGTGACGACCATCATGCTGGTGTCGGCGTTTCCCGCCAGCGCGACCCCGGGGTGGGACGCCAGCGTCGCCGCGGCGGTCGTGGCGACGGCCCCGGCAACGAGGGTGCCCGCGACGGCCGTGGTGATCAGCCTGGAACGCTTGTTGGTCAGGAACGAGGGCATAGAAAAACGGCGTGCCAAAATGTAAACCCTTGATAGCTCGCGTGTCACGCGATCTGCTTCACCCCTGAGGCCACGATCCGCACTCAATGGCGGCAGGCATCGGCACGCGGACTGGGGGGAGCGGGTCAAGGCGCCGGGCTGCTCGGGGCGCAGCCATCATCCAGCGTGCCGGGGTGCTGTCGTTAGGTAAGCATGCCGTGTAACAAACGTTTGCGCACATCGGATTCCACGGTTCCGGCCCGTCCCGGCCGGCCGAGAGTCGGCCAGAAGCACGAAACCACCTGTTCACCTGCTGTTTTGTTACCTGCAAGTAACACTTGTGAGTTAGACCACGTTCACGAGGCGAAACGACCCGCCGTTGCAATCGGTTGCGCATCGACTACCGGGTGTCTACAGCGTGAGCCGCAGTAGCGGCGCGTGCGCCGCAGGCCTCACAACGTTAACCGTCTCCCCACGGATACGAAACCATCATCTTCTGGCCACCCTCAGGACAGCTTCGATGGTTCCAATGAGCTTCAGGCCAACCAGGCACGGTGTTCAGTCCCAGACCCCCATCTGACAACGCGGCCCCGGCCGCGACCGGAGGACTTCCACATGCCCGACAATCAGCCTGATCAGCATTCAGAAGCCAAGGGCACGGCCACGCCGTTCACCCGGCGGCGCCTGCTCGGCGGCGCGGCCGTCGGCGGCGCCGCCCTCGCCTCGCTCGCCCTGCCCGGCAACGTCCGCAAGGCGCTCGCCGACCCGCCCTCGCTGCGCAACTCCTCGCTCGGTGAGATCAAGCACGTCGTCCTGCTCATGCAGGAGAACCGGAGCTTCGACCACTACTTCGGCACCATGCCGGGGGTGCGGGGCTTCGCCGACCCGAAGGCTCTGACCCAGAGCAACGGCAAGAGCGTCTTCTACCAGACCGACCCGAACAACCCAGACGGCTACCTGCTGCCGTTCCACCTGGACACGCTCACGACGGGCGCGCAGGCCATCCCCTCGACGAGCCACGCCTGGCAGGTCCAGCACAACGCCTGGAACGGCGGCGCGATGGACAACTGGGTGCCGGCGCACCTGGCCGCGGACGGCGCGAACGGCCCCTTCACCATGGGCTACTACGAGCGCCGCGACATCCCGTTCCAGCGCGCGCTGGCCGAGGCATTCACGATCTGCGACAACTACTTCTGCAGCGTGCTCGGGCCCACCCACCCGAACCGATACATGTGGATGACCGGCACGATCGACCCGAACGGCGTGGCCGGCGGGCCGGCCCTGGACAACGGGACCACCGACGGCGCCTACTTCTGGCGGACCTACGCGGAGAACCTCACCGATGCCGGGGTCAGCTGGAAGTGCTACCAGGAGTCGGACAACTACGGCACGAACGTCCTGGAATTCATGAAGCAATACCAGGAGGCTCCCACCTCATCGCCGCTGTATCAGAACGCGATGACGATCCAGCCCGCGGGCCAGTTCGAGATCGACGCCATGAACGACAACCTGCCGACGGTGAGCTGGCTCTTCCCGACCAGCTATCAGTCCGAGCACCCGAACTACCTGCCCGCCGCGGGCGCCGCGTTCGTCGCGTCCAAGATCGACGCGATCGCCGCCAACCCCGAGGTCTGGGCGAAGACCGTCTTCCTGCTCGTCTACGACGAGAACGATGGCCTCTTCGACCACGTGCCGCCGCCCGACCCGCCGGCCGGCACCCCAGACGAGTTCGTCTCGGGAACCTCGCCCGCTGGGACCCCGGGCAACGGGCTGCAGGTCGGCCCGGGCTTCCGGGTGCCCTGTATCGTCGTCTCCCCGTGGACGGCGGGCGGCTGGGTGTTCAGCGAGCCGTCCGACCACACATCGCACCTGATGTTCCTCGAGGCCGTGACCGGCGTCGAGGCGCCCAACATCAGCGCCTTCCGGCGCAAGACCCTGAGCAACATGACCGGCGCGTTCCGGTTCAACTCCCGCGCGGAACCGCCGGTGCTGCCCGACACGAGCGGCCCGCTAACGGTCGCCACGTACACGTCGTCGCAGTTCCCGCTGCCTGCGTTCCCCGGCGCGGACCAGACCCCGCCGTTCCAGCCGCCCGGCCGCAAGCCGCACGTCCCGTAAAGCACTTAAAACCCTTTTTATACGGAACGGTCCCGTGGTGACAGTCGCCACGGGACCGTTCTGACTATTATTTGCGCGGCGTATACACCGAGTGTATATTCACGAGGGTGAGTGTCCCCCTGACTCTTCTTGGCCTGCTCGAACGTGAGCCTAGCCACGGCTACGACCTGAAGCGCGATTACGACGCCTTCTTCGGGCGTAGCAAGCAGCTGCCCTTCGGGCAGGTTTACTCCACGCTCGGCCGGCTGGCCCGCGACGGCAAGGTCGTCGGCGGCGACACCGAGCCGGGCGAGGGACCCGACCGCAAGCCGTACTCGATCACCGACGCCGGACGGGCCGAGGTCGACGCGTGGCTGGCCGATCCGGTCGAGCCCGAGCCGCACCTGCAGACCGTGCTGTTCGCGAAGGTGACGCTGTCGCTGATGCTCGGCAAGCCGGCCGAGGCCTACCTGGACAGGCAGCGTTCGGCGCACATGCGGCGGATGCAGGAGCTGATCGAACTGCGGCGCAACGGTGCTCTTGTTGACGCGTTGCTCGCCGATCATGCCCTGTTCCACCTGGAGGCGGACCTTCGATGGATCGACGTCACGTCAGCGCGCCTGACGGAACTAGCCGCAGTAGTTACCCCGGAAAGGGCACCGGAATAATGAACAGTCCCGTCGTGACGCGCGCGCACCTGATCGAGTCCCGCGATGTCGTCAAATCGTTTGGCCAGACCATGGCGCTTCGTGGTGCGACCGTGGCCGTCTACCCGGGTGAGATCTTCGCCATCATGGGACCGAGCGGATCAGGAAAGTCGACCCTGCTGCACTGCCTGGCCGGGATCTTCTCACCCGACCTCGGCGAGGTGTGGTTCGACGGGCGGCGCACTGACAAGCTGGACGAAGCCGAACGGACGAAGCTGCGCCGCACCGCCTTCGGCTTCGTGTTCCAGTTCGGCCAGCTCGTGCCCGAGCTCACCACGGCCGATAACGTGGCCCTGCCGCTGTTGCTCAACCGGGTGCGCCGGCGCGTCGCCTATAAGACCGCCGAGACCTGGCTGGATCGGCTCGGCATCGGGGACAAGGGCACCAACAGGACCGGCGAGCTGTCCGGCGGTGAGGCGCAGCGGGTGGCGGTGGCTCGCGCGCTCGCCATGGCCCCGAGGGTCATCTTCGCCGACGAGCCGACCGGATCGCTGGACTCCCTGACCGGCGAGAAGGTCATGGACCTGCTGACCGGGCTGGCCCGCGAGGCGGGCACGACGGTGGTGCTGGTCACGCACGAGGCCCGGGTCGCGGCGTACGCGGACCGCGTGGTCATGGTGCGCGACGGACTGGTGTCCGGGGATCTCGGCGCGCTCGGCGAGCAGGTTTCCGCGGCCAAGGCAGCCAGGTAATGGTTCGCCTCAGCCTGCAACTGACCCTGCGCAGCGGGCGGGAAGCGCTCGTCCGGCTGCTGATCACCGCCGCGGCGGTCGCGGTCGGCGTCGCGCTTCTCCTCGGCGTCCTCGCCGAGTTCCACGCCTTCCAGGCCAACGCCAACCAGGCCTGCTGGTCCTGCACGCTGGGCTCGGCGGTGCCGTCGCCGCTGCCGTCTCACGGTGAGCTGTGGAACGACAGCGTGGACTTCTACGAGGGGCATACGATCACCCGGCTGGACGTCGCCCCGCTGGGCGCCAACGCGCCCGTGCCGCCCGGTGTCACAAGGTTGCCCGCGCCCGGGCAGTACTACGCGTCGCCGGCGCTGGCCGCCCTGCTGGCAGCGGTGCCCGCCAACGAGCTAGCCGACCGGTTTCCCGGGCACCTGGCCGGAACGATCGGCGACGCGGCGCTCAACGGGGCAGACGAGCTGGTGATCTACATCGGGTACACGCCGGCCGCGCTCGACGCGGTCCCGAGCATCCCCGAGTCCAACAAGGGGGGCGTGGTCCCGGGCACTCAGTGGGTCACCTCGATCTCGACCAAGCCGGCGGCCGAGGTGTTCACCCCGTTCTTCCGGTACGCGTTTGGTGTCGGCGTGCTCGCGGTGCTGTTCCCAATGCTCGTGCTGATCAGCACCGCCACCCGGCTGGCCGCCGACCGGCGCGAGGAGCGGTTCGCCGCGCTCCGCCTGGTCGGCGCGACGCCCGCCGACATCCGGGTGATCGCGTCGATCGAGTCGGTGGTCAGCGCCGCCTGCGGGGCTGTGCTCGGCATAGTGCTGTTCCTGCTGGTACGGCCGGCGCTCGCCGGGGCCGCGCTGGTCGGCACCAGGTACTTCGAGTCCGACCTGACACCGACGGTCTGGGGATATGTCGCGATGCTCGCAGGCGTGCCGGTCGCCGCGGCGGTCGCGGCGCTGGTGTCGCTGCGCCGGGTGCAGATCTCACCGCTTGGCGTCAGCCGGCGCGCCAAGCCGAAGCCGCCGACCGTCTGGCGGCTGACCGTACTCGTGGCTGGCGTCGGGCTGTACGTGTACGGGCTGTCGAAGACCACGCACGAGTCGATCGGCGCGTCGGCCTATCCTGGCCTGCTGATCACCATGATCGGGCTGGTAATCGCGGGACCGTGGCTCACCTCGGTCACATCGCGGCTGGTCGGCAGGCTCGTTCGTGGATCGTCGGCACTGCTGGCGACGCGCCGGCTGGCCGACAACCCGAGGACGGCCTTCCGCTCCGTCACCGGACTCGTGCTCGCGGTCTTCCTCGGCACGATGGTTGGCACGATCGTCCCGGCGCTCAACTCGACCGAGGCGAGCCCGGCCAACGCGGCGCTCAGCAACGTGCTGCTTGACCAGGTGGGGCTCGACCCGCACGACGGGGCGAAGCTGCTCAGCGGTCTGACCGGGATCCCCGGCGCCACCGTGTACCCGCTGTATACAGCGCCGTCCGCCGGCGGCAGCGTGGGGCCAGGCCTGGGACCTGGCGACACCGCGGTCAGCTGCGCGGCGATGCGTGCCCTCGCGGTCCTCGGCCAGTGCGCCCCCGGCCTGCGGGCCGTCATGGCCAGCGACGACGGCCTGTTCGACGACAACCCGCTGTACAACACCAAGCCGTTTGTCGACTCGACCAACCCCGCTTACACGGGCAAGCTGTCCGGCCTGCCGCTTCAGACGGTACTTGTGCGGGTTAACAGCCCCGCCACACTCGAGCGGGTCCGCACGTACCTGACCGTCAACGCCCCGCCGCAGCAGGCCGAGATCTCCGGCCAGGGCGCGGCGCCGACACCGCCGCGCACGTTCGGCGAGACGCTTCAGATACGCCTCGACCGTGCGGCCACGTTCGAGAAGATCGTGTACGCCGCCGTGGCGCTCACGCTGATCGTGGCCGGGTGCAGCCTCGCCGTCGCGGCCGGAGGCGGACTGGTCGATAGGAAGCGCCCGTTCACCCTGCTGCGGGTGAGCGGCACCCCGGTCGGCGTGCTCGCCCGCGTCGTCCTGATGGAGGCGACCGTACCGTTGCTGGCCGCCGCCATCGTGGCCGCCGGAATCGCCTACGGCACCTCGATCCTGGCGTTTGTCCGGCTGGCGCCGATCGGGACAGCGATCCCGCAGCCAGGGTCGGACTACTACGCGTTCACGGGTATCGGCCTGGCCGTCGCCTTCGGGGTCACCACGGTGACGCTACCCCTGTTGCGCCGCATGACCATGCCAGGCAACGTCCGCTTCGAGTAGACAGGGTTCAGTACCAGCCGGTGGCCTCCTCGTGGGACCATGCGGCGCACGGAGAGCCGTAGGTGGACTGAATGTACTGCAGGCCCCACAGGATCTGCGTCGCCGCGTCGGTCTGCCAGTCGGGGCCCGCGCTGGCCATCTTGCTGCCCGGCAGCGCCTGCGGGATCCCGTACGCACCCGAGTTCGGGTTCTCCGCCGTCGGGTTCCAGCCGCTCTCGACGTTCCACAGCGAGTCCATGCACGAGAACTGGCCGCTCCAGCCGAACTGGCCCAGCATCCCCTCAGCGATCTGCTGCGGGCTGCCGGACGCCGCGCTAACCGGCTGCTGCGTTTGCTGTTGCGACGGTTGCTGCCGCGCGGCCTGCGGCATGACGGCCGCGGCGAGCTGGGTCTGGTGCTTGCGGTGAGCGACGTGCGCGGCATGCTCGCGAGCCGCCAGCGCTCGGGCGCGCGCCGCTGCGGCACGGGCCTCGGCGAGCTTGATCGCCTCAACGCGCGCGGCGAGGCCGAAGCGGACTCGCTGGACGGCCGCCATGGTCGCGGCCTGAGAATCATCAGCCGCGCCAACCGTGCGAGCGGTGTGGCTGGTCGCGGCCGCGAGTCCGGCCGCTTGCTGGGCGGCGGATGAGGACGGCCAGGTGACCGCTATCGTCGAGGCCGCGGCGGCGATGCAGAGCGCACCACCGATGGCGATAAGAGAGAATTTGGCCGACCTGAAGTGCGGCAAATGCCGAGACAAAGTAAAGCCTTTAGTCGGACGCGTATCCACATCGTGCGGAACGCGCTGGTTTCCACCCTTGATCGCCATGCCCGCGACCGCCGAATACGAATCAGCGGACGTGCGGCAGGCGTCGGGCAGCGGACTTAGCGCAGGTTCAAGGCGCCCGGTCACCCGTCGTGACCATCTCGCATGCCAAGGTGCTTGCGGTAATCGAGAATGCCAGAGGAATCGCCTTAACATAAGGAGAAATTGGTGTGATGTAGATCACAGAACCATTGTTAGCATTGCCATTTGATACGCAAAATGGCTTACGACATGCGAATTTATTGATTGGCCCAGGCAATATGACGAAGGTCACATTCGGTTCTTAACCGCTCATGGGGTGGCAATTCACTGTCAAATGCAACGTGCTGTCGCCGGTCCGCCGCAGACAACAGCAGTCACAGAAACACCACACATAACTGTGTCATCACAAGCACCACAGCACGAGCCGCGAAGTATACGACCGAGATTGGCGCATATCGCCGGAATGCAGTCGCCGTAAGAGAGGCTTAATAATAATTGTTGGCCAGCTCAAAATTCCACGCGGCGCACGGCGTGCCGTATACCTGCGTGATGTAGCCAAGGCCCCACTTGATCTGCGTGGTCGGATCGGTCTCCCAGTCCGCACCAGCGCTCGCCATCTTGTCACCGGGCAGTGCCTGCGGGATGCCGTACGCGCCGCTAGCGTTCTCCGCGTCGTAGATCCAGCCGCTTTCCCGGTTCCACAGGTCGAGCAGGCAGCCCCACTGAGTCTTCTGGCTGAAGCCGAAAGCCGGGAGCATGTTGTACCCGATGCTCTGCGCGGTGCCCGGATCGGGCGCGGGCGCGGAAACCTCGGTGACGCCGCCCGAGTTTGACGACGAGTTATCAGAGGCCTGCGCCGCAGCGGACTGCGAGGCCATGACCTGCGACGGGCTAACGGTCGCGGGCTTGGACGCGATGGTGAGCGCACTAGCCGCGGCGTTCATGACGATAAGATTCTGGCGCTCCTGCTCGAGCAATGTGACCGAACCGCTGTGCGGGAGGTTGTCGATGGCCTGCGCCAAGCTGTTCGCGCCGCTGCCATTAGGGCTCATCACCTTGGCGGCGACGCCGACCACGGCGACGAGCAACACGGCGAGTCCGAGAGCGGGCAGCACGATTCCGGTCCGGTGGAACAAGCCCCGCTTGCGCCGGGCACGCGACCTGCTCGCCGAGCCCCGTGACGCTGTTGCCGAACCCGGCGACTCGTTAGTCGCGCCCGTCGACGCCGGCCGTGTCGCCTCCAGCATCGCTGCTCGATGTCGTGACAACCCAGTCCCTTCGGTCCGTGCCGCGCCTCATCTGCCGCTGCCGATCAACAATGCCAGAAAGGGAGTTCACCTGCCCGCAACTTCGGCAAGAAAGAAGTTGTAAGGTTTTCATGCCATTATGTGACGCTAATCACAGGCTTATAACACGGTCCGTGACATCCACAGGCGAACTGCGAGATGATCGGCGCCATGAGCGATGCCGCCAGCGCTGCCACCGACCCGTTCGCCCGCGCCGAAGCCAGCGCGGCCACCCTGAAAAAGCTCACCGGCGTACCGGCCTTCGACGCCGCCGTCGTACTCGGATCCGGCTGGATGGCAGCGGCGGAAGCGATCGGAACGCACGCGCAAGAGGTCCCGCTCGCCGAGCTAGGCGGCTTCCCCGCACCTACCGTCGCCGGACACAACCCGGCCGTTCGGTACCTGGTCAAGGGGGACGTGCGGGTGCTGCTGTTCCTCGGCCGCATCCACCTGTACGAGGGCAACGCAGCAGCCACAGTGGTGCACGGGGTCCGCACCGCGATCGCCGCCGGGTGCCGGACGGTCGTGCTGACCAACGCCGCCGGCGGCATCAACGCGGACTACTCGGTCGGCCAGCCCGTCTTGATCAGCGACCACCTGAACCTCACTGGCCGCTCCCCGCTGACCGGGCCTGCGCCGCCTGAGGGGTACCCGTCCCGGTTCACCGACCTGACCGACGCCTATTCGCCCAGGCTGCGCGCGCTGGCCCGGGCGGAAGACCCGACTTTGGCCGAAGGCGTGTACGCGGCGCTGCCCGGCCCGCACTACGAGACCCCCGCCGAGATCCGGATGCTGCGCACCGCGGGCGCCGACCTCGTCGGCATGTCGACCGCGCTTGAGACGATCGCCGCCCGGCACCTCGGCGCGGAAGTGCTCGCGATATCGCTGGTCACGAACCCGGCCGCGGGCCTCGCGACACAGCCCCTCGACCACGCCGAGGTGCTGGCCGCCGCCCGCACCTCAGCCGCCCGCATAGGCGCCCTGCTATCCGCCGTACTCCCCCGCCTCTAGCGCCCGCCTCTAGCGCCCGCCTACAGCGCCCGCCTACAGCGCCCGCCTACAGCGCCCGCCTACAGCGCCCGCCTCTAGCGCCGGCCCACGGCGCCGGCCTATAGCACCACCTCCACCCCACCTCCACCCCACCGGCTCCACCCCGTAAGCCGCATCTGTCCCACCAGCATCACCTGTCGTCTTTGCATACTCTCTGACTAGACAATTCCGGCATATCGACGAGAAAATTGGTCGCAGAGTGTGCGAAGTCGGGAGGTATAGGCACGTAATAGGGTGGGCATACCCGTAATGTGACGCTTTGCGATCCGCCGGATACCCTTCGTAGAGCAACCGTGGGAACCTCCGCGCAGTGGCGCAGCGCCGGGTTAAGCCCCGCGAAGATGCGCGCGCTTGTCCGCCACGGATACCTGGTGCAGGTCCGCCGGGGCACGTTCGCCACCCGGCCGGCCATCGCCGCGACCGAGAACGACCTGCGCCGTGCCCACGCGCTGCAAGTCGCCGCGGTACGGGCTTCCGTCGGCCGGGACGCGGTGGGCAGCCACCATTCGGCCGCGCTAATCCACGGCTTCGAGCTGCTCAAATGGCCGTCGCCTCAGCTAGTGACGCTGACTTGCCGACCACCTATGCGCAGGAGCAGCCGCGTGCGAGCCGGCCTGCTCTTTCGCAGCGCCGAGCTCCCCGACGGCCACGTGACCAAGGCGTGTGGCACCAGGATCACCACCCCCGCCCGGACGCTCATCGACCTGGCACGCACGTTGCCGTTTATGGAATCGGTCGTTGTCGCGGATTCGGCATTGCGGACAGGAAAGACAACCAAGGAAGAACTGGCGAATGTCTGCGATGAGTGTGCGCGCTGGCCGGGAATAGGGCAAGCCAGACACGTCGTGGCGTTCAGCAATGGGCTTGCCGAGTCGGTCCTCGAATCCTGCGCACGGGTTACCTTCGACGCGTTTGGCCTGGAAACGCCGGAAATTCAGGTCACCATTCGCGGAGAGGGTTTCGTCTTCCGCGCCGACTTCTGCTGGGCCCGGCACAAGACGATCGCGGAGGCCGACGGCTTAGCGAAGTACAGCGCGGCGGCGGACATGATCGCCCAGTTCCGGCGCGACCGCTTGCTGCGCGACGCGGGCTACAAGGTCGTCCATTTCACCTGGCGCGAACTGTTCGACAGCCCCGAACTGGTGATCTCCCGCGTCCGTAAGGCGCAGGCCGCCCCCTCGCCGTACTGACGAAGCGACGTGGACCGGCGGGCCACAGGTTTCATCGGGTCCACGCGGGTAGCTGGCCCAACGGAGTTGGGTCAACCCATGCGAGGTGCAGCATGAATCATCCGGCATCACCCGAGAGCGCGGAGACCACCCGCATCCGGCCAGACGCCGGTCAGTTCTGGGCGGGCGTCGCGGCGACCGCCATCGTTGCCGCGCTCGTGGCACTGGTAGGCATTCTGGTCTGCCGGTGGACACTGGGCATCCCGATACTCGCCCCGTCGGGCGACGGCGCGTGGGGGAACGCACACACCAGCGAGTACGTGCTCGCCGCCGTCGGCGTCGCGCTTGTCGCGGGCGCACTGCTGTACCTGATGATGCTCGGTGCGCCCCAGCCTGGCATGTTCTTCGGCTGGATCATCGGGCTGGCCACGCTCGCCGCCGTGGTGTACCCGTTCAGCACCGGGGCGCCGCTCGAACAGAAGGCGGCGACCGCGATCGTGAACCTGGTACTCGGCATCGCGATTGGCACGCTGCTCAACGCCGTCGCGGCCAGGGCGGTGCGCCGCTACCGGTACGTGCGGCCGTCGGCCGACCGTCCCATCGAGCGCGACCAGTACGGTCGCGACCGGTACGACCGTGATCGCTACGACCGCGACCGCAACGGCCACCCGCCGACGCAGCCGATGGACTACCCGCCGTCCCGCACGCCCGGCGACTACTGACAGCCGTATCCCGAACGGAGAGTGGCGAGTCTACCCTCCACGGTAATCACGGCAGGCGATGATTAGCACGTGGAGTTGCGTCACCTGGAATACTTCGTGGCCGTCGCGGAGGAGTTGTCGTTCACGCGAGCGTCGCGGCGGCTGCACGTGGTGCAGTCCGGGGTATCCAGCGCGATCCAAGGGCTGGAACGGGAACTCGGCGCCGCGCTATTCGAGCGGGACCGGCATCGGGTGAGCCTTACCGACGCGGGCCGCGCGCTGCTGCCAGAGGCGCGGGCCACGCTCGCCGCCGCGCAGGCAGCCGCGGACGCGGTCGCCGAGGCGACCGCTGGGCTGCGCGGCACGCTGTCTATCGGCACGATGATCAACACCGGTTCTGTGGACGTGCCCGCCGCGCTCGGGCGGTTCCACGAACAGCACCCCGCCGTCCTCGTCCGGCTGCGCGTCGTCCCCGGCGGATCCGCGGAACTGGCACGCGAGGTTGTCGGTGGCGCCTTGGACCTGGCACTGCTGTCGCTCCCCGGCAAACTGTTCCCTGGACTCCAGGTCCGGGAGCTAGCGCACGAATCCCTGGTGATGGTCTGCGCCCCCCAGCACCCGCTGGCCACCGCCGACGAGGTCACGCTGGAGTCGCTCGTGAACGAGACCTTCGTCGACTTCCCTGTGGGCTGGGCGACCAGGGCGATCGTGGACGGCGCGTTCGCCGCCGCCGGGTTCGAACGTCAGGTGTCCTTTGAGGTCTCCGACTACGGCACCGCCGCCGGCCTGGTGAGGAACGGTCTTGGCGTCGCGTTCATCCCCGGCTCCGCCGCCCCTAGCCTGGTCGGCGTCGTCCCGGTAAGGGTCGCCACATCGGCGCTGGACTGGCGCATCCTGCTCGCCACAGCCGCGAGCAGACGTCCATCCGCCGTCGCCCGCGCCTTCCTGGCCGAGCTGGTCACGGGGTTAGCCGCTGTCGGTTAGGCGGGTGCGGGCGCCGCGGACGGTGAACGCGAGCAGTCCGACCGCGTAGACCACGCACGCGCAGATCCAGGCGCCACGGTCGCCGGCCGGCCGGACCGGCCAGACCCACGGGCTGACCCAGGACTCGAGCAGCGCGTACTCGGCGAACGCTACGTAGCCCACGGGAAGGGTCCAGGCCAGCAGGCCGCCGGTCACCGGCGCGCACAGCAGGCCGATGCCGGTGAGGCCGACGACGTTCCTGGCCAGCACGAGCACGCCCCCGTTCAGGCTGCCGCCGGTCACGCCAAGCTGGAGCACGCCGATCGCCAGGCCGGTCAGCGCGACCGCGGCGCCGAGCCGCAGGTACGGCAGCCACCGACCGGTGGCCCGCTCGGTTTCGCCGAACGGGCTGTGGCTCGTCACCACGACCGCCACCACCGCGCCCGCCTCGATGATCATCGGAAGCTGCTGCGCGAGCGGGCCGCTGGTGAACATCCAGTTCCAGCGCAGCGCGGCGCGCAGCACAAGGGCGCAGGCCGCTATTGAGAGCACCCCGGCAGGGACGCGACGGCTGCGCAGGTGCAGCACGGTCAGCCGGGCACCCGCGGCCGCCCGCCGGGGCCAGCGCCCCAGCGGAGCCGGAGCCGTTGAAGGGGTGCGAACCTCCGCGGTGGTCATCGAGCCGCCTCCGCCTGTCGTCGCGACCCAGCCGCGGTCACGGCAGCTGCGCCAGGGTGATGTTGCCCGCGCGCAGCGCGGGCACGTGAGTGGCCAGCCAGGCGCGCCGCGCGGCGGGCGACAGTGCCTCGAACCGGCTGGCGGCGGCGCCGATCTGCGCCTGCGACGCGCCGACCGGAGTTCCGTTGCCGTTGAACGCCTGCGGGAACTGCGGAGCGCCCACGCCGGCCGCCGTCATCAGCGCGGTCACCACCGCCTGCTGCGCCGGGCTAGGCATGAAGGTGTTCGGTGGCGCGACGTACGCGGTCAGGAACTCTTGCGCGAAGCCCGCGCCCCAACCCGATATGGCCAGCATCGCCCCGGTGCCCCAGAGCGGGGCGATGGGGTCCTCGCTCGAGATGTTGTACACCGGCGGGGTTCCTGTAATGCCCGTGGCCGGAGTTCCGGCCACGCGCAAACCCTGCACGCTCCGCACCCCACTGCCCGACGCCACCTGCTCCGCCCGAACCGGCGCGCCCGGCAGGCCCGCGATTTGCGCGGCAACCGGCTGGAGCGCCGCGTTCACGTCGCGAAGGTAGCGGCTGAAGGCCGGGTGCAAACACACCGTGAAGGAGGTTCCCGCACAGTCAGGAGTGTACGGAACCGGCTGGTCGCTGGCCGCGTCGTGCAGCGCCGGGATGTCCCAGCCGGACATGCTCAGCTTGGCCGTGCCGGCTAGCGCGTACGCCGCCGAGGACGCGGCGACACCCGCCGCGAGCAAGACCGCTCCAGCCACCCACAGCCAGCCGCTGGCGCGACTGGCGACGGACCTGATTCGCCGGTAGGAAATCCGGCACAGCGGCGCCAGGACCACCACTGCGGCCAGCGCGACGCAGATCCCGCCCATGAACATGACCTGCACGATCGAGACGTCCGGCGCGACGTGGTAGAAGACGCCGGCGTCGCCGAGGGGCACCGCGGTGGCCGGGGAGAGCAACGCGTACGTGCCCGTCCTGGGCTTGACGCCCGACGCGGCGTGGAAACCGACATAGGCGAGGACAAAGGTGCCGATCGCGGCCAGCGGGGCGGCGAACCGGCCGGGGAAAAGCGCGCCTACCGCGAACCCGATCACGGCGAACGTGATCACCTCGACGAGGCCGACCACGACCGGCCACACCGGCGGGCCTCCCCAGGTCGCCTGCCGCGCGGTGTCGATGTAAAGCGCCGCGATGCCAATCAGGAAGGTAAGCAGCAGCCAGAACAGCGTGCCCCCAAGCGCGGCGGCCTGCCGCGCCCAGGCCGGGCGGACGGTTGTCGCGAGCAGGTCACCAATGTGCCTGCGACCCTCCCGGGACGCCCCCCACGCCGCCAGGCCAGCGGCGAAGGGGCCGAAGTCCGTCATCATGTTGCTGGTGATGACCGAGGACCTGACGGTCCAGACAGGGGCGAAGCCTGCGGCCGTTCGGAATGAGTCAAAGAAAAATAGTGCGGCGATCAGCGGGATCGCCCAGGGGACGACGCTGCGGCGGATTTCCAGCCGAAGGACGCGGGCCGGGCGTCCCGGCCGGGCCAGCGGGGCTACGGCGGTCATGCCCGGGCCGCCTGCAGAACAGCGCTGTACCCGCGCTCGAGCGGAGCGTCGCCGACGCCGGCGCTCTCGCCGCGGGCGGTCAGTTCCGACGGTGTGCCGCGGAACACCACCTTGCCCTCGGACATCAGCGCCACCTCGGAGCACGCCGCGCCGACGTCCTCGACCAGGTGGGTGGACACGATGACGGTGGCGGTCTGCCCGAGATCACGCATCAGCGCGCGGAACGCGACGCGCTGCTCAGGGTCAAGGCCCGCGGTGGGCTCGTCGAGCAGCAGCAGTTCCGGGTCGTTCACGATCGCCTGGGCGATGCCGACCCGGCGCAGCATGCCGCCGGACAGCGTACGCAGCTTCGCCCTGGCCTTCGGGCCGAGATCGGTTCGTTCGACGGCGGTCGCCACTGCCTTCGGCACCCGGGCGGGCGGCATCTCCTTCAGCAGCGCGAAGTACTCGACGAACTCCACCACGGTGAACGACGGGTAGTAGCCGAGATTCTGCGGCAGGTAACCGAGCCTTCTCCTGATCTCGCGGCGCGCGGTCGGCCGGGACGGGTCGTTGTCGAGGAGCCTCAGGCTGCCCGATGACGGCGGCAAGATGGTGGCGAGCATGCGGAGCAGGGAGGTTTTACCCGCACCGTTCGGGCCGAGGAGGCCGAAAACCCCGGGGCCCGCCTCGAGAGTCACACCCGCGACCGCCGTGTTGCGGCCGAACTTCCGGGTGAGATCGGACAGTTCGATGTTCACTTGATGCCCCTTTGCGGACGGGTGGCGAAGCTGACAACCGCGGCACAGCAGGCCGCGATCGCGAGGTACGGGAGGTAGAAGCTTGTGTCGGTGATCGCGGGTGTCAGGTCGTGCTGGGTGGCCCCTGGTGTGCCGGCCTGGCCGGCCACGCTGCTGGCCAGCACGAGGATGATCCAGACGGCCACGCCCGCGCCGGCGCCGGCGATGGCCGATCTCGCGGCGACGGCGACAGCGAGGGCAAGCGCGCAGATCGCGGCCATCGGGAGCAGCCAGGCGAAGGTGATCTGCGCCGTGTCGGCTTGCGCCTTGGGGCCGAGGGGTACGGCGCTCGCGGCGAGGCCGAGCACGGCGTTCACCGCGAATACCGCGACCGCCCGTGTCAGCAGCACCATCCGGTCGCTGACCGCGCAACTGCACAACAGCTCCCAGGCCGGGTCGACGCCCGGGCCGTAGGCGTAGGCGATGCCCACGGCCGCCAACCCGGGGGCGACCAGCCAGACCAGCGGCTGGCCCGCTCCGGCCTGCGCTAGCACGCCGGCGACGAGCACCACGGCGGTCGCGACCAGCCACGGGAACAGCAGCGACGGCGTGGTGAGCAGCGCCCGGGCCAGGCCAGGGGACTTCAGCAGCTTCGCCGCTGTCCTTTCCAGCCGGCCGGGCTCGCGGCGCCACACCTCGGCCGCGACGTTGGTCCAGACGCGATCCAGGTCGACGTCATCGGGCATGGTCATCGCGCACCTCCTTGCGCGGTGCGGGTACCGAGCGCCGACCGCAGCAAGCGGCGCGCCCGGTGTGCCCGGCTTTTCACGGTGCCTTCGGGGACGCCCATCAGCTCTGCCACCTCCGCCACCGAACGGTCCTCCTCGTACAGCAGGCGCCAGACTTCACGTTCCGGGCCGCCGGGCGGGCCGAGCGCCGCCGTCGCGGCGTCCAGGTCCGCCCGGACGAGCACAGCCTCGGCGGGGTCCGCAGCGATGGACTCGGTGGCCTCGCCGCCGTAGCTCAGCGGCTCGGCCACGGGACCGCGTTTTCTGAGCAGCAAGGCGGCCTGATTCCGGGCGATCACCCAGAGCCATCCGCCCGCCGCGCCCCGTGGCTGGTAGGTACGCGCGCCCTTCCACACCGCGAGGAACGTCTCCTGCAGGACATCCTCGACGTCCGACGGCGGCAGCGCCGTGCGCAGCCGGGCGGCCAGCCACGGCGCGTGCCGGGAGAACAGCTCCCGCAGCGCCGTGTCATCGCCGTCGCCGGTCGCTATGCGCGCGATCAGTTCGTCGTCGTCCATCACTTCGTCTATTGCACCTAGTGGCACCGCGGTTCACGGCCGTTCGCCACAATAGATCGATGCTGGTCCCTTCCGATCTCGAGACTCCGGCCGCGGTCGTCGACGTTCGCCGCCTGGAGCGGAACCTGGCCCGGATGGCCATCGCGGCGGACGCCGCCGGGGTAGCCCTGCGGCCGCACGCGAAAACGCACAAGTCCCTGCAGGTCGGCCGTCGGCAGCTGGCCAACGGAGCCGCCGGGCTGACCGTCGCGACGCAGGCGGAGGCCGAACTGTTCGCGTCCGACGGCTGTCCGAGCGTGTTCATCGCCTACCCGCTGTGGGCAGGGTCACATGATCGAGGCGCCCGGCTCGCAGCGCTCCACGACCGGACGGACCTGCGGGTCGGCGTGGACAGCACCGAGGCCGCGGCGCGGCTCGCCGAGGCCGTCCCCGGACTGAAGGTGCTCGTCGAAGTGGACTCCGGCCAGCACAGGTCAGGCATTGCCCCGGACAAGGTGGCCGCGCTGGCGACCGCGTGCCGCGAGCTTGGCCTGGACGCGATCGGCGCGTTCACCCATCCAGGGCATGCCTACACGGCGCCTGACGACGTGGCGCGAGCCACCGAGGACGAGCGCGCCGCGCTGGCCGCCGCTGGGGCCGCCCTGGCGGCGGTTCTTGACCGGCAACCGGTGCTCAGCGGCGGCTCCTCCCCGACCGCGGCGGCCGGGATCGCGGCGCCGCTGACCGAGGTGCGGCCGGGGACCTACGTGTTCGGCGACCGGCAGCAGATGCACCTGTCCGGTCTGAAAGAAGAAGACATCGCGCTCGTCGTCGCGGCCCGTGTCGTCTCGGTCCCGCGGCCGGGCGAGGCGGTGCTCGACGCCGGTTCCAAGGCGCTGTCCAGCGACCGGCCCTCCTGGCTGCCCGGCCACGGCCTGATCCTGGAGGCGCCAGAGGCCACGATCGGCGTGCTGAGCGAAGAGCACGCCGTCGTCCGCGGTCTCGCGACGCGGCTGGCGGTCGGCGACCTCGTCCGCGTCATCCCCAACCACGTGTGCACCGTGGTCAACCTGACCAGCGAGCTGCTCGTGGTCTCCGACGGTCAGGTGACGGAGCGCTGGCCGGTCGGCGCCCGCCGGTAATTTGCCGGGGGGTGGCGGTAGCGTTTTGGAGTTATGGGAGAGCGGGGGCGGAGCGTCGAGGAGATAATTCTCGAAAAGCTCAAAGATGACAAAGTACCCGGTCAGGTGGCAAACCTGATCATTAGCGCGATGCGAGGCGACGAAGTCGCTCAAGCGCCGCGAAAGCGGCCGCCGACGGCACCGTCGCCGGGTGGTGAGCGAGGTGAGCTGCCCCGCGCGTACCTTCAGGCGATCACGGTCGAGGGGTTCCGGGGGATCGGCCCGCAGGTCGCGCTCCCCCTCCAGCCCGGCCCCGGCCTGACGCTCGTCACCGGCAGGAACGGATCGGGCAAGTCGAGCATCGCCGAGGCCGCCGAGCTCGCGCTGACCGGCCAGAACAGGCGCTGGACGGACCGCGCGGCGGTGTGGAAGGAGGGCTGGCGCAACCTGCACGAACCGGGTGCGCCCGCTATCGCCGTCGACATGACGGAAGACGGCCAGCCCGGCACGATGACCGTCGCCATGGAATGGCCGGCGGGCGCGGATCTCGACGACGCGCAAACGCTCATCGCGGCCAACGGCGGGCCTCGGCAGCCGCTCGACGCGAAAGGCTGGAAGAAGCCGCTCGAGCTGTACCGCCCGTTCCTTTCCTATTCCGAACTCGGCTCCCTCGTCAGCGGCCACCCGTCGAAAATGCATGACGCGCTGCAGGCGATTCTCGGGCTAGATCTCCTGGTCAGTACCGAACGGACCCTGACCAACTCGCGCAAGTCGGCGAACTCCGTCAGCAAGGCGGCCAGCGACCAGTTGCCCGCCCTGCTCGAGAAGCTGGCGCGGCACCCCGACGAGCGGGCCCGCGAGGCCGAGAAGGCGCTCGGCGGGAAGGTGCCCGATCTCGACGCGCTGGCCGCGCTCGCGGCCAGCGGGCCCAGCGCCGACGGCGCCGGGCTGACCGGCCTGCTGCAGAGCGTCGTGTCGATCACCGTGCCCGACAGAGAGTCCGTGATGATGGCCACCGTGCGCCTCGAGGCGGCGCGGGAGGCGATCGTCGCGCTGGCCGGGACGCGAGCCGCCGACGCGCGCCAGCACGCCTCGCTGCTGTCAGCGGCGCTCGCGCACCGCCGCGAACACGCGGATGAGCCGTGCCCGGTCTGCGGCGGGCGCGTGCTCGACAGCCAGTGGGCCTCGGAGGCCGAAGCCTCGGTCGAGCAGCTGAACTCGCAGGCGACGGAGGCCGACACGGCCTATGTCGAGGAGGCGGAGGCGCTTAAGGCGCTCCGCCTCCTGCTGCCACCCAAGCCCGCCGTGCTGGCCGCCGACCTCGGCCCGGAAGCCGACCCGTCCGCCGCCAGCGCGGCGTGGGATGAGCTGAGCCTGCCGTCCCCGACCGCGACACTGTACGAGTCGCTGATCACGCCGCTGGCTGAGCTGCAGGAACGGGCGGCGGGTGTGCTGCGTCGACGGGCCGAGTTGTGGCAGCCGGTCGCGACCGAGCTCGCCGCCTGGGTAACGCAGTGGCGGGAAAGCCAGCAGGCGGCGGCGCTGCTCGCGGACCTGAAGAAGGCGATCGACTGGCTCAGGAAGGCCGGCAACGAGGTGCGGAACGAGCGGCTCGCTCCGTTCGCGGATACCTCCACCGAAGTCTGGGAGATGTTGCGGCAGGAGAGCAACATCGCGCTCGGCCCGATCACGCTGACGGGCTCGGGTCCGCAGCGCAAGGTGGCGCTTGACGTCACGATCGACGGCGTTAAGGGATCCGCGCTCGGCGTGATGAGCCAGGGCGAACTGCATGCCCTCGGATTGGCGCTGTTCCTGCCGCGCGCCACAGCCACCGAGTCCCCGTTCGGATTCCTTGTCATCGACGACCCGGTGCAGTCGATGGACCCTGCGAAGGTAGACGGCCTCGCGCGCGTGCTTTCCTACGTCGGGCAGACGCGGCAGGTGGTGGTGTTCACCCACGACGACCGGCTGCCGAGCGCTGTGCGGCAACTGCAGCTCCCGGCCACGATGTGGGCGGTAACACGCCGTGAACGCTCGGTGGTCTCGGTGAAGAAGACCGCCGACCCGGTCGAGCGGTACCTGGACGACGCTCGCGCGATGGCGCGCACCCGGCAGCTTCCCGGCGACGTGCGCGCGGTCGCGGTCGCCGGGCTGTGCCGGGGTGCGCTCGAGGCGGCGTGCTTTGAGGTGATCCGGCGCCGCAAGCTCGCGGCCGGAGTCCCGCACGCCGACATCGATCGAGCGATCGAGGCCGCGCACACGCTGCATCACCTGGTCGCGCTCGCCCTGTTCGGATCGACCACGCGCGGCGGCGACGTGCTGGGCAAGCTGCTCGAGCTTGGCGGTACCAGGTTCGTCAACGCGTTCAGGGACTGCAAGAGCGGAGTGCACGAGACGCTGCGCGGCGACCCGAAGCGGTTCGTGGAGGACGTCGCGGCCCTGGCCAAGGCGCTGCGGCAATGAGCCACTCGCCGACCGTCGGGGTCACGGATTCGATCACGCCGGGCAAACTGCTTGACCTGGCCGACCAGATGCTCACCGCGCGCGTGCGGGGCATCGGCAGCTTGTGGCCGCGCGTCTGCGCGCTGCTGATCCGGCTCGCGCTCGAGCGCAGCCTCGACCGGTACTGGGCCCGGGTGCTTCCCGAGGGCGCGGAGGTCGGCATGCGCCAGCAGTTGCTGCTGCTCCCGCAGTACGCGTACTCCTCGTCTGAGGCGGCGGACGCGGCCTCACTGGCGCGTGAAGCCTGGCTAGGGCTGGCGGGCGCGGCCCACCACCATTTGTACGAGCTAGCGCCGACGGCCGAGGAACTGCGCCGCTGGCACACGGCGGTAAGCCGGCTGATCGCCGTGCTCAACGAATCGTGACGCGCCCGCGCGCTCAGACCTGGCGCAGGACAGCTACTACCTTGCCGAGGATGGTGGCGTTGTCGCCGAGGACGGGGATGTAGTCGGGGTGGTGCGGCACGAGCCAGTCGTGATCGTCGCCGCGCCTGAAACTCCGCACCGTGACCTCGCCGGCGAGCGTCACCGCGACGATATCGCCATCACAGGCGATCGCCTGCTGGCGCACGACGACCAGGTCCGCGTCCGCGATGGCGGCATTGATCATCGAATCGCCGGCCATTCTGAGCAGGAACAGCGTGCCCTCACCGACAAGCTTCCTTGGTAGCGGGAAGACCTCTTTGACTTGCTCCTTGGCCAGCAGCGGTCTATCAGCGGCTATCCGGCCGATGAAGGGCACATAGACCGGTTCACGACCGGGGATGTCACGCGGGTGGTTTGGCTTGTCCGTGCCGCTATCGGAATTCTGCCCGGAGCGGACCGGAGGCTGGCCTGGCAGCCGGACTTCCATGGTCCTTGGCCTGCGGCCATCCCGGTGCAGATACCCCTTCCGCTCCAGTTTGGCCACCTGGTAGGAGACGCTGGCCATGCTTTTCAGCCCGACTGCCGCGGCGATCTCAACCATGGACGGCGGATAGCCGCGCGTTCGCACACCATCCCGAATAACCTGAAGTATCTTGCGCTGACGCCAAGTGAGGACATGATCAGGATCTGGCTGTTCAGGCATTTCCGGGATCATGACCGGAACACCGCCCGCGCGTTCACTGGCATATCTTCATTGTCGGCGCTAGAAACGCCACTGCAATATGTACCGCAGCCATTTCCCAGAATCACGGCGAAGTTCCCGCGCTAATCGTACGGCCGAATCGCCTGACTGGGCCGCGCCAGCGGACCCGTTACCGCACGTGCCTCCTGCTCGGAGCTCCGCGCGGCAAGACTTCCCGGCGATGGAGGCGCGGCCGAGTCAGCTCCAGACCTGCAAGCGTCGACTTGCCACACTCACGGACCGGAACGAATCAGGCATATCGGCCTATATCACCTCCCAAAACAACCGTAAAGTATGCAAAGTCCTATGGAAGAGGCTGGTGTGGTTGGTGGGAGATGGATGCGGCGTCACCGGCGCCGTGACCGTCGCCGTGGCGGGTGACCCGCCAGCGCGCGTCGGGGATCAGACGGTTTACGGCGTCACGTCGGTTGTGTTGGACTCGACCGAGTCGGCCAGCTGCGAGCTGACGGTGTGCCACGCGTTCACGAACACCTGCGAATCTGAGGTCACGGCAGACGTGGTGATGGGGAATGTCACGGAGGTCTGCCCCGCGGGGATGGTGACGCTTCCCGGCACGCTGAGGATGCCGTCGTCCGACTGGAGGTAGACCGTCTCCGCGGTGTCGGGCGCCCCGGCCAGCGTGACCGTTCCCGTCACTCCGGCACTCCCGCCGACGATCGTCGCCGGGAGCGTGACCGAGGCGAGGCTCGGCTCAATCGTCAGCGAGGCCGTCGCCGTCGAGCCGCCCAGGTTCACCGTCACCGTGGCGTGCACAGGCGCGGACTCGTAGGGCACCTGGAAGGAGAGCACGGTGTTGTCGCACCCTGGGGTTATATCGACCTCGCTGGTAAGGTCCTGGACGTCGTTGGGGTCGTTCGTGGTCGCCGTCCCGCTCAGCCCGTTGCCGTTGGTGGGCGCGGGGTTGCTGAGGTACACGAGGTATTCGTAACCAACTGACGGTCCATAGAGCGGGCCTGGGCCGGGTTGCGGGATCAGGGTGATCTTGTCCCCGCTGCGCCACGACCGGATCAGCGCGATCGACAAGGTGAGCGTCCGGCTGCCCAGAGTCGCTGAAAGCGTGACCTTGGTGTTCACGCTGACACTCTTGACGGTGACCCCGGGGAACCCGCCGCCAGTGGACCCCGGCTGGCTGAACGTGACGGTCGCGGGGACCGTGATGGCTGAGTTGTTCGACTTGAGCTTCACGGTCAGTCCGCCAGACGGAATCTCCCCCGTGAAGAAGATGTACGGGTTCGCCGAATTCGGCGAGCAGCTGTCCTCCGAATTCGCGAATACCGAGAGCCCAGGGTCGACCGTGATCGTGCGGGAGAGGGTCTTGCTGCCGTAGTGAACGGAGACTGCCGACTTGTACTGGCCCGGCTGGTATGCCTTCGGGGCCAGCACGATGTTCGCCGCGCCGTAGTACGCGCCGATCGTCGCCGTGGCTGGCACCGGTATGCGGGGGGCCGCCGCCGGAGTGTCGGCGGACGCGAGCGAGAGCCGGACCGCTCTGGCCGGCGTGCAGGTCAGCTTCACCGCCAGGACCACGTGGTCGCCGACGTAGGCCAGGCTGGGCAGGGAGACGGCGGACAGCGCCGGTGACCCGCAGGTCTTCGGGGTCACGCCGATGGTGAGCAATGCCCGCTTGCTGGTCTTGCCGAGCGTGCCGGTGATCCACCCGCGCAGGGTCGCTTTCCTGGTCGCGGTGGTAATTCTGCCTGTCGCACTGATCTTCCCCGCGGCCACGTGCAGCGCGGCCGGGACCCGGGTTCCGGCGAAGCCCTTGAGGGTGACAGTCTGTGCCTTCTTCGCGGTGCACGTCAGCGTGGCCGTGACGGTGGAGGAAGCACCTCCCGGCACGGACGCTGGCGACAGGGAAATAGCCCGGAGCGTGGGCGAGCAGGCGGCCGCCGCCACGGCCCGCGTTCGCGCGTGCTGGACGGCCTGCGCCGACTGCGCGGAGACGGTGACCACCCCCGTCGCGAGCAAGAGGAAGACCCCCGCAATTACACGAATCGAAACCCGAGTCCCCACGCGCCCGCCCCACTTTCGCTCATGCCAGCCCAGGAGATTACTAGCAGGGCCCCCGATCGCACGCAACCCTATTCACCCGTTGATGTCGGCGTTTCACCTAGTTCCGTCGCGAGCCGAAACTCGCCAATATAGGCACAGTGACGTCTAACACCGCATCGCCAGCGACTCCTACGGATGACAGGAACCCCAGGGCAGCCGGCACCTGGGTGGAAACGACGCGAGCGATCCGGTGGACCCTCGCGCTTGCGCTGGTCCTCGGCGCCCTTGCCGTCGGCGTCTACTGGCTGTTCGCGGGCACGCGCCTGGCCTGCCAGCTCGTCACGGTCACCACCGGCACCGGGACAACAACCACCCAGACCTGCGGCCTCCCGGACCCCACCGATCTGCTGTACGTGCTCACCGCCGTCGTCGTCCTGCTGATCCCCGACGCCCAGCGACTGCGGATCGGCGGCTTCGAGTTCGAGCGCCTCAGCGACCGCATCGAGGAGCAGACGCACGAGATCAGCCAGCTCCGCCAGACGGTCAGCACCACGGTCAACATCGGCTCAGACCTGATCAACCAGGCCCGCAACGGCTTCCGCGAAACCAAGGACATCCTCGACCGCGTCCGCGCCTTCCTCCCCCAGACCCCCGAAGTCCTCGAGCAACTCGCCACCGTCGACCAACTCGAAGCCCGGGCCGCCCACGAGTCCTGGCCGGACCTGTTCGCCGGCATCATGACCATGCACAATCTCATCGACGCCGCCGCCGCGGCCTCCGCGGACGCGCTGGTGCGCACCAGCGAAGCCGCCGACACCGCCGAAGAGGAGGCGCAGGCCGAAGAGGCCGGACCGGTTATCTCGGACTACCTGGGGTAGACACAACCGCCAGGAATCACGACCCATGACTTACCGGCGTGCGCAGACATACGCTAGGGAGATGACCGCGACAGTGCCGACCGACAACGGGCAGTCGAACGTGCGGATGACCCCCGCCGCGATCGACGCCCTGCACGAACTCGCGCGCCCGCAGGCCGAGTCGGTCGCCCGCGCCATCGCGGCCATCGGTCAGGCGCCGGGCAAGCCGGTCGCGGCCCCCGAAGGAAACGGCCGCCAGTACCTGGCCATGGTCCCCGACGAGGACACGTCGCCGGTTGTCATGTACCGCGAATCAGACGATGGCGGATACCTGGTGACGGCGCTGGTCGACCGCGCGACGTACAAGACCTATGAGATCGCGGAAAACGGCCACGGCCTCCTCCAGTCCACGTCCTTCAAGACCGCGGTCGGTGCTGTCGCCGCCGCGGTGGTCGGTGTCATCCTCGGCTCCAGGACGGGAAGGTCATCATTCGGCTCGTAGCCGGCTAAGGAGCGCGGCGACCGCCGTCTCAGCTTCGGCCCCGGCAGGCAGTTGGGCTAGCACCGCGGGAACGCCAACCAGGCGGCCGTCGGACTGATACCGCGTGATCAGCCGCGGATCGATGTACGACGAGCGAGCGACCGCGGGGGTGTCACCGAGCGAGTCCGCGACGCCCCGGACGCTGGCATTGATCACCGTCTTGACGCCCCGCGCCGAAGACGGCGGGGCCGCCGCCGCCAGCAGCAGGGCCATCAGCACGGTGGCGTTCCAGGTACGGAACTCTTTGGCCGTAAAGTGCCCGCCCGCGTGCTCGGCAACGTAGGCGCTGACATCATGCGAGTGCAGCGGGCGCCATTCGGAGCTCGCTTGCCTGAAGGCGAAAAGCTCCGACAGGCCGTTGTCGCTGCGGGCGAGCGCGCGCACTGTCGGCATGACCGCCGGATCGTTCAGCGTGATGGCCCGGCGCTTGCCTTCCTTGGCCACGTAGTCGAAGGCGAGGCCGTCCCGTCGCAAGCTGACGTGCCGTTTCTCCAGCGTGGCGGCCCCGTAATGGTGATCGAGCTCGGCGTAGCGCTCGCCGCCGATGCGGAACAAGCCGAGGTCGATCAGCCGCACCGCGCCCGCCGCGACCCGGTCGCGGTCCATCTGGCGACGCCGCAGGTCATGCAGCGTCGCCTCGCGCAGCCGCGGCAACGCGGCAGCGAACTGGAGCATGTGGTCGAATTTCTGCTCATCGCGCTGCTCCCGCCAGAGCTGGTGATACCGGTACTGGGTCCGGCCCCGGCTGTCCACACCGGTGGCCTGGATATGTCCGAGCGGGTCCGGCGAGATCCAGACCCGGTTCCAAGCGGGCGGGATCGCCAGCGCCTTGATCCGCTGGATCGTCTCCGCGTCGGTGATCCGCGCCCCGGAAGCGTCCAGGTAGGCAAAGTCGCCGCCGTCCTGTACCCGGGTGATGCCGGGGCTGCGCGGATCGCTGCGCGTGAGTCCCGCTACCGCCGCCGGGTCCGCCACGACATTCTCCTTCTCCTCATTACCCTTATTCTCCCCCGCCGGTCCCGTTAGCACTTGCGGAGCTGACACTCGGCCAGCGTGACTTGCGACGTGGCGGCCGCCTCATGCAGGCCGAAATCGCGGGTCGCGCGAGGGCGCATCATGCTGGCCACGATGAGACCGGCCAGCAGCATGATGCCGGCCGCGATCAGGAAAGACAGCTGGTATCCGGCCACCAGCGAGCCGGCCGCGTGCGCGGTGCGGGCGGCGGCCGCCGTGGCCAGGATGGCGAGCCCGACGGCGGCCCCAGTCTGCTGGCTGGTGGTAAACAGCGCACCGGCCAGCCCCTGGTCTTCCCGGCGAACGCCGCTGGTGATGGCGATCGAGGCGGTCGGCAGCGCCAGCCCGATGCCAAGCGAGGTCAGCAGCAGGCCCGGCAGGACCACGGTCGTGTAGGTGGCGGTGGCCGATACCTGCGCGAGCCACAACTGGCCGCCTGTCAGGCAGACCAGACCGGCCAGCAGCACCTGCCAGGCAGCCAGCCTGGCCAGCAGCCGACGGGTGCCGAGCGTCGACATCGCGACGACGAACGTCAGCGCGTAACCGGTCACTATCCACTGCAGCTCCGCGGCGGCCATGTGCAAGCTGACCTGGATGGTCGGGAGCGCCACGTTCACAATGCTGAAATCGAGTTGCAGTACGAACTGAGCGCAGCAGATGAGCGCCATCCCAAACCCGGCCCGACGCCGCGAACCTGACAAGTCCGGCACCCCTTGCCTCAGCCCCACCGCGTTATTCTTCTATAGAAGATAATTCCACAGCATCATTCTGCCTCATGCTAAGCCTTGGATATACCCGTGAAGAAGCCATCGGACACGGCCTGGCCCCCAGGCGGACGACATCGCCCTCGCCAACGAGAGCTGAGACCTCTCGTCGCGTACTAACCTGGCCCGCGGAGGCCAGTCAAGGCCGGGATTTCAGCGATCGCGACGTCCCGGTAGGCGGCCTCGAACACGATCGTCTCGATACCGCGAAGCACCGCCTCTATCGTCGCAAGCGACAGGCAGGCGGTGTCCGCCATCAGCTGCAGCGCGCAAATGTCCGCGCCGGCCTGCGCCTTGAGGAAGACCGTGGGGCCATGCGCTTCCAGGGTGCCGGCCGGAGCGATCACGGTTTCGCGCAGCAGCCTGCGGGCCTCGGCCTCGGGCAACTGTGCTTTGGCCACCGCTGGTTCCGGGCCGAACGGGTCGTCGAGGAATGCGGACTGGTCGTTATAGAACACGGTAAGGTCGAACTCCACGCCGCGCTGGGCCGCTACCGCGCCGAGCAGCTCGCCGACGCCGGCCGGGTCGTAATAGCCGTAGAAGTACGCGGCCCTGGCGGCCTTTTTGGTCGCACGGGCCGCGTTGGCGACCGTGCCGGAACCAAAGTCGACCACCAACAGCCCTTCCTGAGCCATCGGCGCCACTAAACCGCGGGTGTCACCGTCGAAGCGGTTCCCGACGATCACCTTCAGCGCACAGGTGCACTGGCCGCTGATCGCGGCGAGGGCCAGACCAGCTCCGGTCAGCACCGCGTCCGGCACCGAGACTTGGGAGCACGCGGCCAGCCGTGCCGCGGCGACGGTCAGCGCGCGCGATTCCAGGCGCAGCTCCTGGAACCGCGGCACCGCCGCTGGCCCACGCGGGACGCTGAACATGGACGGAGGCATCCGCTCCAGCTGCTTGCGCCAGTACCCGATCGCGGCCTGGTTCCGCCTGACACCCTGCCTGGACTGCTCGCGGAGCACCTGGTCGGCAGGCTGCCAGCGGATGTCCGGCTCACCGTCGGCCGAAGACGCGCGCAGCAGACCGAAGAAGTCATCGATGAGAGCCTGGAAGCCTCCCCCGTCGGCCAGCACGTGTGAGACGACGAATACGACGTGGCGCGGCACCTGGTCGACGCAGACCAGGGCGACGCGAACGGCCCATTCGTTACCATGATCGAAGTGCGCGGCGGCCAGTTCGGCAGCGAGCTCGTCGGCGCGGGCGCGGCTGTCACCCGGCGCGCTCTTCGCCAGCCGCACGACAAAGCTTCCCGTCCGCTTGATCACCTGGACCGGGCCATCCAGGCCATCCAGGCCATCCGGGCCGTCGCGGAAGTGCGTGCGCAGCGCCTGATTCCGCTCTACCAGACGCCGCAGCGCGCCGACGACCGCCGCCTGATCAGCCGCCGGGGCGTCGCCGGGGAGGTCTACCACCACAGGAATGTTGAAAAACGCGCTGTCATCCCCGAAATGACTGATCGGCCTCCAGATCCCCTGCTGGCCCCACGTCATGCGGAACGTGCCGCCTGTGTCAGCCCGGAATTCCACCTCAAGCTGGTCCATGTTCCGCCTACCGCCAGGCAGGACTCTACGAGCTGGCCCTGACATCGCAATCGTAAACCGGCCCGCGAACGATTCGAGCGCACCGCGACCAAACCGCAGTACCGGTGCAGACGTTGATACAGGGCAGCGGGATAACTCACTTTGTTGGATCATTGTCGTGAAACGGGCTGTGGTGGTGTGCCGCGCCCGTCGCTATTCGAGTGGAGCGAAATCGATGAAGCTGTATATTCCGCATATTCCGCACATCCGCCTCGTCGTCGAGATCGTCGGCGCGGTGCTACTCCTATCCGCTGGCGTTGCCGGCGCCGCCACGATCATGCCGACGGCAAAATCAACGACCATCCAGGGCTGCGAGAACACCAGGACGGGCGCGCTGAGCGTCCGGCTGCACGCGACCTGTCCCGCGGGCACTAGGGCGATCTCCTGGAACATCACCGGCCCGGCGGGCCCGTCCGGGACCACAGGCATCTTCGGGGCCAGCACGAATACGGCCAAGGTCGGCACGGGCGGAGCGCAATGCACCGTCGGGACGGTCATCCTCACCGCCGGCACTACCGCGCCCGTGGGTACTCTCCCGGCCAACGGCCAGCTGCTGCAGATCTCCACCAACGCGGTTCTGTACGCGCTGCTAGGCACCAAGTACGGCGGCAACGGCAAGACGACGTTCGCCCTGCCCAACCTGAAAAAGGCAGCGCCAAACGGCCTGACCTACTCGATCTGCGAGTTCAACAGCGTATATCCGTAATTCTCCCCTAGACCCGAGATGTTCGCGGCAGCAGACGTCCACTACCCGCCCTTCGGCGGCGCGCGCGCCGCCCTGGTCCTGGCTTCCGACGCCACGTTCTCCACGATCGTCGCCGACAAGACCGCCTTCATCGAGCACGTGGCCCAGTACCAGCCAGGCGAGTTCTACCGCCGCGAACTCCCTCCCCTGCGAGCGCTCGTCACGGCCGTCGATGCCCTTGACCTACTACTCATCGACGGCTACGCCACGCTGGACCCGGACGGCAGGCCCGGCCTCGGGGCATATGCCCACGACGAGTTCGCCGTCCCGGTCATCGGAGTAGCCAAGACCAGGTTCGTTTCAGCCGTCCACGCGATCCCGGTGTTCCGCGGCAACGCGACGAGGCCGCTGTACGTGACGTCGGCCGGGGTAGCGCCGGCCGACGCGGCCGACCTGGTCCGAGCGATGGCCGGGAAGTTCCGCCTTCCCGACGCACTGCGCCGGGCAGACACCCTCGCCCGCGCCCGCGGATTAGCTAAACCCGGGGCCGCTGGTTTCATGCGGGAGAGGATTCTGGACGTAGGGAAGGCGAACAGGCAGCGGCGGCTGAAGAAGGATAAGGAACGAGGACTACCGGGAGTTCAACGGCGGCTTCGTCGACATCGATGACAAGACGATGCGCGAGCACGTCGCCAACCGGATGGCCAACGGCTACCAGTGGCCAGATCCCTCGGCCGTCACTCAACACGAGCTTCGCGTCCGGCGGAACGATCTCTGAGCTCATCGAAGCGGGCCTTCCGCAACCGGGAACCAAGGACATCTTCCGGCTTCCCAACACGCGCCTTGCCAGCCCGGCCACCACCCCGTGTTCACCGGCTACCGGGAGGAGATCATCGATACGGTGCTCGGGCCGGTCACCCTGCCGCGGGCCGGGACGCGCAACACAGAAGGAGCAGGACGAGCGCTAGCCTTAATAGCGTGGCACGGCTGAGGTTCATAGGCTGTTGACCTGCTCCGGCTAGTTGGGGTGAAAAGTGGATGTCACCATTGCGCGACCTGGTTGCAGCCAGGCGAGAGCAGGTCATGGCTGTCGCCGCACGCCATCACGCGCATCAGGTGCGCTCGTTCGGTTCGGTAGCCCGCAGCGATGAGAGGCCAAACAGCGACTGTCGACCTGTGAGCCGCAGCGACAACCAGAGGGTGCAGGACATCCTCGACGCAGCTGACCAGATCCTGGACGTCGTAAACGACGGACGAGGCATATGGGCCAAAGACCGTCTGCGGCAACTGGCAGTCGAGCGCCTGTTGGAGATTATCGGCGAGTCCGCGAACGCGCTGAGCGACGATTCCAGGCCAGCTGGGGCGATCTCTCTTCGGTTCTTATTGTGCGGCAATGAGTCCGGGCACCTCTCGCTCGGGGACGAACGCTCCTTCTCGGTCGGAGCCGTGCTGGGGGTCAGCCCGATGCGGCTTCCA
>Ga0210390_10000025_pt1 | contig 175098 bp, 154 predicted proteins | sample IncBWH11OmetaG_FD_161050 | JGI IMG/M metagenome (GOLD analysis project Ga0210390, IMG submission 161050) | Forest soil microbial communities from Barre Woods Harvard Forest LTER site, Petersham, Massachusetts, United States - Inc-BW-H-11-O ... | reverse complement strand
GTAATCGCTGGTGGACTCCATCGACACCAGCTCGGCCCCGGCGGCCTTCAGTTCTCCCGCGAGGGCCTCGACCGCTGGGACGGTCGCGGCCACTTCCCAGGTCCGCGACGTCCGCCGCTTCTTCCCCTCCGCCGGCGGCAGCCGCAGGCACACCATCCCGGACGCCTTCGCCACGTCGATCCCCGCCACCCGCTCATGCCGCAACTGGTAGTCCTCGTCCTCCACCACCTGCGCGGTCATCCGCTTCTGCTTCCGTGCAGCCACCAGGCCTCCTATCCTGAAAACCGGTTAACACCAGGCGGGCTGCCCGGGGACCAGGTCAGCAGGCTGAAAAGCCGCAAAACTGACCAGCGCGCTCACGGCAGCAGAAAGCGACCCTCGGGTCAGGTCCCAGCGCCCAGGCTTAGGGTCGGGCTCCAATCCCACAGTAAAGCCAGCGTCACGGGCAGCCCGCCGCCATCCAACCGCCCCCGCCGCGCGTCTGCACCCCGAACCGCGGACCAGGCCGGCACCACGCCCGCCCCGCGTCACCCCGCAACCACAGCAGGCGCCACGCCCGCCAGCCGCCTGCCCGCAGGCTCACAATTTCCGCGGATGCGACCACCACCGGCGAGAATGGCTTAGGGCGTGTTCGGCATGGACAAATGGCGCGAAACGGACCGAAAAATATGTCTAAGGCGCCCAAGGAAGCCAAAGTCTCCGCGTTATCCGGCCCGGATGGCCCGACAGCGGGAGCGGCCGGGTCTCCGCACCTGGACCCGCTCCACGGGCGGCTGACCGGTCCGGCCGCGAGTTCACCGGCAAATATATTTGTCTTGACAATAGAAGTCGTCGGTTCCTGCGCGGCTTCGGTCATCCGGTAGTGGCCGTCCACCAGCTTTCGCCCCTGGCGAGGACCCGGATCGCGCCACGCGCGCGTGGGCCATCGTGGCTCGCCCGGGCTCTCGACCCGAAGGGAGCCACCTCGACATCAACACAGTGAACTGGAGACCATCATGACCGAACGCGTCCAAGGCCCGGCGTCCTACTTCCCGTCCATCGAGAAGAAGTACGGCAAGCCCGTCAGCCACTGGATCGAACTCATCAACTCATCCGAGTTGACCAGGCACAAGCCCCTCGTCGACTGGCTCAAGGCCGACTACGGGATAGGGCACGGACACGCCACGGCCCTGGTCGGCTACGCCCTGGCCCAGCGGCGATGAGCGAAGATCACCGCCGGCCGCACGCGAATGGACTCGTGGCGTTGCGTTATGGACGGGCCGCATAGCGCCGGCGTTGCCATAGCCAGCCAGCCACGGCGATCAGCAGGCCTGCCCGCAGCCAGACATCGGCCAGGTTGAAGGTCGGGCCGTAGAACGAGACATGCAGCCAATCGACGACGCCGCCGTGCAAGGCGGAGGGCGAGCGGGCCAAGCGGTCGATCAGGTTGCCTGCCGCGCCTGCCGCCGCGAGTGCGGCACCGAACCTTTCTGTGCGGCTAGTCGTCCGCACTGCCCAGGTTCCGAGCAGGACCACGCCCGCGAACGCGACGACGGCGAGGAGCGGCTCGTACCCCGCGCCCAGCCCGAAGGAAGCGCCGTGATTGATGACAAGCTGAAGCCGTAGCAGACCCCCGGCCACGGTGATATCGCGGCCATCGGAGAGCCGGGACAGCGCCCACCCCTTGGTCGCGGCGTCGGCCGCGACTCCCAGCACCGCCACCACAGCCGACCAGACAACCGGTTTCACCGCTACCGGCACCCGTCCGGTGCGCCCCGGTCCCGCCTGTCGCCTGGATCCCGTCCCGCACGCCACGTAACGAGCCTGCCTCCCCGCACCCCGCCGCCAGGCCTCAGACCTCCACCTTAAGCGCACACACGCCGCCAGCGGCAGGCGGATTAATTAGCGCGGAAGGTCCTCCGTGCTGCAGGGCGGAGGAACTTCCGCCTTATCTGTCCCGTGCGGGACCGCGGGCCGCGGGCCGCGGGCCGCAGGCTGCGGTTGTTGCGGGAAGTGAGGCGTGTGGCGACCGGGTATACAGCTAGAACCCATGGGCCGCCCCGCCAGCGCGCAGTCCATCGCGGATAGCCGAAGGATGGGCGGGGACGCCCTGCCGACACGACCACGGGATCGCCCTTGGAACCGCTATCTTCATCTGCCCGGCCAGTTCAGCGGCCCGATACTAGCCGGGTCAGCGACCTGCTGCCGCTCGGTGACTGGTATCGCCATCATTCGCTCCGCAGTTGGCCGGTGCAGCTATTCCTGGCGCTGATCTGCGTACCGTCGATCGCGCTGTTCGTCGTGGGCGCCAACGCGACACAGACCACGTTCGACGCGGGCGCGTGGATCTTCGCGGCGTACTTCGCCATCGCGTGGCTGCTGCTGCTCGGCGTGATCATCAGGCCGGCGCACGTGACGAGGGTGATGCTGCTCGTCGTGACGGTGCTTTCGCTGCTGACGCAAGTGCCGCTGGCGGTGGCCCTTGAGACCGCCCTGCACGCGACAAACGCGAGCCTGCTCCCCAGCATCATCACGATCGGCATACCCGAGGAGCTGGCGAAGGCGCTGCCGGTGCTGGTGGTCGCGCTGATTTACCGGCGAAGTCATGGTCTCGTGCCCCGCGATTACCTTTTCGTCGGGGCGGTCAGCGGGCTCGTCTTCGGTGCTAGCGAGGTCGTCCGCTACTTCACGATCAACGGGGTCGCGGAGTTCTACCAGACAGTGAAAGCCTCGATTCCCCAAATCCAGGCGCTGCTCTCCTCTGGGCACCAGGCCGCGACCTCGATCTTCGCCGCGCTGATCGGCCCCGTGCTGCTCTTCATCCTTAACTTCGTCTGGCGCTTTGTCACCGACCCGATCAGTCACGCCTGCTGGGCGGGCCTGACCGGCTACTTCATCGGGCTAGCGGCGACCGGTAGGTACCGCTGGTACCAGGTCGCGTGGATCGGCCTAGTGGTCGCCGCCATCCTGCACGGCCTGAACGACTGGACTCGCGTCAACGGTCACTGGTCATGGATCCTTGTCACGCTCGTCAGCGGAATCCTGTTCCTCGGCTACGCGAAGGTCGGGTCTCGCCACGACCTGCGTCTCACCGGAGGCGATGTGCCGGAGTTCCTGCTGCCGCACGCTGCTCACCCTGACGCCGTGCCGCCGCGAGCACCAGAACCGGTCGCGAACAGGCGCGGAAGGCCATGGTGGGAGCACTAAGCGTGCTTCTAATATTCTGGGTCCTTCGATTGCCGTCGTCCGATACCTGGAGTGTAGAGATGGCCGAGGTCGTCCTGTTCCATCATGTGCAAGGACTCACCGACGGGGTCCGCGCGTTCGCCGCGGAGTTGCGCGCCGGCGGGCACACCGTGCATACGCCCGACCTGTTCGAAGGCAAGCTACCGGGCAGCATTGATGAAGGCATCGCTCTCGTCGACAGCATCGGCGACGAGGTGCTCACCGAGCGCGGCGGCCGCGCCCTAGCCGACCTGAACGAGGGGCTCGTGTACGCCGGCTTCTCCTACGGAGGCGGCATGGCGCAGCGGTTCGCCCAGACCCGGCCGGGCACCCAAGGCGCGCTGCTCTACGAGACCTGCCTGCCGCTCACCGGCGACTGGGGAGTAGGACCGTGGCCCGAAGGGGTTCCCGTGCAGATCCACGGCATGGACAAGGACCCCTATTTCGCACTGGAGGGTGACCTCGACGCCGCTCGCGAGCTGGTCGAGGCGGTAGGGGCCGGCCCCGCGCTGGCCGAGCTGTTCCTCTACCCGGGCGACCGGCACCTGTTCACCGACAGCGCGCTGCCGTCGTACGACCCGGTCGCGACGGCGGAGGTGCTGCGGCGCTCGCGAGAGTTCCTCGACCGCCTCGGCTGACTCGACGGCACAGCCCCACGCTCAGGCGGGCCGCACCGGACGGTAGCGAGGCTCCCACATCAGCGCCCGGACGTGGGCGGCGAGCTCCGAATCCGGCCCGCTCTCCGCCGCACCCTCCGCCCGGGCGGCTCTGACCACCGCCACGCCCACCGCGACCGAGGTTTCCCGCAGCCGCGAGACCGGCGGCAGCAATGGCGCTCCCGGCAACGAGATGTCCACCAGGTCCGCGACCGCGCGGGCGGCCGCCAGCAGCATCCCGTCGGTGACCCGGCGGGCCCTGGCGGCGATCACGCCGAGGCCCAGGCCGGGGAAGACCAGCGCGTTGTTGGCCTGACCGATCTCGTACCTGGCGCCGTCGTGCTCGACCGCACGGTAGGGGCTGCCGGTGGCGACGAGGCCGCGGCCGTTCGTCCACGTGATGAGGTCGGCGGGCACCGCTTCTGACAGCTCGGTCGGGTTGGACATGGGAAGGATCACCGGCCGGTCGGTGCCCGCCGCCATGTCGCGGACGATCGCCTCGGTGAAGGCGCCGGTCTGCCCGGAGGTCCCGATCAGCACGGTGGGATGCACCCGGGCGACCACCTCGGCGAGGCCCGCGGCCAGGCCGGCCAGGCCGGGCAGGCCGTCTACGCCGTCCACGCCGTCCAGGCCCTCCGCGGGGTCACGCGCGTAGCGGCGCTGCTGATCGCTCAGTCCAGTCATGTCGCGTGTCAGCAGGCCCTGCCGGTCCACCGCCCACAGCCGCTGCCTCGCCTCCTGCGCCGGCACGCCTTCGGCCGCCATGGCCGCGGTGAGCTGGTCCGCGATGCCCGACCCGGCCGTGCCCATCCCGAAGATCACGATGCGCTGGCTGGCCAGCGGCCGCCCTGTCGCCCTGGTCGCCGCGAGCACGGCGGCCAGGTTGACCGCGCCCGTGCCCTGAATGTCGTCGTTGAAGGTGAGCCGCTCGTTCCGGTACCGCTCAAGCAGTCGCCTGGCGTTCGCGACGCCGAGGTCCTCCCAGTGCAGCAGCGCCCGCGGGAACAGCTTGCCGACAGCCTGGGTGAACGTGTCGAGGAACGCGTCGTACTCGGCCGCGGGCACCCGGGGATGACGGTTGCCGATGTAGAGCGGGTCATCGAGCAGGCTCTGCCGGTCCGTCCCGACGTCCAGCATGACCGGGATCGTGCGGACCGGGTCGATGCCGCCCGCCGCCGTGTAGACGGCGAGCTTGCCCACCGCGATGTTGATCCCGCCGACCCCCCAGTCCCCGATGCCGAGGATCGCGCCCGCGTCGGTGGCCACGATCAGATCGACGTCGTCGGGCCCGAGATCGGAGGCGAGCAGCGAGGCCTCTATCAGCTCCGGGTGGTCCACGGACAGGTAGATTCCGCGCGGCCGACGGTACTCCTGACTGTACTGCTGGATCGCCCGCCCCACCGTCGGCGTGTACACGATCGGCAGCATCTCGCTCAGGTGATCGGTCAGCAGCCGGTAGAACAGCACCTCGTTGCGGTCGTGCAAGGCGGTCAGCGTGACGTTCCTGGCCAGGTCGTCCGGCTGGGCCAGATACTGCGCGTAGACGCGCGCCACCTGGTCGCGCAGGGTGAAGTGGGCGGCCGGGATAAGCCCGATCAGGCCGAGGTCGCCGCGCTCACCATCGCTGAACGCCGTGCCCTTGTTGATCCGCGGATCGGCCAGCACCTGCCTGCCGCGCAAGGTGGTGCGCCACGCGCCGTTCTCATCAAGCCACAACGTACCCATGCCGCGCCTCCCGCTCCGCGCGCCAGCTTGCGGTGTGCGAGGCGCCACGGTCCGTTCAGGATAAATTCATTGGATCCGGAACGGATGGTGGTGGCTCTTACGGCCGTCCGCCCGTCGCGGCGCGGGAGATTGCCTTGCCGTGGCTTTGAGCCAGGAAATCCGCTGGCAGGCACGACGGGTCGCCGCGCTCCCCGAGGATGAAACAGCTGCGGCTGAGGCCTACCGCGCCGCCGAGGACGAGCAGCAGGGCGAATGCCTCGCCGGCCAGCGCCCAGGGCGCGGTCTGGATGTGCTCGCCGAATAGGAAGATCCCGAGCAGGGCGGCCGCCAGCGGATCGAGGACGGTGAACCCCGGCTGTGAGGCGGCCAGCGGCCCGGCCGCGAGCGCGTGCGAGGCCAGCAGCATGGTCGCCGCGCCGGCACCGAGGAGCACGTACAGCGACCAGGTGGAGAACAGGGCGGCCGGTCCGGCTCCAAGGTGCGAGCTGAGCTCCTTGATGACCGCGGCCACGAAACCCCAGGCGATACCGGTGGCGGATCCGAGCAGCGCGGCGCGCCGGGCCGGGGATGCGCCCGGCCGGTCGCCCAGCCCGAAAGCCGCGGCGAGGGCGGCGAGCACGAGGCCGAGCGTGATCAGGCCCGCCAGCAGCCACGAGGAGCCAGGCGCGTGCAGCCGTCCGCCCGATGGCGACGCGAGGCCGAGGAACAGGCCGATCCCCGCCGACATGGCGACAGCCGCCAGCAGGTCACGGTGCTTGATCTTCAGCTGCCTTCGCCCGGCGATGGCCATGTAACCGAAGACGAGGAGTAGTTCGAACGAAAGAATGGGCTGTACCAGGGCCAGCGCGCCGTAGCGCAGCGCCGTGATCTGGAAGAGGAAACCGCCGATCATGGCGGCGATGCCGAGCAGCCAGACCGGGCGGCGGGCCAGCCGGAAGATCAGCTTGACGTCGAATCCGCCTGTCATCTCCACGGTCTTCGCGCCCTGGCGCTGCGCGATCGAGGCGGTGGCGGTACAGAAGCTCGCCGCGACCGCTAGCAAGACGGCTGCCAGCATCATCTCCCCTTCGCGACGGGCCCACTTTCGTCCCTTGCAACAGGTCACGAGCCAGCGTCATTCCCTGTTGGGTGGGTGCGCGTGAACGCGGCGTTCCTGGGAAACTGGCTGACGTGGAACCTACCGTGACCACGTCAGCCGCACCGGTGTCCAGGCTCGAGCGTGAATCGCTGGAATTGCGGACGCACCGCCTGGCCGCGGCGCGGCGCCGGGCGACCGCGCTGCTCGGGGCGGTGACGGTGCTGTTCGTGGTCGTGACCGCGGTCGGCGTGCACGGGACGCTGCTTGGCTACGTACAGGCCGGCGCCGAGGCGGCCATGGTCGGCGGCGTGGCGGACTGGTTCGCGGTGACGGCCCTGTTCCGCCGGCCGCTGGGGCTGCCTATACCGCACACCGCGCTGATCGTCGAGCGCAAGGACCAGTTCGCCGCCACCCTCGGCCAGTTCGTCCAGGAAAACTTCCTGAACGCCGACGTGCTCACCGAGCGGATCGCCGCTGCCCGGCTCGCTCCCCGGCTGGCCGCCTGGCTGACCGAGCCGGCTAACGCCGCCCGGTTCGCTGGCCATGCCGCCGACGCGGTGGTCACGGTGGCCGAAGCGCTGCGCGATGAGGATGCGCAGCGGATGCTCACCGCCGAACTGACCCGGGCGGCGGAAGCCGTCGAGGTGGCGCCGCTGGCCGGGCGGGCGCTGCGGGCCATCATCGCCGAGGGGCACCACGCCGAGCTTTTTGACACCCTGATGGCGGGCACTGACCGCTATCTCGCCGACAACTACGACGTGCTCAGGGACCGGTTCGAGACCGAGGCCCCCCGCTGGGTGCCCGACATGGTGTACCGCCGAGTCTACGACCGCCTGTACAGCAGGCTGCGGCGCCGGCTCGCGGAGATGGCGGCCGATCCGGACGACGAGACCCGGCGTCAGTTCGAGGAATGGCTTGTGGCGCTCCCCGAGCGTCTCGAGACATCGCCGGAGATGCGTGAGCGCGGCGACCGCATCAAGCGCGACGTGCTAGGTAGCACCGTGCTCAGGGACTGGTCCTCGCTGCTGTGGAAGAGCACCAAGGAGACCCTGCGAACCCAGGCGGTCGACCCGGACTCGGAGTTGCGCCACCGGCTGGCCGAGGCGCTGGTGGCGGCCGGGCGGCGCATCGAATCGGACGCCACCCTCCAGGAGAGCATCGAGCGCATGGTCGAGTCGGGGGCCAGAGCGCTCGCCGACCAGTTCCACGACGAGCTCGCCGGGCTCGTCACGGGGACCATCCAGCGGTGGGACGCCACGGAGACGTCCTTCCAGCTCGAGCTGCTGCTCGGCCGCGACCTGCAGTTCATCCGCATCAACGGCACGGTGGTCGGCGCGGGCGTGGGCCTGGCCTTGCACGCCATAGCCCTGGCCCTGCTCTAGCGGCAGTCACGATAGCGCCGATGGCGGCCACCGCCGCCGCGAACAGCCAGGCGTGCTCGTAACCGGCTGCCGCCGGGAGGGTCGCGCTTCCGGCCCGCACCAGGTTTCTCGCGAGCAGCGCGGTGGTCACCGCGGTCGCCACGGCGCCGCTGATGCCGGCGACCGCGCTGGCCACGCCCACGGCCGCGCCCGCCGCCGCGGGCGGGACCGGCCGGGTGAGGATCACGTACTCGACAGCGAGGGTTCCGCCATGCCCGGCGCCGAAGACCGCGAGCAGGATCACCACCTGGGCGGCCGACTGGTGGAACGCGGCAAGCAGCACAAGGGCCAGCGCCTCGCAGCCCAGGGTAACGATCGCGACCAGCTGCACGGACGCTCGCCGGGCCACCAGGCCTGCCACGAACCCGGCGACGGTGATCGCGGCGGCGAATGGCAGCATGTCCAGGCCCGCGTCAAAGACCGACGCCGCGCCACCGTAGCCCGCCGTGGCGGGAGCCTCGATGAACGGCGGTACGGTGAGGTTGATGACGCCGACGGTCGCCGCGGTCACGAAAAACAGGGCGGTACCGCCGATGACTTCGGGGAGCGCGAGAACTGCCAGCCGGACCAGCGGGTCGGCATGCCTTAGTTCGGCGGCGGCCCACGCCGTCAGCAGCACGACGGCAGCGGCGAATAGCCCGACCACGCGCCAGGAGTCCCACCCCCCACGTGGCGCCCTCGGTGATCGGCAGCAGCGCCGCCACCAGGCCGCCAGCCAGCAGCAGGGCGCCAGATATCCGTGCGGCGGGACCCGGGCGTGCCGCCTGGGATGGCGGCGACGGCCAGTGCCGCGGTGACCGCGCTGACCACGGCCATTGCCGCGAAAACCGAGCGCCAGTCGCCGCGCGCGGCTTGCTCGACCGCGCCGCCGAGCGAGAACCCCACGGCGGCCGCGGCGCCTGCGAAGGCGGCGATGACACCGAAGGACCTGGGCAAGCTCGCGCCCGAGCGATGTTCGCCCACGATCGCGACGCTCAGCGAGCCCGCGGCGAACCCTGGCGCGACGACGATCCGGCCGATGAGCAGCGTCGTGGCATCGGGTGCTATCGTGCTGACCAGCGAACCGGCGCACAGGCAACCCATCGCGACCACCATGAGCCGCCGCTGCCCGAGCATGGAACCGAGTGCGGGGAACAGCGCGGCACTGACCGTTCCGGAGACGATCGTGGCGATAAGGATCCAGCCGAGCGTCGAACCCGACGCGTTCAGCGAGGTCCCGATCTGTCCGAGCATCGTGAAGACCAGGTTGAACAAGTAGGGCGGCAGGGCGGTTGCCTCGGCGAACTCCCTGGCGGCCCGCTCTAGGTCCAACGTCATGGCGTGATCCCGGCCAGGGCCTGGCCTGGGCGGACGGGCAGCACCGTGAGCAGCGCCGTGCTCGCGGACGAGCACGCCGCGAAGGTGTGGCCCACGTAACCGGCCACGGTCTCGCCTGGCGGATATACCCGCAACCAGTGGGCCGTCATCGGCTGGCAGTCCGACGCCGGATCCGTGCGGCAGGCCGCTAGGGCCGCGCTACCGGTTTTCGTCGGCGCCGGCGACGCGGGCGCCGACGACGGGGGCGCCGGAGCTGCGGCAGAGGAGGTCGCGGACGGCGCTGTCGGCGCCGGCGAAGTGGCCGGGGTGGTCGCGGGGGGCTGGGTCGCGGTGCCGGACTCGCTCGCGGTCGCGGTGGGAGCCGTGGCGGGCTGGCCCACCCCCGACGAGCCGCAAGCCGCCGCCAGCCACGACGTCGCCACCAGCGCTGCGGCGGGCAGCGCTAGTGTCCGCAATTTTAAATGTTCGGGAGGACCTGGACACGGCGTGTTCCTTTCTGTGCCGGTAAACAACCGATGGCAGCAGTCTTCGGCGGCCGGAGGAAGGCGCGAATCCGTGAAGTCCCTAGTACCGTCTCCGGGTGGCCGCGCCCCAAGGCCGTGCCTCTGAAAAACAAGCCACGCTAATCGCCTTGAACCCCCACTCGCTGCTGTAGTTTTGGGGCCACTCGTACGTATCGCGACTTATGCGCGGGGACGGAATGTCAACTAGCAAAGTCACCACCAGGCTGATGACAGGCGCCGTGGTCGGAGCGCTCGCGACGGCTCTGCTCGCGGTCGCGCCGGCGTCGGGCGCCGCCGTTAGCGCGGGCGCCGTCGGCGCGGCCAGCACGTTCGGAAAGGCGGTCGAGCTGCCGCCTCCGCCGCAGTCGCCGGCCACGGGGCGGGCCGACTCGCTCGACACGGTCTCCTGCGCGCAGCCGTCCTGGTGCGGCGCGGGCGGCGCATACTTCGACAAGGCCGGGAACCTGCAGCCCATGGTGACCGCGCAAGTGCGCGGGCACTGGACGCGCCCGGTCGAACTCCAGCTACCGGATAACCGCGCGACCCTCGAAGAGAGCGGTGTCAACGGCATCGCGTGCCCGTCCGCGGGGAACTGCGTGGCCGTCGGCTCGTACGTGTACAGCTCAGGCGCGGGCCGGCTTACCGCGTTCCTCGCCGCTGACGTCGCCGGAGCCTGGCGGCCGGCGTTCGAGCCGTGGCTGCCCGCCAACACCGCGGAGCCCGCGTTCGACGAGCTGAGCGGCGTCTCCTGCACCGCGCAGCGGAGCTGCACCGCCGTTGGCTGGTACTTCGACGCGGCAGGGAACCAGCAGCTCATGGTCATCACCGAGACCAACGGCACCTGGGGGCGGGCTAAGGAGATCGCCGCACCGACGAATGCCGCCAGCCCGGTCAGCGCGATCGGCACCGGGATCAGCTGCTATCGCAGCGGCGATTGCGTGGCGGTCGGCGGAGACACGAGCAGGTCCGGGCAGTTCCTGCCGCTGACCTTCAAGGAATCGACCGGTGTTTGGCACCGGGCGACAACAGTATTGCTCCCCGCGAAGGCGGCTGGCGGCACGCTGCAGAGCGCGCCGCTGGACTCCGTCTCCTGCACGACGACCGGCGCTTGCCTCGCGGTAGGCAATTACCTCACCGGATCGGTGTACCGGCCGATGGCGGTCAGCGGATCGAAGGGGCTCGGCGCTCGCGCCGCTGAGGTGACGGCACTGCCCGCGGCAGCTGGCCGCGATCCGTACCAGAGCCTGCTTTACGCGGTTTCCTGCGTGTCAGCCTCGAGTTGCGTCGCGGCTGGCCAGGTCTCGCAGAAAAACGCCCAGCCGTTCTACGCGATGTCGCTGCAGTGGCAGCGCGGACACTGGGGCGGCGCGCAGGTAATCGCGGCGCCCGGCGCCACGGCCAAGAACAGCAAGCATCAGGACGCGCAGCTCTGGTCGCTGTCCTGCTATCACACCGGCTATTGCGTGACGGTAGGCGAGTACAACTACCGCGCGGCCCTCGACCTCAACGGCGCCTCCATGGCCGCCGTCCGCGGCTAGGCCAGGCAGCGGCGCGCTAGCTGATCGTGGAGTGGATCACCACGGGGGCGGTGACCCGGCCGTTGACGCTGTCGAAAATGCCGGGCGCGTTCTGGAATTCCCCGCTGGAGTTGTGGTGCAGCGTGGAGTACTCGATCCGCAGGGTCCCGCCGCCGGCGTCGACCACGAAGAAGATGGCGCCGCCTCCTTCGCGTGCGCTGTTGCCGCTCACGGCCGTGCCGTCGATGACGAGGTTGTAATGGTCGCCGTCGGTGTAGATCGCGCCGCCGCTGCCGCCCCCCGGCGTGCCAGGACTGGCGGGATTCGCGCCCCAGCCGATCGCCTTGTTGCCTGTCAGCAGGCTGTTGATGACGTCGAAGTTCGCGTAGAGGCCGCTGAGGGCCGCGCCGTTGGAACAGCTGTTGCCGGTGAAGGTGTCGTGGGTGATGTAGATGGGGCTGCGCATGTACATGCCTACGGCGCGGATCGCGCCACCGCCGAGGTCGGGACCGTATGAGTAGCACCGGTCGTCGAGGAACGCGGAGTTGACGACCTTGAGCTGACCGCCCTCGTCGAAGATGGCGCCGCCGCCATAGCTTGACGTGCTGGTCTGCCGGACGGCGGAGTACGCGTTCTTGAACGTGATGTTCTGCACCACGAGCTGTGGCCACTGCTGTTCCCAGCAGTCGTCGGTGGTCCACTTCTGCTTCGGGTCGCAGGTGTTCATGTACAGGATGCGGACCTTGCCGGCACCGCTCAGGGTGACCTTGCCGCCTCCGTCAAGGACGATCCGGTGGCTGGTGTTCACGACCTTGGCGGTGGCCGTCATCGTGATCGTGACCGGCTTCTGGCCGCAGTCGAACGTGATGATGCCGCCTTCCGCGACCGCCCGGACCACGGCCGCCGACGTGCAGCCAGCGGGCGTACCGCGGCCGATGACATGGTTGGGGTGGCTGGTATTGACGGCGCGCCCGGCCGCGGGAACGACGGCATGCCCGTTCGGATTGCCGACATCGGGAACGGCGCTCGAGTACGCGTCGAGGGCGCGGGGCGCGGCGGCTATCGAGGCCGCTCCCGGTCCCGTTCCGGCCACCACCGTCGCCGCGAGACAGCCCGCACCCACAAGCCCGCAGAGGACCACGCAGAAACCGCGTATCGATCGCATGGCGCCACATGCTAGCGGTGTCCAGCCGGACAATGTCCGCCGTTGTCAGGCCCGGCGGCGGTTAGTGTCGGGATGTGGAGTTCCGGTTTCTCGGGCAGGCCCGATGAAGATAGTAATTCCCGGGGGCACGGGCCAGGTCGGCACGATCTTGCACCGCGCGTTCGCTGACGCTGGTCACGAGGTTGTGATCGTGAGCAGACGGCCTTCGGCTGAGGGTCACGTCGCCTGGGACGGCGAGACGCCCGGGGAATGGGCCGACGTCATCGACGGCAGTGATGTCGTCATCAACCTCGCCGGGCGCAGCGTCAATTGCCGCTACACCAAGACGAACCTCACAGAAATGATGCGGTCGCGAGTGCGGTCAGCACGAGTGGTGGGCGAGGCCATCGCGGCCGCCCCACGCCCGCCCCGAGTCTGGCTGCAGATGAGCACCGCGACGATCTACGCCCATCGTTTCGATGCCCCCAACGACGAAGCCACCGGCGTCGTCGGCGGTTGGGAGTCCGGTGTCCCTGGCTACTGGGCCTACAGCGTTGACATTGCCACTGCGTGGGAGCGAGAGCTGAATGAGGCGCGGACCCCGCGAACTCGCCGGGTCGCGCTGCGCTCCGCGATAGTTCTGAGCCCCGACCGTGGCGGAGCGTTCGACGTGCTGTCGGGCCTTGCGCGCGTTGGCCTTGGGGGTCGCGTCGCCGGTGGCAAGCAGTACATGTTATGGATTCATGACCACGATTTCGTTGCGGCTGTCCGGTTCCTTATTGACCGAGACGACATGTCGGGACCGGTCAACCTGGCCTCTCCAGGTCCGGAGCCGCAGCAGGATTTCATGCGCGTATTGCGTGACTCGTGGGGGGGTTCGTGTCGGCTTGCCCGCCACGAGATGGATGGCAGAACTCGGTGCGTTCGCGATCCGTTCCGACACCGAACTTCTGTTGAAGAGCCGTCGCGTGATTCCCGGCCGTCTCCTCACGGCAGGCTTCGAGTTCAGCTACAGCGACTGGGCGCGTGCGGCATGCGACCTTGTACGGCGCGCACGCACCCGCGAGCTGAGGACACCGGCGCGAAAGGAGTAGTCTGCGCCCGGCGCACGTTGCTAAGCTTCAGATATGCCGCATCGCTAGGGTCATTCTCTGGGTCCCGATTCCGCGGGTCCTCGTCGTCTAGATCGGCTGTACCTGGTCACCAGGGCAGATTTGCCCGCGGCCACCCAGGCGTGCCAGGCGGCTCACGCCGCTATTGAATTCTGTCTCACCTATCCGCGACCTACCGCGGACTGGCACGCGTCGTCTGGTGCGCTCGTACTACTCGCGGCCCTCGACGAGCTGGATCTCAGCCGGATCCACGTTGACGTGACCGAGTCAGGACTGCGAGTGGCGCCGTTCCACGAGCCAGATCTGGACGGCGCATTGACTGCGATCGCGGTCGAGCCGGCCGGCTGGCGGTTCCTTGCCCGTCTGCCGCTCGTGCTCGCAACCGTCACCTTCTCCGCTGGGGAGGAGGTGACAAAATGACGACAACCGTCGATCTCAGGCATGAGCTCCTCGAACTCGCCGCGGAGCGCGATGCGCTGCGCGCCCAGCTTGAAGGTGACCTGCCGACCGCGACACGTTGGCTGCAGCGAAAGGTGTGGCGGCAGGCACGCGAGCTGGACCGCCTCAACCGCCGTGTGACCAGCCAGCGCTTCGTGCTGCGCACGCTGGACGAACTCGGCCGCTCGCTGACGGCCGAGGAGTTCCGCGCCGCCCGGGATGCTATTTCCGACCCGCAGGTCCTTGACCGCATCGAGCAGTAAGCGCAAGGCGCGGAAGTCTAGTATGGCCTGCCAGGCGATACTAGACTTCCGCGCTCCCGCCCCTGACGCCCTATGGCAGGGCAGCCGCCTCTAAAGCGGCCCACAGCGGGTTCGATTCCCGCCAGGGGCGCGCTATGCCGTGATCAGGGTGCAGAGCCGCCATCGTCTCCGGCGGGCGTCTGGCGGAACCGTTGAAGCAGCTCCAGCGTAACCCGCGTTCCCTGTCCCTGAGCGGCCAGCAGCAACAGGCGGTCCTTCTCGCTCGGGGGAAGTCCAGTGATCCACTTGGCCAAAGTCCTGGCGTCTTCGAGTGCCGCCGCGAGCGGCGGGCTGTCCGCGGCCGCGGCCTTGAGCGCATCGCGGTCCAATCGCAGAAAGTCCGCCAGGGCCCGCTGCGGACCCGTAAGTGACCCGAGTCCTGCCGGAACTGGGGGGTCCTCGTCCTCGTCCTCGTCCTCGTCCCGCATTCCGCAGGCTGACAACCATGCCAGGTATAGCGCCCGCATATCGCCGGCCGCGAGCTCGGTCCGAATCCCGGCGATCACGGCAAGGGAATCGGCGGCGTCCTCCTCCCACTCCGGTTCGTCCTCGCTGAGTAGGTCGATGATCACGTGCTCGCCGGTATCCGTGATGGTCACGAGGTCTTCGACGCAATACTCACGCACGGCATCCACATCCAGCACGGTGCGCGGGAGCCGCAGCATAATGCGGTGCGTCCCCCCAGTTGGCCAAGTACAAATGGGCGTCATAGTAGTCACGAATCAACTGGGCCGGATCCCCCCGGAAGTCGCCCCAGTGGTACTCGTTGACGAAGCTGGTGGCAGTGATCCTTGCGCGGGAGGAGTACTCTCGCACTTTCTCCTGCTCGGCTGCCGTGAGGGGCCGGTCTAGCGCCAGAAACTCGTAGTACTGGTATTCGCTCATGCTCGCCGCGCCCAAAGCCGGTACGCGGCGACCCACTCGCAACCCCGGGGAGGAGTCGTCGGCAGCGGAAGGTCGACGAGGTGGATCTCCTGCCGGTATTTGCCTGAGACGCAGGTCGCCGTGAGTCCATGCGACGCGAGCCCGATGTTTTCCACAGTGACAGGGACACCAAGGACGACAGTCTTAAACGGCACAGCCAGCTGCTCCACGATCAGGCTGTGAAACCCCAAGAGTGCTTCATCTTGGTCGTGAGCATCGACGAGGGCTTCGGCGATCATCTCATTCAGTTGCGGTTCGCCCGGTTTCATCACAGCCGCCAGCGTAATGCGACTGGCTGTTCCTCCGGTCGCTGAACGTGTCAGTTAGCGGCACTGAGTCCTAGAAATCGGCGTGCTGTTTTTCTGCGAGCCGGCCGCGCCGCTTTCGGCGCAAAAGGCTGGGGACCACTTGCCACCGCCCCCGCCGAGCAAAGCCGCAGCCACCCGCTAGCCAGCGAGATGTGGGCTAGCGGGCGGGATGTCGGCTGGTTACGACTTAACGCTGTCCGCGCGGCGCGGCAGCTTCCAGCCGGGGCGGACGAAATGGCACGTGTACCCGTCGGGGTAGCGCTCCAGATAGTCCTGGTGCTCGGGCTCGGCCTCCCAGAACGGCCCGGCGGGGGTCACTTCTGTGACCACCTTGCCCGGCCACAGACCGGAGGCGTCAACGTCGGCGATCGTGTCCTCGGCGATCCGCTTCTGCGCGTCGCTGAGGTAGAAGATGGCCGACCGGTAGCTGGTCCCGATGTCGTTGCCCTGACGGTTCATCGTGGTCGGGTCGTGGATCTGGAAGAAGAACTCAAGCAGGTCCCGGTACGAGATCTTGTCGGGATCGAAGGTGATCTCGATCGCCTCGGCGTGGCCGGCATGGTTCCTGTACGTCGCGTTCGGCACGTCGCCGCCGGTGTACCCGACCCGGGTCGAGATAACGCCCGGGAGCTTGCGGATGAGATCCTGCACGCCCCAGAAGCAGCCGCCGGCGAGGATCGCCTTCTCGGTCGTCATGATGTGCTCCCGCTGTCGTGGGTCGATTCGAATAGCTTGCGGTACGCGCCGTAGCCCTCGCGCTCCAGGTCATCGAGCGGGATGAACCGCAGGGCCGCGGAGTTGATGCAGTAGCGCAGGCCTCCGGCCTCGGCCGGCCCGCCAGGGAATACATGCCCGAGGTGGCTGTCGCCATGTGCGGAGCGGACCTCGGTCCTGATCATCCCGTAGGCGTTGTCCTGGAGCTCGACCACGTTGCCCGGCTCGATTGGCACAGTGAAGCTCGGCCAGCCAGAGTGGCTGTCGTACTTGCTCACCGAGGCGAACAGCGGCTCACCCGACACCACGTCGACGTAGATGCCGGGCTCCTTGTTGTCCCAGAAGGTGTTGTTGAACGGCGGTTCGGTGGCGCTCTCCTGAGTGACCCGGTACTGCTCTGATGTCAGCCGGGAGATGGCCTCAGGGTCCTTGCGGTACTTATCCGACACGTCAGCTCCTTTGATGATGGTGCGACCCGCTGGGTGCGGGTGCGCCGTGCACATCAGTCAACTACATACCGTCCGCCGCTGTTCCGCCTGGGCAAACCCGGGCATTCCCGGCAGAGCTGACCTCGGCGTGCTGTGGGAACGCGCACAGACTGCCGGCAGACTTCAAGCGGACTTCGTGGACCGGCGCCGCTGGCCCAACGACACTAACTCTGTCGTGGTCTGGACTTACTGTGACCGGAGGAACATGCCCATGACCAGTACAGCTAAGCGTCTTGCTGGAATTGCTGCGGTCCTCTTCACAGGGGCGGGGCTCGCAGCGTGCAGCACCACCACCCCATCATCTCCGTCTGCGCCGGCGACAAGTTCCGCCAAGCCGGTATACGGAGGGACGCTGCGCATCGTGGCGGCCTCGGGGCCCGAGCACCTTGACACCGTGCCGTCTTACTACACGACGGACTACCAGCTCACGCACGCCTATACGCGCCAGCTCCTGAACTACCCGACCTTGCCGTATACCAGCACGTCGGATGCGAACTGGGTGAAGGACATCACGCCGGCCCCCGACGTGGCGACCGAGGTGCCGACCGTCGCGAACGGCGGGATCACCAACGGGGGCAAGACCTACACCTTCCACATCAAGCCAGGCGTGGACTGGAACACCTCACCGGCGCGCCAGGTGACCTCGCAGGACTTCCTCCGCGAGTACAAGGCGTTCTTCAACCCGGTAAGCCCCGTTGGCAACCCGGTCTACTACGAAAGCACGATCGCCGGGCTCACCGCGTACGCCAACGAGGAGGCCGCCTACTTCACGAACGCGAAGGCGCACCCACCGACGGCGGCGAACATCGCGAACTTCCAGAACACGCACGCGATCAGCGGCATCGCGACACCGAACCCGTTGACGATCCAGTTCACGCTGACGTCGGCGGCGAGCGACTTCCTGTACATGCTGGCGATGCCGTTCACCTCCGCCCGGCCGGTCGAGTACGACTCCTACGTGCCGAACAGCCTGCAGCTCGACCAGCACACGATCTCGGACGGCCCGTACCAGATCAGCTCGTACGTCCCCGGCAAGTCGATCACCATGGTCCGCAACCCGGCATGGAAGCAGTCCACCGACTCGCTACGGCACGACTACGTCACCGAGATCGTGGACACGCTGGGCGTCACCTCCGCGCAGACCCAGCTGGCCGACATGGAGGCCGGTACCCAGGACATCATCAGCGACACGCCGCTGAACCCGACGTCGATCCCGGCGCTCGCGGCGTCGCACGACTCGAACTTCTACGTCTTCCCCTGGTCGACGACGCAGCCCTACCTCGTGTTCAACCTGCGCAGCCCCGATTCTGGCGGGGCGATGACCAAGCTGCTCGTGCGGCAAGCGGTCGAGTACGGCCTGGACAAAGTGGCCGTGCAGAAGGCCTACGGTGGCCCGCTGGTCTCCTCGGTCATCAACACGGTGATCCCGCCTGGCAACAACGGCTACCAGAACTACAACCTGTACCCGGACAACAACGGGCAAGGCAACGCCACCGCATGCAAGTCCGACCTGTCCAAGGCCGGCTACCCGCACGGATTGTCGCTCGTCTACGAGTACCCGAACGATTCGACGAACACCCGGGCGTTCGAAGCCATCCAGGCATCGCTCGCGAACTGCGGCATCACGCTGCAGGGAAAGCCGGAGCCTGGCGCGACGTTCTTCGTGGACATGGGCAACGCACCGGAGAACAACAAGGCCGGCGCGTGGGACATGGGGCAGGTGGCGTGGGTGCCCGACTGGTTCGGCAACAACGGCCGTACGGTCATCCAGGCGCTGTTCCAGGGCCCGAACTGCGTCGTCAACACGGTTAACTACGGCTGCTACGACAGCCCGGCGGTCAACGCGCTGATCAACCAGGCGGAGACGGCCACCTCGCTGTCGGCGGCCGGGGCGGACTGGCACCAGGCTGACGTGGACATCATGAAAGACGCCGTGATCGTGCCGCTGCTGAGCCAGAACTTCCCGCAGTACTCAAGCTCCAGAGTCAGGGGCGTCGGCTTCAGCACCGCGATCTTCCAGCCGAACATCGGCGAGCCGGACATCACAAACATCTGGCTAGCCAACGGCTGAACGAACCAGCGAGCCCCGAGGCACAGGCTCCCCCGGTGCCTCGGGGCTCGCTGGTTTCTGGTGCACCTACGGCGTTACGTCGCGCAGGCCGTTCCGTTCACCGTGAAGCTGGTTGGCGAAGCGTCGCTGTTCGTGTACGACCCGGTGAAGCCCACCGTGACCGACGCGGACGGCGCGATCGTCGAGTTGTACGATTCGGCGGTCGCGGTGACGTGCTCGCCCGACTGGACGTAGCTGGCGTCCCAGAGGCTGCTGATCTGCTGGTCCCCGGGGAAGGTCCAGACGAGTTGCCACGGGCTGATCGCGGTGGTGCCGGTGTTGGTGAGCACCACCTGCGCCTGGAATCCGCCGCTCCACGAATTGACCAGTGAGTACACCGCCGAACAGGACACCGGGCCAGGCGTGGAAGTGTTTGTCGGCGTAGGCGTAGGCGTAGGCGTGGGCGTAGGAGTCGGTGTGGGGGTTGGCGTTGGCGTAGGAGTCGGTGTGGGCGTAGGGGTAGGTGTGGGCGTCGGGGTTGGCGTGGGCGTTGTGGAAGTCGGGGTGGGCGTCGGTGTCGGGCCTGCCGCGGGAGCGCCGGTGTAGAAGGTGATCGGCTCCGCGAACTGCGATGTTCTGTTCTGGCTGTCGATCGCCTCGATCACGTACGCGTACGGCGTGTTGGCGGTGAGGCCGGTCAGCGTGTACGAGGGCGTGGTGGTGGTCGCCACCAGGCCGGTCGACGGGGCGAGTTCATAGACGCGGTAGCCGGCCAACGTGCCGGTCCCGGGCACCGAAGCTCCCCACGTGAGCGTGGCCCCCGTCGAGGTCACCGAACCGGCCGTCGGCGTGCCCGGCACGGACGGCGGCAGCGCGTCCGAGGCGGTCAGCGAGGTGTCCGGCGACGTTATGAACTGCGCGATGTTGGACGCAGGCGACGTGATGCCCTGGGTGTCGACCGCCGTCACGTAGTAGCCGTAGGGCGAGGTCCGGGTGGCCTGCAGGCCGGTGAGCGCGTAGGACGTCGAAGTCGTCGTCCCGACCAGTGTCCCCGCGGATGTGTACACGTCGTAGCTCGCGATCGGGTTGGTGCCAGCCTTGGATGCCGTCCAGGACAGCGTGGCGCCGGTCGACGTGACGGAGCCCGCCGTCAGCGTGGCTGGCGCCGACGGCGCCGTCCATGACGCCGCTCCGGGCGGATTGCCCCAGATCAGCGTGTTGCCCGAGTAGAGGGTGATGTCGCTGACAGTCACGGGGGTCGCGCCTGTCGTGGAGGGAATGCCCTGGAACGACCAGTCCTCCGCCGGGTTGTGCGCGGACGGGAAGGTGATGCGGAACTGCACCTGCGCCTGGTAGTCGTCGTTCGTGTAGTCGGCCTCGCCCACGGGCTCGATGTTGAGGTTCGCGCACGAGACTTGCACGTAGTACGTCGAGCCTGAGTACTGGGTCGGCCCGGTCGCGGGCTCGCACTGGCTGTAGGACGAGCTCAGGGTGATCTGGCTTGGTGTCTCGCCGGGATCGAGGGTGAAGTAGTAGCGGAAGCTCGCGTTCGCCATCTGCCGCGCGGGCCACGCCGACTGGTTGTTTACCAGTGCCTTGATCTCGATGAAGTTGCTGGCCTCGTTGTTGATCGCGGCCTGCACGTAGATCTGCGGCCCGTCCGGTGTTTCTGGCGCGGGGAAGTTCGCGATCGGGGTGCCGCCGTACTGCTGGCTCAGCGCGGCCAGGTCGCCGCTGAAAAGCGCGTTGTAGTCGAGCGCGCCCTCGGTGTACTGGTACTCGGACCGCACGTCCTGGAATTGGTCGTTGTCCGCTGTCGGGCCGCCTACGAGCAGCCCGTAGTCGAGATGCCGGGTCTGCGTCGGGGTGCTCAGGTTGTCGTCCCATGAGTCGTGCGCGGTGGAGTTGTGCACGTACTGCGACCAGGCGGTGTTGGTGCCGTCGTTGGTGAACCCGACCTCGTAGCTCATGTTGTTCGGGTTCTGGCCGAGGATGTAGTTGATCTGCTGGACGGCGAAGTTGTGGTACGTGGTCGCGCGCGTCGGATCGAGGTTGTTCGCGGTCAGGTAGTTGCTGAACTCGAGCGCGAGGTAGGCGGCGTTCGAGGAGTACCGCAGCGACCCCCAGGTGTTCAGGAAGGCCTCGCCGCCCGGGGAATAGCTGACTTCGCTTCCGTCAAAGCCTGTCGTCCACCAGTCCAGGTTGTCCTCGGCGTCGGTGATGTACTGCTGCTGGCCGGTGAGCTGAGCCAGCCAGACGTAGTCGGCGAAGCTGTCGTCGTCCCAGTTCACGGTCCAGTTGTACTCGTGCAGCGTGGACTGTGAGGCCAGCGGCATGTTCGCGAAGTCCGTCTCAGCCTTGGTTAGCCAGCTGGCAGTCCCGGTCGCCTTGTACAGCCAGATTTCCGCGGCCACGAGCTGCGTCCAGTAGCCGCTGAAGGAGTTGTAGAAGCCCTGTGCTGTGGTTATGCAGTTGGAGTAGTCGCCCTGGTAGGTGTCGGCGAAGGTGAACAGCGATTCAGCCTGTGACAGGAGTTCCGCCGAGTACTTCGGGTCAGCGGTCTTGAAGACGATGGACGAGGCGGCGAGCGCGGCGGACGCCTGGCCGACCAGGTCTGACCCCGCGCAGGAGGACGTCACGTCGTACGACGGCCGGACCACTGGGTTGGTCTCCGCGGGACCCCAGTACTGATGGTCGGTATTCGGGTTGGCGACCTGGCCGTAGAACGTGTCGGGTCCGGTCGCCGCGGCCACGATGTAGTCGTCGCCCCAGCGCAGGTTCTCCATCGCGATCTGGGTCTGGCCGGCGTTGCTGTAGCCAGTCGGGTAGTCGAGCAGGCTCCAGGCGAGCATGTTCATCGCCCAGGCTTCGGGCAGCCCGAACTTCACCAGATCGCCGGCGTCGTGATAACCACCGGTCAGGTTCACCCCGTTGTCTGAGCCGTCGGACAGGTCCGAGTCACCGCGCCAGTCCACCTCGTTGTCGGGCGGGAGCTGGCCGGAGCGCTGGGCCTCGTAGAAGAACATCGAGTCCTGGAGCGCCTGGCTGTAGTCGAACGCGCCGGTCGTCGACGGCGTTGACGCGTGCGCGGCGCGCGGCACCGCGATGGCGGTCAGCAGGCCGAGCCCGAGCCCGAGCGCTGCCACGCCCGCGGCGGTCCGGCGGCGGCTGGCCGAGCGCATGAATGAAAGTTGCATGGTTGCCTCACCCAGTGGTGCAGGTCACGGTCTGGCCGTTGTCAGCGGTCAGCGTGAACGACGTCGGTACCGCGTCGCTGTTGGTGTAGATGCCTTGCATGCCGTACGACACGCTGGAACCGGCGGGGACCGTCGCTCCCGTGTCGAAGGGGTCATGCGCGGCGACGGTCTCCCCGGACTGGCTATAGAAGGCGTCCCACAGGTTCGTGACATGCTCATCGCCGGGGTAGGTGAAGGTAACGGTCCAGCCGCCAAACGGGCTGGTGCCGGTGTTGGTTAGGGTGACGGTCGCGGTGAATCCGCCGGTCCACGAACTCTGGATGGCGTAGGTCGCTTCACACGACGGAGTCTGTGCGGCGTAGTCCGGGTAGGTCGCCATCGCGTAGGCGAGCGAGGGCACGAACGTGCCCGCCGCGGCGGCGCAGCCATCGGACTCACCTGGCGGCTTGACCCACAAGAAGGCGTCGACGTAGGAGTAGCCGGTGTTCGCGGTCGGGTCCATGCCGAGGGACACGCCTGACGGGTCGCACCACGTGTTGGCCGGGCCCGCGCCGTTACGGCTGGTGTCGATCACCAGATGCAGGCTCGAGTCGCCGATGTCGGTCAGGATCTGCTGACCGTAGTAGAGCTCGTCGTTGGTCCACTCGAAGTTGGACACGTTGGTGAAGACGCCGTTTGCGTCGGTCGTCACGTCGGCCGCCTCTAGCGCCGCGGCTTGCTGAGCGGCGGGGTTCCAGTTCGAGTGGCCACCGTCGAAGTACACCTTGGCGTTGGGGTCGTCGGTGCGGATGACATGGCCCGCGAAGGCGATCGCGCCGTCCCGCGCGCTCGCGTCCGCGCTCGACAGGCAGCTCTGGAGCGCGAGCGAGTCCGGCTCCACGAGCACGATCGCGGTCGCGCTGCCGAGCCCGGCGGCGAAGTTGGAGATCCACGTCTCGTAGTCCGCGATGGTCGGCGCGCCGCCGGCGGACGCACCGCCGCAGTCGCGGTTCGGGATTTCGTAGGCGACGAGCACCGGCACCTGGTGCACCGCCGAGGCCGCGCTGGCCAGCGACGAGACCTGGGCCTCGATGGCGGTCGGGTTGTAGGTGGTGAACCAGGTCGCCTGCGGCTGGCTGGCGATGTCCTTGGCGATCACCGGCTCGTCCGCGTTGCCGGGGTTCGCGGCCACCCACTGCGCCACGTTGGAGTTCGGGTTGACGTAAAACTGCGTGTTCGCCGCCAGGCTGCCAGTCACGGCCAGCGCGTTTGGCCCGGGCGCCGCGAGGGCGATGCCCGCGAGCACGGGGACAGCGGCCCCGAGCAGGACTAGCCGGCAGGCGCTGCGAGCAGATGTCATGAGGGGCATGGCGTCACCACCCGTCGTTCGGCGGAATGGCCTGGTTGCCGCCGTGCGCTCGCGCCAACCGCAGCGGCAGCCGGGCCGACTGTGACGCTAACCTCGCAGGCCGTCGCAACCAACCAAGCGCTGCCAGCGGGACCGTCGAACCGAGACCGCCACCGCTGTGACCAGTACAGACGCGGACGTGACCGGCAGAAGAGGACCTGGAAGTTTCATGCTCTGACCGTCGGCTGGGGCCGCCGCGGCGCATATGACGGTAACGGAAGAATAAATCGGTGACCGCCGGGTATCCGTGCAATTTCACCGTTTCTGTGCAATGTCACGAGAGCCCGCCTAGCGCGCAATTTTCATTTCATTGTCGGAGGCACTGAGACCGCACGTGCCAATGAGTGTGCATTTCGAAATATTTCGGTCATGCTAAATGATCTTTCTGACCGGGAAATCGCAGGTAGACCGGTGAATTAAGCGTCGACAACAAGGGCTGATCTCGGGGACGACCGCAGTTGTACTGGTCGAAACATGAGTGCAATAACTATCGGAGACGCCGAGCTTGCCGGAGAAGGTAGACGAGCTTATCGTGCTGATTCAAGTCGGGTTGCCGCCGGGTGCCAGTGTTGCTGCCAGGTGGTTAGGCTTACCCCTCCTTCCTTGATTCGATTCGCCGGTTTATCCGGGTGTCCGAAATGTGGTACCCGGCTTAGCGTGCAACCGCGCGCGTTTAAGCTCTGGTGCCGCAGCCTGCCTGAAGGAGGTAGCTGCACATGTCCAGTCGCGACCACACGCCACGGTCCGTGGTTCCCGACGTCCCAGGTCGTCCACCCGACGTGTTAGCACCAGCGGTCACGTCGGAACTCGAGCCGGGCCTGGGCAGCCAGCCAATGGTGGCTGCAACATCGAGGGAGACGCGGCTAGCGTATGCCAGTCAAATCGACCAGCGAGTCGTCGAACTGGCAGCCAAGTGGTTCGAGCCCGCTGCCCGAATCGCGATCTTCATCATCTACTTCTGGTTCGGGATACTGAAGCTCGTTGGACTCAGCCCGGCCACCCCGCTGGCGACAGCGCTGACCAGCCACACCATCGGAATGCAATACTTCACCGCATCGTTCCGTGCACTCGCTCTTTACGAATGCCTTGTCGGCATCCTCATCCTCATCCCGGCAATGACACGGATCTGCTTCGTGTTGATCATAATCCACATGGGGATAGTGTCGTCGCCGCTCGTTATCGTCGCGAATGTGGCGTGGACCCATCCGATGGTGCCCACGCTAGAAGGGCAGTACATCATCAAGGATCTGGCGATCATTGCCCTGGCGATAGGACTGCTGGGGCAAACGCGATCGCGAAGACGAGAGTAAGCAGTCTCTCATTGTCGCGGGGCCCGGCGGGAACGACCCGCCGCGCCCCGCCATGACATGTTGCCGAGCTAGCAGGTCATCGGGTCGTGACACAGTAGCCGCCATGCCCGCGTACATCCTGACCGGCGCTCCCGGATCGGGGAAGACAGCCGTACTGCGACTGCTGGAAACCTTCGGGTACCCGGTCGTCGAGGAAGCCGCCACGGACGTCATCGCCCTCGCCAACGCGCTTGGCTGCGAGGAACCATGGCGCGATCCTGGCTTCATCGGCAAAGTCATCGCCCTTCAGAGGCGACGACAGGATGCCGTTTTGGCCGAACCCGACGGCACCACGGTTTTCTTCGACCGCTCACCGGTGTGCACGCTGGCGCTGAGCCGCTACCTGGGTTTTGCGGCGTCGTTCCTGCTCACCCGTGAAATTGAGCGGATCCTGGCGGAGGCCACGTACGAGAGAACCGTCTTCTTCATCCGCAACCAGGGTTTTATCCGGCCTACCGCGGCAAGACGGATAAGTTTCGAGGACTCACTCGCCTTCGAGCAGGTACACGAGCAGACCTATCGTGACCTGGGATTCCTTCTCGTCGATGTGCCCGCTGGCCCGCTGGCTGACCGCGTCGCATTGGTCCGGCACAGCGCCGAGAAAGTGTGACGTTGACCACGTTTCGTCCGGCTTTGATGCAAAGTTGGATGCACGGTATCAAACGCAATAGATTTTTGTCCAATATTTTGTAACGATTGCCGTTTTGTGCTTACTCTTCCCTGAGCAAGGCGCTCCGAAGGCTGTCTGCACCATATGCACCCCCGTGCTTCGTGCAGGCAGCCTTCCTGGTGAGCGCGACCTACTCGGGGAGGAGCCCTTTGGGCAGCCCAACCAACCCAGCACGTTCCCGTTTCAAGCGACGGCTGCCGGTCGTTGCCGTGCCGGCGCTTGTCGGCGCGGCGGCCGCGTTCGCTCTGGCCAACGCGTCGGCGTTTGGCGGTGCGCCGTCCGCCGCGCGACCGCTCGGGCATCACACGGTGACCTCGACCGCCGCCCGCACCGCCGCCCGGTCTACAGCCGCACGGCTGACGTCGACAACGCACTCGGCGGTGCGGCACAGCAGCGTGGCGAAGCACAGCAGCCCGGTGCGCGAAGTCTCCTACACCGTCAAGTCGGGTGACACGCTGAGTGACATCGCGGGGAGCCTTTACCACGATTCGAAGTACTGGCCGGTGCTCTACTGGGCCAACCACAACCAGATCCACTACGCGAACGACATCCAGGTGGGACAGGTCCTGACCGTTCCGGTCAAGCCGGCTCACGTCCCTAGCGCGCCGACGGTTGTCGCGCCCACTCCGCCGCCAAGCCAGGCGAGCACCTCGGTCCCGGCTGGCGAGCAGACGTCGACCTCGGCGCAGGCCGCTCCCGTCCAGGAGGCCGCACCCGTGACCGCCACCCCGGTGCAGTCCACGGCCGTCTCAACCGCGGGCGACGGGTCGTTCCAGTCGTGCGTCATCGAGCGTGAGTCTGGTGGCAACAGCCAGGTGATGAACTCAAGCGGCCACTACGGCCTCTACCAGTTCAGTGCCTCGACCTGGGCCGAGTACGGCGGTAACCCCGCCGACTTCGGAAACGCCAGCGCCGGCGAGCAGAACCAGGTGTTTGACAACGCCATGTCGGCGGGCGGCGCGTCCAACTGGTCGGCATACGACGGCTGCTGACCTGCTCGTTTCATTCGCGGTCGCGCGCCGCAGCGGGCGACTGTAGCCCCGCAGAGGGCTAGCAACCTCGTCACGTTCTGTCTCCAGCAGTGCTGTCGGTGATGCGTGCGCGCAGGCGGGTCGGCGGTAGATTGACCGTCGGCCCGCCGCCGCGGTCCTCCCACGCGGCGCCTCGATCGTTCGTGCGATTATGGGCTATGCGGCCTGCGGAGGGTTCGGAGCCCGCTGCCCATCGCGTGGCTCGTCGTGGTGCGGGAGGAGTTGTCTCCCGTCCTGGACTCTGGGAGCGGCTCGCGGGGACGGCGCGAGTGACGGTGGTCTCGGCGCCGGCGGGCAGCGGCAAGACGGTGCTGCTGCGGTCCTGGGTCGACGACGCCGGGGAGGCCGGGCTGGCCGACCGCGTCGCTTGGGTGACGATAGGGGCCGACGGGCGAGATCCGCACCGGTTGTGGCTGGCGGTGCTTGACGCGCTGCGTCAAACGCGCCAGGGGTCGGCACTGGTCGGTGCGTTGACGCCGGCGCCGGACCTGGACGGGTGGGCGATCGTGGAGCGGCTGCTGACCGACCTCGCGCCGCTGGAGGACACCCTGTGGCTGGTGATCGACGACCTGCACGAGCTGGGCTCGGATCAAGCGCGGCAGCAGCTCGAGCTGCTGATGATGCGCGCACCGCGGCAGCTGCGGTTCGTGCTCGCCACGCGGCATGATGTCCGGCTGGGACTGCACAGGTTGCGGCTGGAAGGTGAGCTGACCGAGATCCGCGCGGACGATCTTCGGTTCAGCCTCGCCGAGTCGCGCGAGCTACTGGAGATGGCGGGGGTGCGGCTCTCCGACCGAGCGCTGGCACTGCTGGTGGACAGGACCGAGGGGTGGGCGGCGGGCTTGCGACTGGCGGCGCTGTCCCTGGCCGGGCACCCGGATCCGGAGTGGTTCGCGGCGGAGTTCTCCGGCAGCGAGCGCACGGTGGCCGAGTATCTGCTGGCCGAAGTGCTAGACCGGCAGGGCGAGGAAGTAAGGCGGCTGCTGCTGCGGACCAGCGTTCTTGAGCGGGTCAACGGGGAGCTAGCCGACCTGCTGACCGGCGGCAGCGGCGGAGAGCGGCTGTTGCACGATCTGGAACAGACCGGAGCGTTCGTAGTAGCGGTTGACTCGGCCCGGGCGTGGTACCGCTATCACCGGTTGTTCGCCGGCCTGCTGCAGCTGGAGCTGCGACGCACCGAGCCGGATGAGGTAGCCGCCCTGCACGAGCGTGCCGCCGAGTGGCTGGCGGCGCACGGATTCTGCGTGGCAGCGGTCCGCCATGCTCTGGCCGCGCGGGACTGGGGGCTTGCCGCCAGACTGCTGGCCGACCAGTGGCCCGGCCTGCATCTGGTCGGGCAGGCCGCCACCACCCATGAGCTCCTGGTCGGCTTCCCCGCGCAGGCCCGCGCGGCTGACGCCGAGCTGGCGGTGGTGGCCGCGGCCGACGAGCTGGCCCGTGGGTCACTGGAGGCGGCGGAACGGTACCTGGAGTATGCCGAGCAGAGGGCGGCGTCGGTGCCGGAAGAACGGCGCGGGCGGGCGCGGGTGCTGCTCGGGGTGGTACGGCTGCTGGTCGCCAGGCAACGCGGGAACCCGTCGGCGGTGGCCGAGGAGGCGCGGCGGCTGCAGACGGCGGCCGAGGCCCCGGAGATGGGGCAGCCCGCCCTGGGTGAGGAGCTGCGCGCGCTGGCCCTGATCAGTCTTGGCGTCAGCGAGTTGTGGGCGGCCCCGCAGGGGGAGGCGCAGCTGCACCTCGAGCAGGGTGTCACGCTGGCGCGCCGGATCGGGCGGCCGTATCTCGAGTTCACCGGCCTGGCCTACCAGGCGATGGGTGAGCTCCCCAGGTCGTTCGCGCAGGTCGCGGAGCTCAGCGGGCAGGCCATCGCGCTGGCCAGGCGGCACGGCTGGACCGACGAGACGACCGCTGCCGTCGCTTACGTGGCGCTCGGATCCGCGCTGGCCTGGCAGGGCCGGGCCGAAGAGGCGCAGACCTGGGTCCAGCGCGCCGAACGCACCATCAGACCGGACGCGGAACCCGTGGCGGCGCTGGCGGTTTGCTACCTGCGCGGGATCCTGGAGCTGGCGCGCGGCCGGAACGCCGACGCGCTGGCCGCGTTCCAGGCCACCGAGCGGCTGGCCGGGCGGCTGGCCGCACCGTACCTGCTCGTCACGCGGGCAAGGGCGCTGCGGCTGCATACCCTGGTGCGCCACGGCGAGACCCAACGAGCTGAGGAAGCCCTCGCCGCCCTGGGCGACGGCGACCGCGACCGCGGCGAGATGCGGATCGCCGCCGCGGGGCTGCGGCTCGCTGAGGACGACCCGGACGCGGCGATCGCGGAGCTCGCGCCCGTCGTCGGCGAGTCCGCTCCCGTCACCCGGCCGACCTGGCTGGTGCATGCTTTCATGCTCGAAGCGATCGCGCGGGACGCGCTCGGCGACCCGGCCGCCGCCACACGGGCCGTGGAGCACGCGCTCGATCTGGCCGAGCCCGACGGCGCGCTGGCGGTTTTCCTCCTCTATCCCGCCCGGGACCTACTTGAGCGCCACGCCCGGCAGCGCACCGCGCATGCCGCCCTGCTCGCTCAGATCCTCGACCTGCTGGCCGGAGCGACGCCCAGAGGCCCATCCGCCGTGGACCGCCCCCAGCCGCTGCTCGAGCCGCTCAGCGACAGCGAGACCCGCGTATTGCGCTACCTGCCCACCCACCTGTCAGCGCCGGAGATCGGGGCTGAACTGTCGGTCTCCACAAGCACCGTCAAGACCCACATGCGCAACCTGTACGCCAAGCTCGGCGCGCATAGCCGGGCCGAAGCGGTCCAGCGCGCCCGCGCCCTGAGCCTGCTAGCACCGTCCCGGGGCTAAGCGTCGTCAACAATCATCCGAATCGTAGGTTGGCCCCTCATCCTGAGGCCGTCCAGGCTCCTAAGGGAGAGCACGCTGGAGTAGGAGGAGTTTTGGGATGGGGCAGCCGCGGTGGTACGAGATCTCGGTACGCGGTCACCTGGGCGACACTATGCGCTCGGCCTTCCCCGACCTGCGGGCTGAGCCACGGGGAGCCGACACGGTGCTTACCGGAGTGCTCACGGACCAGGCCGCGCTGCACGGCGTGCTCGCCGATATCGAGGCCCTCGGGCTCGAGCTGCTCGAAGTCCGCCGCTTGCCGCAGGGATGAGTCGCGTGCCACTCACTGCGAAGCCGGGGGTCGAATCCTCCGGATCGTACGAGGTGCGTTCATCCGTTCAGGCATGAAGCTTGGTGTCCTGATGAGGAATCGCCTGACCCGCAAGAGAGGACGGGAGCGCAGAAATGCTTTCGATGAGGGCGCTGGAGTGCCTGGTCACCATTGTGGACCACGGGTCGCTGACGAAGGCGGCGGCTGTCCTGCACATGTCGCAGCCCGCGTTGTCGCATCAGATCGCCGCCATCGAACGGGAGGTGGGGACCCCGGTCATCGAGCGGTTGCCGCGGGGAATCAGGCCGACCGCGGCCGGGCTGGCCGTCGCGGCGGAGGCGCGCGTCGCACTGGCCGCGGCGGACAGGGCCGTGGTCGCCGGCAAGAGGGTAGGGGCCGGGACTGGCGGGCGAATCCGCATCGCGTGCGCGGAGACGATGACGGCATGGGTCCTGGTGCCGGTGCTGCGTGGCTGGCGGCGCGGGTTCCCCGACGTCGAGCTGGATGTGAAGGAGTACACCAGCGCGGACAAGATGCTCGAGGTGCTGGCCGGCGGCGAAGCGGACATCATCGTCGGGCCGCGGCCGACGAGCACCGATGAGCACACCGAGGTACTAGGCAGCGAGGAGAACGTGGTGGTCGCGTCTCCCGAGCACCGGTTCGCGGACCTGCCCGCCGTGCCGCTGGCCGAACTGTCCTGCGAGCCGTTCGTGCACTACAACCCTGGTAACGGTTTTGGTGTGTGGGTCGACCAGCTCGCGGCCAGGCGCGGGGTGGTGCTGCCGCGACCGGTCTTGCGCACCGGGAGCCCGCGCACGGCCGCGCAGCTGGCCGCCGCGGGCATGGGGGTGACGATCGTGCCCTTCTCCGCCCTCACCCCCAGGCCGGACGGCACTATAAGGTCGCTTGACCCGCCTGAGCTGCGCGACGTGGTCGCCATCGTCGCCGCGCCGCACGATGACCTGCTTCGGCGGTTCGTCCGCGACTTGAAGCGGCGCGGTCTTCCAGAATCACGCATCGGCGCGCCAGGCTCCGACCGCCCGGCGATGATGCCGCGCGACTCGTACGCGGTTTCCGCACACGCGTGGAGCGCACCATGACCGCCGCGGGTTGACCGCGATGAAGATCATCAGACAGGCCGGGTTCGCGCACCGGCGCAGCCGGCCTACCTGTGACGGGTCGGACAAGAACTCTGCCGCCTGCGTGGCGATGAATGCTAGCAGCGGATTCCCGCCGTACTCGTGGTGCCAGCGCGTCCGCGCGCGAAGCCCTGTCGCGGTCAGCTCCAATCGCGTGCTGGCCGGCGCCGACCGCATGAAGAGGTTGAGGTCGGACACCGCCGCGGTCGGCACCGGGCGGCTGTCCATCAGTGCCTCGATCATGTCCCGCAACGCCAGGCGCAGCCGGCGCACGGCCGTGATGTCCGGCAGGTCTCCACCCGGCACGCGCGCTCGCTCAACCCGCCACCAGGCCTGCGCGCCGAGATCCGCCGACAGGAGATCGTCATGCTCGGGCGATCCGGGTGCCGCCACGGTATTGATGAGATCCACGGCGACGACAGGCTCGCCGATAACGACGAACCGGCTGCGGCCGCGGGCACCGGCCGCCGTGTCGGAAATGCAGATATTAGAGATTTCGATAAGTGCCATGAATTCTTCGAAACCTTCAGTCTCTTGCGGCGGGCATAAGTAACATGTCAGGCTCGTTCGTAAGCATTAGAAGTAACCTGAGAACTGGTGTCTACCGCAGCCTCTATGAGGGTAACAGTCACCATGGCCAGCGTAAAGCGCGAAATGCTTAATTCGCCACTCAGGCTCAATCGGCAGCGCTATAGGGGAGAATGTGATGCCTTCACTGAAAGACAAGACGGTACTCATCATCGGCCGCGGCAGCGGGATCGCACGCGCCATCGCCCTGGCCGTCAGCGACGACGGAGGCCGGGTCATCGTCGCCGGACGGCAGCCCGACGATCTGGCCGGCTCGTATCGCGGCACGGATATCCGCGCTGAGCGGGTCGACGTCACGGATGAGTCCTCGATCGCCGCGCTAGCAGACCGGATCGGGACCCTCGACCACGTGGTATCCACCGCTTCCGCCCGCGCCCGCGGCGGTTACCACGACCTGACCGCGAACGTGGTGAATGCCTCGTTCGGCACGAAGGTGACCGGACCCCTGCTACTGGCCAAGCACTTCGCGGGAAACCTCGCACCAGGCGGCTCGTTCCTGTTCATGTCGGGAGCGACCGCACTGAAGCCGGCTCCTGGCATGCTCGCGGTCGCCGCCACCAACGCCGCCGTAGACGCCATCACCGCCGGTCTGGCTGTCGAGCTCGCTCCGATCAGGGTCAATGCCATCGCGCCGGGAACGATCGACACCGGGGCGTACGACGCTCTCGGCGACGCTCGGAAGGCGGCGCTGTTCAGGGCCCGGTCCGAGACTAACCCCGCCCGTCGAATTGGCACGGTCGACGACATCGCGGCCGCGGCGCTGGCGGTCCTGACCAATGGATTCCTGACCGGGGCATCAATTCCCGTCGACGGCGGCGAACACCTCGTCTAACGAAAGAGGTTCCTGACATGGCCGTGATGACCGGCTACTCATCCTCGGAAGCACCCGGGAGGATGACACCGGGTGAGCGATCGGCCAGCGGAGAGGTCATGCGCGGACGCGCGGCCGAGCAGAGGATCATCCGCAACGTGCTGCTGCGCGCTCGGCAGGGGGCGGGCAGCGTTGTGCTTGTGGACGGAGAGCCGGGTATCGGCAAGTCCATGCTGCTTCGCGAGGCCACCGACGAGGCAGCGGACCAGGGCCTTTCGCTCGCCGTGGGAGCAGCGGACCAGCTAAGCCAGGAGATACCGTTCTTCGGTCTGCGCGCGGCTTTGTCCGCACCGTTCGCGGGGCTCGCCCCTGACCACGCCGATGCGGTGGAATGGTGGATTACCGAGGCGCGAGCGCACCTGGAAGAGCGGGCCGCGGCGGCGCCGGTGCTGGTATGCCTCGACGACCTGCACTGGGCCAGCCCAGCCACGCTGGCCGTGCTGCGGGCGCTGCCTCGAGAGCTGAAACGGCACCAGGTCGTGTGGCTCCTCGCCCGGTCAAGCACACCCGCCCGCGACGCGGACCACATGTTCGGCCTGCTGGAGCGGGACGGCGCCGCCCGGGTCACGCTGGCTCCGCTGGATCGCGATGCGGTTGCGGGCATGCTCACCGACGCGTTCGGCGCACCGCCAGACCAGGCCCTGTCCGACCTGGCTCGCTCGGCCGCGGGGAACCCCTCGCTGGTAGCCGAACTAATCGCCGGCCTGCGTGACGATCACGCCGTGCGTGTCACGGGGGGGCAGGCTGTGCTCGCGTCGGCCGGGCTGCCGCGGCGAATCCACCGCCTCGCGCAGCAGCGGCTCGATGGTCTCGGCCAGCAGGCCCGGCAGCTGCTGGAGACGGTGGCTGTCCTCGGGCCGGCATTCCGGCTTGAGGACGCGGCAGAGATGCTCGGTGAGACGCCGGCCATGTTGCTGCCCGCGGTCGAGGAGGCGATGGACGCCGCGATCATCACCGCCGCGGAACACACGTTCACCTTCCGGCACCCGCTGCTGCACCGCGCTGTCGGCGAGATGATCCCGCGGCCGGCGTCGAAGGCGCTGCACCGTCAGTACGGCGAGATCCTGCTCACCAGGGGTGAGTCGGCGGCCCGGGCCGCCGGCCACCTCCTGCTCGCAGCGCATCCTGGTGACCCGGCGTCGCTCGCCGGGCTAGATCAAGCGGCAGCGCGAACGCTTCGCCCGGCCCCGCAGACCGCAGCCAATCTCGCGCTGCGCGCGCTGGAGCTGACATCCCCTGACGATCCGGCCGCGCTGTCCCGCGCGGTGGCCGCCGCCGAAGCCCTGACCGCGGCGGGCCGACTGGACCAGGCCGCCAGGATCACCCAAGACCTGCTGGCCAAACCGCTACCGCCGACGGCCGAGAACCGGGTGCGATGCGCCCTCTCCTCGATCCTGTGCGCGAGCGGCGAGGTGCAGGCCGCGGCCGACCAGGCCCAGCTGGTACTCACCCGGCCGCGGCTGCCGGGCGACCTGCTGGACCAGGCCCTGACCGCGCACCTGCAGGCGTTGGCCGGGCTGCGCGACAAACTCGCCGGTCCGGCGGCCGACTGCGCGCTCACCGGCCGCGGCCACAACAGCGGCGTCACGTCGGCGGCCCTGGTCACCCGCGCGGTCATCGCCTGGGACGACGGCCAGATCGACGACAGCCTTGAGCTGTTGCGCGATGCCGCCTGCCGCGATACCGGGCTCCGCCCCGATGCCCGCGACGTCCAGCCGTTGCTCACGCTCGCCGCGGCCCTCGTCGACCTCCGCGAGCTTCAGCAAGCCGATAGCATCGTGCGGGCGGCGGACCACCCGGCGCTTGACGGCATTCCAGCCCAGGCGGCGTTGTCCATCGTGCGGGGTCGTATCCACCTGGCCGCCGGCCGGCTTGCCGAGGCCGCCGCCGAGGGCCACGCCGCCGCGGACATCGCGAGGAGTCTCGGCGCGCACGGGTACGCGGCGACCGCGCACAGCCTGCTGAGCGTGATCGAACTGCGGCGCGGTGACATCGCGGCCGCGGCCCGGCACCTGGCCTGCCGTCCGGCCGCGAACCCGCAGTTCGCCGACGTCTATGCCCGCCCTGAAGCCGCAATGGCCCAGGCGCAGGTCACGGAGGCGCGCGAGGGACCGGCCGCCGCCTTGGGGTACCTGCGGCAGCTCCAAGCCGATCTGGACGCCCGGCCCGGAACCTTGCTTGGCGACCCCGCTCTGGCGGCTTGGCTGGTTCGCACCGCGGTCGCGGCCGGGGATGACGAGCTGGCCGCGAATGTCGCTCGCACAGCCCGGGCGCTCGCGGACGCCCACCCGGGATTCCCGGCACTGGCCATGGCCGCCACGCACAGCCAGGGGCTGGCCAGCCGCGATCCGGCCCGCCTGGCCCAAGCCGCCACGCGGCACCCAGACCCGTGGGCCAGGGCCTCAGCCGCGGAAGACCTCGGCGTCCTGCACGGCGGGCTCGGCGGGCAACGCGACAAGGACGCGGCGATCCACCACCTGAAGGAAGCGCTCGACGGATACCGTCAGGTGGGCGCCGACCGCGACCAGGCCCGCATCCGGCAGCGGCTGCGCCGGCTCGGCATCCGCCGCCGCCACTGGGCCGCCCCCGCTGCGCGGCCCCTCACCGGATGGGACAGCCTGACAGAAACCGAGCAGGCCGTGGCCGGGTTTGTCGCCGAGGGGCTGAACAACAACCAGGTCGCCGCCCGCATGTACATCAGCACCCACACCGTGGCCCACCACCTGCGTCAGGCCTTCCGCAAACTCAGCATCACCTCGCGAGTCGAACTCACCCGCATCGTGCTCGAGCAGGCTGCTGAGCAGGTCGCGGACCGGGGCCGCGGGCCCGGCACCGCTGTCCGATCTGACGATGTGCGATCGGCTCGCCACGGCGAGGCTGGGAAGTGAGCAAGCAGCAGGGTAGCCCGCTGCGTACCCAGCCGAAAGGAAACGTTGGAATGAGCATCAACTGGCTCGAGGGCATGGATCACGACACCACGACGGAGGGATCCGGTCGGCCGAGGGCCATGCCCGTCTTCGCCGGGCAGAAGCTGGTGGTCGTCGGCGGCAGCAGCGGGATGGGGCGGCAGACGGCCGCCGATGTCGTGGCCGCCGGTGGCAGCGCCGTCATCATCGGCCAGGACCCCGACAAGGTCGACGACACGGTCAAGGCACTAGCCGAGAACGGCTCCGCCTACGGCATCACCGCCGACCTGTCCGACCGGGGCCAGGTGGACCGGGTCCGGCAGCAGCTAGCCGACGAGCACGCCGACGCCACCCTGCTGGTCAACGCGGCCGGGGTCTTCGTCCCCACGCCCTTCCTCGATCATGACGGCGCCGCCTACGACGCCTACTTCGAGCTAGACAGGGCCATCTTCTTCCTCACGCAGACGGTGGTCCGCGGCATGGTCCAGGGCGGCCGCGGCGGGTCGATCGTGAACATCGGCAGCATGTGGGCCCACCAGGCCATCGGGGCCACGCCGTCGTCGGCCTACTCGGCGGCGAAGGGCGGCTTGCACGCGCTGACCCGCAACCTGGCCCTGGAACTCGCCCAGTACCAGATCCGGGTCAACACCGTCGCTCCGGCCGTCGTGGCTACTCCGATCTACGAGAAGTTCGTGCCCAAGGACAAGCTCGAGGCGACGCTGCACAGCTTCGACGCGTTCCACCCGCTCGGCCGGACCGGCACCGTCCGCGATGTGGCCAACACCGTCACGTTCCTGCTCTCCCCCGCCACCAGCTGGGTGACCGGGGCCATCTGGGACGTCGACGGCGGCGTCATGGCCGGGCGCAACTGAGCACCCCCATCCCGCCCGTGCGCCGGCCCGTCCCGGCGCACGGGCACGTCCCGTCTATAACCGTCCTTAGGAGGACACGATGGCAGTGATATGGGACCCGGTGACCCGGGATAACGTAGTGCGCGCGCTCAAGGAATATGACCGGCTCGGGCCTGAGGGATTCTTCTCGGCACACGGTTTCGCACCGACCACGACCTACGATCTGGTCTGGGACGAACGCCGCTACCCGCCGAAAGCCATCTTGGGCACCGCCTATGAGTTCGCCACCGGCCAGCGCCTTGCTTCCGGTGACTTCGAGGGCGGCAAGAGCGGTGCCGTCAAGGTGCTCGGAAATCTAGGATTCACCGTCGAGCCGCGACGGCCAGCCGGCCAACGCTGATCCGGCGAATCGCGGGCGCGAGTCGCACCTTACGTACCTGACTCGATCGTCCTGACCACGGAATTCGTGCTTGACGAAGGGCGCCTGTGGCGGCGGTATCGGGACGCCTACGATCCGGTGAGAGCGGATGGGGCGGTAGCGGGCCCGAAAACGGGCGTGGTCCTCACAGGTCCAGGGCTGGCGGTGCGGTTGCAACAGACCCCGAAGCTGGTGATCTTCAGAGTGACTCGTGCTCGGGTCGTGGCCGGTGATCCGGTCACTCCTGCCGGATCAAGTTGCGCGGAGGGCAGCGACCGATTCCACGAGCCCGTCGCGTTCTAGCTGGCTGAGGATGTCCTCGACGGACTCGGGCGGGTTCGTCCGGGAGTCCGCGATCTGCCGGACGGATGCCGCGACTGCTCGCACGTTGATCCCAACCTGGTCCAGGACGAAGGCATCAGGTGATTTGGCCTCGATCTCCCACGGCTCCAGGTCGGAGGCGGGAAAGTCTTTGAGGTTGCGGGTGACGATGACCTGGGCGCCAGCCTTGATCGCAGCGGCCAGCACGTGGCGGTCGTCCAGGTCGGGGAGCTTGAGTCCCTCGATCAGCGGCTCGTAGCCTAGGACCAGGCAGTCCCTGACCGCCGTGTTCATCAGGTCGCGGAGCCGGTCGAGCCTTGCATCCGGGATGTCAGGCCGGTTCCGCCGCAGCGCTGCGGTCATCTCGTCGAGGATGGCGTTCGTCCACTTGGCCTGCACCGTGCCCGATTGCGCGATCCGGATCAGCAGATCCCGCAACGTGTTCGGGTAGAGCACGTTGGCGTCGTAGACAACGGTGAAGGTCATCGGTCAGTACAGTCCCAGCTCCTGGCTCAGCCCGGTCAGCTCGTCGGCCGCGCGACGCCGGTCGAGGTCGTCGCGGCTCTTGTACTCCCGCAGGTCCCTGAACCTGATGCGCCGGTGAGTCCCTACCAGCCGGAAGGGGATCTGGTCAGACTCAAGGAGCTTGATCAAGTACGGCCGCGACACGTTCAGGAACTCGGCCGCCTGCTGAGTGGTCAGCTCCGCGGCCGCCGGCATGATGCTGACGCCTTCCCCGTTCGCCAGGAACCCCAGGATCTTGGCGAGCAGGACCGTCGCCTCCCGGGGGACGACCAGGGCATCATCGCCTGCGAGCTCCCCCTGGATCGTGACCGGGTCAGCGCCTGGATGCGTACTCAAGTACTCCCCGATCCGCCGCGCCGCGCGCTGTGCAAGCTCCTCGTCGGCGTTCCTCGGCGCGACCCCGCTACCGACCTGACCGGGCATCTCCGCCACCTCCCCGTAACGTCCGCAGCACCTAACTGCATTATCCGCAACGAACGCAATATCCGCAAGTCTTCCGAGCGCGTCCTTCCGGTGAGCCGGTACCTGAGCGCCGCGTGCCCACAACACGGCGTGCGTCCACAGTGGCACCGATCCGACCGTGGCCCAGACCGTGCGCCACGGTCGCAACGCTACCCAGGCCGAGCAATCATCGTCAGACGGCAACCCCTAGGATTCGCGAACCTCTTCGTCGGGGTGAATCGACTCGATCGATACATCACCTGCGATGTCTGTCCCGAGGGCAATTCGAACCGCTTCGAGCCCCCGTTGTCCCGCATCTAGCTCGCCATGAGCGTCTCTGACAGTCAGCACCACGCGCCGCTGCGCGCCGCCCGTCGACTCCAGCACGGCGTTCATTTCCGGAGGGCAGGCGCAACGCGCCAAACCATACAGCGAGCCTACTCGTCAAGCCGATCCAGTCGGTGGTCGCTCCGATGCCACGAACACCGTCGCAGGACGGGGCATCCGCGTGACCGACATCGTGAACAGGCTCAAGGCGCTAGAGTCAGCCGACGACGTTGTGGGGACTACGGGCTGACGCTGCGGGAGATTGAAGAAATCCATAGGGCGGCCTGAGCGTTGGCCGGGGAGGAGAAGTCGAAGTTCCAGCCTATTCAGGCCGCGATATTCGCGGGGGATATTCGCAGCCTGCTCAGCGCACCTTTTCGTATGGCAGCATTGGCAGCAGAAGCCGCTATTAGGAGGCAGGATGACCGAATCGCGCAAGCCTGCGGGGAGTCCGCCAGATATCCGCACAGACATCGCGCACCCGGCTCGGGTCTATGACTACTGGCTGGGCGGCAAGGAAAACTTCGCGGCTGACAGGGCCGCCGCGGAGGAAGTGGTGCGGGCGATGCCGGAGATCCTAGACACCGTGCGCGGCAACCGCCAATTCCTTGCGCGGGCAACCGCTTTCTTGCGCGACGCCGGGATCCGCCAGTTTCTCGACATTGGCAGTGGCCTGCCGAGCAGCCCGAACGTGCATGAAATCGCCAGGCAGGACGGCGAAGACGCGCGCGTGGTCTACGTGGACCACGACCCGGTGGTCTTCGTGCACACAGACTCTGTGATGGCCAAGGACGACGCGGTGAGAATGGTCCAAGCCGACCTGCGCGACGTGGACGAGGTTCTGGGCCAGGCCAGCCAGACGCTCGACTTCAACAAGCCGGCAGGGCTGATGTTCGTCGGAGTGCTCCACCACATCCTGGATTCTGAAGACCCGGCGGGCATCGTTGGCCGCTATCTGTCGGCGCTGGCGGCGGGCAGTTATCTGGTGATCTCCCACTCCACGGACCAGTTCTCGCCTGAGAAAATGCGCGCGAACGCGGAGGTGGCCGACAGCAGCGGGACTGTGCTCATCCCGCGCAGTCGCGATGCCATCTTGCGCCTGTTCAACGGGCATGAGCTAGTGGATCCGGGATTGGTCCTGGTCCCCTACTGGCGGTCAGGTGCCGCCGGTCCCGGGGTCAATGCCGACAAGGTTTGGGTCTACGGCGGCGTCGCGGTGGTCTAGCTCGGGACCGCTGTCAGTACCCGCCGCCGCCGGACGAGGGGCTGGAGACGGGCGCGGTTGCCCCGGACACGGTGACCTCGTGCCATAGCCCGCCGTAGGCGTTTATGCCGTTGCCGTTGGCCTGGCCGGGTGCGGTGTCAGCGGTGTACGTGTACAGCGGATGCCCGAGGTAGGTGGCCTGAGCGGAGCCGTCGGAGCGGGTAATGGTACCGAGCTTGCCGGTGACCCCGGTCCCGGCGGTGGCTGGTCCCTTCACCGGCGGCCAGATCTGTGCGCAGCTGCCGTTGCAGTTCGACTTGGTGGTGGTATCGGGCGCGAACCAGTAAAGAGTCAAGCCCTGGGCATTGGTGACTATTGCTGTGCCGCTGATGGTCGCGGTCTTCAGCGCCGTCGCGGACGTCCCCTGGCCCGTCGCGGACGTCCCCTGACCAGAGGAAGTGCTGGCCGGGCTGCTGGAGCTCGGCGATGAGCTGCTGCACGCGGCAGTCACCGGCACGGCGACGGCACCGGCGAGTAGGCCCGCCGTAAGCCATTTGCTTCGCATCTGATGGTCTCCCTTCAACAGGGGGAGGACAAGATCATTACATCACGTGGCGCATGCCTGCCCTGTTCACGGGCGCCAGTGCGAGACCGCGCAGCGGCACGCCGGACGACTGGGCAGGACTTCGTTTCCGCAGTGGTGCGGGCGCAGGGGCCACGATCTCCCGGGGTCAATGCCCTGGTTGACTGGCGCCCGCTGGGGCGTGGCGCTCGATGAGCTGGTCGGCGATCGCGTCGAGGTCCTTGCCGATGTAGTCCGGCTGCGGACCGACGTCGAGCGGGGCGTTGCCCTCGCGGAGGATGAGCCCGGTCTGCCAGCCGGCCGAGGCGGCGCCGATCGTGTCCCACACATGACACGCGATCAGGCAGATGCCGCCCGGATCGACCCCCAGCGTGGCCGCTACCGAGTGGTAGGCCTCCCGCGCCGGCTTGTGCCGCTTAACGGTCTCATCGACGCTGAACCGGCGCTCGAACAAGTCGATCACGCCGCCCCGCTCCAGTTGCCGCCCGGAGATCGCCAGCGTGTTGTCGGTGAGCGTGAACAGCCGGAACCCGTGGTCGCGGAGGCGGCGCAGGGCTGCGGGCACCTCCGGATGCGGCGGCATCGTGGCGAACCTGTTGGTGAGCGCGGCCGCGTCGGCGTCGCTGATCGTGATGCCGCGGGTCGCGGCGAGCATCCGCAGCACGGCACCGCCGATGTCGGTGAACGGCACGTAGACGCCGGCGAGCGTGAGCGCCTCGGAGTAGGTGATCAGGTCCGCGAACCACAGGCGCATGGCGGCCGGGTCGCCGAAGACCCGGTCGAAGACCGGGCGGATCGCATCGAGATCGAGCAGGGTCTCGTTGACGTCGAAGACGATAATCGGTCGCTCGGGCATGGCCGGACCTTCCGTTGAAACGTGCCTTAGGGGTACTGAGCGCGGGCGGAAACCCCGCCGCATACTCATCGCTCCAGGGTGGCCGCCGCGGCCCGGCCGCACATCGTTAGATCAGGTATCCCTGACGATCCCGGCGAAGCCGGGTAAACCGGGAACTGCGGCGGCGCGTGCGATGTGCGGCGTCGCTTCAACATTTACTGAACGGACCGTGGCGTCTCCCCGCCGTCGGTGACAGCCTCACGCGTGGCAGGTCAACGGCTTACCGCCGTTGTACGCGATCATGTCTGTGAACGCTCCGATGACGTCGGCGCGGTGGCCGGGTGCCGCCAGATCGGCGTAGGCCCGGTGCAGGTTCCCGACGATGCGCTCACTGTCGAGCCAGTCGGAGTACTCGCCGAGGTCGGTTTCGCGAGCCAGCTCCAGCGGCGAGAGCCCGGCATCGATGCCCCGCCTGGCGGTCGCGAGCACGAAGTCGAGATAGCCGATCACGACGTTGATGAGCGAGCCGTCGCATGGCCGGCCGTGGCCCGGCACGATCACCGTGGCGGGGATGGGGGCGACCACCGTGGTCAGCACGTCAATGGCCCCGCGGATCGAGCCCATGAGCATAAACGGCGTGCCACCGTTGAACAGCAGGTCGCCGCAGAACAGGACCTGCTGCTCGGGCAGCCACACGAGGCTGTCGTTCGAGGTGTGCGCGGGCTGACCGACGTGGCTCACCTCGATCGGACGATCGTCGGACCAGAGCCTGAGCCGGTCGGAGAACGTAAGCGTCGGCGGTGCCAGCGTCACCTCGCCCCAGTCCACCGGCTCCCAGATGCCCGCGTTGGCGGGCGGCCCGTATGCGATCAGCTCGGTGCGGCAGTTCTCGTGCCCGACGATGGTGACCGCGCCGAACACGGAGTTGCCGTAAGTGTGATCACCATGGTGGTGGGTGTTGACGAGCGTAGTCACGGGTGCGGACGTGACCGAGGCGATCCGGTCCAGGAACGCGCGAGTGCGCCGCTCGGTCGAACAGGCATCGATGCTGATGACCGACGCGCGGCCGGCGATGAAGCCGGTGTTGTTGATGTGCCAAGAACCGTCGGGCTGGTAGTACGCGAACACCCCGTCGCCGACCTCAATCAGCTCGGCCGGCCCGGGCCGCTGATGATCACTCACGGCTGCAACCTATCTGCCCGGTCCGCGCCCTGGCCAGAGGCAGGGACGGACCGGGCAGAACACGGGGACCGTTCGGACAATGGATTGTGACTTTATTCCGTCCGCAGAGCGGTGGCGGTGCGGGAGTTCGCCGCCCAGCTCGCCGGGAGCAGGGCGCCGGCGATCGCGATGACCAGGCCCGCCAGGGCGAGGATCACGATTTCCGGTACCGAGTAGACGGAGATCACCGAGGCCGGCAAGCCGGAGTTGGCCGCGTGGGCCATCGCGGGAAGCACGTTGTGATGCAGCAGGATGCCGGCTGGAACCGCGACGATTCCCGCGACGAGGCCCGTGATGCCGACCGAGCAGATGACCATGGTGAGGGTCTGCCTGGGCGTCATGCCGAGCGCCTTGAAGATGCCGATGTCGTGGGAGCGCTCACGGATCTGCAGGGCGACCGTGTTCAGCACGCCGAGGCCGGCGACCGCGATGATCAGCAGGGTGAGCAGGACGACCAGGGTGACCACGGCGAGCAGCGCCTTGCCGCCACCGCTGTCGGCGTTGACGCCGTAGTTGTTGCCGATCGCGGCCTGCAGCGCGCTCGCGTAGGCGTCGGCGTTCACGCCGGGCTTGAGGGAGATGTCGTAAGAGCCTGGTCCGGCGACCGTCGGGTCGATCGCGGTGAGGGTGGCGGGCGACATGTAGATGCTCACGTCGTTGCCTGGCGCGAAGACCTGGCCGATGATCTTGGCCGTCACCTTGTGGGTGCCGTTGACGAGCGTGTAAGTGCCGCCGACCGCGGTGTTTGTGTCGGTGAGGAAGAGGGTGTTGACGTCGATCTCGGGGGTGCTCGCCGACTGGGAGTACCAGCCCCCGGAGATCAGCACGAGGTTGGACCAGGACGGGTCGCCGTCGCCGTAGGCGGTGACCTGCGCGCCGCCGTCGACGTCGCCGAGACCGGGCAGTGAGAGGTTGTCGTCGGATTCCGACAGGTAGTGCAGCGCGCCGGGCGTGGCCGTGATGGCCGTCGTGATCGCGTGCTGCTGCGCCGCGGTCAGGGCGCCCGGGCCGGGACCGTTGATGACGATGTGTATCCGGCGCGGTTTGGGGCCCTTGCCGGGGCCGACGGAGACGGGCCCGGGTCGACCCAGCGCGCCCGGCGGCGGCGCGTTGACTTGGACCGGCAGCCTCGCCCCGTTTGATATGTCGTTGTAGACGCGGTTCAGCGAGATCGACAGGCCCACACCGAACGTCACCGCCGCCGCGCCGAACAGCACCGCGACCACCGTGACGAGCGTGCGGCCCGGGCGCGCCGCGGGAGACGCGAAGCCGAGGGTGACGGGGCGCGGCACGCGAGTCAGCCGGGCGAGGAGCCGCTGCGCGAAGAACCCGTGCCTTGGCCTCGGGGCGCGGCCGGTGGCGATCGCCTGTACCGGGGACATCGCCCCGGCGCGCGACGCCGGGGCGACCGCGGCGGCGATGGTGAGCGCGAGCACCGCGAGCGGCACGGCCAGGTCCACCCAGAACGGCACGCCGAGCACGCCAACCTGGTACACCTGTGCGTTCTGCCGGTACAGCGGCGCCGCCAGCAGGTTGCCGCAGACCGCGCCAACGACCGCGCCGGTCACCGCCGGGACCGCGACAAGCAGCACGTAACAGGCCACGACCTGCAATGGCGTGAAGCCGATGGACTTGAGCACGCCGATCCGCGTGGTGCCCGCGACGACTGCGCCGCCGACCACGTTGACGACGATGAGCACAGATATGACCAGGGCGATCACGCCGAACGCGATGATGAACGGGACCCAGGGGGCGACGTTGGACTGTTCGGACTCGCGGATGTCGAGATAGGAGACCGGGCCGCCGAGCACCGCTCCCGATGGCAGCGCGGCCTTGATCTCGTTGATGTCGTTCGTGATGTCGGTACTCGACCCGCTGGATGAGAAGCGGTAGAGCAGCTGGACCTGTCCGGTTTCATCGGGGGGTGCGGGGGGTCGTCCCCCCGAAGTAGCAGAGCCGGCGGAACCGGCGATCGCGTTCATCTCGGCGGGCAGCACCCAGGCGTCGGCGGTGTTGGTGACCGAGTTGGCGATGCCTACGACGGTCATCACGTGCTTGTTCACGGCGATTGTCGAGCCGAGCTGGCCCGGCGCGTTCGACGAGATGACGATCTGGTTGTCGCTGGTCACCCAGTGGCCTTGCTGCAGGGTGAGGTCGTCCACCGGCCCGCCGGGCGAGGACCGGCCGACGAGGTTCATCGGGTTGTTCACGGTGCCGTCGATGCCGGGTATCGAAATCTGCGCGTTGACGTTCTCCGCCGCGAACGGGCCCGCGGCGGCCGTGACGCCGGCGACCTTCGTCGCGGCAGTGATGTCGGCCGCGGACGCGACGGACGTGTCCACGGTGACCGCGACGTCGGCGCCGTTCTGGGACGCGAACGCGTGGTCGAAGGGGGAGTGCGCGTCGGCGAGCATGCCGAGCGCGAGGGTGGAGGCGGCGGTGGCGACGAGGACCACGAGGCCGATGATGATGGCCTGGAGTTTCCGCCCGCCAAGGCCGCCCCGCGCGGCGCGGAAGACGGCGCTCATGGTCGGGCCCCCGGCACAGGTCCGTTAGCCACGCGCGTGTCGGAGTCGATCCGCCCGTCGGCGATGTGGATGACCCGCCGCGCGTACCTGTGTGCGAGCTCGGGGCTGTGGGTGACAAGGATCAGCGTCTGCCCCTGGGCGTTGAGGTCGAGGAGGAGCCGCCCGATCTCGTCGCCTGTGGTGGTGTCCACCGCGCCGGTTGGCTCGTCCGCCAGCAGCAGCGCTGGCTTGTTGATCAGCGCGCGGGCGATCGCCACGCGCTGCCGTTCGCCGCCGGACAGCCGCGCCGGGTAGGCGTCGCGCCGGGGCCCGATCCCCAGCGTGTCGATGAGCTCGTCGGCGCGCAGCCGCGCCGCCTTGGCCTTCGCCCCCGCGAGCTGCGCGGGGAGCAGCACGTTGTCGATCACCGTCATGTCATCGAGGAGGTTGAAGAACTGGAAGATCATGCCGACCTGCTTGCGGCGGAACCTCGCGGCGCCGGCCTCGGACAGCTGGTCGACCCGGTCATCGCCGACCAGGACCGCGCCGGAGGTGGGCCGGTCCATGCCCGCGATGAGGTTGAGCAGCGTCGACTTGCCCGACCCCGATGGCCCCATGATGGCGACCGCCTCGCCGGCGTCGATCCGCAGGGTTACATCCTCGATGGCGGCTACCGGTGCCCCGTCGTACCGCTTCGTTACGTTCTCGAGCTGAACTAGCGTGTCCATGGTGGCGAAGGTAGCCCCGCGGCCCCGCGGTCCGCGTCGCTCCGGTGGCTGATTCTTCCTAACGCATCGGGCTTACACAGCCATCGCCATCATCCTTCCGATGTACCCGGGGTTACATGGCGCGGAGGATGCCCGTTTCGCGCGCGCGGGTCACAATGGTTGGGTGGCAGAACGTATCGCCAGGCTAGTGGCCTTCTTCCGGCGAGCGGAACCGCGCGAGGCGGCCCCGTCCGGCTGGGCGCTCGCGTTCGACGTCACCGTCGCGGTGGGCGCGGCGGTCGGCGCGGTGTACGAGATGATGGAACGCAGCATCGCGCGGCAAGACGCCGCGACGGTGACCGTGTCTGGCCCTGCCGCCGTCGTCCAGCACGCGATCCAGTACGGCTTGCCGCTCAACAGCCTGGGCCATCCGGTATACGCCGCTCCCGTGCACGCGACGGTCGTGATGCTGGCCGCCGCCGCCCTGACCGGACTGCCGCTGGCCTGTCGGCGGGTGTACCCGATCGCGGCGTGGCTGGTCGTCATCGCCGCGATCGTGGTCGTGCGGTCGTACTACGTGCCCCCGGTCGCGATCGGCACCGCCGTGTTCGCCGCCTACAGCGCGATTGCCCATTCCCGGTACCGCAACCTGGCGATCGCGATGGTCGCCGTGACCACGGTCGCGGTCACGGCGGTCCTGGGACACACGCTTCCCCGGATCCCCGGACCGGTCACCGCGATTATCGCGATCGCGACCGCCGGCGCGGCCGGGCTCGGCATCCGCGTGCTGCGTCGCCGGCTGGCCGACTCCACCGCGCGGCTGCGCCGTGCCGCCGCGGATGCCGAGGCGGCCACCCAGCGCGCGCTGGCGGCGGAGCGGGCGCGGATCGCGTCGGAGCTACACGACGTCGTCACGCACAACGTGTCGGTCATGATCGTCCAGGCCGGTGCCGCGCGGAAGATCATGGCGACGTCCCCGACCGACGCCGAGGACGCGCTGCTCGCCGTCGAGGCAACCGGCCGGGAGGCGATGACAGAGCTGCGCAACCTGCTCGGCCTGCTCAGCCCGGCCGCCGACGGCCGGGAGAGCGGGCCGGGACTCTGTCCTGAAGCCGCGGGTGCGGGCGCCGGCGTCGGATCTTCCGCCCTCGCGGGCGCCGTCGCTGCCGCTGGCACGGCCGGCGCCGTCGCGGCCCCTGGTCCGCGGCCGGGCGGCGGGTCGGCGGCGCTTCGCCCGCAGCCGGGGCTGAGCGAGCTCGACGCGCTGGTCGGCCGGGTGTCGGCGGCCGGACTCCCCGTCGAGCTCCGGGTCAGCGGCCAGCCCCGGCCGTTGTCGCCCGGCGCGGACCTGGCCGCTTACCGCGTCGTGCAGGAAGGGCTCACCAACGTGCTGCGGCATGCCGGGCGGGCGGCGGCGACCGTGGGCGTGGAGTGGGGCGAGGAACTCGTGATCACGGTCAGCGACGACGGGGACGGCCGCGATAGCGACGGCACACCGGGCCGCGGGCTGATCGGGCTTCGGGAGCGGCTGGCGCTCTACGGTGGCGAGCTCGCCGCGGGGCCGCGGCCGAGCGGCGGCTGGCAGGTACGGGCGGCCATGCCAGCGGGAATCGCGTCATGACCGGAGGCGGCTCGGTCGAGCATCCGGTGACCGTGGTGATCGCCGACGACCAGGCGCTGGTGCGGGGCGGCTTCCGGCTCATCCTCAAGGCGGCGGGTATCGACGTGCTGGCCGAGGCCGCCGACGGTGAGCAGGCGGTCGCGGCGGTGCTTGAGCGCCAGCCCGATGTCGTCTTGATGGACATCCGGATGCCGCGGCTTGACGGCATCGAAGCGACGCGGCGCATCGTCGCGGCCGGGGCCGCCGGGCGGGCAGCGGCGAGGGACGATCCCGAGGCCGCCGTCCGCGCTGGGCCGCGGATCATCATCTTGACCACGTTCGACCTGGACGAGTACGTGTACGGCGCGCTGTCCGCCGGGGCGAGCGGATTCCTGCTCAAGGACGTCACCCCGGAACACCTGGTCGCCGCCGTCCAGCTCATCCGCACCGGCGACGCGCTGCTCGCCCCGTCCATCACCCGTCGCCTTGTCGAGCGGTTCGCGGGCCGGTCAGGCGCCCCGCCCGCGCCGTCCGCGGCCGCGGAACTCTCGGCGTCGCCATCACCTCACCCCGGCGGCCCGGGCTGCGACGTTTCCGCGCTGACCCCCCGCGAGTTCGAAGTCCTCGGCCTGATCGCCCGCGGCATGTCGAACGCCGAGATCGCCGCCAAGCTGTTCCTCAGCGAGGCGACGGTGAAAACCCATGTCGCCCGCATCCTCACGAAGCTGGGCCTGCGCGACCGAGTCCAGGTGGTCGTCCTCGCCTACGAGTCCGGCCTGGTATCCCCAGGCAGCTGACGCTGGCGCTCCTTCGAGGCGTACGTATGATGTTATGGCCGCGCGGTTGAGGGGCCGGCGGCTTTTTGGCCGCGCGGTTGACGCCAACCTCGACGAGAAGCCTTGGGCTGATGGCCACGCTGAACAACTTGCCGGCGCAGGTGTCGAGCTTCATCGGTCGTGACGGTGAGCTGGCCGCGGTGCGTGGCCTGCTCGCCGGGTCGCGGTTGGTCACGCTGACCGGGGCCGGCGGTGCGGGCAAGACCAGGCTAGGGTTGCAGGTGGCGGCCGGGCTGCTTGACGGCACCGGGGACGGGGTGTGGTTCGCCGATATGGCCCCGCTGCAGGATCCGGGTTTGGTGGCAGCGACGGTGGCTGACGTGCTCGGCGTCCGCAGGGAGCCGGGCCGTGTGGTCCTGGACACGGTCGTGGAGGCGGTGGGCGGGCGGGACCTGCTGGTGCTGCTCGACAACTGCGAGCACGTGATCGAAGCTTGCGCGAAGCTGGCCGACGCGCTGCTGCGGGGTTGCCCGAACCTGGCGCTGCTGGCGACCAGTCGCGAGCCGCTAGGGATCGACGGGGAACGGGTGTACCGGGTGCCGTCCATGGGCACCCCAGCCGAGGGCGATGATCCCGGGACGATCCGGGCCAGCGAGGCGGTGCGGCTGTTGGCCGAGCGCGCCGCCGCGCAGGGCGTACCGTTGCCGTGGGACGAGCCTGCCGCCGAGGTGGTCGGGCGGATTTGCCGACGGCTTGATGGCATCCCGCTGGCACTTGAGCTGGCCGCGGCGCGGCTGCGGGTGATGCCGATGGCAGAGCTTGATGCCCGGCTCGACGAGCGGTTCTCGCTGCTCACCGGCGGATCGCGGGCGGCGTTGCCGCGGCAGCAGACGCTGCGGGCCATGGTGGACTGGTCCTGGGAGCTGCTGACTGGCGCCGAACGGGCGGCGCTGACCCGGCTGTCGGTATTCGCTGGGGGGTTCGACCTGGCCGCCGCCGAAGCGGTCGTCGCGGGCGCGGACGTGCCCGCCGAGGAGGTCCTAGGCCACCTGGGCGCGCTGGTCGATAAGAGCTTGGTGCAATTCGATGACACCAGCACGGGCCCGGGCCGGTACCGGCTGCTTGAGACCGTCAGGCAATACGCGGCCGGTGAGCTGGATGAGCTAGGACCGGCAGCGGCCATGGCCGCCCGGATCGCCCATCGCGATTACTATCTGGCCCTGGCTGAAACGGCCGCCCCGCACCTTGTGCGTGCCGATCAGGCCGAATGGCTGGACCGGCTCGATGCCGAGCTGGGCAATCTGCGGGCCGCCATCGCCATCAGCCTGAGGGAGGCCGACCCAGCAGCAGGTCTGCGGCTGGCCGCCTCCCTGCGCGTGTACTGGCAAGTGCGCGGGCACGCCGCCGAAGCAGCCGATGTGCTGCGGGCGTTCCTGGACGCGCCAGCCGCTCAGGCGGCGACGCTGCCGCGCGCCCAGGCGCTCGCCGCGGCGGCTCGCCTCCTTGAGAAGACGGGCGCGTACACCACCGCCGAGGGCTACTGCGAGGAGGCCCTGGCCATCGCCGAGGCCGCAGGGGACGACTACCTGGTCGCCGAGCTGATGCATGAGCGAGCTTGGATCTCGGTGAGCCAAGGCCAGCCCGGCTCCGCGGCGGCGCTCAGCGAGCGGGGTCTGGGCCTGGCCCGTCGGCTCGGGGAAACCCACCTGACCGCCCGCCTGCTCTTCGCCCGATCGACCGCCGAATACGTTGCGGGGGACCATACGCGCGCGGCCCGCGATGCGGCCGAGTCCTTGCGGCTCTTCCGCCAGGCTGGTGACCGGCTAAGGGTGGGAGCGCTGCTGGGCAGCCTCGGGGCCATCGAGCTGTCGGCGGACGACCTGGACGCCGCCCGCGGGCACTTGGCCGAGTCGCTCGATATCGCCCGCGCGCTCAACGACCGCAACAGCATCGTCATCCAGACGTTCAACCTTGGCCTGGCCGAATATCTGGGCGGTGCGCGCGGCGTGGCCGAGCGCCTATTCGGGGAATCACTCGAGCTTGCCTGGCACATGGGGATGAAGCGGAGCACCGCCTACGCGCTGATCGGCCTGGCCGTGGCTGACCACGGCGGAGCCGATCCGGGCCGGTGCGCCCGGCTGCACGGTGCGGCCGACCAGGCCCTCGCGGATCTGGGGCACGCCCTCGAACCGCTGGAAGGCCGGCTGGCCGACCTCGACCGCCAGCGGTTGCGTGCCGCGATGGGCCCCGAATCGTTCGAGGCCGAATACACCGAGGGCCGCGCCCTCGGCTTGGCGCGCGCGGCTCACCAGGCCCGGCAAGGAGTCCAGGCGGTAGGCGAGGCGCCGCGCGCCGGTGAGCTGACGACCGAACCAGACGCCGCCGCATCGGGGGAGGCTGTGACGGTGCTGACTCCCCGCGAGCTCGAGGTGCTCAGGCTCGTCGCGCAGGGGTTGAGCAATGCCGACATCGCCCAGCGGCTTGTCTTGAGCGAGCACACGGTCCACCGCCACCTGGCCAACATCCTCCGCAAGCTCAGCCTCTCCTCGCGCGCCGCGGCCGCGGCGTGGGGCGTGCGCACCGGCCTGGTGTGAGCCTGGCCCGATCGGGCCATCTTCCTTTGGCCGGGTGAATCTGGCCCGTATGGGCGAAGCGACAGCGACACGCTGCCGGATACCACTTGTAGGACGGGGGCAACGGGTCGCGAGGGACTGCCGCTGGCAGGCGAACCCGCTGACGGGGAGCTAGGTGTCGATCAGCCGCATCCTCGGACGACCGCCCACTAGGCCGCACCGAGGAGACCGCAATGCATCCCACCATCAGCTACTGGCTTGCCCAGGCCCGCATAGCCGACCTACGTCACCAGGCGCGGCGCGACACCCTGCCGTCCGCCTTCCGACGGGCGCGGCCAGGCCAGCACGAGCACGCCGCGCCCGACCGACCGACCCGCGAACTTGAGAGGAAACCATGATGTCCAAGGCGGTCACCGCAGCCCGCCCGCCGGATGCCGACAAGTCCGGTGCCGACGCGACCTACCGTAACCTGTTTGACTCTTTCAACCCGGACTCCAATGGCCGGATCTCCCCGCTGGAGGTCCTCAGCCGGCTGGAACGCGCCGGGCTGGGTACCGACGATCCGCGCATCGCGGAGGCACTGGCGGGCCTGACGGGCGCCGACGGGTCACGGCAACTCAGCTTCTCCCGATTCAAGGCCCTCGCTCAGCACAACAGCAGCCTCATAAGGCGGGCGGTCGAAGGCAACCTGGCAGTGCCGGACTTCGCGGCGCTGAGCGCGGACATCACCCGGATGTACGACGAGCTGCTGCCAGTTAGATCCGGCTCGGTGGCCGATTACATTCCGCAGCTGAAGCGGGTCGATCCCGATCAGCTCGCGATCTCGTTGTGCACTGTAGACGGGCAGCGGTTCTCCGTCGGCGACGCGACCACCACGTTTTGTCTGCAGTCGGTGTCCAAGATCGTCAGCTATTGCATAGCACTCGATGAGCACGGTACCGAGGCGGTGCACAGGCACGTGGGCCGCGAGCCCTCCGGCCAGTCGTTTAACGAGCTCGCGCTGAATCCCCAGGGCCTGCCGCACAACCCGATGGTCAACGCGGGCGGGATCATGACCACCTCGCTGATCCGGCCGGACGAGGATCTTGCCGACCGGTTCGACCTGGTCTCCGCGACCTGGCAGCGCCTGGGTGGCGGCCGGCGGCCGGGGTTCAACAATGCGGTCTACCTGTCCGAGAGGCAGACCGCGGACAGGAACTTCGCCCTCGGCTACTCGATGCGGGAGAACGGCGCGTTTCGCGCGGGTACCGATCTGCTGCAGACGCTGGAGTTCTACTTCCAGAGTTGCTCGATCGAGGTTGACGCGCAGATCTTGGCCATTGTGGCGGCATCGCTGGCTAACGCGGGTGTATGCCCGCTGACCGAGGACCCGGTATTCACCCCAGGCACGGTGCAAAGCTGCCTCTCGCTGATGTCCTCATGCGGCATGTACGACTTCTCCGGCGAGTTCGCGTTCACCATCGGTCTACCCGCGAAGAGCGGTGTCTCCGGTGTGCTGATGCTCGTCGTCCCCGGCCTGATGGGCATCTGCGTCTGGTCGCCGAGGCTAGATGAGCACGGCAACACGGTCCGCGGCATCGAGTTCTGCCGAAAGCTCATCGCCGAGTACAACGTGCACGTCTTCGACTCCCTGGTCACCGGCCGGGGCCGCACCGCCAAGCGTGACCCGCGGCGCAAGAAGAACCAGACCCAAACCGAGGCCGTCGTCGCACTGACCTGGGCCGCGAGCCAGGGCGACCTGAATGAGGTCCGCGCACTTATCGCAACAGGTGTCGACCCTGGCACCGCCGACTACGACGGCCGCGCCCCATTGCACTTGGCCGCCGCCGAAGGCCAGCTCGACGTGGTTCGTTACTTGCTGGCGGCCGGTGCCGACCCGCGGCCAGTGGATCGCTGGGGCGGGACCCCGCTGTCCGATGCGGAAGCCAACGGACACGGCGAAATCGCCGCGCTGCTGCGCGCGCAGACAGGAGAAGCAATTCCCCTGATCGATTCAGCCGAGCGAGAGGCGGCAGCGGTATGAGCGACAACGACGTCGCCGTGGGCAGGGTCATCTCAGTCCTGCTCGCGGACGGCTGGCACAGGACCGTCCAGGGCTCGTTCTCGATCGGCCCGCTGGCGATCGGCGCCAGCGCCGACCCGACCGTGCCGGGTTTCTGGTTCGAGGAGGCTGACGCAGGCAGCCCGTATCAGCCGACGGTGCTGACCGGCCCGATGGACAGCATCATCGCGGTCCGGCAGGTCGCCCCGGCCGTGCGGAGCATCGGCGACCCGGACCGTGCACTTGTGTCGCGCAACGGCCGATCAGCTCGCGTCGCACGGTTGCCAGCTCGAGTGCGCAGCTGAATGACGTGGGATAACGGGATAAGAGGCAAGCGCTATGAGCACGTGCACCGTAGCCGCGAGGCCGACTCGCGCCCGCCGCCCGGACTGGCGGGACGACGCCGCCTGCCGGGACGCCGACCCAGAGCTGTTCTTCCCGGGCGAGGACATCAGGTCAGCCTCGGCCCAGGCCAAGGCGGCCAAGCTGATCTGCCGGCGCTGCCCGGTGCGGACGACCTGCCTGAGGTGGGTGCTGACCAGTGGCCGGGAGGCCGGTATCTGGGGTGGCCTGACCGAAGACGAACGGCAAAGGCTGGATCGCCGTGCTGTCGCCGCCCTTCTGGACCAGCCGCGTCTCACTATCCGAGGAAAGTCATGACCATAACCCTGTCAGAGCCGCCCAGCTCGTCTGGCGGCGCCGGTAACGACCCGCGGCCGGAGCCGCCCGGCTTCCTGTCCGCATACCCCGGCTACCAGAGGACGGCGCTAATTGACCGGCTGCGGGCGACCGAGTATTCCTATCTCGACGCGGACGGGCACATCTATCTCGATTACGCGGGTGCCGGCCTGACCGCCAAGGCGCAGCTTGTCGCCCACGCCGAGCGGATGCGCGGCCGGTGCTTCGGGAACCCGCACTCGGAAAACCCCGCATCCGCCGCGTCGACCGAACTGGTCGAGCGGGCCAGGCTCGCGGTCCTGGCGCACTTCAACGCACCTCCTGAGGAGTACGCCGCCATCTTCACTCCGAACGCCACGGGCGCGTGCCGCCTGGTCGCGGAGGCGTACCCGTTCGGGCCGCGGACCAGGCTCGTCCTGACCTACGACAATCACAACTCGGTCAACGGCATCAGGGAGTTCGCCAGGGTCCGCGGGGCGGCCGTCGAGTACGTGCCGTTCAGCTGGCGCAACCTGCGAGTCGACGATGACGAGATCCGCCAGGCACTGGCACAGCGCAGGCGCCGCGGGCTGCTCGCCTATCCGGCACAGAGCAACTTCAGCGGAGTGCAGCATCCGCTGTCGTGGATCCACACGGCCCATGAGCATGGCTATGACGTGCTGCTGGACGCGGCCGCCTACGTTCCGTCGAACCGGCTGGACCTTTCGGTGGTCAAGCCCGATTTCGTCCCTGTCAGCTGGTACAAGGTGTTCGGCTATCCGACCGGTGTCGGCTGCCTGATCGCGCGGCGGGAGGCGCTAACACGCCTGCGGCGTCCCTGGTTCGCCGGCGGGTCCGTGCACATCGCCAGCGTGGTGCAGGCCGACTGGCACGCATTGGCCGCGGGCGAGGCAGGCTTCGAGGACGGCACGAACAGCTTCCTGCAGATCCCCGATGTCGAGAATGGGCTGTCTTGGGTCAACGGCATCGGGCTGGACCTCATCCATGAGCGGGTGATGTGCCTGACCGGCTGGCTCCTCGGCCGGCTCGCTGACTTGCGTCACAGCAACGGCAAGCCGATGGCGCAGATCTACGGGCCCGACAGTACGCGCGACCGCGGTGGCATCGTCGCGTTCAACGTGCTGGATCCGGGTGGCCAGGTCGTCGATGAGCGCGCTGTGGCGCGCGAGACCGCCGACGCGGGGATCTCGATCCGCACCGGGTGCTTTTGCAACCCGGGTGCCGTCGAGGCCAGTTTCCGCCTGACCAGAGCGGACTGGCGCAGGGCGCTGCGGGGACGCGCCCGCACGATGGATGAGTACCTCGCGTTCCTTGGCATGCCAAGCGGCGGTTCGCTGCGCGCATCGGTGGGGCTAGCCTCCAACGTCGACGACGTGGAGCGGTTCGTGGCGTTCGTCGAGGCCACCTACCGGGATCGCAAGGTCGGCACCGGCGGTCTGGCACCGCGGCGGGGTTGCTGAGACGAGCTTGGGCTGGCGGACGGATGCGGACATCGTCGCCGGTGACAACTTCCGGGTCGTCCAGCTAACGCCGCCGCACTCGGCCTGCTCGATCGCCTTCGGCAAGGGCGTCACCACCGGGGACTGAGTCACCGGGCTGGTTCGAGCAGCACCTTGACGGCGCCGGTGCGCCGCGAGTTCTTCACCGCGAGCACCGCCTCGTTCCAGCGCTCGAGCGGGAAGCGGTGCGTGATAACCGGCGTCAGGTCGAAGCCGTCGGAGATGAAGTCGAAGTAGTGCTCCATGGCGTGCTTGGCCACCCCGCCCACCTCCTCGACCCCGAAGCCGTTCGAGCCGATGACCCGCAGTTCCTTGAAGTACAGGGGTGTCCACTCGAACCGCCGCGGCGGCTCCACGCCGGAGATCACGAGCGTGCCTCCCGTCGTGAGCAGGCGGAGCGAGGTCTCGACCGTCTCAACCGAGCCGATCGTGTCGTAGACGACGGCGGGGCCGTCCTGCAGCCACTCGCGCTTGCTCCACGGCGTGAGAGGCTTCGTCCCGACGCGGGGCGCGACCTGCGCGACGAGCTCGTCAGGGGCCGTAGACAGCACGGCGTGCGCCCCGAGCCGGGTGGCGAGCGCGGCCCGGGCGCCTAGGCGTGTCGCCGCCCACACCTCACAGGCCGGGTACAGGTGCCGCAGCAGCGCGATGACCGCGAACGCGAGCGTGCCCGAGCCGTAAACGAGCACGGGCTGGCCATTGGAAGGGGGCGGTGCGAGCACGATGGAACGAAGCGAGACGCTGACCGGGTCGGCCAGGACGGCCGCCTCGTCGCAGACGTCGCCGGGAATGGCGAACAGCTGTGACACGTGAGCGGCGAAACGCTCCGCGTGCGCCCCGGCAGCCGCCGCGCAGTTCCCGAGATGGATCGAGACGGGCAGGTCCCCGGACCGGAAGTTGCGGCACCATGGGTAGCGGCCGTCTCCGCACGCCTCGCACGGCGGGTCGACGCCGCGTGGCACGCAGGACAGCCACGGGTTGAGTACGACGCGCTCGCCGGTGTCCAGCCGCCGTCCGACGACCTCGTGGCCGAGCACGTGCGGAAAGGACACGAGCGCGGTGAGCGGATTATCGCGCCGGCCGTTCAGCAGGATCTGCTTCACGTCGGAGCCGCACAGACCAGAAAAGGTCGTCTCAACGCGGACCCAGTCTTCGGCCGGAAGCGGCTGCTCTTCGACGTCCTCGATGCGAACGGGCGCGAACCGGGAGACGAAGGCCCGCTGGTTCACCCGGCCGCCGATGACCGAGGCCGCCTCCCGCGCGAGGCTGTGCCGGAATACGAGCGCCTTCACGTCGACCCTCCTGCGCCAGGGGTTTAGACGGAAAGGTAACGCTGCTCGGCCTCGCGCACCTGGGGTAGCCCGATAAAGTCGACGAACTCAGCGAACGTGGGCAACTCGTCAAGCGCCGCCGCGGGTGTGCCTGCCTGGGCGATCTCCCGCAGTATCCGCCGCATGGCCCCCGTCGCCGCCAGCAACGCGGCGATGGGGAAGATCACGATCCGGTACCCCAGCTCCTGCAGGCGATCCAGGCTGATCGGCGGGGTCTTGCCCCCTTCCGCCCAGTTGAAAAGCAGGGGCACACCGGGGAAGGCTCGTGCCGCCGCTTCGGCTTCCGCCTCGCTCGTCAGCGCCTCGATGAACAGCGCGTCGGCCCCGGCGTCGCGGTACATCCGCGCCCGCTCGAAGGCTTGCTCCAGGCCTTCGACGGCGCGCGCGTCGGTCCGCGCGATGATCACGAACTCGGGCTGCGTGCGGGCCTCGACCGCCGCCCGGATCTTCTGCGCCATCTCCTCGGCCGGGATGACCAGCTTGCCCTCCATGTGGCCGCACTTCTTCGGTGCCACCTGATCCTCGATGTGGATCGCGGCTACCCCGGCCGCCTCGTAAGCCCCGACGGTGCGGATCACGTTCAGCGGGTTGCCGTAGCCGGTGTCCGCGTCGGCGATGACCGGGATGTCCACGCAGGCCGCGATCCGCCCGGCGTTGCCCGCCATCTCGGTCATGGTCAGCAGGCCTACGTCAGGACGCCCGATGAGCGCCGCCGAGGTACCGAACCCAGTCATGTAAACCGCCGGGAACCCGGCCTCTTCCACCAGCCGGGCCGACAGCGGATCGAACGCGCCGGGCGCCACGATGGTCTGGCCGGACTCCAGCATGGCCCGCAGACGAGCCGGGCCGCCCGGCCGACGGGTGAGCCGGCCCGTCACCGGCCGTCCCTCCGTCGCCGCCTCTGCAGGATCGCCCCAGTCATGGCACCCCTTCCATCCAGGGCATCATTATCACCCGGCTCAATCCCGCGCCCGGAGCGGGCTCTGAGCTGGCAGCGGGGGCACGCGGCGTCTCGGGCAGTCGTGTCAGGGATGCATGAAATGCCTGACCAGGTCTTCAAGCACTGCCCGGCGGGCAGCGCCAAGCGGTCGGCCGCGGTGGTCCGCCGCGTCGGGCGGCAGCGTCCGTCCCCAGCGCACCCCGTAGGCCTCGAGCACCGGCGCGGTGACGGAAGACAGCGCCAGCACCCGCACGGCGCCGGACCCAGTATCCGAGACGGCGACCCCAGAGAAGGCACCGCACGAATTCACGATCTCATGCAGCTCCAGCGCCTCTGGTTCGGGGAACGGGGCCGTGCACGTGAACGCGTTGATCGCCTTTCCCGCCGCGCGGAAGGCGCGCACGCGGTTCTTGCCCTCGACCGCCACGTAAAGCGGCAGTCGGCCGATCCGCACGTACGCTGTGTCGCGGCCAGGCGAAGCCGCCGCGGCCTTCGCGTTGACCTCGTCGAGCTCGCCAGCGCTCAGGGTCCTCGACCAGCCGCGCTGGTACGTCCCGCCGATCACGAGGGAAGGATCTATCTCCTCCAAGGCCATGTCGGTCGCGGTGAACTGCCGGTATCTCCCGCCATCTGCATCGCCGTCGGCATTAGACGGCAACACGAGCCGCGCGAACCAGTGCGGCGCTATGGCATACACAAGGGGTTCCTCAGCGGCCCCGGTGCTGCTCCGCTCGGCCAGCCAGAGGTCCTCGTCGATCGCGGGACTGCGGCCCACTGCCTCCAGCCAGTCGATCCCGTCGGGTACGAGTACGGCGCCGCTGGTCCCGATCATCCGGAACACCGGGTCGCGGAGAACGGCGGCCGTGATCTCGGGGAAGCGCCACAGCGCCTCCATGACGTCGTCGATCCGGTACTTCATCGATGCCAGCAGCCGGCACGCCGCGGGGAGCATGTCGGCAGCGTCTGGCGGACCGATGGTCATCGTCTCCTCACATCTCCCTCTCCGGCCGGTGCCAGCCGATCGGGCAGCACCGGCCGGGAGAGGAACCAGGCCCTCGGTTCTTTCGGGCGAGCCGAGATGGGTCAGGCGAGCTCGACGAGCGGGAAGGCGCGGTGCCGGCGCGGCGGGACGAGGAAGTTCTGCCGCCTGGTGGCGGTGATGAACCGCTCAATCCCCTGGTCGCCGGCGTTGACGTTGAACTCCACCTGGAGATCCTGCGCCGCCTGGGCGGTGCGCATCTGGGCGAAGAACGTGGCGGTCGGGACATACACAAGGAACTGGAGCTTGAACTGGTAGCTGCCGGGCGACTGGAACGAGCCCGAGCCTGGGAACGTCTCGAATGAAGGCACGTCCATCGTGTCGAGGCCAGGGCCGTCGGCGCGGATGTGCAGCGGGGTGCCGTCGGAGGCCCGGGAGACCCGCTGCAGCGCCTCTTCGTGGCCGAACCGGTGTTCACCGGTGGTGGTCGCGCTGAGCGTCGCGTTGCTGGGCGTAAAGGTGCCCCCGGAGTTTTGCGCACCAAGCATCGCGGCGTTGGTGCCCTGGAAGACATTGTTGATGTAGGCGGGGCCGCCGCCATTGGTGAACTGGTCGGTGTTGCCGAGGGACGGAACCCCGTTCGTCGTGCCGAGCTGGTTGGAGCGGAACATGTACTGGCAGCGCTCGGTGAACGGCTCGCCCGTGATGAAGTTCGTGTCCTGGCCAGGTGTGTTGTAGAACTGGTAGAGGTCCTGGATGTTATGCGAGAGGTGGGCGATGGAGCCGTTGTCGAAGTAGCTCCCGGCGACCGCGTTGGTCATCTTGGCCGAGGAGTTGCCGACGAACGTGACGATCGGGGGCGGCCCGCTCGAGTTGGTCTGCTGGTCGATGAAGCCCATCGCCATCGACGAGTCAGGATTGATGCGCGGGGCGAATTCGAAGCCATAATTCTCGGCCATTGTCCGCGGCATGCCGATTTGCATGAACTTGATGCGGGGGGTGCCGAACGTGAACAGCCCGTTGAAGTTGGGCGATGGCACGCCCTCACTGTTGAGGTTATTGCTGCCCTGGAACCACAGCGGGATCGCGGCCAGGTTGACCATCGAGTCGCTCTGGAAGTGGAAAAACATGTCGTTGTTTTCGATGACCACATTGACGTTGAAGCGTTCCTTGACGACGTTCGGTATCGGCGCGTTCGGCCCGCCGACCAGGCCGCCCACGACATCGGTGGGCATCGGGGTCGCCTCGATGAGCACCGGCCCGCCAGTATTCGCGGTCGGCATGTTGGCCGACACCACCGACTGCGGCAACCGGTTGAAGTACGGCACACCGTAGTTCACCGAAAAGATCAGCAGTCCGGTAGGGCTGGCCGGGTAGCTCGCCTCGATCGTGTTCAGCGCGTTGGCGAGCGTTGTCTGGTCGGCGACCGTCGGGGTCCTGTTGAGCTTCGCCGGGAGGAACATCGCGTAGGTCGGTGGGAACTGCGCGGTGACGTTCCCCGCGCCGTCATTCAGCACCACCGCGGGGTTGATGAAGGCCCCCATGTCGAATTGGATGTCGGAGAACGTGGTGGCCGCCTGGGCGGGCGTTGGCCGGATGATCGACTTCTCCACCTGCTCGAAGAGCGCGGCCTGAGACAGCAGGAATGCGGTGATCCCTCCTGCCTTCAGTGCCGACCTTCGGCTCATGACTATTGCCCGAAGATCCTCTGCGTCCATATTTCCTCCTGTTACCGGGGCGGCAGATTGCGTGGATCATAGGGCGATGTCAAATCGTGGACAACGATGGACAAAGATCAAATGGTTCCGAAACTTATCGGCGGGCCGTAAGTGAAAGATAAGTCCTAGAAAAGTTTGCGCTTGCCGGAACATCAGTAAGTTACGTCGTTTTTATTATCTTCCGGCACTCTGAGCACATTCGCGAAACTTACAAATTGCAATCTCAGCCGAATGCAATCCCATCCGAATGCAATCCCACATACGTAGGCATCAGCCTGAGTTTAGCTCTTCGGCACCCGGAGTGGCCTACCCGTGATCGCGAAAAATATCGGCTCCGTAGAAGGCGAAGTCGTGGCGTCGAATGGCCTGGCTGGCCGCGACCGCCGGGGGCGCGGACCCGGCCGGGGCGCAGCCGGCCCGCGCGGCGCGCGAAACTTACTCGTGCCGCTGAGTACTACTACCTAGTACCTCGCGCGGTCGGCTGAGTACCCGCGCCGATGTGCGGGTAGTCCGCCGGGTGGCTGAATGAATGCCATGAACGAGGTCTATATCACCGGCACCGGCGCTTTCCTGCCCGGCGATCCGGTCGACAACGAACAGCTAGCCGCCCGATTCGGGGCGAACACTCCGGCCGTCGCCCGGTTGCGAAGCCGGACCCTCGCGGCGAATGGCATCAGGACGAGGCACTACGCCGTGGATGACAGCGGCATGACCGTAATGCTGAACGAGGAACTGGCGGCGGAGGCCGCCCGGCGCGCGCTGGCGGACCGGGGCCTGGACCCGCGGGCGGTGCGCATGCTGGCCACCGGAACGACCCAGGGCGACCTGCTCGTTCCCGGGTTCGCGTCGATGGTGCACGGCCGGCTTGGCGGCGGCCCGATGGAGGTGCTGTCGGCCGCGGGAGTGTGCGCTTCCGGGATGGCGGCGCTCAAGGCCGCCGTGTCCGCTGTCCGGCTGGGCGAACATCCGGTGGCCCTCGCGGTCGGCTCTGAGCTCGTGAGCCGTTCGCTGGGCAGGTGCGTGCCCGACGACGCGCCGGACACCAGCTTCCTGCGCTGGACGCTGTCGGACGGCGCGGGCGCGGTCGTCCTGGAACCGCGGCCCCGGCCCGGTGGCCTGAGCCTGCGGGTGGACTGGATGCACCTGGTGTCCCACGCGCACTGTCATCCCGTGTGCATGAGTGCCGGGCTGGGCGAGGACCTCCAGCCGAAGGCGGGTGCCACCTGGCTCGACAGAGACGGCGAACGCAAGGCCCCCGCACTGCGCCAGGACATGTCCGCGCTGCCCGCCCTGCTCGACATGGGGGTCACCGAGTTCGACGCGCTGGTCAAGGCGGGGCGTATCGACCCGCGCACCGAGCACGTCCTTTGTCATTACAGCGCGGAGCACTTCCGCGCGAAACTGCTGGGCCGACTGCGCGCTGCCGGATACGAGCCCGATGACGAGCGCTGGTTCACGAACCTGCACACGGCGGGCAACACCGGTGCCGCGAGCATCTACGTGATGCTCGACGCGGTGCGCCCCCGCCTGCGCCCCGGCGACAGGGTGCTCCTCATCGTTCCGGAATCCGGCCGCTTCACCCTGGCGTTCGCGCAGCTGACCTGCGTTGGCCCCGAGGGCGGGCCGAGCCAAGCGGAGCTGGCGCAATCCCCGCTCGGCCGCCCGCCGGGCGACGACCCAGCGACCGTCACCCGCGTGTTCGGCGAACTGGCGCAGGTCTGGGCGGATCTGCAGCGCGCACTGGCCGAAGTGCCAGTCATCCGGCGGATTGAGGACGGATCGGCGACGCTCGAGGACTATCGCGGCCTCCTGCTCAACCTGCGCCAGCAGGTTGTCGACGGCGGCCGGTGGATCTCGCTCGCCGCCGCGAACTTCTCCGTCGAACTGTTCTGGCTGCGCAGCGCCGCGATCCAGCACGCCGCCGCCGAGCACCGCGACTACCAACTGCTCGAGCGCGACTTCGCGGCCGTCGGCGGCGACCCCCAGGTGATGGCCGCGACGAGCGCGAACGTCGGGTCCTCGGCGCTGTCCGCCTTCGTTTTCCACCGGGCAGGCCTGCCCGATCCTGTCGACCTGCTCGGCGCGATGTTCGTCATCGAGGGCCTCGGCGTGCGGAAGGCGGCCGGCTGGGCGAGCCGGCTCTCCGAGAGCCTCGGCCTGCGCGATGACCAGCTCAGCTTCCTTCGCTACCACGCGGCGGGCGACGACGAGCACTTCCGGCTGCTGACGACCGCGTTGCGCTCCGGGCTGCTCGACGACGCGGCGATGAGCCGGATCGTGAAGACCGCACGGGTAACGGCGCGGCTCTACGTGCTGCAGTTGGAGGAACTGGACCATGTCTAGACCGCTTTGCCGGGGGTGCGGGGGTCGTCCCCCGCGAGTAGCAGAACCGCTCTCCCTCTGGGAGGTGATGTTCGCCGACCCGTCGATCCCGATGGACCGCGCCACCTTGCGCCTGGTGATCCTCGACCAGCGGCGTCCCAGCCGCGCCCTCCTCTACCCGTGGGTCCGGGTCCTGTCGGGGATGACGGTCACGCTCATCGTTGTCGGCAAGCGGATCTGCCCGATCCGCTTCTCCGCGCACGCCACGATGGACCGGATGTGCCTGTGGTTCCTGCGCAGGTTCGTTTCCCCGACCGCCGTCGCGCTGCTGATCAGGCATTTCATCGTGGAGACGAACCTGCTGAACTTCTGCCTGCGGAACGCGCGCCCCAGTGGCGCGGCCGCGGTCGGCCTGCGCCCGGTCACGCTGTCCGATCTCGGCAACCGCGCCGTGATCGAGCATGACCTGAACGTCTACCGCGTGCTATTCGCCCTCGGCGGTGCGGTGCCGCCCGAGCGGCCCCAGCCTTCCCAGCCGGACCAGCCGCGCCGGCCCGATCTCGACTTCGGCATGCTCGAGGTCCCGAAGGTAGATGCAGAACCAGAAACCCGCCGCCTGCTTAACCTCGATATACAGACGGCGTTGTGCCTGATGAATATCCCGTTCGCGTTTTGCCTGACGCCGGGCGAATACCGGCGAGCCGTGCATTCGCTGCGGCTGGACACTTCACTGCTCAGCGTTCTCGCGGCTCTCACCGGCGATGACACGTTCCTCGGCTGGCGGACGGCGCTCCCGCCGGTGCGCGTCGACAGCAACGTCGATGTCCCCGCAATGGTGTACGAACACGCGCTGGTGTGCGAATACGCCCTGGCCCGGCTGTGCGAGATCCGCGATGCGACCGCGGCTCGGTCGGACCGCTACAGCCGTTCGGAGAAATTCTTTTGATAATTCCGAACGGCTGTAGCTTTGACACTGTGACGGTGACCGCCACTCCTTCCGGTGCCCAGCGCTCAAGCTCCGAGCCGCTATGGCGGTCGCTCGCGGTCTTCCGGTTTGTCAGCGTGGGCTACGCGGCCCTGCGGCTGGGCACCGTCGACCAGTCCGAATATTCTCGGCCGGATTGGGCCTGGGCGGTGATCGCCGTGATGGCGGCATGGACGGTAGGTACCACCATCGCCTACGCGCGGCCTGATCGGCGTACCTGGCCGCTGCTGGGTGCCGACCTCGTGGTTACCGTCGGGCTGCTGTTGAGCACGGCGCTACTGCAGTACCCGGACGCCACAGGGCACGGGGCGCTGCCTGTGACCGCTATCTGGATGGCGGGACCGGTCCTGGCCTGGGCAGTTCGGTACGGGAGGCGAATGGGCACGATCGCCGCCCTGATCGTGGCCGGCTGCGATTTCGTGCTGCAGCGCGGCGCTGCGTTCAGCGCGGCACTCAACGGCGCCGTGCTGCTGTTGCTCGCGGGATGGATCGTCGGCCACGTGGCCCGGCTCGCCGCCGAGGTAGCGACCGAACGCCAGCGCGTCATCGAGGTCGAGGCGGCCAGCCGGGAGCGGGAACGCCTGGCCCGCGACATCCACGACTCCGTCCTGCAGGTTCTGGCGCTCGTGCAGCGGCGCGGCGCGGAGGCTGGCGGTGCGGCGGCTGAACTGGGCCGGCTGGCGGGCCAGCAGGAAGCCGCGCTCAGGGCGCTGGTGGGAGCGGGGATGGGGGGCGCTGGGTTGAGGAAGAGCGACAGCGCGCCAGACGTTGCGCCGGGCGCGTCGGGAGAGGTGGATCTGCGCCAGATCATCATGTCCGCGCAGACGGATCGGGTGACGGTGTCGGTGCCGGCGCAGGCCGTTCTGCTGGACAGGACAGCGGCGGCCGAGCTGACCGCAGCGATGCGCGCGGCGCTTGACAACGTGCGGCGGCATTGCGGCGAGCAGACCCGCGCGTGGGTGCTTGTCGAGGATGAGCCGGACCAGGTCCGGGTGACGATCAGGGACGATGGCCAAGGAATCCCGGACGGCCGGCTGGCCGAGGCGGCGGCGGCCGGACGCCTGGGGGTCAGCCATTCCATCCGCGGGCGACTGCGCGACCTGGGCGGCTCGGCCATCGTCAGCTCCGTTTCCGGCGAGGGCACCGAAGTGGAACTCCGCCTGCCGCGTGTGTCCAGCATCGCGGTGGCATCGGCACCGCGAACGGCTTAAGGTGCGGACGTGAGCCAGCACGCGCCGATCCGGGTCATGGTGGTCGATGACCATCCGATGTGGCGCGACGCGGTCGCGCGTGACCTGGCCGAAGCCGGGTACGACGTCGTCGCGACCGCGGCCGACGGCGCGCAGGCGCTGCGCGTCGCCGGTGCCGCCCGGCCGGACGTCGTCGTTCTCGACCTGCAGCTACCGGACATGTCTGGTGTCGAGGTGACTCGCGGCCTGCGCGCGGCCCACCCCGGCGCGCGCGTCCTCGTCTTGTCCGCGAGCGGCGAGCAGCAGGATGTGCTGGACGCGGTGAAGGCGGGCGCGCTCGGCTACCTGCTGAAATCCGCCGCGCGCCCGGAGTTCCTCGACGCGGTGCGGCGCACCGCCGACGGTGATGCGGTGTTCACCCCCGGGCTCGCCGCGCTTGTACTCGGCGAGTTCCGGCGACTGGCCGCCGCGCCCGCCGGGGCGGGCGGGGATGCGCCGCGGCTGTCAGAACGCGAGGCCGAGATCCTCCGGATGGTCGCCACCGGCATGTCCTACAAGCAGATCGCGAGCCGGCTCGTCCTGTCCCACCGCACCGTGCAGAACCACGTGCAGAACACGCTCGGCAAGCTGCAGCTGCACAACCGGGTGGAACTGGTCAGGTACGCCATCGAGCACGGCCTGGCGGGCGAGCCCGAGGGGGGCGGACGCGCGTAAGCCCTATGTCCGCGCGGGGAGTTCGGCCCGCACCTGGAAGCCGCCGCTGTCCCGCGGCCCAGCGTCCAGCCGCCCGCCGAGCGCGGACACCCGCTCCCGCATGCCGATCAGGCCCAGGCCATCTCCGGCCGCTGTCTTGCCGGTACCTTTCCCGTCGTCATCGACCTGCACTGTCAGGCAATCCCGCGTGTAGTGCAGTTGAACCGATGCGCGGGCCTGGCCGGCGTGACGGCCGACGTTGGTGAGCGCTTCCTGCACGATCCGGTACGCCGCCTGGTCCACGTCGGCGGGCAGCTGCCGCTGGGCGCCGGTCACGCTCACGGTCACCGGCAGCCCTGCGGAGCGCGCCCGTGCCACCAGGCTGTCCAACTGGCCGAGGCCGCTGCCGTCGCAGCCCTCGCCGTCGTAGTTGTCGTAGTTGTCGAGGCCGTGCTGGTCCCGGCTGCGGAGCACGCCGAGCGTGGCGCGCAGTTCCCTGGCGGCGTCCGCGCCCGCCTCCTGAATCGCCAGTAGGGCCGGTGGCACCTCCTCGCCGCGCTTGCGCGCCAGGTGTACCGCCACGCCCGCCTGCACCTGTATCACCGAGATGCTGTGCGTCAGCGAATCGTGCAATTCGCGCGCGATGCGCAGCCGCTCCTCGACGGCTCTGCGCCGGGCGACTTCCTCTCTGGTGCGTTCCGCCTCTTCGGCGCGCTGCTCGACCTCGTGCAGGTGCAGCTGCCACATCCGGCCCGCGACGACCATGACCCCGGCCGAGATGAGCCAGCCGGCCGCGTGGAACTTCCGCCAGCCCTGATCCGTGCGCATGCTCCGAGCCTACGCGTCAGGCTCGCGCCCGCATCGGCCGTACGTAGCCATTTTCAGCTACTCCCGGCGTGGTATGCCGCGGGCCGCTGGGCGCTGCGCACCTTGGGGGAAGCGAACCTTTGACAGATGCCCGCGGACGGGTTTAGCGTGGAGCGCGGTCGTATATGAGATACGATACGCGATCTTTGGAGGCAGCGCGGTAGGTGCGCAACCTGGATGCACCGGCTGAACCCTCGGCCCGCACCCCCTTCCTGACGGGGGCGGCCGGCGCGTTGCCGTCGCGTACGGTGGCCGTGCTCGACGCGATCAAGCACGCGATCCTGACCGGCGAGCTGAAGCCGGGCCAGAGCCTCGTCGAGACCGACCTCGCGGCGACGATGGGCGTGTCCAAGACGCCCGTGCGGGAGGCGCTCAAGACGCTCGCGGGCGCCGGCCTCGTGACGATGAGCCCGTACCGCGGCGCGGTCGTCCGCATGGTGGACGACGAGCACGCCCGGCACATCTACGACCTGCGGCTGCTGCTGGAACCAGAGGCGCTCGGCCGCGCGACCGCCGCCGGCCACGACTGGCGCGCCGCCCGCGACGCACTCCAGCGCGCCGCCGACGCTGCCGACCAGGCCGAACGCAGCCTGGCCAACCGCGACTTCCACCGTGAGCTCTACGCGGGCTGCGCGAACCCGCTGCTGACCGGCGTCCTCGACGACTTGCGAGACCAGACCGCGCTGGTCAGCGCCGCCGCGTGGCGGCACGAACCCGCCCGGCAGACCCCGAGCTGGGAACGCGAGGCGGAAGAACACCTGGCCGTGCTCAGCGCCGCCGAGGCGGGCGACGCGCGGCTCGCCGCCGGCCTGCTCCGCGCGCACATCGAGTCTTTCGTCCGGCGTAACTTCGCCGATAGCACCGAACGCCGATAGCACCGAACAATGAATAATGAGGAGAACACGCACCATGAGCCTTGACGCCGCCACCGCGGAGTCGCTGCGGAACGCGCTGAAGACGGTCGTCGTCGTACCCGTGACCCCGTTCGACCCGGACGGGAACCCGGACACTGGCAGCTACGCGCAGCTCGCCACCCGGCTGCTCGACGGCGGGATCACGGTGCTCACCCCGAACGGCAATACCGGCGAGTTCTACGCGCTCAACCAGGCCGAGGCCAGGCTCGTGGTCGAGACCACGGCGAAGGCGGCGCAGGGCCGCGCCGAGCTGCTCGCGGGCGTCGGCCACGACATCGCGACCGCGACCGACGCGGCTCGGCACGCGGCCGACAACGGCGCCAGGATGATCATGATCCACCAGCCCGTGCACCCCTACTTGTCCACGGAAGGCTGGGTCGACTACCACGCCGCGATCGCGAACGCCGTCCCTGACCTCGGCGTCGTCCTCTACGTCAGGGCCGAGCGCATCACCGGCGCGCACATCGCCGAACTCGCCGACCGCGCGCCCAACGTCCTCGGCATCAAGTACGGCCTGCGCGACGCGAGCAGGTTCGCCCAGGTCGCGCGCGATGCCGGCCTCGACAGGTTCGCCTGGCTGGCAGGCGCGGCCGAGCTGACCGCCCCGTCGTTCTGGGCGTCGGGCGCGCGCGGCTTCACCTCGGGCCTCGCTAACGTCTCGCCCCGCCTGGCGCTGGACATGCTTGAGGCGCTGCGCGCGGGCGACTTCGGCGCCGCGATGAAGGCCTGGGAGCTGGCGCGGCGCTTCGAGGAGCTGCGCCTAGCGGACTCCTCGGCCGACAACGTGAGCGTCGTCAAGGAGGCACTGGCCCAGCTCGGCCTGTGCCGTCGCGACGTCCGCCCGCCGAGCCGCCTGCTGCCCGCGAACATTAGGGAAGAGATCTCCGGCATCCTCCGCTCCTGGTCACTGTCATGACGAAGGCGCCGGAGGAGCTCCGCAGCTACCGCTGGTTCGGCGGCAGCCGCGGCGAGGGACTGCGCGCGTTCAGCCACCGGTCGAGGATGCGCCAGCTCGGGATCCTGCCCGAAGAGCACCTCGGCAAGCCGATGATCGTGATCCTGAACACGTGGTCGGACCTGAACCCCTGCCACATGCACCTGCGCGAACGCGCCGAACAGGTTAAGCGCGGCGTCCTCGAGGCAGGCGGCTACCCGGTGGAGCTGCCGGTCGCGACGCTCAGCGAGATATTCCAGAAGCCGACCCCGATGATGTACAGGAACCTCCTGTCCATGGAGGCCGAAGAGCTGCTTCGCTCCTACCCGGCCGACGGCGCCGTGCTGATGGGCGGCTGCGACAAGACCACCCCCGCGCTGCTGATGGGCGCGGCCAGCGCCGGAATTCCGGCGATCTACGTCACGGCCGGGCCGATGCTGCGCGGCAACTACCGGGGTCAGCCGGTCGGCAGCGGCACCGACCTGTGGAAGCTCTGGGACGACGTCAAGGCCGGCGTGGCCGGCGACTGCGAGCTCGCCGACCTGGAAGGCGGCATCGCCAGGTCACCGGGCCACTGCATGACGATGGGCACCGCATCGACGATGACCAGCGCCGCCGAGGCGCTCGGCATGACGCTGCCCGGCATGGCGTCGATCCCGGCGGTCGACTCGGCGCACTACCGGATGGCCGCCGCCAGCGGCCGGCGCATCGTGGACATGGTCTGGGAGGACCTCACCCCCGACAAGATCCTCACCCGTGAGGCGTTCGAGGACGCCGTGGCGACCGTGCTGGCGCTCGGTGGCTCGACGAACGCGCTGATCCACTTGATCGCTATGGCAGGCCGCGCCGACGTCGAGTTGACCCTCGACGACTTCGACGCGATCTCCCGCCGCGTGCCGTGGCTGGCCAACATCAAGCCAGGCGGCACGTACCTGATGGAGGATTTCTACTACGCGGGCGGCCTCCCCGCCCTACTCGGCCAGCTCGCCACGGTACCCGGGGCGCTGCATCCAGAGCGCTTGACAGTCAGCGGCCGGCCGTTCGGAGAAAATTTCAGCGAAAAGCCCGTCTACGACCACGATGTGATCCGCTCGCCGGACAACCCGCTGGCCGCCGAGGCCGGCATCGCGGTGCTGCGCGGCAACCTGGCACCGGACGGCGCGGTGATCAAGCACATGGCCGCCGATCAGCGGCTGCTCAAGCACACCGGGCCGGCCGTGGTCTTCGACTCCTACGCCGACCTGCGGCGCCGGATCAACGACCCCGCCCTCAACATCACACCCGACTCGATACTGGTGCTGCGCAACGCCGGCCCCAAGGGCGGCCCCGGCATGCCCGAGTACGGGATGCTGCCCATCCCGGATTACCTGCTCGCCCAGGGGGTGCGCGACATGGTGCGCATCTCCGACGCGCGGATGAGCGGGACCAGCTACGGCGCGTGCGTGCTGCACGTCGCGCCCGAGGCGTTCATCGGCGGCCCGCTCGCCCTGGTCCGCACCGGTGATCAGATCACGCTGGACGTGGCGGCAAGGGAGCTCTCCCTGAATATCTCTGAACGAGAGGTTGCTTCGCGCCGCGAGCAATGGCAGCCTCCCGCCCCGAAGTTCGGCCGCGGTTACGGCTCCCTGTACAGCGAGCACATCACCCAGGCCAACGAGGGCTGCGACTTCGGCTTCCTGGCCCGCCGCGCCCCCAACCCGGAACCAGACGCTCAGTTACCCCCGGGGGGACGTATTCCCGCACGGGGGGCTCCCCGCCCCCCGTCCCCCCTGGCCCCCGGTGACCCCCCCGTAATGGGGGGACTGCCCGTCCCCCCGTCCCCCCATACCCCCATCCCCCCTGGCCCCAAGGGAGACAACGATGTCACACGAGTTCGATCGCCGTTCCCTCTTGCGCCTCAGCGCCCTCGGCATCGCGGTGCCCGCGCTAGCCGCCACCTCCGGCTCCGTCGCCGCGGCCGCCGCCACGAGGACTACCCGCCCCTCCGTCCGGCCGGCGCGGACGCCGGCTGACGCCGCCGCCGACCGGATCGTCGCCTCGGTGCGCCGCCCGCGGTTCCCGCGGCGGTACTTCCGCGTCACTGATTTCGGCGCGGTGGGCGACGGCACCACGATGAACACCGTCGCCTTCGCCGCCGCGATCGACTACACCAGCCGCTCGGGCGGCGGCCACGTGATAGTGCCCCCCGGCACGTTCCTGACCGGCGCCATCCATCTGCGCAGCCGCGTCGACCTGCACGTCGAGGACGGCGCCACGATCTTGTTCAGTCAGAACCCGAACGACTTCCTGCCGGTCGTGTTCACCCGCTGGCAGGGGATCGAGCTGATGAACTACTCGCCGTTCATCTACTCCTATGGCCAGCGTGACATCGCCGTGACCGGGCAGGGAACCCTCAACGGGCAGGCGGACGACAACCACTGGTGGAACTGGAAGAACCTGGAGACGGCCGACTTCGACACGCTGGAGACGATGGCCGACGACAACGTGCCGGTGTCTGCGCGCGTGTTCGGCGCGGGCCACTTCCTGCCGCCGCAGATGGTCCAGCCGTTCCTGAGCGACGGCGTCCTGCTCGAGGGCGTCACGGTCATCAACAGCCCGTTCTGGCACCTGAACCCGAACCTGTGCAACAACGTGACCATCGACGGGCTGACGATCAGCTCCACCGGCCCGAACACCGACGGCTGCGACCCCGAGTCCTGCGACGGCGTCGTCGTGCGGAACGTCACCTACGACACCGGGGACGACTGCATGGCGATCAAGGCAGGCCGGGACGCCGACGGCCGGCGGGTCAACGTGCCCTGCCAGAACGTTGTGGTGGAGAACTGCAACTTCGCCAACGGGCATGGCGGCATCACGATCGGCAGCGAGATGACCGGCGGCGTGAAGAACGTCTACGCCCGCGACCTCACCATGAACAGCGCGAACCTCCAGGCCGGGCACCGGATCAAGACGAACACGCTGCGCGGCGGCTACGCGCTCAACACCAACGTGTACCGCGTTACGGCCGGCACGGTGGGCGGCCCGCTGCTGCTAATCACGGGCAACTACGATGGCCAGACCGGCGACTTCCCGCCGGATATCGACGACATCACCCTCGACAACTGGACGGTGGACACCTGCGAAGGCCTCTGGTCCATCGTCGGCGCGTCGGCCGCCGACCCGGTCGGCACCGCCACGCTGGAGAACATGGCGATCACGGCGTCCACGGTGGCCAACTCCGCGCAGTACATCAGCAACCTGGTCGTCGAGAACGTTACCGTAGGCGGTGTACCCGTGACCGGCTAGCCAGCCGGCCCCGTGCCAGCGGGCGGGCGCCTGCCACCCCCTCACCCTAGGCGCCCGCCCGCGCCACATATCTGGAGTCACATGATTCAGGGTTTTAACCCTCGTACCGGGCAGCCGACTGGTGAGCCAGTGGCTGAGGCCAGCGACGCCGACGTTGACGCGATCGTCGCCGCTGCCGTCGCGGCGTCCAGCGCATGGGCGGCGTCGCAGCGGCGGGCCGAGGCACTGGAGGCCGTGGCGGACGCCCTAGACGCACGGGTTACCGATCTCGTGGCGATCGCGGACGCCGAGACCGCGCTCGGGGTCGAACGGCTCACCGGTGAGGTGGCCAGGACCACGGGGCAGCTGCGGTTGTTCGCCGGGGTGCTCAGGGACGGCGGGTACCTGGACGCGGTCGTGAGCCCGGCGGCGGGCGCCGCGCCGGACCTGCGCCGGGTCACCCGGCCGGTCGGACCTGTGGCGGTGTTCGCGGCGTCGAACTTCCCCTTCGCGTTCTCGGTGGCGGGAGGCGATACGGCATCGGCGCTCGCGGCCGGCTGCCCGGTCGTCGTGAAGGCGCACGAGAACCATCCGGGCACCTCGGACCTGACCGCTCGGATCGTCGCCGGGGCGCTGGCCTCGGCCGGGGCCCCCGCGGGGACGTTCGGGCTGATACACGGCGTGGACGCCGGGCTGCGACTGCTGCGGCACCCGTCGATCGCGGCGGCCGGGTTCACCGGCTCGACAAACGGCGGGCTCGCGCTGGCGCGGATATGCGCGGACCGGGAGGTGCCGATCCCGTTCTTCGGTGAGCTTGGCGCGGTCAACCCGGTCGTGGTGCTGCCCGGCGCGGCGTCGCTGCGCGCCGCCGAGATCGCCTCGGGTTACGCCGCGTCGCTGACGCTCGGCGCCGGCCAGTTCTGCACGAACCCGGGGCTGCTCTTCGTCCCCGCCGACGCGACGCTGCTGACAGCGATTGAGGAAGCCGTCAGCGGGTCGGCAGGCGGACCGATGCTGTCGGCGCGGATCTTCGCCGCCTACCAGGACGCGGTCGCCGAGGCCGGGGCTCATCCCGGTGTCACGCAGCTGGCCAGCGGCAGCAAAGGAGAGGGGCCCTGGGGCGCCACGCCGCATGCCTTCCAGACCTCGCTGAAGGAGTTCGGCGCCGACGCCGCGGTGCTTTCCCGCGAGCGGTTCGGGCCAGCCGGGGTGGTGATCACCTATTCGTCTGTGGAGGAACTGCTGCCGGTGCTCGGCAAGCTGGCGGGCAACCTGGTGGGCACGGTGCACGTCGACACGGGATCGGCGGCGGACATCGAGCTCGCCAGGCAGGTGATCCCGGCACTCGAGCGCATCGCGGGCCGCATCGTCTACAACGGCTGGCCTACCGGCGTCGCCGTGGTCGCGGCGCAAGAGCACGGCGGGCCCTGGCCGGCCACGACGGCGCCCGCGTACACGTCCGTCGGCACGGCGGCCATCCGCCGCTGGCTGGTTCCCGTCGCGTACCAGAACTTCCCGGCCGAACTCCTGCCGGAGGTTCTTCGGGCTGAGCAGCCGTGACGACCTCCGCCGTTTACCTGTACCCGTGGGACGTGGACGGCGACCCCGACGGGCCGAATCGGATCGCCGGTCTCGGTGTCAAGGACGTCGTGCTGGCCGCGGCCTACCATTCGGTGCGCGCCGTGACGCCGTTCCACCCGCGGCACCGGATCGTCACCAGGGACGCCGCCGTCCATTACCGGCCCGACCACGAACGCTGGCGGGGCCTGCCGCTGCAGCCCGCCGAGGCCAGCGTCCTGGGGGGCTCCGCCGATCCGGCCGATTCGGCCGAATCGGCGGGATCGTTCGAGCGGGCGGCCGAGGCGCTGCGCGCCGCGGGCCTTCGCGTGACCGCGTGGGTGGTGGTCGCGCACAGCGAGGCCGTGGGCGCGGCGCATCCGGAGTTCGTCGTGCGGAATGCGTTCGGCGACCCGTATCCGTGGGCGCTGTGCATCTCGTCGCCGGACGTCAGGGATTACGCGGCCACCCTCGCGGCCGACGTGGCGGCGCTCGACTGGGCCGAGGGGATCGAGCTCGAGGCGTGCGGCTGGTACGGCTTCGGTCACCTCAGCGCGCACGACAAGACCGGCGGAGGGCCCGCCGGAGCGGCGGGCTGGCTGCTCGACCTGTGCTTTTGTCCGTCGTGCGAGGGCGCCTGCCGGGCAGCGGGGCTCAATCCCGGCCGGTTGCGCGAGCGGGTCCGCGCGGCCGTGGACGGCGGACTTGACGGACTGCCGGCGGACATGGAGCGCGCCATCCAAGAGGTGCGCGCCGAGCTGGCGGCGGATTTCCTGCGCGACGTGATCGGGTCCGCGCGTGCCGTCGCCCCGCGCAAGCCCGTGCTGGTCCACTCACACCCCGACCCGCGCGAGAGCGGGTCCAACCCAGGCTTCGACCCGCTCGTGCTGCTCGGTGACGGCGGCGCCGACGGGGTGGTGCTCGCCTGCCCGGATAGGAGCTCCGCTGAGCTCGTATCCCAGGTCGCCACCGGTGCTCCCGCCACCGCCAGGATCGCGGCGAACCTGCCCGCCGTGGCGGCGCTGGGCGGCCGCCCCGCCGAACTGCGCGCACAGGCAGCGGCGATGCTGGAGGCCGGCGCGACGGAACTGCGGTTCTACCACGCGGGCCTGGCCTCGGCCGGCGACCTCGCCGCCATCCGCGACTGCTGCGCAGCCCTCGCCAGTCCGTCGGCGGTGCCAGGCCAGGCCGGGGACGCCTGGATGTCCTGAGGCGTGACGCCTGTGCTCGATGTCGACCTTACCCTGGCCGGAACCGTGTCCTACGGGACGCAGCGCGCCGCGGCCGAGACGGCCGTCTCCGGTCTGGGTGTCCGCAACGTGTGGAACGAGATCGTTATCGCGTACGCCGCGGATCCCGTCGACGTCGACCTGCACGTCCGGGAGGCCTTGCGTCGCGCTCAGGTCGCTCTCGGCCGGTACTTGAGCCGCAGCCGGGCCTGCTCGCAGACTCCGGCGCGCTCGTTCTCCGCGGCCACTCGCCTGGCCTCGTCGAGATCGGCCGGGGTCAAGAGGCCATTGCTAAGGAGGAAGCCGGCGAGGTCCCTGGCGTGCCCGCGCTTGCGCCAGATGAAGCCCTGTAGCAGCTTCTTGTAGTCGGACACGGCACCTTCGCCGCTGAGGTTCAGCGCTATGACCACGTTGATCATCGGCACAGGTTGCGGGGTCGGCTGACTGAGAATGAATTCCTGGTAGTAGTACGCCATCGCCAGGCGCGCTCCGGCGTTGCGCTGGAAGTAGGACCTTACCCGGACCACCGCGTCCGTATCTGGGGCGGCGCCGCGGGGCGTGAACGGGCTCTCCCTGGTGGTCGCGCCGGTGTCGCCACCGCGGGCCGGTTCGACTTGCGGGCGCTGCGGTTCGTGCCGCAACCGCACCACCCAGGCGCCGACGCTGACCAGCCACAGGCCGCCATCGAGCGCGACGGGCAGCGCTTCGTAGCGGGCCGGAGCGACGGGGAGCACGTGGCACGCCGTCTGCCTGACCAGATCCGCCCCAGGAATCGGCCCTTCGACGTCGGGCGCCAGATAGACGCGGTGAGACGTGTCACGGCTGAAGAGTTCCCAGCCGTGATGAACATAGCGAAGCCCCGCGCATCGCGGCGCGCGGTGCAAAGCGACGTCTTCGTTGTCGCTGAGCAATGCCCGGTCCAGCCAGGTGATCTCCGCATGCGGGCAGCTCATCCACTCGCCGGGCTTCGCCGACCAGACAAAGAGCTGACCAATCGTCACCACAGCGACAATAGCCGGGCGCCGCGACCTCAGCCGATCTCCACCCTGGAGACCGGGGCATCCGGCCGGGAGCCCCACCGGATGGTGTCGCCGTCGCTCAGCTGATGCTCAGTCACCACCGGCGTCCCGTTCACGGTGAGGCCGTTCCGGCCCAGGTTGGTCACGCACCAGTGGCCTTCAGAGAACGCAAACCTGGCGTGCTCCCGGGAAATCGTGGGGACGTTCGGCAGGACCAGCTCCACGGACCCGCGTCCGGCCCGGGCGCCTGTCATCCGGGTCTGCGCCACCACGCGGCCAGTGACCAGCCGCAGCACGGGAACGGCAGCGAACGTCTTCTCCAGCACCGTGGCCATGCCGATATCGACCATCGTGCGCCCGTCAAACTCGGTGATCGCCGTGTCGGGTTCGCGCCACCCCCATTCGCCGGAGTCGGCCTCGCCGCGCTGCGGTACCGCGTACGCGAACTCCCGCGCGGCGGCGGCGGCAGCCGGATGTCCGTGCTGCAGGCGGTAGCGGCCCCGGGGAATCCCGTCGTCCCCGACCACATACACCTGCGCTCGTTCCGGGGTCGCGAATTGGGCGCCGTACCGGGAAACCACGTCCTTATAGTGCTCGGTCACGCTGGCTGTGACCACGCTGAGCTCTATCCGATCGGATAGCGATACCAGGTCTTCTCGGTTCATCTGAACCTCGACGACGTTCGGGGCGAACAGCGCGCCGCTGGGCGTGATCACGAACACATCGGGAAGATGGCTCACGGCCGTTCGCAGCACGGCCTGGCCGTCACGCCAGGGCCGCGACGACAGCCGGCGCACCCAGGGGTGATTCCGCGTTACGCCCATGGACCGCAGGAACAGGACCGCTACCGTGCCAGCGGCCGCGAAGAGCACCAGCAGGACGGTCGCCGAGAACACGCCCCGTGTAACGACGTAGAGAACGAGCCAGGCGGCGGCGACGCCGCCGGCGACAACCCAGCGCCTCCGGCTTCGTCGCGGAAAGGGCGCACGCGCTACCTTCCTGCCGTCCGGCCCCCTGCCCTGAGTCATCTACCACCGTCTTTCACGCGCCGGCCATGGGTCGGTCCCCGTGAACAGAGGATGCGGTCCGAGCGTGCGCCAGTCAACGAAAAACGGACAGCTTCCAGACATCTGGAAGTTACGGCCAGACCTCGAGGTGACGCCTCACGTGGCTCGCGGATAAAAGAGCACGCTGACTCCTATGACTCGGCGCCTGGCCACATCTAGCCCTCCTCGCAACCTCAGCCTCGTAGGTAACACCACTGACCGCTTCTCTTGCGTTGGCGCGCTATCACTCCTGCACTGAGATCAAAGTAGAACGTAGTGCTGAAGATATGACCGGCTATAACCGGTCATATCTTCAGCACTATCGTAATCTGCACGTAACCGGCACACGTCAGGCGTCTGGAGCGGGAACCGGCATGCCATTTCTGCGCGGGCTCAAGGCATCAGCTCACGAGACGGCCTCGGCGCCCGTCTACAGGGTGCGTTCCGACGAGCGCGAGCACCGACGACACGAGAGGAAACGATCATGTCCATCGAGCAGAACAAGGCCGTCGTGGGCAAGTGGTTCACCGAGTTCTGGGGCAAGGAATTCAACCCGGCCGTCATCGACGAGCTCGCCGCCCCGTACATCCGGTTCGAGTACTCACTGCACGCGCCGCTGCGCGGCCGGGACGCGGTGCGGGAGTTCGCTGGGAAGTTCCGCGCCGCATTCCCAGACCTGAACTTCTGGGGTACCGCCGACCTGATTGCCGAAGGCGATTACGTGGTCGGGCAGTGGGAAGGCGGCGGGACGCACACCGGCGCGCCATTCGACGACATGCCGATCGGCTCGCTGCCTGCTAACACCGGCAAGGTGATGCGGTTCACCGGCACTGCCGTGCTGAAGGTTCAGAATGGCCTGATCACCGAGGAGATCGGCCTCGACGACGGCCTCACCGCACTGCGCCAGCTCGGCCTGATCGCGCCCTTATACCGCGCGCCACCTGGCCTCACACCAGGAGTAGAGCCCGAACGTCGCGAGGCCGAGCGCGACGACGACGAGTAGCACCGGGCCGAGGGGTGTGTGCGCCAGCGCCCGCAGCGCGGAGTCGATGCCCTTGGCCTGCTTTGGGTTCGCGTCCTTGGCCGCGATGACCAAGAAGACGCCGATGGTCGCGAAGACGAACCCGCGTGCGATCCCGCCGATCTGGCCGAGGCGCGTGACCGCCTTCCGGGTCCGCGTCGAGGCCGAGCCCATCCGCAGGTGCTTGAGGAACTTGAGCTTGTAGGCGCGATACATGGTGTACAAGCCCGCGATTACGACAATGACGCCCGCGATCGCGACGATCCACTGGCCGCCGGAGTGCTTCAGGGCCGCGGCGGTCAGGTCCTGCGACTGGTTGTCGCTCGATGATGGCTGGCCAACGCCGAGCGCGTACTTCAAGATCCCGTAGGTGACCACCGCGTAGAACACCGCGCGAACGAGGTTGGCCAGCCTCTTGCTGGCCTTGCGGCCGTCAGAGTCGGCGCTGCCCCCGATGGCCTCTGACAGGCGCCACAGCGTCATGCCAATGAAGCCGACAACCAGGAGCCAGAGGGCTACCGTTCCGAACGCGGTGTGCGCCACCAGTCGGACGGCACCCGTTCTGTCGGCCTGCTGCCGCGATCCCTCCACGGCGATTTGGACGGCGATGATGCCGATGAGCACGTACATCACGCCGCGAGCGATCAGGCCGGCCCGGGCCAGCCAGGCCATGGCCCGGCTGTCGGCCGTCCGGCGCGCGGATCTCCGCGCGCGGGTCCCCGAGCGGAAGGCTGTGCGAGCAGCCATTGCCACCTCCAGTTAGGGCAGTTGGGGCTGATTGCTGTCTGGGCGGTAGACCAGCAGCTTTCTTGGTCGTTTGATCAGGCTGATCGCGGGTTTCGCCTCGGTCGCCTCCCCGTCGAGGCAAAGCGGCACCGGCTCGGCGTGCGGCGATGCGACTCGCAGCGAAGAGGCCGACCAGGTGCGGTAGACGCGGCACCGGCCGAGCGTGCCAAGCAGGACCGCGGCGACCAGCCGTATCCTGCCCAGTGGCTGCGAGCCGTCGACCATGCGCACATCGAACGTTCCGTCCGCGAGGTCGGGCCGGTAGGCCGGCGCGGAGCCCCGCGGCTCATACCGGCAGTTGCCGACGAAAAGGAGCCAAACCCGGCGGCGGCGACCGTCGACCAGGAGTTCGGTCGGCTGGCCGGTGCGTAGCACGTGGACGAGCGCGATCAGCACCGCTGGCCACTTGCCCAGCACAGGCTCGATACGCTTGCGCGCCTGCACGAGGTCGACGTAGACGCCAGTGCTCGCCGTGTTCAGGAACGCCGCGCCGTCGGCCGTGCCCACGTCCACGAGGACGCTGTCACCGCGGCTGAGCGCGGCCAGCGCGTCCGCCGCGGACTCGACGCCAAGGTCAGCGGCGAAATGGTTGAAGGTACCAGCGGGCACCACCAGCAACGGACGTCCGGCGTCCACGGCTATCCCCGCGGCGAGCCGGATGGTCCCGTCGCCGCCCGCCACGCCCAGGATCCGGGCCCGGGCCGCCGCCTTGCGGAACAGGTCGTCCATGTCGTCATCCGCGGTAGCCACGACGATCTCGGCCTCGGGGAGGCTCGCGCCGAGCGACTGGGCCAGAGCGGTCGACGCGGTACCCGCGCTGCAGTTGACGATGAGGACCAGGCCGCTTCCGGTCGGCGACGCCGGCGCCTGACGGTACGGCCGTACGGCAGCGGCCGGCTCGTCCAAGCGCCTGGGCCACCAGCGCAGCGTCACCAGCCCGGCAGCGGTGCCCAACGCGAGACCCGCCAGCACGTCCGATGGGTAGTGCACGCGCGTGACGACGCGCGATGCGGCGACGAGGGCGGCCAGACCGCCGATGGGCACGGCGAGCGCTGGTACCTCAAGCGCGACGCCGGTGGCGAACGCGGCGGCTGAGGCGGCGTGACCCGACGGAAACGATGTCGTTCGCGGTGGCCTGGACGGTCCACTCGTAACGCCGGGCGGACCGGCCGGGCGTGCCCGGCCGACAAGCTGCTTGACGATCACGTTGGCGGTCGTGCTAGCGATCGCCAGGCTCGCGACTCCACGCAGGGCTGCCCGGCGGGTCCACTTGTCGCGTCTGACCCCGAGCCCGGTCGCCACGGCGATCCACAGCGCGCCGTTGTCCGCCGCGTGGCCAAGTCCTTGCATCGCACGGTCCAGCCCCGGTCGGCCGGCAGCGGCCCCCCAGGAGAGCAGGATCCGGTCCGCCGCCGCGATCCGCTTCCGTATCGTCACTCGCGCGCTCCTGGGTCAGGTCGGTCCGGAACTCCCGTAGTGGCATGAAGGGCCAAGCGGCAGGCAATTACCCTTCTTCTGGCAAGAAACACATTTGCCGTAAATAAAACGGAAAGTGGCATGATGTCCGGCCAAAGTGTGGTGATGTCCGGCCAAAGTGGCGTGATGTCCGGCCAAAGTGGCGTGATGTCCGGCCAAAGTGGCGTGATGCCCGGCCGCGCGGCGCCCGCCGGAGCCCTCCGATGCGGCGCCAGTCGAGGTTTAGCCGTCCCCCAAGTAGGTAGGGCGTCAAGGGTCACTGGTTGCTAGACGAGAAATGAGAGGTGACACGATGCTGGTGCTCACAGAAGCGGCCGCTGAGGTCGTAAAGTCCCTCACATCAACCCCGCAGGCGCCCGATGAGGCGGGCCTGCGCATCGCGTCTTCCGACGCGGCCCCGGACAACCCAGGAGCGCTGCAGGTCTCAGCCGCCCCCGGGCCGGACGCGAACGACCAGGTCATCGAATCCGGCGGAGCGCACGTGTACGTCGAACCACACGCCGCCATCTACCTCGACGACAAGGTGCTCGACGCACAGGTCGACAGTGCGGGCAACCCGCATTTCACCCTGGGCCTGCAACCCCCGAGCGAGGTCTAGTCACCCCAGGCCTGGGTGGCGGCGCGGAAGTTGGAGCCCGCGCCGCCACCATCGCCGTGATTTCTTACGGCCGTACTCCGGGACCCGAGACAAGCCCTTGATTCAGAACGAGCGTCTGCTGACCGTCCCGCACATATCCCTCGTACTGGATCGTGCCGGCCTTGAGCAGGGTGGCGTTGACCAAGATGGCGGTGACGCCGTCCTGGGATGGGAACGTGAACGCGATGTCCTGGTTCCCGGCCGCGTCGGTGACGTGCTGGACCGAGACGCCGGGCACGTCAGCGAGCGCGAGGAACCAACTTGAGTCGAGGTACGGGTAGTTGCCGTAGCCGGTGAGCACGTTCGCGGCCACGTTGACCGCGTTGCAGTCGCCGGCCACGTCGGCACAGCCGGTGCTGTAGGTGTTGAGCTTGTCAAGCAGCGGCCGGGGCAACGGGGGCAACGTCGGCAGCGTCGGCTGCGTGTTAACCGGCTGGAGCGGACCGCTATTGGTCGGGCGCTGGTACGGCGGGTAGATCAGGCTGTAGCTCGGGCCGGTTGGCATCAGCCACTGCTCCGACGCCGCGCAGGAGTCCGTCCGCTGGCACACCGTCAGGGTGCCGTTCACGTACTGGGCCTGTGCCGAGTCGTCGGCGGTCGCCCAGATTTCCTGGCTCTTGCCGCCAGTGCTCAGCTCCCGGTACAGCCACTGGCTGGGCGCGACGTGGTTGATCTTGGGCGGGGCGTACTCGTACTCCTCGTAGAAGAAGATCCGCTCCGCGGCCAGTTCGGCCGCGCTCGGCGGGATCGTCGAAGGCTGGGTGCTGCCCAGCTCGGCGACGGGGTATTCCTTCAGTATCGCGGTCTCGTGGACAGTCGACGGCTTGCTGGGATCGCCCCAGGACGCCTGCGCCAGCAGGTGGTAGTCCGACGCGTCGAGGATGATTCCCAGTTGCTCGCTCTGCTTGGTGGGCGGCAGCACGAACGCGACCCCGGCCCGGCCGACGATGTCCTTGACGTGATCTGTCACCCGGACATCCGGGATGAGGGCGAGCGCGTGAAACATCTCCGCCTCGAGCGAGGGCGGCAGCACCATCCCGAACAGCATGGACTCGATCTGGCCGAACGCCACGACGCTCTTGTTATCGGTCTTGACCGGGTCCAGGCTCACGAAGTACGCGTCAAGCTTGGCCGGATCACGCGGCAGCGAGCCGAGCTTGCTGTACGGGTAGATGGGGTTGCCGCTAATGCCGGCGTCGCCGTAGCTCATCGTGCCGTCGGCGGTCAGCCAGCCGTCCTGCACGTTGCGGTTATGCCCGCCAGGCAGGCGGTGAAGGCCGGCTGGGAGGTCGTGCTCGGTCTGCTCGTAGATCCACTGGCCGGCCGGGACCGCCGGGTCGGCCAGGGCCGCCGCGGCGGCGCGGTCGGCGAGCAGCGTGGCGGTCGTCACCGCCGACGGCTGGCTGCTTGACGGTAGTACCGCCGACGGCTGGCTGCTGGACGGCAGTGACGGCAGTGCAGCAGGCGGCTTGCCGCCGGATGGCTGCACCGCCACCGCGACGCCGACCGCCAAGCCGAGCGCCAGCGGTGCGGCGATGGCCAGGCGCCACGCCGGCCGGAGTCGGCGAGAGCGCTTCCTGTGACGTGAAACCAGCTTTCGTTCCGATGAAAGCTCTTCAGTAAGCGCGGCGCGGAAGATCTCCTCCGCGCGGGCTGTGCCGCGGTCCGGCACCAGCGCCCGGAAGTGCGCCAGCTCGTCCATCTCGTTCCTGCTCGGGTCTTTCATGCTCAGGACTCCTCGTCGAAAGCTGCTGGGTTCGTATTGCCGAGGGTCCTGCGTAGCTTGCTTCGAGCCCGGCTCACCCGCGACCGCACGGTGCCGATCGGGACCCCGAGCGCCGTCGCTACCTCCTCATAGCTCAGGTCGCCCCAGGCCACGAGCAGCAGCGTGTCGCGAAGTTCCGCGGGCAGCCGGGCCAGGGCGGTGGCGAGCCGCCGGCTGGCCGTGTTCGCACTGACCCGGTCGTCCACCGTGTCGGTGAATGACTGCATCACCGGGTCGATCCCCGTCCGGGCCAGCGCGCGGTACATCCTGATCTCGGCGCGGCGGTGGCGGCCGATGAGGTTGGTGGCGATGCCGTACAGCCAGGGTCGCGCGTCCGCGCGGGTCTGGTCGTAGGAGCCCCGCTGCCGGAAGGCGAGCAGGAACGTCTCCGCCACGATGTCATCGGCCGCATCCTGGCCGAGGCGGTGCACCACGTAACGCTGTATGTGCGATGCGTGCCTGCGGAACAGCACGGTGAACTGCTCGGGCTCATGCCGGGAGAGCTGAATAACGAACGCATCGTCCACGCCCGTCCCGGCTTCAGCCTCGGCCCGGCTCTGTTGTGTCATGCGTGACCCTCCGGATATCGGCTATGACACCTGTCATTGCCCGGAGCGGGCAAACCGGTTCCCGCGGATTTCAGCCTGCGGTTCAGCGCCGAACAGAGGCAGCTTCTTGACGCGGCGAACTTAGGTAGCTGTCCGGCGACTCGCACGCCGAGATCGCGTCGCTGTAGTAGCCGATCTTCATGTCGATCGCGTCGAGGTAGGCCGCCATCATGTCGAGGTGAACGCGGACCCGCTCGCGGTGGGCTCGCAGCAGCGCGAGCCGCTCGTCCTCGTTGCCGTCGCCGGCGCGGACCAGCTCGGCGTAGCGGCGCACCTCGCGGATCGGCATGCCCGTCGCCCTGAGCTTGGTGATCAGCTCGATCCAGCCGAGGTCGCGTTCAGAGTAGCGCCGGTGCCCGGAGCCGGCCCGGTCGACATCGAGCATCAGCCCGTCGCGCTCGTAGTAGCGCAGGGTGTGCCGCGTCAGGCCGGTGCGCTCGGCCACCTCGGTGATCGTCAGTCGGGCGGATGTCATATGCCCAGTCTCATGCTTCGAGTGTGCTCAAAGTCAAGCGGAGGCCGAGCCAGGCCGGCCACCTTTGGCGAGTGGTTATGACGAGCAATACAGTGGCCGGGTGCCGCGAGTCGCTGCGGACGGAGGATCGTGAGCACCGATCCGAGCACGGCGCCTGAGCCACGGACCGCCCGGCTTCACCTGTATCGCTGGACCGACCGGGCCGTGGTCGGCGTAGCCGTTACCACCTTCGCTTCCGGGTTCGCGCAGTTCGGCGTCGTAGCCGCACTCGGTGACGTGGCCCGGGGCTTCGGCAACGTGACTCATGGCCCGACGTTCGCCGACCAGGCGGGGCTGTCCGGCACCGAGCTGGGTATCGGACTGGCGATCATCCGGCTGGCATCGCTGGGCGGGCTGCCCATCACCGCCCTGGCTGACCGCTTCGGCCGCCGGAAGATGCTGCTCATCACCGTCGGCGTGGGCCTGGCTCTCACCGCGGTGGCCGCGGCCAGCCCCAGTTACTGGTGGTTCGTGGCCATCTTCGCCTGCGGGCGTCCCCTGCTGAGTGCCACCAATGGGCTGGCGCAGGTCACCGTGGGCGAACAGACCGCCTCGGCTGACCGGGCCAAAGCGGTGGCGCTCGTGGCCGCCGGGTACGGCGCCGGCGCCGGGACCATCGCCATCGTGCACAGCCTGGCGTCGCGCACGCTCGGGTTCCGGGGAGTGTTCGCGCTTGCGCTGGTTCCTCTGGCCCTGCTGCCGCTGCTCCGGCGCTGGATCCAGGAGCCCGACCGGTTCGCCGTGGCCGCGGCGGGCTCCCAGCATCCAATCCCGGTATTCGGCGCGGTCACCAGGCCGTTCAGGCGTCGCCTGGCGGTGATCGTGGTCCTGGCTTTCGCCATCTCCGTGATCACGGGACCGGCCAACAGTTTCGTCTTCTTGTTCGCACAGAACTTCCTCCACCAGTCGGGCGTCGTGACCGCCGGCATGGTGGTTGGCGCCGGCGTCACCGGGCTGGCCGGACTGCTGGCCGGACGGTGGCTGGCCGACCGGGTGGGGCGGCGCCTGACCGGCGCGCTGGCCGTGGTGGCAGTGGCGCTGTTCGCCGTCCTGGCCTACTCCGGCTCCGCTCCGGCGCTGGTGGTCGGCTACATACTGGGGACGTTCTGCGCGGCGGTCTTCGCGCCGGCACTCGGAGCGCTGACCACCGAGCTGTTTCCCACGCAGGTACGGGCCTCTGTGGTCGGCTGGTCGCTGGCGGCGGGAGTGCTGGGGGCAGTGGTAGGACTGATCATCTTTGGTTCGGTGTCCCGCGCGGGTTACCCGTTCGTGGTGGCCGGGTTGCTCACGTTCCTGCCCGCGGTGCCGGTCATGTGCCTGTTCTGGCTGCTCCCCGAGACCCGCGGCCGCGAGCCTGAGGATCTCTGGCCCGACTCGCCGCGATAATAATCAAGACCTTGATCCCGAACGGACCGGGGTTACCCTGGCCGTCTCTGCGAGATCTACGATGGCGGGGTGGCGGAGGAGGTTCGCGCGGACGCCCGCGGGCGTCGTTCATATCCCAAGGGGGAGCGACGCAGAAAGCAGATCCTCGAGAGCGCGATCGCCCTTTTCGCGCAGCGGGGTGTGGACAGGGCGTCGTTGCGCACGGTCGGTGAGGCGATCGGGGTGTCCCACACCGCGCTGCGTCACTACTTTTCGTCGCGAGACGAGTTGCTTGTCGAGGTGTACAGGACACACGAGGCGGTTGCGTTCGACGACGCATCCTTGGCGGACGGATCTCCGGTCGGTGTGATGGTCGAAGCCGCCGAGCGGAACCGCTCGATCCCTGGCCTCGTTGAGCTGTACGCGTCGCTAACCACCGATGCGCTGCAGCAGCCGCACGCTGTCACCAGGGAGTTCGTGCGCGACCGGTTCCGGTTGGTGCGGGAGAGGCTGGCCGCCCAGATTGAGTCCGGGCAGCGGGCAGGTCGCTTCGCGGCGGATATCGACCCGCGGGACGCGGCCGCGCTGGTGATCGCCGCGTCCGATGGCCTGCAGATCCAGTGGCTCCTCGACCCCGAGGCGGTGGACGTGGGGCGCTCGCTTTCGATCCTCGAGCGGCTGCTCCCTGACGGGCCGGGGCCGGGTGCGGCACCCTAGCACCCCGGCGGAACGTGATAACTTTCCACTGGAAGGTTTTTCTGCCCGGCGATCGCCTACCTAGGCCCTGGCAATGGGAGCTTGTCTGTGCCGGATGCTCTCGTGATGACCGAGCGCTCGACGCTGACCCGCTGGCGGTGGACGATCACCGCCGCATTCGGCCTGGGCGGGATCACTGTCTCGGCGTGGGGTCCACGGCTGCCGGCCATCAAGGCGAGCCTTGGCATAGACACCGCCACGATCGGACTGCTCCTGGCGGGCGTGACCGTGGGGGCCATCCTCGGGCTGCTCGCGTCGACTCCGCTGCTGCACCGGCTGGGCAGCCGCCGGTCCGTCGCGGGAGCGCTCTTGGTCATCGCCGGCGCGATGACGGTGATGGGCCTCGGGCTGATTGTGAGATCGGTTCCGCTGATCGCGGTCGCGTTCGTGGTCATCGGGCTTGGGATCGGCACTCTCGACGTGCTGATCAACGTGGAGGGTTCCGCGGTCGAGCGGGCGGCGGGGCGCACCCTTATGCCGATGCTGCACGCCGCCTGGTCCATCGGGGTGGCCGTGGGGTCGGGGATCGGCGCGGCCTGCGCGGCGCTGGGTATCACTCCCGCGGCGCAGTTCATCGCCGAGGCCGTCCTGGTCGCGGCGGCCTCTATCGGGATCGCGGCGGGGATCCCGCACGGCAATCGCGCGCCGGACGGGCAGCCGCCGCGCGACCGGGCGGCAAGGCTCCGCCACTGGCTGCGCGGCTGGCTGGACTGGCGACTGTTGCTCATCGGCCTCGTGATGCTGGGTGTCGAACTCGGCGAAGGTTCGGCGAACAACTGGCTCACTCTCGCGGCCCGTAACAACCTCGGACAGACCGCCGCGGTCGCCGCGGTGTTCTTCACCGTCTTCGCGGCCGGTGAGGCGCTCACCCGGATCTTCGGCGGCCCTATCGTCGATCGTCTCGGCCGCGTCCGCACCATCCGCGTCACGACCGCCCTCGGCATCGTCGGAGTGGTGCTGTTCATCGAGGGCGGGAGCGTATGGGCCGCCCTCGTCGGCGTGCTCCTGTGGGCGGTAGGCGTCTCGATGGGCTTCCCGCTCGGCATGTCCGCGGCCGCCGAGAGCGGACCCGACCCAGCCGCACGGGTCAGCGTCGTCGCCTCCATCGGCTACTTCGCCAACCTGGCGGGCCCGCCCGTCATCGGCGTGCTCGCCGAATCCGTCGGTCTCCTCAACGCGCTGTGGATCATCGCGGCCCTGTTCGTCGCCGCCTTCGCCGCCGCCGGCTCACTTGGCGGCCCTTCTCCCGCGATCAGTTGCCAACCCCCAGGCGGGACAGGGACAGCATCGTGAACCAGGCGAGGAACATAAGAACGACCACGAGAGCGACGAAACCACCGATAAGCGCCAGCGAAGCCAGCAGTCCGTCGAAATTCATCCCCGCGCCCCCGTAACCATAGGCGAGCAGTTACTGAACGTAATTGTAGTGTGCCTGCCCGTGCGCCGTCTTAAGGTGGTTGTGTGGGCGGCGATGAGACACGCGACGGGGTGCCGCTGACCAACCTGGCCCAGCCACTGTTCGACGGCGCGCAGACCACCAAGCGGGACTTGGTGGACTACCTGGACGCGGTTCGCGACCAGTTCATCCCGGTGCTGCGGGACCGGCCGCTGTCGGTGATCCGGGTGCTGCGGGGGCAGCCGCCCTTCATGCAGAAGAACGTCCCTCCGTACACCCCGCCGTGGGTGCGTACGGTGCGGGTCTGGGCGGAGAGCTCGCGCCGCGAGGTCTCCTACGCGCTGTGCGACGAGCGCCGCACGCTGGTGTGGTTCGCTAATCAGCGAGCCGTGGAGTTCCACCCGACGCTGGTCCTGGCCGGTGACTGGCACCATCCCACCCATCTGGTCCTTGACATCGACCCGCCGGAGGCCGACGACACATTCGGCCTGGCCGTTCGCGCCGCCCTGCTAGTCCGCCAGGTCCTGGCCGATGCCGGCTTGACCGGCGCCGTAAAGACCAGCGGCGCCAAGGGCGTGCACGTCTTCGTACCGCTTGTCACCGGAACGTCGAGCGAGGACGCGGCCGCCGCCACCCGCGCGATCGCGGCCCGTGCGGAGCGGCTGGACCCGGCCTTCGCGACGACGGCGTTTATCCGGGAGGACCGGGGCGGGAAGGTGTTCCTCGATTCCACCCGGGCGGGAGGGGCGACCGTGGTGGCGGCATACAGCCCGCGGGTTCGGCCGGGCGTGCCGGTGTCGTTCCCGGTGCCCTGGGACGCCTTGGACAGCGTCGCGCCGGCGGACTTCAACGTCCGCAATGCGGCGCCTCTGATCACCGCCGGTGATCCGTGGGCGGCGCTGATGCCCGCACCGCAGTCCCTGGACCCGGGCCTGGTCGAGGAGGGCCACACGATCCCGATCGCCCGGGTGCAGGCGATGCATGAAGGAAAGCGCCGCGCCCGCCGGCAGTTAAAAACCGTCGACCCGGACCTCTCTGGCGGGGAGGTCCGGGTCGAGGGGCTAACTTGCCGCCGTTACCGCCGTGTGGGCGGTTGGCGTTGTAACCGGGCGGTGATCACACCGGCGAAGTTCGGCGTGCCGATACCGGTTGCCTCGTCGTAGCCGGGGGTCGTCGGGTAGAAGCCGTTGTTGTTGCTCACCTGGTGGAAACCGGTGATGTCGTGGAAGTCGCTGGCGTTCGTGCGGGGGTTGTCGAAGAGTGCGTAGAGAAGGTAGCTTGCGGCCCCTGAGCGGTGACCTTGGTACGCGTCCCGATCAGTGAAGAGCGCCCCGAAGAGCGGCGCGGACAGGCTGGTCCCGCCAATGTGGAACCATCCGGGAGCACCAGGGGTCTGGGTCATTCCGAAGCAGGCGCTCTCATAGTCGGTACCGGTCGGGTTGGGCGAGACGTAGCTCGACCCGGTGCAGTACTCCGCGTAACCGGTAAGGGGATCGGAGTTGGCCGAGATATCCGGCACCTCGCGGCACGGTTGGCCGGCCGCCGCGAGAGCGCAGTTACCCGAGCCGGAGACCGTGTACGGGTTGATGACCCCGGGGCCTCGCTGGTAGTTCGGCATCGGCCAGAAGATGCTGTGACCGCCGCCGCCCGCACCGTAGGTGTTGCAGTTGGTGATGCCGGTCGAGCTGGCAGTCGACGAGTTGTTCCCGCTGCAGACATCGAGCGTGTTCCACACCGCCTCGGTCCCGTACGGGTAGCTCGGGTTGGGCTTGGTCCCAGGGTCGAATGACGTGAACGAAGTGCCGCCGGTGCTGGTCACCCAGGGCTGGCTAGACGGGTCGAGAGCCTCGAGCGGCGCGTAGTTACTGAACGTGCCATCCCTGATGCACTCGAAAGCGCCGGTGTCGCCCGACGACGAGAACATGCTCTGGCCCTGCGCCGCCATCTGCTCGAAGATGACGTTCTCGGCCTCGGCGTAGCCTAGGCCCGCGTCCGGCTCGCATACATCCCAGCTCGAGCTGATGGAGTCGGCGACGTCCTGGTTGGCGATGGTGGTGTACTCGTCCAGCTCGGTCTGGCCGGTCTCGTCGTTGGGTGCGTTGTAGACGAGGAAGGAGCTGGCGTCCGGCGCGATCGTCAGATCCTGTTCGATGTCGGCCTCGACCTCGATGTCGCCACCGTAGCCGTAGAAGCACGTGTCCCCTGTGGGGCACTGGGAGGTATTGGGCGCCAGCGGTCCGCCGTCCACATTGATGTTGACGAGGTTCGCGTTGTAACGCGGGCCGTAGAACGTGTGCGCCCACGTCGTGATGTCCGACTGGTTGTAGGCGGAGAGCTCAAACACCGCTACGTTGGCGCCGGCGCCCTTGGCGCGCGGTCCAGCATTGGGTGCGTTGTAGATGCTGTTGGTCTGCGACGGAGTCAGGCCGCTGCAGCCAGGGCCGCCGCCATAGCCGTTAAACGGTCCGTTGGCCGGGATCGCTTGGAGCTGAGCCAGGGTAGTCGGATACGGGATCTCGCAGCTCGGCTCGCCTCCGCCGCGTTTCGTCGAGCCCGACGGAGCAAGCTGATAGGCCGGTTGCAGCCGGACCGTGTTGGTCAGACCCACCACGCCGAGTACGCGCGACGCAAGGCTGGCGGGCACCGAGGCGGGGGTGGAGTTGGAGTAGAACTTCACGCCTTTGGCGTTGCGGTAGTTGTTGATGGTTGTCGCAAAGGCGGTATCGATCCGGGCGCTGCTCCCGACCGCCCGCAGCAGGAAGGGCGACGCGGTCGGCTGCACCGTCAGCCCCTTGCCCTGCAGGTACGCGGTCACCGCTTGGACCGTGGCCCGCGACGGGGCGAACCTAGAGTCGAACTGACCCGCGGCGAGCCAGTGATCGTAGTCGGCGCTTCCCGGCGTGTACAGGGAGCCGAGCAGGGAGTTGAGGCCCGCTTCGTTTCCTGGCTGCAGCACCACGTCGACGCTCATCTGCCGGGCCGACATCAGGCCGGTCTTGGTCGCGTTGGGTGCCAGGTAGCTGCCCTGGATCTGGGCCATGCTCTTCGCTGACCCCGGCGGACCCGCCGCCGACGCTGCCGCGGCTGCCGTAAGCGAACCTGCCGTAGTCAAGACGATTACCAAGAGTTGGATTCCTCGCCGTAGAGTCACCCGCGCTCCTTCCTTGGCGCTTTTCGGCATTGCGTTAACACCGGCCGCACGCCGCCGCTATGCCTGAATGACAAGCCACAGCATCCTCCTGGAACACACCAGTTGTCGAGCGGCGAGTTACCGGACGTTTCTGATTTCGAGGGCAACGGCATAGCGCAGATCGATATACTTCAATACGTCTCTGCAAGACTAAGCCAGGCAGTTCCCGCGTCGTAACGGTACCTAACCGGATGAATGTCCGTTTCAGCTTGTTATAGCAAGATCGAAGGGACATTCATCGGGCCATCCCGCAGCACAGCCGTCCGTTACGCGGCGAGTAGCCGTTCGAAGAAGGAGCGGTATCGGCGCAGGCCGCGCCGCAGGTCCTCGGTGGACACGTCGTCACCACCGGCCCACCGTGACTCGAGCTCCTCGCGTTCGCTGGCGAACATCTGGGTCAGGCGCTGCATGAGTTCAGCGACGAGGGCGTCGGCCTCCTGGACCGCTATTCTCGGCTCGTCCACGAACTCGGCCTGGATGTCCTTCCACTGCGCGAGCATGCTCTGCAGTTCCTGGTCTTCCAGCAACTGCGCATGCGATTGGCCGGCCGTACCGATTTCAGGGTCGTTCATCGAATACCTCGCTCTCGTCATCGTCCGCGATGCCGGGGCCGCGCCCTGCTGGGACCCCCGCTTGGTCATTCACCACGAGCAGTTCGTCGAATAGCGAGCGGTAGCGCACTAGCGCCTCCCGAAGGTCTTCGGTGCTCGCCCGTTGCTCTTGTGCCGCCCCGTAGATGCCGTGCGCGGACCTGTAGTTGTCCACCACCTCGGGGTGGTCGACCGACACCAGGTCGGCCTGTGCGTCGAAGTCCCCCATCGGGTAGCCGCGTTCCGCCATGACGGTGTGAACGAGCCTGTCGGCGGTCACGACCGCCTCGGCTGGCTGGTCGATGAAGCTTTCCTGCACGCCTTGCCACTCTCGGGCGTAACGCACACGGGTGTCCTCGGGGAGCGGCTTGATGTCGAGCTGAGCACGCTGCCTCTCGCGCTCACGCAGGTCGGCCTCGGCGGCCCGCCGGTCCTGCCGCGACGCCACGGCCCGGTCGTATTCCGGGCCGAAGTGCTGGCGCAGCGCCGTCGTCCTGCGCTGGCGCACCGCCATTGCGATGACGCCGATGACAACGACAACGGCGATGACAATCACGATCCATGCCCAGGCAGCCATGGGTTCCTCCCTGTGATAGGACCGGCCCTCTACCCGGTCGCAGTGATTTAAACCGTCATGGCATACGTGCAACCGACCGTTCGGATTAAAAATCTTATTTATCCCGAACGGGGCCGTGGCTTCTCTCATAACGCGATTATCTGCGTCTCAAATCAGTACCAATGCTCGCAAAATGGCGGCCGTCTAGTTTATTTCGCCCCGCAGGGGTAGCAGCCGGGAGACTACAACCGCTCGATGGGAGGGATTACCTATGTACATCGGCATCGGAACGATCGTGGTTATCGTGATCATTGTGCTCATCGTCCTTGCGCTCAGGCGCTAGTGGCGTGATCTGGCCCAGGTCCCTCAGAGGTGGAGATGGAAATCAAGCTAGTGCTTTATCTTCCCCGCGAGGCCGTCAGCGTGCCGGTCACCCGCCAAGTCCTCGACGGCTGCCTGCAGACTCTCGGGGTGACGCCGGAGACGCGCGCCGATATCGCCTTGGCGCTCGGCGAGGCCTGTGCCAACGTGATCCAGCACGCTGGGCCTGGCGAGGAGTACGAAGTGCAGGTAAGCGCCAGGAACCGCCGGTGCACCATCGAGGTTGTCAACAGCGGCAGCCGGGACATCGAACCCGTTGCCGTCGCCGACGATCCTGTGCCCGCGACCGCTGAGCGTGGTCGTGGCCTGAAGATCATCAATGCGGTCGTCGACAACCTGCAGCTAACGAGGAACGACCGGCAGGGGACGACCGTACATTTCGAAAAGACGTTGGAGTTGCTGCCCGGAGCGGCTGGGCAGCAACTCCTCGACGCCGATGGGGTTGGCCGGCGGCAGGAGCGATGATTCATCCTGAGGGCTCAGCCGGGACGCACACCGTGACCGAGCGTGGATGGACCTTGATGCGCAGCTTCTTGCTGGCTGGACGGGCGCCGCCATCGAGTTCGTAGCGGACCTTCCGGTCGAACCGGATCCTGACCTTCTTCCCCTGCGTGACCTTGGCGAAGGGAGACTGCTCTGGATGTCCCAGCGCGACCGAGCCAAACGTCCTGGCCCACTGGACCGGGCTCCGGGCCGTGACTACCCCTAGCTCCAGGCGTCCGTCGTCCGGTTGCGCCTGCGGGAAAGCCTCGAGCCCGCCGAGTATCTTGCCGACATTCGCCGTCAGCACGCACGAGACCTTGCCGTGGAAGAAGAGTTCGCCGTCCACCTCTATCGTCGCCCTAGCCCGCGGCGCACCGAGGTTCTTGATCCCGGTGATGATGTAGGCGGCGCGGCCTAGCCGGTCTTTCGTGCCCCGGTCGGCGTCGGAGATCATTTGCGCGTCGAAGCCCGCGCCCGCCATGACCGTGAAACGCTCGCCGTTCACGGAGCCGGTGTCGAGCCTGCGCCGGTCGCCGTGCAACGCGGCGAGCACCGCCTCGTTGAGGTCGTGCGGAACGTTCAGGTTCGCCGCCAGCAGGTTCGCGGTCCCCGCTGGCAGGATCGCTACGGCCGTGTCCGTGCCGGCCACAGCGTCGATACAGCGCTGGACGGTGCCGTCGCCACCCCAGACGAACATCACGTCGGCCCCCTTGGCCGCCGCCTGCCGGGCGTACGTGGCGGCTCGGCTGCTCTTCTTCACCTCATACCACAGGGGATCGGTCACGCCCTCGCGGGCCAGGATTCGCCGCAACTCGGGCAGGCCACCCCCAAAGCTCTTTCGTGAGTGCGCCACCACCGCGATGTCAGCCACGCGCGTCAGACCCTTCGCCAGCGGGCCTCGCACAGCCCGTACACACCGAAGACGACGAGGCCGAGCGCGGCCAGCATCATCAGGTATTCGCCGAACGGCTGATCGCGCAGTGTCAGCAGCGCCTTGTCGATGCCGCCGGACTCCGCTGCCTTGTGGGTCACCGCCGCATCGATCACCAGCACACCGACCAGGGCGAATACCAGGCCTCGCGCGATGGTTCCTGTCACGCCCAGCACCTGGACGACACGACGCGTCCTGGGGCTCATCTGCGCGGTCCGCAGATACTTCATGAACTTCTTACGAGCACCCTCGACCACAAGAGCGATGCCGCAGACGACGATGACCAGCCCGACGATGCCGACAAGCACCCGGCCGGCCGGGTGCTGCATGGCGGTGGCCGTGATGTCCTCCTGCCGGCCAGCCTGGCTGCTGTCCTTGCCTGAGATCACAGTGAAGGTCAGGTAGGACAGGCCCGCGTAGATGACGGCCCGGCCCAGCGACTTGAGCCTGGGGCCGGCTCCGGGCGACTCGCCAGTGACTCCGAACGCTGCTTCGCTCAGCCGCCACAGCGCGTAGCCCGCGAAGCCGATGCCGAGCAGCCAGAGCGAGACAAGTCCGTAGGATTTGCCCGCGAGCAACTGCAAGGCGCCCGTCTGGTCCGCCTCACGCGAGCTGTGCCCCAGTGCGACCAGCACGGCGACCCAGCCGACCAGGATATAGATGACACCCCGCGAGATCAGGCCCCCGCGAGCCAGGAAATGCGCCGCCTTGCTGTCGGAAGCCCGCCTTGCGGAGCGCATTGCATCGGGCGCTGATATTGAGTGCATACCCGTCACTACCACATTAGCGGGCCGCGAAACGTCAGCAGTCACGGGCCGTCCGGATCGCTGAGATCATTTTCGATTCTGGTCAGAAAAGTCACGCCGGGATTTCCTGTAGCCCACTCAGGCCGTCCAGAACAGGCGCGACCGTGAACGCGACCGTGAATAGGCGTGAAACAGTTAGCACCGGGCAGTAGGGGGGCCATGTCCTTTCGAGCCGCTCCCCGGCGCACTCTCGCGCCGCTTGCTATCGTCACCGCCGCGGCTCTCGTCTTTACCCTCCTGCTCCTCTTGGTACGGCTGCGATGGGCGCCGCTGGAGTCGGCCGATCATGGCGCCGCGACCCGGCTGAACAGTCTGGTCGCCGGGCACCCCGCGGTCGTTGACGTCGTCAAGGCGATCACCTGGCTGGGCAGCGGCGGTGTGCTGTGGACCCTGATCGGGGCGGCCGTCGTCGTGCTCGCCATCAGGCGACGGTGGTGGCTCGCGGCCTATCTCCTGGTCACGGGCGCGGGCGAGCTGGTGCTCGACCCGGTGCTTAAGGCACTCGTCGGCAGGCTGCGTCCGGTGGTGGCGCACCCGATCGCGTACGGCAACGGCAACAGTTTCCCGAGCGGGCACGCACTCGGCTCGATCGTCTGCTACGGCGCGCTGTTCCTGGTCTTCCTGCCCGCGGTCCGCGGGACCTGGCGCCGCGTGTTCACCACCGTGATCGTCACGCTGATAGCCGCTATCGGCATCAGCCGGCTCCTGCTCGGCGTGCATTACATCTCCGACGTGCTGGGCGGGTGGACGCTCGGCATCACCTGGCTGGGCGTCACCGCCTTCGCCTTCGAACTGTCCCGCCAGGTCACCGGCGAGCCGGTGACCGACCCGGTGACCGAGGGCCTTGAGCCCGAAGCCCGCGACGACCTCCAGCCGACCGAACCGGAGACAACCATGCATCATGACCGCGCTCACAATGACCGCGTTCGCACGTACGGCCGTATCGCCGCCGGCGTAGTGGTGATCTGGGTGCTGATCATCGGCGCCCTCACCGGCATCGGCAAGCTCATCATGATGACCGGCAACGCGAACGGAGACCTGCTGGGCGACCGTACGATTCCGCACTGGTTTGCCGCGCATCGCACGGCCACGCTGAATCACTGGAGCCTGATCGTCAGCAACCTGGGAGCGACCCAGGACATCCTCATCGTGAGCGTCGCCACCTGCGTGGTGTTCATCGCTGTGACCCGGCACTGGCGTCCGGTGATCTTCCTCGCTGTGGTCATGTTCGGCGAGCTTGGCGCGTTCCTGATAGTCGCCGACATCGTCAAGCGACCACGGCCGGACGTCCCGCACCTGGACTCGCACCTGCCCACGTCGGCGTTCCCCTCAGGCCACATGGCCGCCACCACGTGCCTCTACGTGGGCATCGCCATCCTGGTCATCGGCCACGCCCGCGGCTGGTGGCGCTACCTGTTCCTGATCCCGGCGGTCGTCATGCCGGTCGCGATCGCCACGGCGCGCCTGTACCGCGGCGAGCATCACCCCACCGACATCCTGGCCAGCGTGCTGTTCGCCGCGCTCTGGCTGACCGCGACCACGCTGCTGATCAAGCCGAACAAGGACGGCCTGGACCGCGGTGGCCGCCGGCCGCTGGGCCTGCCCCACCGCAAGGCCGCCGACCATCACAGGAAAACCGAATCCGCAACCCATTAGGGGCGACGACAAGGGACTGATATGACAAGCACGAGCGCCTGGGAGCGGATCGAACGCCAGAAGCTGCGCGGGCGGGAGCGCCGGACGCGCAGTAACCGGCCAGGCGACCGGCCCGATCCCGGCCGCCCGGTCGGCACCGACACGCTGCCGCAGATCAAGCACATCGTCGTCTTGATGATGGAGAACCACTCCTTCGACAACTATCTCGGCACCCTCGGCCGGGGCGAGGGGTTTCCGCTCGGCGACGATGGCAGGCCGGATGCCGAGAATCCTGACTCCGCGGGCACGATGATCCGGGCCTACCACGCGGGCTCCACGGTTCAGCACGACGGCGTGCCCGGCCAGAGCTGGAGCGCCAGCCACTCGCAGTGGGCCGGCGGGAAGATGAATGGTTTCGTTACCTCGACCGAGCTGACCTCGCCCGAGGGCGACAAGACCGCGGCCATGGCCTACTGGACCGAGCAGGATCTGCCCTTCTACCACGGGCTGGCCCGGACCTTTCCGCTGGCCGACCGCTGGTTCAGTTCGTGCCTTGGGCCGACGTTCCCGAACCGCAGGTTCCTGCTGGCGGGAACAGCCAACGGCCTGATGGATGACCTGCCCGTGAACCTGCTGGACCGGCCGCGAGCCGGCACGATCTTGGACATGCTGACCCGGCACGGGATCTCCTGGGTCAACTACCGGCCGGCCGAAAGTGACCAGTCCGAGTTCCGCCGCTTCGTGCGGTACCGGCGCCGCCGGACCCGGCACCATCTGGCCTCCCTGGGCCGTCCGCTGCGTAAGACCAGCGACACGGTCAAGAGGGATCTGCAGTTCACGGCGGCGCTTTACCCGCTCGGGATGGTCAGCTACATGGCCCACGTCCGCAGCGTTGAGCAGTTCTTCGCTGATGCCGACTCCGGCAATCTCCCGTCGTTCTGCATCGTCGACCCGGACTACCGCCGTTTCTCTGAGGAGAACCCGCAAGACATCCGCAAGGGGGAAAGCTTCGCCGCCGAGGTGATCAGCCGGGTCATGCACGGCCCCGGCTGGGCGGACACGCTGCTCATCTGGACCTACGACGAGAACGGCGGCTACTACGACCACGTCGCCCCGCCCGCGGCGGTGGCACCGGACGACGTCCCCGGCCACAGCCTCGTGGCCCACCGGTCCCCGCTGCGCGGCCCGCTCAAGGTGCTGTTCCCGGGCTATGTCCGGCATGCCGAGCAGCTCGTCGAGGGCCCGGACGCCTACGACAACTACGGGTTCCGGGTGCCCGCCGTGATCGTGTCACCCTACGCCCGGCCGGACTGCGTCCTGTCGGATGTCTTCGACCACACCTCGATACTGAAGCTCGTTGAGGAGAAGTGGAACCTGCCCGCGCTGACCAGGAGGGACGCCGCGGCGACCGCGCCGCTCTGCGCACTCGACCTAACCGCCCCGCCGGCGTTCCTGACCCCGCCGGACCTGCCCGCGCCGGCGCTAGCGTGGGGTACTTGGTAGCTCTGCCGGGCCTTGCCTTCGCGCATACTGGGAGTACGTTTTATATTCGTGGAGTCCGGGGGCCTGAAACCGCAGAAGCTCGAAACCCGTCTGGGACCCCTTGCCTGCCGATCCTCGGGGCAGGGGCCGACGCTCGTCTTCTTCGCCGGCGCGCTCGCGAACGGTGACCTATGGCGCGACGTCGTCGCCGCGCTCGACGATCGCTACCTTTGCATCACCGTAGACCTCCCGCTCGGGGCGCACCCGTGGCCCCTGACCACCGGGGCCGACAGGTCGGCCACCTCGCTGGCCGGGCTGCTTCTGGATTGCCTCGAGCTCCTCGACGTGAACAACGCCACTGTGATCGTCAACGACACGGCCGGCGGACTGCTCCTGCTTTCGCTGGCCAGCGGTCACTCCGCGCTTGGCCGCGTAGGCCGTCTCGTCCTGACGAACTGCGACTGCTACGACCAGTTCCCACCGGATTCGCTGCAAAAGGGGTCGGCAGCGGCTCGTGCTGTACCGTGGCTCGTCGGCGCATTGCTACGACTGCAGGGCCGGTCGTCGACCGGCCGTCGTAAGGCCCTGGCCACCGTCACCGCTCGCGGGCTTGACCGGTCGCGCGAAGAGTCCTTCTTCGGGCCGATCCGGCGTGATAAGCGGGTGGTCGGCGACTTGGTCGCGGCGATGGCCGGCTTCCGGCCGCGGCTCCTGATCGATGCCGCCCCGGCGATCCGCGCGTTCGACCGGCCGGTGCTGGTGATCTGGGGTGAGGCGTGCCACTTCTTCCCGATGACACTGGCACGCCGACTCGCCGCCGATTTCCCACAGGCCACACTGATCCCAGTGCCAGGCGCCGGGACGTGGGTACCGGTGGACGAACCGGCCGCGGTGGCCGACGCCATCGCCAGGTTCGTGCCGGTAGCGGCGCCTTAGCAGTCCGGTCAGTACTGGCGGAGCCTGCTCCGGGCGTAGACACGATGACAGCGCTCGTGTCAGGGGCGTGTCAGGCGCGTGGCGGTCCGGGCTCTGAATCTGGACCCATGAAAAATTCGGCGGTGGCGGCTTCAGGGCTGCGGAAAGCGTATAAGGACAAGGTCGTTCTGGACGGAATCGATCTCGATGTCGAAACGGGCACGATCTTTTCCCTGCTCGGCCCGAACGGGGCGGGCAAGACGACGACGATCAACGTGCTTACCACGTTGATAACGGCGGACGGCGGTACGGTGCGCGTCGCCGGGCACGATGTGGTGACAGAAACCAAGGCCGTACGCGCGGCGATCGGGGTCACCGGCCAGTTCGCCGCGGTGGACGAACTGCTGACCGGCCAGGAGAACCTCCAGCTGATGGCGGATCTCAAGCGGTTGGGTTCGGGCGAAGCCAAGCGGGTGGTCGCGGACTTGCTAGAGCGATTCGATCTGACCGAATCGGCTCAGAAGCTGGCATCGACCTACTCCGGTGGCATGCGCCGGAAGCTGGATCTGGCCATGACACTGGTCGGTAGGCCCGAGATCATTTTCCTGGACGAGCCGACGACCGGACTGGATCCGCGCAGCCGCCGCACGATGTGGGACATCATCCGCCAACTGGTGGCCGACGGCGTGACCATCTTCTTGACCACCCAGTACCTCGAAGAGGCCGACCGGCTGGCGGACCGGATCGCGGTGCTCGACCAGGGTCGCCTGGTCGCCCACGGCACTCCCGGAGAGCTCAAGCGTCAGATCTCCGGCGGTCACGTGCGGCTCCGGTTCGCCGACGCCCTCGAACTCGGTGCCGCGATGGGGCTCCTGACCGGCTCTGCTCGCGAGGACGAGGATGACCTGATCTTGCGGGTCCCGAGCGATGGCGGGGCCCGATCGGTACGGGCCCTGCTCAACCAACTCGACGCACATTCGATCGAGGTCGAAGAGTTCTCCGTACACACCCCGGACCTCGATGACGTCTTCCTGGCCCTGACTAGCAACACAAGCACGAAGGAGAACGCACGATGAGCACCGACTCGATCATCATGCTGCGTCGTAACTTCAAGCACACCGTCCGGAATCCCGTCACCGTGTTCAACGCGGTCTTGTTCCCGATCGTCCTCCTGCTGCTGTTCGTGTACGTGATCGGCGGTGCCTTCGCCGTCGGTGTCAAGTACGTCGATTACGTGACGCCGGGCATGATCGTCTTGACGATCTGCTATGGGCTGAGCGCGACCGCGGTGGCCGTGAACTCCGATATGGCGAAGGGGATCATCAACCGGTTCAAGGTGATGGACATCTCCCGCAGCGCCGTATTGAGCGCTCAGGTCATCGCCACCGTGCTCCGCAGTCTCGTCGCCATCGCGGCCATTATCGGCGTGGCGTTCGCGATGGGATTCCGCTCGCATGCCAGTTTCCCCGAATGGCTCGGCGTGATCGGCCTCATCGCGGGAGTCTCGTTCGCTGCCAGCTGGATGACCGTCGCCCTGGGACTCGCGGCGAAGACCGCGGAATCGGCTGGCCTGGCCACCGTGCCCCTGATCCTGCTGCCGTTCCTTTCCAGCGCGATCGTGCCGGCCAAAACGATGGCGGTCGGGGTACGGCAGTTCGCGGAGTATCAGCCCTTCACCCCGATCATTGAGACCCTGCGCGGACTGCTGACCGGGGAACCCTCCGCGAGCAGGGCGATCAGCGCCGTCGCCTGGTGCGTCGGGATCGCCCTGGTCGGCTATGTGTGGTCGCTTACCACCTTCAAGAAGCGAGCCTGACCTTCCACGAGACAACGAGTCAAACAGGAGAGTTGCCATGCCTACCTTCGCCACACCAGGTCCCATCTCCGCCACCGTGGAAGTCGCCGGTGCCGAGGTGCGCGTCACCGCGAGCGAACGGACCGACACCGTGGTGCTGGTCGAGCCCCTCAACGCGGCGAGCCGGACGGACGTCAAGGTGGCCAACAAGACCAAGGTCGACTTCGCTGGCGGTCAGCTGACGGTCAAAACGATGGTCCCCGGGGACAAGAACGGCTCGGTCGCCATCACCATCGACCTGCCCGCCGGCTCTAGCCTGATCACGCACCTCGCGTACTCGGGTGTGCATGCCGTCGGCCTAGTTGGCAATTGCGAGCTGCAGATGGCATCGGGACGGGTCCGGCTGGACCGCACCGGGGCGCTGCGCGCGAACATCTCGGCTGGTGAGGTCGAGATCGGCCACATCGCCGGGCGCGCCGACATCGACGGCGCGACGTTCGCGGTGCGGATCGGCGAGGCGGCGGGCCCGGTCCGGATCGCAAGCTCCGGCGGACAGGCCCGGATCGGTCACGCCATGGCCGATGTAGAGCTCAGCAGCGGCAGCGGCGGGTTCGACATCGACAGCGCCGACGGCAGCGTCACCGCCACGACGGGCAGCGGTGCCATCCGGATCGGCCGGATGTCACGAGGTCAGGCGAGGCTCACGAACGGCTCAGGCGACATCGAGGTCGGCATCAGCGACGGCACCGTCGCTGACCTTGACGTCAATAGCGAGAGGGGATCGGTGCGCAACTCCGTTGCGTCACAGGAACACCCTGAGGAGCCGGACGAGGTCACGGTCCACGCCCGCACGCGGCACGGCGACATCATCGTTCAACGCGTTGCACGTTGACCTTCAAGAAGCGAACGTGACCTCGACCAGCTCAGACGAGCTCGTCTGCGTACCCTCCAGCGTCACCTCGGCGAACCGTGCTGCGCCGAGGTGACGCCGCGCCGCCTGCTCGATCCTGGCTCCATCCGGTTGCGAGCGATCCGGCAGTCCGCGTACGCCGGCGCTGGCCGCGAGCAGCCGAGCCGCCTGTTCGTACTGGTCGAGGCGAACTGCCAGGTCCGCGATCCCGACGATTACCTGGGCGATCAGGGGCGCATGCCCGGCCTCGGACGCTGCCTGCCAGGCCGCGACGCGGTGGGTACGGGCCTCACCGAGGTCGTCGGCAAGATATCCGAGCACGTCGTGACGTTGCGCACGGAAATACGCCTGCTCCGCGTCGTGGCCAAGCAAGGTGGTCGCGACGCCGAGTTGATGGCGGGTTTCCTCGGCATTGCCGCCCCAGCGAGCGAGCTCCGCCTTGGCGAACGCGAGCTCGGCCAGCGCATCCGGCCAGGTGACACCATCGGCGCTCCGCTCGGCTTCGGCGATGGCGGCCGCGCTAGCGTCTTGATCGCCTTTCAGCCAGTACATCAGGGCCTGGCGGGTCCGTAGCCGGATGAGATCTTCGGTGGCACCGACCTCGGTGATGACCGCGACCGCCTGTTCCCAGTGTTCGCACGCTGCCCCGAATTCGCCGCGCTTGGCGAGCTGCTCCGCAAGCTCGGACAGCACAAGCGAAATCCCGAAGCGTTCGCCGAGTGCCCGGAACTCGGCGAGCGCCATCTCCAGATTGGCCTCTGCGGCCCGGCCATCCTGGCCGAGCATGATCCGCATCTTCCCGGCTTGAAACCGGGCTAGGGCGCGTACCCAGGGGTCTTCGCTGTCCAGCAACGACTCGAACGCGGACAAGGAGGCGTCCGGTGCCTGCAGCATGCGTTCCAGCGGGGTGACAAGCTCTAGCAGCGGGTCGCGTTGCTGACTGCGCTGGCTGAACCGATACGCCTGGTGAATCCACTCCGCGGCCTGGTGTTCATCGCCCCGCCCGGAGGTCACGAACTGCACCACTAGCGCATACACCATGGCCCTGACCTCATCGGTCACCTCGCCGGGGATGTTGGTGGCCGCGACGATCAACTCGAAGCCTTCGGACCGACGCCCGCCGAGCCACCAGTACCAGCCGGCGGCCGCCGCGAGCCGCATCGTCGCCTGCGCCTCGCCGGCAGCGAGCGCACCGCGCATCGCAGCACCGATGTTGTCGTGGTCCGCCTCAAGCCTCGCGAGCCATGCCAGCTGCTCGGCGCGGCGAAGGTGCGGCTCCGCGGACTCGGCGAGTTCGGTGAAGTAGCCGAGATGGGCCTGCCGGACCGGATCCGATTCCCCGGCTTCGGTGAGCCGGTCCGCGGCGTACTCCTTGATCGTGCTGATCATCCGATAGCGCAGCGCACCGTAGCTCTCGGTGACAAGCAGCGACTTCTCGGCCAGCGAGGTGAGCAACTCGAGCACCTCGTCCTGCTCGACCGCGTCGGCAGCGCAGACCCGCTCGGCCGCCTCCAGGCTCGCTCCACCGGAGAATACCGACAGCCTGCGTAGCACCATCCGCTCGGCATCGGTGAGCAACTCCCAGCTCCAGTCGACCACCGCGCGCAGGGTCTTGTGCCGCGGCAGTGCGGTACGGCTGCCGCTAGTCAGTAGACGGAATCGGTTGTCGAGCCGGTTGGCGAGCTGCTCGATGGTCATGGTGCGCAACCGGGCCGCGGCAAGTTCGATCGCTAGCGGCATCCCGTCGAGCGCCCGGCATACGCTCGCCAGCGTCGACAAGGTGCGCGCATCGCCGCCGAGATCTTTGCGTACGGCGCCTGCCCGGTCGCGCAGCAGCTGGATGGCTGGCGAGGATTCGATCTCGCCGGGGCTAGCTTCGGACAGGGCCAGCGGTTCGACCTGCCAGAGCGCCTCACCGGTGATGCCCAGCGGTTCCCGGCTGGTCGCCAGGATCCGCAGCCTCCGGCACTCCCCGAGCACCCGATCGGCGAACGCCGCCGCCGACTCGATCACGTGCTCACAGTTGTCCAGGATCAGCAGCGCTTCCCGCTCGCGGATCGCGGCGATGAGCCCGTCTACCGGTTCCGCGCTCGGTGTCGCGCCGAGCAGGGCATCCCGGAGCCCTAGCGCGGCGAGCGTCGCCTGGACCACGTCACCGTCGGCGCCGGTGGCGGCGAGCTCCACCAACCAGACCCCATCCTGCAGGTCGCCGAGCAGCGTGCGAGCGGTCTCCGTGGCTAGCCTGGTCTTACCCGAGCCACCCGGTCCGATCAGGGTGGTCAGCCGATGCTCCCCGATCAGCTCTCGGACCGCGGCCACATCGGCATCCCGGCCGACGAAGCTCGTCAGCTCGGCCCGCACGTTGGTCTTCCTGTTCTCCTCTCGCCGCCCCAGCTCGCCACGCAGCAGCGCGACGTGCAAGGCGGACAACTCCGGTGAGGGGTCGACGCCCAGCATGTCGGCCAGTGTCTCCCTGGTGCGTTCGTACGCGAGCAGCGCCTCAGTGTCGCGTCCGGCCGCGCCGAGGGCACGCATTAGCGCTGCGACCAGCCGTTCGTGCTCCGGATGGGCGGCCACCAGATCGGTCAGCTCCGCGACCAGCTCGGCACCATGACCGAGAACCACCTCCGCGTCGAACCGATCCTCTAGCGCGGCGAGTCGCAGCCGTTCGAGCCGGGCGACCGCAGCGCCCAACGCTTCGCTCTCTTCGAGGCCGACATCCTGCATGGCCGCACCACGCCACAAGGCAAGGGCTTCGCGCAACAGCTGTACCCGCCGTGAACCCTCCGCGTCGCGAGCCTGAGCGAGGAGGCGTTCGAACCGGACGGCATCGACGGTGTCGGGGCCCACCGTCAACCGGTAGCCGCCGCCCGGCCGGCCCTCGATCACGCCCTCCGGCAGCGCCTTGCGCAGCCGGGAAACCAAGCGCTGCAGGGCATTCGCCGTGTCGGTGGGCGGCTGCTCACCCCAGATCCAATCGATGAGCGTCGCCTTCGAGACGGCGCGACCCGGTTCGAGGGCCAGGGCGATCAACAGTGCCCGCAACCGGGCACCCGGCACGTCGGCCAATGCGCCGTCGTTCGTGCGAACCTCGAAAGATCCGAGTACCCCGATGTGCACCAGTCGATTTTGTCACCATCGCGATGTCGACACCAAAGCGCGCCGGTTAGTCCCGGTCTTTACGAGCTGGCGCTGCTGGCCGGCGGGCGAGGACAAGCCAGCACCGCGGGTTGCCGTCCGCGCGTGTGCCTAGAGCCGGCAAGGGGGCCGTCGTCACGGTGAAGCCGGATGCCGCCAGGTCGTCGCGCAGCGCGTGCGGCGGGCACGTCCGGTAGTACATGACGAACGGAGGACGCCACACCGCATTGCGCACGCGCATCGCCAGGTCGAACCCGAGCAGCGCCCAGTACAAGCCTGAGGTGACGGGCGGTTCCGCGCCGACCGGGAGAGCGAAAACCCCGCCAGGCCGCAGGGCGCGGTACACGCCGGCGAACAGCGCGGACCGTTCGGCGGGCAGGAAGTGCCCGAGCGCCCCGAAACTGACCGCCACGTCGAAGTCCCCGGCGAAGGGCAAGGCCCGGACGTCGGCCCGTACCCAGGTGGCGTCCGGGTACGCACGGCGCGCCTGCGCGAGCATGCCGGTGCTGAAGTCGACGCCCGTGATCGGTCCTCGGCACAGGGATCCGAGGACCCGAACGCCCGCGCCGGTGCCGCAGCACACGTCCAATCCTGCTCCGAACGGGCCGAGCGGACTCAACGCGGCGGCGGTCGCGTCAAGCACGCCATCGGGCGTGCGAAAAGGCGTGTGGTCGAACTTCGGGGCGAGCAGGTTGTAGCCGCCTTCGACCGAGGACAGCGCCTGCATCGCCAGTTCGCGGACAGACGGGCCTTGAGGCGAGAACACCGCGCCACGATACGCTCTTGGCCGTGCAGGAGTACCAACGGGTCATTACCAGCCTCCGCCAGGCGTACGGTGCGGCCGCCGCGGCCGAACGAGACGCCAGGGAGAAGGAGACATTCAAGGTTGATGAGCGGCGCCGCTTCCTTGACCTGCTCCGAGATCGAGGCGCGACCAGCCTGCTTGAGGTGGGCGCCGGCACTGGGCACGACTCGCTGTTCTTCCAGGAGCAGGGCCTGCGAGTCCTGTGCACCGACCTCTCCCCGGCCATGGTCGAGTTGTGCCGGGCGAAGGGCCTCAACGCACGCGTCGCCGACTTCCTCAGCCTGGAGGTCCCTCCGGCCTCCTTTGACGCGGTCTATGCCCTGAACTGCCTGCTCCACGTCCCGACCCCCGATCTCACGCGCGTCCTGGAGGCGATCGGCGAAGTGCTGGTGCCAGGCGGGCTGTGCTACGCGGGGACCTGGGGAGGGGCGGACGAGGAGGGCCCGATGCGGGACGACCATTATCCGGTACCCCGCTTCTTCGCGTTCCGCTCGGATCAGCTGATGAGCAAGACGCTGGCGGGACACTTCCGCATCCTGTCGTTCACGACTTTCGACCCTGGCGGGAATCACTTCCAGTCATTCGTGCTAGAGAAGCCGATCCGGTTAGGCGACGGTAAGGCGCCGCCGCGAACCCGGTTCGGGATGGTTATGCCTGCGTGTCCGGTTCGGCGAATGGCCGGACAAAGTCGGACAGGTCTGGTGCACTCCATTGCGGGCGGTGGCGCGTCTTACGTTGCGGGACGGGAGAGCAGGCCAGAAGCGGGCTGGCCATTTGCCTCTCCCCGGGGCGGAGGGGTTAACCGCATGGGCCGGTTTACGGCGCGGCTTTGCGCAGCGTTCATTCTCGGGATTTCCCTGGTGGCCAGCACGGCCGGGCTAGCTTCGGCCAGCGCGGGCGATGCCACCCAGAAGGCCGGGCCGGTGGCCGGCACCGCCGGTCAGGCGACGGCATCCATTGGCCACGCGATCGTGCCGGGCTTCACCTCGGAGATATTCGGCCCGAACGATGACGGCAGCTATCCCTGCACGGGGCCGAACGCGGGCGCCCCCGCGGACTGCACCCCGACGGCGATCTCGCTGCCTTTCCCCATCAATTTCTACGGCCAGACATACGAGTCGCTGTACATCAACAACAATGGCAACCTGACCTTCAACGGGCCGCTCAGCGACTACACGCCGCAGAGCCTCAATCAGATCAGCGTCCCGATGATCGCGCCGTTCTGGGCGGACGTGGACACTCGTGTCGGCCAGACGGTCACCTACGGATACCAGACCGTCGACGGGCACCTGACGCTCGGCGTCGACTACGAGAATGTCGGTTGCTTTTCCGAAATCGATTCGGTGACCAACACCTTCCAGGTGCTGCTGATAGACCGCTCCGACTTGGGGGCGGGGGACTGGCAGATCGAGTTCAACTACGGCCCCCTCACCTGGGACAGCGGCCAGGCAAGCGGTGGTGACGCGGAATGCCTCGGCGGCAGCCCGGCTCGGGCGGGCTATACCAGCGGCTACGGACCGTCCTGTGAGCTGCCAGGGTCCGGCGTCAACGGCGGCCTGCTCGACACCAACCCGATCACCGGCCTCATCTACAACGACTACGGCAGCAGCACCCCGGGGCAGTACATCTTCAACGTGAGCGGCGCGAGCGGCGTGCCGAACGGCTGCGGCGGCTACTTCGCGCTCGGCGACTCCTATTCCTCCGGGGAAGGGACCGACAACTACAACTACGCGGGCGCACCCTGCGACCGGGGCAGCGACGCGTGGCCGTCGCTGCTGTCCGCGGAATACGCGGCGGTGCCTCAGCTGTCCCCGAACACCTTCGTCGCCTGCTCCGGCGCCACCTCGACCGAGCAGGCACCGCAGGTCACCGCGCTGCAGAACTGGACGAGAGAAAACGGTCCGCCCGCGCTGGTTACGGTCACCGCTGGCGGCGACGACCTGCAATTCTCCAACGTGCTGAAAACCTGCGTCGCGGGCACGTTCCTCGGCGACGACGGGCTGTCGTGCCTGTACATCCTGAACCACGAAGTGAACGTGCTCGACTCGAACTCGTTCTTCACCCACATGGTGCGGTTCTACCAGTCGATAGCGAGCGCGGCCGGCGGCCCGGACCACGTCGTCGTGGTTGGCTACCCGAACCTGTTCCCGCTGCCCTCGTTGTCCAACGACGTGACCGCCGCGCTGAACTGCTACTGGTGGATGGGCACGAGTTCGCCGCAGATCCTCACCGCGTTCGCCGCCGCCCAGGCGGACCTGAACGACGCGCTGTCGGGCGCGGCGGCGATAGCCGGCGTGCGATACATCGAGCTTGGTGACCTGTTCGCCGGCCACGAACTGTGCACGAGCGCCCCGTTGATCAACGCGCTCCGGCCGTTCTATTCCGGTGCGGGTCACCCGAACATCAAGGGTCAGCAGGCGATCGCCAGCTATGTCGCGTCCCAGCTCGGCTACCTGGAAGGCAACGGCACCGGGGGCTCCGACGCCCAGCACGGCGCCGCTGCTTCGGCGCACGGTGCCGGCGCCAAGAGCGCCGGGGCCAAGCACCCAGGTCCCGCCGCGACCGACAAGAGCGTTCCCGTCAAGACGACCGCGACGGCCACCGCCGTGGTCAGGCCGGCGGCCGCGACTCGCGCTGCCGCCGCGACGCCGCTCACGCTGGACGCCGCCCTGGTCAACGGCTGGGTGGGCGAGCCATACACCGGATTCGTCTGGGGGAGCGGTGGCACCGCGCCGTACACCTGGTCGGTGACCTCCGGCGCGCTGCCGGCCGGCCTGTCCCTGGACTCCTCGACTGGCATCATCTCCGGCACGCCGACCGCCGCTGGCACGACCGGCTTCACCGTGACCGCGACCGACGCGAGCAGCCCGGCGGAGACCGCCTCTGAGCACGTGTCGATCACGATCGCGGCGACCTCCGCGCTGTCGGTGAGCGTGACCTCGCTGCCGACCGCGACGGCCGGTCAGGCGTACTCGGCGACGATGGCGGCGACCGGCGGAGTGCCCGTCTACTCCTGGTCGGTGACCTCTGGCACCCTGCCGGACGGCCTGTCGCTCGACCCGGACACTGGCATCATCTCGGGCACGCCGACCACCGCGGGCTCCAGCACGTTCACTGTCGAAGCCTCCGACGCCGCGTCGCCAACCGCTAACACCGCCACCAAGACCCTGACGCTGACCGTCGACCCGTCGACGGCCGCGCTTACGCTTGGCACGCCCGCCCTGCCAGGCGCGACGGCAGGCGAGACGTACGACGCCGCGCTGCCGTCCACCGGCGGCACCGCGCCGCTTGCCTGGTCAATCTCGACAGGTGCGCTGCCACCAGGCCTGACCCTCGACCCGGTGGCGGGCGTGATCTCCGGCATCCCGACTCAGGCCGGCACCTTCTCCTTCGGGGTCGCTGTCTCTGACGCGGCCTCCAACACCTCCACCGAGACCGTCTCCATCACCGTGGCCGCGGGCACCGCGGCGTCCATCGCCACCACCACGCTGCCTGGCGCGACCGCCGGTAGCGACTATTCGCAGCAGTTGCTCGGCAGCGGCGGAGTGCCCGACTACTCGTGGTCGGTGACCTCCGGCTCGCTGCCGGACGGTCTGTCGCTCGATCCTTCCAGCGGCATCATCTCCGGCACGCCGACGACCGCGGGCAGCTACGGCTTCACCGTCACGCTGACCGACTCCGCGACTCCGACCGCGGGGACTGCCTCCCAGGCCTACACGATGACGGTGGCCGCCGCGCCCGTGAACCCGGCATTCAGCATCAGTGACAATTCCGCTAGCGGCGTGGTCGGGCTGGCGTATCAGGCGGCGCTGATCCCGGACAACGGCACCAGCCCGTACACGTTCGCCGTCACATCGGGTGCGCTGCCGACTGGCCTGTCGCTTGACCCGAACGAAGGCGTCATCTCCGGCACGCCGACCGCCGCGGGGACATTCACCGCGACGATCAGCGCCACGGACAGCTCGACGCCAACGGCGCAGACCGCGACCGACACGGTGACGATCACCATCACCACGCCAGGCACGCTCGCCATCTCCACGAGCACGCTGCCGAACGGCGCGGTGGGCAGCGGCTACGCCACCCCGGTGGCCGCGACGGGCGGCACCGGGGCCGACAGCTTCGCCGTGACCAGCGGTTCGCTGCCGGCTGGTCTTGCCCTGGACCCGGCGAGCGGAGTCATCTACGGCGTGCCGACCACGGCTGGCGCCTCGACGTTCACCGTCACGGTGACCGACAGCGCGACACCGACCGCCGACACCGCGTCCGCGACTCTGACGCTGACCGTTGGCACTATCACGTCGGTGAGCATCTCGACGACGAGCCTGCCGGACGCCACTCAGGGCATCGCCTACTCGCAGATCCTCACGGCAAGCGGCGGCACCGAGCCGTACTCGTGGGCGGTCACCACGGGGTCGCTGCCGGACGGGCTGACGCTCAACGCGAGCACCGGTGTGCTGAGCGGCACCCCGACTAACTCGGGGTCGTTCCCGTTCACAGTGACGGCGACCGACAGCTCGACGCCAACCGCGGAGACCGCCACCAGTTCCTACACGCTGACGGTGGACTCGTCCGGCACGCTGATGATCACAAGCAGCACGCTCAGCCCGGACACGGCAACCGTGGGGGTGGCATACTCAGCGACGCTCGACGCCGCCGGCGGCACCGCTCCGTACAACTGGGCGGTTACCTCGGGGGCGCTGCCGGACGGCCTGTCGATCGACCCGGCGACCGGTGCCATCGCCGGCACGCCCACGTCGGGCGGCACCTTCCCGTTCACCGTGACCGTGACGGACAGCAGCACGCCGACCGCCCAGACGGTGTCGCAGTCCTACACGATCACGGTAGCCGGAGCGCAACTGTCCCAGTCGATCTCGTTCACCCCGCCAGCAACCGGTACCTACGGGGGCACAGCGACGCTGTCGGCGACGGGTGGCGGTTCGGGTAACCCGGTGACGTTCTCGGTGGATGCCTCCAGTGACCCCGGGGTCTGCGCGGTGTCCGGCACGGACGGCGCGACGTTGACGTATACCGGTGTCGGTAACTGCGCGATCGACGCCAACCAGGCAGGTAACGCCGGATACGCGGCGGCGTCCCAGGTCCAGGCCACGATCCCGGTGGGTGTAGCAGCACAGTCGATCTCGTTCACCGCGCCGGCGTCAGGGACGGTGGGCGGTTCCGTGACGCTGTCGGCGACGGGCGGCGGTTCGGGTAACCCGGTGGTGTTCTCGGTGAATGCCTCCAGCGGGTCGGGTGTCTGCGCGGTGTCCGGCACGAACGGCGCGACCTTGACCTACACGGCGGCGGGGAACTGCGTGATCGACGCCAACCAGACGGGCAGCGCGGACTACTCGGCCGCTCCGCAGGTGCAGCACACGATCACCGTCACCAGCGGCCCGGCCGCGACGACCACCACGTTGTCGATCTCGCCGACGTCGGCGGCCTGGGAACACGAGCGGGCCGTCACCTTCACCGTCAAGGTGACCGCGCCGCACGGTACCCCTGGCGGCACGGTCAAGGTGGTTAGCGGCAGCAGGACCCTGTGCACGGGCACGCTTGCCGCGGGCCGGACGAGCTGTGTGCTCAGCTCGGCGACCCTGCTCGCCCCTGGCTCATACAGCGTGAAGGCGAGCTACCCGGGCAGCACCGGGTTCACCGCGTCCACGTCGGCCGCGGTCACATTCAAGGTCACCAAGGAAGCCACCAAGTCGGCCGTGGCCCTTTCCGCCACGACGATCACCTCTGGTAAGGAGAAGAGGCTCGTGGTGACCGCCACCGTGACCGCTCAGTACGCCGGCACTGCGGCCGGGACGATCACCATCACCGCGGGCCGTGTGACCTTGTGCAAGAACAAGGCGCTCACCAAGGGCAAGGCCACCTGCTCCCCGGCGAGCAACACCACGCTTCCTGTCGGCAGCTACAACGTGATCGCCGCCTACTCCGGTAACGTCGACTTCGCCGCGAGCACCTCGCCGGCGAAGTCTCTCAAGGTATCCAAACCAGCGAAGGCGACCATCACGGCCGTCGAGGCCGCGGCTCTCCTGGACCACCTGGAGGCGGACCTGCGTACCTGGTAACGCCAGCTCCCGCCGGGCCGCCAACCCCGGCGGCGAGCCGGGGAATGGTCTGGTCCCCTGAGTGGTTGCACTCTGCTGGCCGTGGCTTCTGTGTCCGTGTTTCATGACGCGCTCGCGGATTTACTGCCGGGTTCCCGCGAGGTGCGGGGGCTGTCTGTACGCAAGGAGAAATGCGCGTGGCGCAGGGAACAGTCAAGTGGTTCAACTCGGACAAGGGTTTCGGGTTCATCAGCGTTGATGGCGGGGGTCAGGACGTCTTCGTCCACTTCTCCGCGATCGAGTCCAACGGCTACCGCAGCCTGGACGAGAACCAGCGGGTCGAGTTCGACATCACACAGGGTCAGAAGGGTCCGCAGGCCGAGCACGTCCGCGCGCTCTGATCCTGATCACTGGGTAGCCACCGTCCGTTCGGAAAAATCTTTCTTCATCCCGAACGGACGGTGGCTTTTCTGTGTTCTCGGGGCGTGACTGCTGCTCGCGACCCACGCTTTGGGGAGACCAGGGGCGTCGCAGGCCGCATACTGGACATGTGAAGCCTGCCCCCGCCGCGACTCGGCGCTTTCTGCCTACAAGCCCCTTCAAGCCTCCGCCCGCCGCCCCGCCCGCTGAGCAGTTCGACGTGGAGGACCAGGTGACTCATGACAAGTACGGCCTCGGCCGGGTCGTGAGCGTGGAGGATGAGACCGTCCTGGTTATCGACTTCGGCACGCAAAAGATACGGATCTCGACGCCCTGCGCCAAGTTGACCAAGCTCTGATCCCCTCGGTATTACCGCACATAGCCTAGACCGCCCGCGTTCAGGCGCCGTGCTCCGGCGCTCTTGGCTTCAGCGACCGTCGCGCGCTGGGGTGCAACGCGGGCCGGGGTAGCGACATAGGCAGGGCATGACAGGCGATTCGCGCTCTGATGGTGAGCTGCTTGCCGGCCTGCCGCGCCAGCCGGAACTGATGGGCGTGCTCTATGAGCGGCATGCCCAGGCGGTGTTCCGGTACCTGGCCCGGCGCGCCGGGCCGCCAGCCGCCGAAGATATGCTCTCCGAGGTTTTCATCGCCGCCCTGTCCGCCTCATCGCGGGTCGTGGCCCATGACAGCGGCAGCGCGCTGCCCTGGCTCTATGGCATTGCGCTGAACGTGCTGCGCAACCACTTCCGGCGCCAGCAGGGGACTGGCGACGTGACCCGTGATCTCGGGATGGACTGGGACGCGGTCGATGACCGGCTCGACGCGCAGGCCGAGCGCGGTCGGCTCCGCGCGGCGCTTGCGGACCTGTCGGAGTCCGATCGTGAGCTGCTCCTCCTGGCGGCGTGGGAAAACCTGACGCACGCCGAGGCCGCCGCGGCTCTCGGGATCAGCGAGGTGGCGGCCAGAAGTCGGCTGCACCGCGCGCGCAAGCGGGCGCTTAAGGCGCTCCAGCGGCTGCAGGGCGGCGCACCCGCCAACTTCTCAGTGGTCACAACCCTGTATGGGGGGGAGAAGGCATCATGAACCGTCTAGACGACCTGCTGTCGTCGGCCGGCCGGGTTCCCGACATGTCACCGGACGCCCTGCGAAACGCGCGTGCTTCCCTCGACACGACGATCGCCGCGTCGACCATGCGGCAGAATGCGACGCCTTCTGAAGTGGATCGGAAGCCGGCGAACCGCTGGCACGGTGGCTTGCTAAGCGGCTGGCGCGGCAAGACCGTCGTCGGCGTGATGGCCGTCACAGCGGCAGCGGTGGCGTTCGTCGCGGTGTCCGCCGCCCCCGCCCCGCACCCGGGGAACCCGGTGGCGGGCTCGTCCGCCAAGTCGACGGTGAAGGCGCCCGCCAAGTCGACGTTGAAGGCGCCCGCCAAGCCGAAGCCGAAGCCCGCCTTCCGCGTCGGGTTCAGCGCCCCGACCTCCAACGCCACGGCCGCGCAACTCCTCGACGAGGCCGCGACGGCCGCCGGCTCGCAGCAGGGCTGGCCGAACGCCTCCTACTGGTACACCGAGTCGGAGGCCACCAGCCTGCTCACCGGCAAGTCCGGCTACAGTGCCAACTGGTCCGACCGCCACGGCAACGGAGTTACGGCCTGGGGAAGCACGCCCATTCCTGAGCAGTCCACCGCCATCCCGAGTTCAAGCCGCCCGCCAGGCGGCGCCAAGGCCGCGCGTGCGATCCCGGTTGTTGGCGACAGCACTCCCTTCTACGGGTACACGTGGTCGCAGCTGTACGCGCTGCCGGCCAACAACACTGCCGAGCTTGAGTCGGACCTGATGACGACCGCCGGCATCCACTTTGGCCCCAAGGCGCCGGGTGTCAAGGGCTCCTGGACAGGCCAGGAGGACCTTTTCGAGCTCATCACGAACATGCTCAGCGGTACTCCGGCCCCGCCGGCGCTGCGCGAGGCGCTGTATAAGGTCGCGGCCACGATCCCCGGCGTCACCGTCAAAGGCACGTACACCGACCCGCTGGGCCGGACCGGGACGGCACTGCAGCTCGGCCCGATGACGGCGGTTATCGACCCGACCACGGGTCAGTACCTGGACGGCATGATGGGCCTGCTCCCCGGCCAGGTCAACTGCAGCAAGGTCACGGGCATGTGCCAGGTCGTGGACCCCAGCACCGGCCAGGTCGAGAAGGGAGTCCTGGCGAGCGGGCCCTCCTCCACCATGCTGATCACCCAGGGCCCGGCAACCGGCCTGCCGAAGATCGTCGGTTAGTGCCGGCGGGTCTGGGGGGCCCGGTTGTCCGGCGAGGGATCCCCGGTAGTGCCGTATCAGCTCCCGGGTGCCCGACCCGGTCGCCGCCAGGCTCATGATCGCGTAAACAGGGTCTCGTCCAAATCTCGTGATGGTAACGACAGCAGAGGCAGCTATTTGGCCGACCGATTTGCGGGCTATGTCCGGATATACCTGCTTGCCGGCAGCTACCGTGCCCGGATGAATGGCCCCTTCAGCTGCCAATAGCAAGCTGAACGGGACATTCATCAGCCGGGGCCAACGCCAGCGAGGGCGCTTGCCAGTGCTGGGAGTTGCTAGTACGTAACCTTTACGTCATCGTCACGGGATTTGGACAAGACCCCGTAAACATCTTTAGTAGGTAAGCATCTAGCAACTATTGAGTGCATATAGCTTTCGAGATCAGAACAGCGCGAACAGGCCCACGGCCGAGGTCCGCCACCTCGTGACGACAGGATCCGGCGCCTATGGCTCCGTCAGCTCGGACACGTGGACGTGTTTGCCGTGCCAGGCGGGCTCAGCGAGATCTCGACGGCGTTCTTGGTCATGTCGCTGGGCAGGCCGGCCAAGGAAGGATCAGCGGAAGCTTCTGCGCCAAGGTTGGCCATCGCGATGATCAAGCCCGTGTACCCATGACCAGTGAAGGTGATCTCCGCCATGCCCTGGGGGGTCCCGGTGTTGGGGTCGGAAGTCAGGGTGTTGTTCGTGACCTTATAACCCGCCCGGGGAAGCGCCGAAGTGTAGAAGGTCGACGCCTGAGGGGGAGTGACCGAGCCCAGTTCGATGAGGTCCTGCTTGCCGCAAGGCATGTTGGCTACCACCTGCGCTCCGCGCGGAATGGGGAAGGACCCGATCGGCGCTTCCACGCGGACGGTATCGCCCGAGCCGGCCGAGGCCGAGGCCGAGGCCGTGTGCGAGGGGGACGCGGCCGGCGAGGACACGTTGTGGCTCGCGGTGGGCGAAGGGGACGTCACCGGGTTCGCTTTGGTTATTCCGGCGGTACACGCGGCCAGGGACAGGCCGGCCGCGCAGGACGTTACGGTCATGGCCATCAAGCGGTACGAGTTCATCAAATGCCTCTCAGTCGGTCTGGTCGCCCAGCTCAAAACTAGGCAGGCACCTTGCCGCGGGGATCGCGGCGCTGTCGCGGTTCTGCGACAGCGGGCGCAGTCCCGGCACGGCCCTGCACCGGTAGCCGGATACTGACCACCGTGCCCTGGCCGTCTCGGCTGCGGATCGCGACCTGCCCGCCGTGACGGATGACAACCACACGGACCAGGGCGAGCCCGATACCCGTACCAGGAAGGCTGCGGGCGGCACGGCCACGGGCGAGCTCTTGCCAGACCTCCCCGATCTCGTCCTCAGGGATCCCGGCCCCTGTGTCGGCCACCTCCAGCAGCACCCAGCTGCCGTCCTCGCTGGCGCGTACCTCCACCGTGTCGCCGGGCGCGGAGAACTTGACCGCGTTGGCGACTAGGTTCTGCAGCGCGATGAACAACAGGTCCCGGTCGCCTTCGATGAGCGGAAGCGGCCACGGCGCCCGGGGCACGTTCACCTGGATGACGCGCTCGCTCGCCGAAGGGATCGCGTCGATGGCCTCGCGTACCTCATGCAGCAGGCTGACCAGATCAACCGGTGCGGCTTCGATCTCCAGGGTCTCCAGGTCAGCCAGCTTGCGCAGGTCGCCGAGAAGCTGAGTGATCCTGTTCGCCTGCGCCGACACGCTTGCCAGGGCGGTGCCCGGGGAGGTCCCCGCTGCGCCGGTATCCCCGGCCTGCTCGATGTTCGCCAGCCCCGCGCGGATAGCGGTCAGCGGGTTCTTCAGCTCATGATCGAGCCGCATCAGGAAGCGCAACCGATCCTCCGCGGCCTTGGCTACCGCGTCGCGCACTGCCGCTTGGGTGGCCGCTGCGGCCCGCTGACGGATCAGAGTGACGGCGGCCAGGACCAGGGCGCACAGCAGGCCAGCCATGCCTGCCAGCAGGCCGGGCGACACCAGTGCGTACAGCCTGGCCTCAGGTTCTGTGACCTGCAAGACGATACCGAGAGCCACTCCGATCAGCGCAGGAGCGAGTAGCCGCGGCAGGCTGCCGGACATCAGCCTGGTCATCGCACCTCGTCCACACTCGCAACGAACCGGTATCCCTGGCCGGGCACGGTCGCGATCCACTCCGGGCGCACGGCATCGTCGCCGAGCGCTCGCCGTAGTTCAGCGATGCGGTTGTCCACGGCGCGCGTTCCGACCGGGAACTCAAAACCCCACAGCACCTCGAGTAGCCGATCGCGCGTCAGCAATTCGTCCGGGTGGGTAAGCAGGTAGTCCAGCAATAGCATCGCCTTCGGCGTGAGCACGAGTTCCGCGTCCCTGAGCCAGGCCCGTCGCGAAATCCGGTCCATCCGTAGGTCGCCAGCTCGCAGTGCGGGCGACGCGGACAGCGGCCTGCGCCCGGGCCGGGCGCGGCGCATCACCGCGCGCAACCGGGCCAGCAGTTCGTACGGGTCAAACGGCTTGTTGAGGTAATCATCCGCCCCCTCATCCAGGGCGATCGCGCGCTCGGTGGATTCGCCCACCTGCGTCAGCAGCACTACCGGCAGCCAGTGGCCGTCGGCGCGCAAGCGGCGCAGTGCCTCCCGCCCATCGAGTCGAGGCATCAAGACGTCGAGTATGCAGCCGTCCGGGTCAAGCCGCTTGACCAGCTCTAGTACGGCCTCGCCGTCCGAGGCGACGTGCACAGTCAGCCCGGCCCGTTCAAGGAACGGGGCCAGATTGGACGTGATCGCGTTGTCGTCGTCGGCGAGAACGACAACGGGACGTGCGCGTTGTCTGCCCATACCTAACCCGTAGCTCGCTTCCATGCCCGGCATTATCTTTCGTATAGACACTAACTACGCAATCATCCGCCAGCCGGGCACCGCCAGACCGCCGTCCAGGCCGCCATGTCGACCACGGAGAGAGATCGGGTCCTACGTTTAGTAACATCAGCGGCAGGCCCTGTCGTTAGCGGGATGTGAGACCCTATCAGTGGAGGTGCCAGATGGCCGAGCTCCCACCACCGCCAGAGGGAATTGTGCTGGCCCACTTCATCGTGTCGAACGATGTCGAGCGCTCTCGGCGCTTCTATACCGAGGTACTGGGCGGCAGGGTGGTTTTCTCCGGGGACGTAACCTACGTCGCATTGGCCAACACCTGGATCATCATCAATGTCGGCGGAGGTCCTACCGACGACAAGCCGACGGTCATTCTGGAGACGCCGCGGGATCCCGACCGGGTCAGCAGCTTCCTCAATATCCGGGTCAGAGACATCCATGCCGTGTATGCCGAGTGGAGCGCGCGGGGTGCGCAGTTCCTGACGCCGCCGAAACAACACCAGTACGAGATCCGTTGCTACATCCGCGATCCCGATGGTTATCTCATCGAAGTCGGGCAAACCACGGACCCGCAGGGGGACTGGTCGCCGGCTCACTGGCCACCGAGTACGCGCGCCGGCGATTCCGAGTAAATGGCGAGGTCACCGTCAACACCCCGTGAATCGACGGCAGTCAGTCCTTCGGGCATTGAGCCTGAATCCACCGCGTGACGCGCAGGAGGTTCGGTCATGACCACCGCGATCATCGGCACCGGAGGTATCGGATCGGCCATCGCCCGCCAACTCGCCTCGGGCGGCGAGACCGTGCGGCTCTCGAGCGCCGACACTAAGTCGGCACGAGCGCTCGCCGCAGCAATCGGTCGCGCTGCGGTCGTCGCCGTCGACAACCGCGACGCGTTGCGGGGCGCCGATGCCGTCGTCCTGGCGCTGCGGTTTACCGTGCTGAAGAGCGTCATAGGTGAGATCGCCGAATCGGGAGTCGGCAAGGTCGTGGTCGTTCCGAGCAACCCGGTCAGCGCAGATTCGCAAGGTAACGTCTCCCGTTTGCTGCCGGAAGGGCAAGCCTCTGGCGAGGTCGTAGCCGCGTGGCTGCCGGCCGGGGCGCGCTTGGCGATGGCATTTGGGAGCCTGTCGGCCGACCTGTTCGAGTCGGCCAGCAACCGGTCACCCGAGCCGGCGGCCCTCTTCTACGCGACCGACGATGACAAGGCCGGCGAGGAAGTCGAGAGATTGATCCGAACGGCAGGCTTCGAGCCCGTGAAGATCGGCGGGATCGACCAATCGGGTCGACTCGAGGTGGGCGGCGACCTGCACGATCGCATAGTCGGCCCGGTGGCGGCGCGATCGTTGATCGGTGGGGCCTGACCCGCGGTCTTAATGGGCTGACCGCGGATTCACAACGGTAGACATTGTGCTGATGAGCTGGCGGAACCGACCTGCGTCAGCAGCGTCGCCGCAGACTTCGACGTCGTGGTCGTATCCAGTGGCGATGAAAGCCGCGACCGAACCAGTGGTGGCGGTGATGGTGACGTCAGCGGGTACTGCCGGTGGCTGGATGGTGAGAGTCCACCGGTGGCCGTCGGATCGGGCGAAGTAGTCGCTGCCGTCGATACGGAAGTGCCAGCAGGCCGGCTCGTGGTCGTCACCCGCCTGGTCGATGGCGGTGATGGCCGCTCGAAGCACATGCTCAGCGTGCAGTGGTTCGCCGGGCCGTGGGGCGCGCCAGGCGTGCCGCAAGCCCCACCAGCCCAGTGAGTCGACGACGGGCCGCAGGTCGGCTCCGGCCGGAGTCAGGGCGTACCAGACCTCACGCCGGCCAGCCTCGCGGTCGGCGCTGACGAGGTCGGCGTCTTCCAGTTCGTCCAGCCGGTGGCTGAGCGTCTTGGGGGTTATGCCGCCGAGACGGTCCATCAGGTCGGTGAACCTCTTCGGGCCGGTGAGCAGGTCTCGGATCACCAGCAGGGTCCATCGCTCGCCGACGAGTTCGAGAGTGCGCGCGGTCAGGCAGGCGTGGTCGTACGTGCGGGCGTTCCGTGTCATTTCTCCATGATACTAGTTGACAGCTACTATCTCAAGTATAGTAGCTTGAAGATATCGAACTCGACTAAGGGAGGACGTCATGTACGACCCGCCTAGCTACCTGTGGGCCATCACCATCATCGGAGTCAGCGCGATCCCGGCCGCCACCAGCTTGCTGCTGTACATCGGGTCACGCCGCGCCGGCCAGGGCCGTGCCCGCGCGGCACTGCTGGCCGCCGCCGCGGCCGCCGTGCTCGGCGGCTGGTTCGTCGCCACCGCCGTTATCGCCCAGCACGGCTGGTACCACACTCGGTTCGGCGCTGGCACCCCGTGGCTGCCCGTCGCCGTGACCGGCTTCCTGGGCGTTGTGCTGGCACTGGCCCAGGTCCCTGCCGTCAAACGCGCCATGTCCGCTCCGGGCATGACCAGCCGCCGGGAAGTCCCGCACATCTTCCGCATCGCCGCCGGCTTCGCCTTCCTGGCCACCATGGCCCTGGGCCACTTGCCCGCGCTGCTCGCCGTCCCGGCCGGACTGGGCGACATCGCCACGGGCGTGGCGACCCCCCTGGTCGCCCGCGCCGTCGCCCGCGGCACGGGCCGCCGCGCCGCGCTATGGCTCAACGGATTCGGCCTCGCCGACCTGATCAACGCCCTGGCCCTGGGCGGCCTCTTCGCCTTCGTCGTCCACGTCACCCCAGCCGCCACCGCGATGACCGAACTCCCGCTCGCCCTCGTACCGACCGCCGGCGTCCCCCTGCTCATCGCCCTGCACATCACCAACCTGCGAGCCCTCACTGGAGCCCCGCGAACAACAGCTTCGGCCCGCACATTGCCGATCACCGGTACCCCAGCCACCGCCCGCTAGCAAGGGCGCCGGTCAGTTGACCGTCCTTGACCGCACCGCACCGCACTGCCTTGTTGCTGAAAAACCGGATCGACCAAGCGATCGGGGGTGCAGGCGCTAGCATGCGCGTTATGCGACTGGTGGTGGGACGGTTCGCCCTGGTCTGCGCCAGGCTCGCGGCAGCGGGCTTCCTGCTGGCCGGAGTGGCGGCCTGCGCCGGCTCCGGCGCCGGGTCGGCGCCCCATCCGGCCAGCGCGTCACTCAGCCCAGCGGCCGGAACGGCGGACGGCCAGGCGGTCTTCATCACCGCGGGACAAGCCACGGACCACAGCCGGGCCCCCGCGGCCGGCAGCCGGACGGCGCACAGCAGTGCCGCCGCTGGCACCAGCGCTGCCACCACATCGGGCGGCTCCCCGCAGCAGGCGGGAAACCCGGACGGGCACGCGGCCGTCCCAGCGGCGGGCCAGGCGGTGGACACCAGTCACCCGGACCACGTGATCGGCGACGGCACGCCCGCCGGGTGCACGTCCGCCGCGGTCGTGCAGGCGGTCGCGGAGGGCGGCATCATCACCTTCGACTGCGGCCCCAAGCCGGTCACAATCACCATGACGGCCACGGCCAAGGTGGTCAATACCAGCCACCAGGTCGTGCTCGACGGCGGTGGCAAGGTCACGCTGAGCGGCGGCGGCAGCACCCGGATCCTCTACATGAACACCTGCGACGCGGCCCAGACCTACACCACCAGTGACTGCTGGGAACAGCAGTGGCCGCAGCTCGTGGTGCAGAACCTGACGTTCACCGACGCCTACTCGCCAACCCAGGAGTCGAAGAGCGCCAGCTACGGTGGCGGCGCCATCTTCGACGAGGGCGGCCAGCTCAAGGTGGTCAACTCGGTCTTCAGCGGTGACCGCTGCTACGCCACCGGCCCCGACCTCGGCGGCGGCGCCATTCGCGCCACCGGCATGGACATGAGCATTCCGGTCTACATCGTCAATGACACGTTCACCGGCAACTCCTGTTCCAACGGCGCCGCGCTCAGCGGCCTGTACGCCGACTTCGCCGTCTACAACAGCCTGATGACCGGCAATAAGGCGATCGGCTCGGGCGCCAACCCGGCCAGTTCAGGAACCCCGGGCGGCGGCAGCGGCGGCGCGATCTACACCGACGGCGACGCTTACAACCTGCTGATCGATGGCACCGCGATGAGCGGCAATACCGCCAACGAGGGCGGCGGTGCGATCTTCTTCGTGGTCGACTCCGGTGGCGGGACGCTCACCATCGACAACTCAACGCTGTCGGGCAACCCTAGCGGCGCGTTCCAGAACGCCCCGGGGATCTTCGACGAGGTCAATTCGGTCGTCACCCAGCCGATCGAGAGCGGGTCAGCTGTCAGCTAACGCCGGGACCAGCGACTCGGCGATGCCCTCGAGGATGTGACCCCCTAAACTAGTAAATTTCTTGTCGGCCGTGTCCTGACTTTCGTACAATCGCGGTACGTCGTAGCTGAGGTGGTGGCGTGATCAATCCTCGGAGTATGGCGGTCCTGATCCGCGATCGTGCAGCGAATCAATTTGAAGACAAGACGCGCGACATATCAGAGATCTGGGCCGCGGGTCCGTTAATCGAAATCGTATTCCGTAAGAGCAATAAGTCCTTCAGGTACGGGCGGGACCGCGTGCGGATTCTCCGCGATCCTAAGCGGCACGCACTGACGGAAGGCGAGCAGGTCGAGGTTAACGGGAGCGCCTGGGGCAGCGCGACCGAAGTCTTGACCTTCACCGGTGCCGGCGATGTGTGGTCCCGGGTCTTCTACAGAACGCAGGCAGGGGAAGATTACCGCACCTACCCTGCTTCCCAGGTGCGCGTCGTTACCTCAGCGACTGAGACTCCCGCAGTGGCCAGCGTGTTGCGCTACTGGCGCGCAGTTGTATCCCGCCTTCCCTACGACGATCCGCTGCGGCCCGGATACGAAAAACTCGCTTTTGTTCACCCCGAGAGCGCACTCAATTCTTTCCTGAGCGGCTCGCCGATCGAGTCGCGACCCCAGGACATTACCCCCATTTTCCCGTTCCGCTGCAATCTCAGTCAGCGCGCGGCAGTGGAGAATGCCCTGACCCGTTCCGTTTCAGTCATCGAAGGGCCGCCGGGCACCGGGAAGACCGAGACCATCCTGAACTTGATCGCAAACATTGTCGCGGTTCAGCACATGACCGTTGGCATCGTCTCATTCGGCAACGCCGCCGTCGACAATGTCCGCGACAAACTCGATGAGCTGGGATTCGGGCATGTGATCGGGAACCTGGGCCGCAAAGAAAAGCGCGAGGAGTTCTTTGCGGGGCAGCCGGTCCGCAACACTCAGGTCGTGCAGTTCCTGGCCCGCGCGCCCGAGCAGCCAGACCTTGAGCATGTGGTGGACCTGGACAGACGCCTCCGCAGGCTGCAGAGCGCCGAGCGCATCCGCGCCGAACGGCGACAGGCGCTCGACGCCCACCGGTTGGAACTGCGGCACTTTGAAGATCATCTGCACCGGGACCAGCTGCCCGACCTGGCGGGTCTTCCGCTCCTGCGCCGGTCGGCCGACCGCGTTCTCGACTATCTGGCCGAGAGCGAGATGGAACTGGCCGGGATCCGCCCGGGGCCGCTGCGGCGAATACAGAACTACTTGAGGTACGGGTCCGTGCGGGCGCTCGACCCTGCTGACACCAGTGTCGTGCTCCGGCTTCACCTGGCGTACTACCACAAGCGGATCGCCGAGCTCGAGCGGGAAATCGCACGTGTCGAGGATGAGCTGCGGCGAGCCGACTTCGAGCAGCTCTCCCGGCAGCACAAGCAGCTGTCGGTTAACTTTCTGCATTCCGAACTCGCCGCTCGGTACCAGGAATCGCGGCGTACCCGCTACCGCGCGGACTCCTACCGACGAGGCGTGACGTTCAGCGAGTTCATCAAGGACTACCCGGCTTTGCTGAGTACCTGTCATTCGCTGCGGGACAGCATCGCTGACGGGTACCTGCTCGACTACCTCATCATCGATGAGGCTTCGCAAGTCAACCTCCTGCTCGCAGGATTGGCGATGTCGTGTGCGCGCTGCGTAGTGGTGGTCGGCGACCAGCGCCAGCTGCCGCCGATCCCGATCGATGCCGCGAACGGGCTCATGCCGCCGGCACCCGCCTACGACTGCCAGCGCAATCTCCTGGCCTCGCTGTCCGAGTTGTACGGCGCCAGCCTCCCGCGGACGCTGCTTTGCGAGCATTACCGGTGTAACCCGGTCATCATCGGCTTCTGCAACAAGAAGTTCTACGGTGGCGAGCTCATTCCGTATACCAGGAGCGGCGCCGAGCGGCCAATGATCGTGGTGCGCACGGTCGAGGGCAACCACATGCGCCAGCACCGCGAAGGGGGTCGCTCGAACCAGCGCGAGGTGGATGTAATCGCCCAGGAAGTGATCCCGGAGTACTGCCAGGGCTTCGCGTCGATCGATATCGGCATTACCACGCCGTACCGGCACCAGGCCGCCAAAGCCGCTGACGTGCTCGATCAGACCGAGGCCGACACCGTCCACAAATTCCAGGGTCGGCAAAAGCAGGTGGTCATCCTGACCACCGTCCTGGACGAAACCTGGCGTGGCCGTACCGGGCAGGCGTTCGTGGACGATCCGCAGCTAATCAACGTCGCGGTCTCGCGGGCGATCCACCGGTTCATCTTGGTGACGAACCACGACATGCTGCCCACTAGCCGCCACATCCGGGACCTGGTTGGCTACATCCGCTATCACAACCCCGGTGAAGATGTCGCGGACAGCACGGTGGTTTCCGTGTTCGACCTGCTCTACCGCGCGTATTCGCAGCGACTGCGACCGCTCGCCGCCCGGCTGAGGAAGGAACTCAAGTACCCGTCCGAAGACATCATCTGGACCGTGCTGCATGACATCATCGCCGAACAGCGCTACGCGCACATGACGGTGACTCCCCAGGTGCTGCTGCGGAACCTCATCCCCGACCTCAGTAGGCTGACCTTGGCTCAGCGTGCCTACACACAACACCGGGCGTCAGTCGACTTCGTCGTGTACAACCGGGTAACCAACCAGCCGCTGCTGGTCATCGAGGTCGATGGCTTCGCCTTCCACGAGAACAGCCCGGACCAGCGGGCACGAGACGCACTCAAGAACGAGATCCTCGACGCTCACCAGATGCCGCTACTACGGCTACCAACCACCGGCAGCCGGGAACGCCAGCGAATTCGGCAGGCACTGGACAACGCTGAAGCCCACTGGGCTCGCCTGTCTACCTTGTGACTAGCGCAGGGCCGACCGGTCCATCAGCTGGACGACCGCGGTCACTTCAGCACGGTCAACGTTGTCTTTCCCGACGCCGAGGCCGTAAAGTTCCGGTCCGCGCCGTAGGACGCGATCAGGGTGTAGCTGCCCGCGCGGAGCCCTTTCGCGGTCAGGGCGCAGCTTCCCCGGCCGGACGCCAGCGTGATGGCGCAGATGAGGGTGCCGTCGGCCTTGATCGTGACCTTCCCTGTGGGTGTCCCGGCGTACTGCGGGGTGACCCTGACCGTCAGGTGCCCGGCCTGTTCGTGCCCGTAGGTCACCCGCGACGCGGACAGGGTCAGGCTGGTCTTCGACGATGCCCGGGTGACGGTGAAGGTCCTCGCGGACGATATTGAGGCGGCGAAGCCGGCCGCGCCGCCGTAGGAGGCGGTGAGCGTTACACGTTGCGCACCGGACTCCGTGGCGGGCACCGTGCATGAGCACTTCCCGCCCGCGAGGCGGGCCACGCAGACAGTGACACGACCGGATTTGACGGCCACCGAACCTGCCGGTGTTCCCAGCCGGGCGGTGACCGACACTGAGACCCGTTCGGCCTGCTCGCGCCCGTAGCTGACCGAAGCGGCCGACAGGGAGGCCGTAGTCGCCGTCGCCGCGACCGCCGATGTCTCGTTCACCAGGAAGGCCTGTTTCGCGCCTGACTTGTCCGTGTAATAGCCGCCTGCGGCGCAGTATTCGGCGTTGGCGCACGACACCGCGTCGACCTGGGCGGATCCGTCGGTGTTGAGCGACGCGGCGCCCGGTACCGGCTGCGCGTCGTGCCAGCTGCCCCCAGCCTCATCGGCCACTAGGGCCTGCGTGACGCCGGAGTGGGAGTAGTCGCCGCCGGCCGCGCAGTAGCCGGCCGAGGGGCAAGACAGGGCCAGCGCCCCGGAACCACCGGTGTCGCCCAGCGCGGACACGCCAGGCAATTCGGTCGCGGCGCTCCACGTGCGATTCGTCTCACGCGCGACCTGGGCGTGCGGGCTGCCGTCGATGCCGGTGCCGCCGGCCGCGGTGCAGCTGCTCGCGGTGGTGCATGACAGCGCCGTGACCACGGTCATGCCGGATATCTTCGTCACCGTGCTCCAGGCGCCGTTGGTCTCGGTCACGGCGAATCCCAGCGTGCTCGTGGAGCTGGGCATCGTGAAGCCTCCGGCTGTGCAATGACCCGCCGCGCCGCACGACGTGGTGATCACATCCGACCTTTCCCGCCGAGGTACACGACAGCGATGTCAGCCCCGTGCCGGAGAATGATCAAATTCTTCAGCCCTCATAGAGCGCCGTCTCCTCCTTCCGGGGCCGGCGGGCAGAGATGATCCTCACCCGGTGCCCGGGGTTTGATGCGCTCTTGTCGGGGTCGAACCGTGGAGCTGGCGTTTGGCTCGGATAGCCAGCGCACGACCAGAAGGGCGATGTCATCCGAGGGAGACTGGTGTCCGACCAGGGTCTGCATAGCGGCGACGCAGACCTCTTCGGGTGGACCAGGCGTCACCACCTGGCACAGGCGGGTGATGCCGTCATCTATCGGCTCGTCCCGGCGTTCCACCAGGCCGTCGGTGTACAGGCACAGCACGGAGCCGGGTGCCAGCGCCAGCGTTGTGACCCGACGGTGGAAAGGATCGGCGATGCCGATCGCTGGATCCACGGCGATCTGGGCCATGGCACCATGCTGGCCGGGGGCGGCGATGACCGGCGGGAGATGGCCCGCGGACGAGATGGCCAGGCGTCCGGAGTTCGGGTCGAGTACGGCGTAGGACACCGTGGCCATGACGTCGCTTTCCTCGAAGTACTGCATCTTTTGGTCCAGCTTGCGCAGCACGTCGGCCGGGCCGGGGAACTCCAGCGCGTACGCACGCAGGGCGCTGCGCATGCGGCCCATGATGACCGCGGCGGCAAGCCCGGAACCCGCGACATCGCCCACCACCAGGGCCAGCTCTCCCGAGGGCAACACGAACACGTCATACCAGTCGCCGCCGACATGCCCGGACCCCGGCACGTACCGGGCGGCGACTTCCGCTCCGGCCATCGCGGGTAGCGCCGAGGGCACCAGGCTGCGCTGCAGGGCGAGCGCGGCGGCATGATCCTCGCGCGCCCGCAGCGACTGCACCGCGATCGCCGCCCGGTCGGCAGCCAGTTGGAGCAGCGTGGCATCGTCGGTGGTGAAGACCCGGTCCCGCAGCGTGCCGGCATGCAGCACCCCGAGCACCGCGCCATGGACCAGCAGCGGCACGCCCACCAGCGACCGGATGCCCTTCTCTAGCAACAGCGGGTTGAGCACGGTGCCGTGTTCGACTCGGTCCAGGATGACCGGTCGCCGCTCGGCGGCAATGCGGCCAGCGAAACCCCGGCCAACCGGGATCCGGACACCCTGGTGGACTTCCTCCTCGAGGCCGCTGGCCGCGGTGGCGATCAGTTGACGGCCAGAGTTGTCCAGCAACAGCACCGCGGCAGTATCGGCGTCCAGGATGTCCCTGACCCGTTCAAGCAACGCGGCGAGAAGCTCATCGGCGCCCAGATGTGACAACGCCTCATCGGTCACCGACCGGATATCCCGAAGCTTGTCCTCCGCATCTGGGGGGGAGCGAAAAGGCATGACCACGATGAAAAAGTAAGCTACGCGGCGCGTAGCCGCTCGAAGAAGGAGCGATATCGGCGCTGGCCCCGTCCTCGGGTACCGGCTTGATGTCGAGCCGAGCACGCTGCCTCTCGCGCGCACGCAGGTCGGCCTCGGCGGCTCGCCGGTCCTTCCGTGCCTCCACGGCCCTCATTGTGCCCTCCCTGTGATCGAATCCTGCCTCTACCCGGTCGCGCTGATGCAAACCGGCATGGCATGATGTGCCCGGTTGGGGCAGCCGAACGGCGTTGCCGCCGAATGGAATGGTCTGGCTCCCTGTAGGCAAGGAGAAATGCGCGTGGCGCAAGGAACAGTCAAGTGGTTCAACTCGGACAAGGGTTTCGGGTTCATCAGCGTCGATGGCGGCGGTCAGGACGTCTTCGTCCACTTCTCCGCGATCGAGTCCAACGGCTACCGCAGCCTGGACGAAAACCAGCGGGTCGAGTTCGACATCACACAGGGCCAGAAGGGTCCGCAGGCCGAGCACGTCCGCGCGCTCTGACTCTGACCAACAGGTAGTGCCACCGTCCGTTCGGGCAAAATCTTCTTTTATCCAGAACGGCCGGTGGCTTCTCTCTCTCTGCCTATGACACCTGCGGGTTCGGTGTGCCCGCCGCCAGCTCCAGTCGGGACAGCTGACCGCAGCGACGGTAAGAGCAGGTGATGACGGTGCCGGTGCCTGCTCGGCGGCCGGCATCCGCGATTCGTGCGCTGCTGCTAGCGGCCCGGCTGGTGCCGGGTCGGCGGCGGGAATTCCGCGCTGCCGCCGGTGACGAAGTCGCGAGCGACGTCGGTCAGGTGCTGGTTGGCGTTCCTGGCGTAATCGCGCAGCATCGTGAAGGCGCGGTCCATGTCGATGCCGAGCCGCTCCGCGAGCTTGCCCTTGGCCTGCTCGAGCACAACCCGGCTGTTCAGCGCGGCCTGGAGCTGCTCCGCGACGGTTTCGCTGCGGCGCACGTTGCGCTCGTGCAGCAGGCCGATAGTGGCCACGTCGGCCAGCGCCTGGGCGATGCGCAGGTCTGCCGGGTCGAACGAGTCAGGCTCGGCGCGGAACAAGTTCAGCGCGCCGATGACCTGATCCCGCAGCCGCATCGGCAGCGCCTCCACCGTCCGGAATCCGGCCCGCGTGGCGGCGTGCGCGAACCGGGGCCACCGCTCGGGTGGCCTGCTCAGGTCGGTGGCGGTAACGGGCCGGCCGGTGCGGAAGCAGTCCAGGCAGGGGCCCTGGTCGTTCTGCAGCTGGAACAGCTCCAGCAGCCCGGCTTCCTCGCTGGAGGCCGCCGCGACACGCAGCTCGCCGCGCGGGTCGGCCAGCACGACCCCGGCCGCGGACGCGCCCAGCAGCCGGACGGACCGGTCGGTGAGTAGGTGCAGGAAGTCGATGATGTCGAAGTCGGCGACCATCGTGTCGGCAAGATCGACGAAGGTGTCGGATAGCAGGTCGGTGTCCATCTGGGTCACCTTTCGCCACTAGCAGGGACTCGAGGGAGCGCGGCGGAGGCAAGCGCGGCTGGTGCTTCCGGTTGGGTCACGGGCCGCCGCCCGGACCCTGGTCGCGGGGCAGCCGCAGGCGGCGCGCGACGATGTCGCCGGCTACGTCGGCCAGGCGTCGGTCCTGAGAGTAAGCGTAGGCCCGCAGCCGGGCGAACGCCTCCCCCACTGGGACGCCAAGTTGGACGGTCAGCATGCCGGTGGCCTGGTCGACCTCGGCGCGATGCAACGCCAGGTCCCGGGGCTGCCCGTCCAGCCAGGACCCGTCTTCGGCTTCCGCGCCGCCGTGCGTGCTGTCGAGCAACATCACAGTCGCCGCATCAGCGAGGATGAGCAGGTCACCGAGCTGTCTGCCTGGCAGCGGGCCGGGCGAGCCGCGGTACAGGCCCAGCACCCCGGCCCTGATCGCCCCGGCGGTCAGCGGGAACGCGAAGACCGCCCCGGCGCCGAGCCGACGGGCGGCCGGGGTGAACCCGGGCCACCGGCGGACGGAGTCCGCATCGCTCAGGTCGGCGGCCAGCACAGGCGCGGCCGATGCCAGCACGTCGTGGCACGGCCCCTCGCCCAGGGTCAGCTGAAACTCGGCTAGCTGCTCGCTGACCGGGTCGGTTACGCACATCACGAAATCCGGATCGCGGCCGCGCGCGGCCGCCAGCCACCCGCCGGTAAGCTGGGCCGACTTGACCGCGACCGCGCAGACGTCGGCGAGCGACACCCGGCGGCCATGCGTGGCGGCGTGGGCGGCCACCCGCCCCCAGACGGCCTCGGCCCGGCTGTCTGTCATCGACGCGTTCGGCCCGGCCGGGAGCCCTCTAGGGTGGCCGCTGCTCCGGCCGCGATTACCCGGTACCAGGACGCGATGGCGCTGCCCTCCCGGGGCGTGCAGTGCGGTCATCGCAAGCGCTGGTATTCAGCTCCACACCCGGCATGAGCGCCGTCCTCTGCCGCAATAGCCGGGCAGGGTCTGGACCCGATGGCTCCTTAAATCCGTGCCCTCATGGTACGCCGCGCCGCGAGACGGTCCAAGACCTGCCTGGAGTCTGTCGGGCCTGATCATGGCCAGCACCGCGTTAGGCATGGCTGCTGTGGGTAGCCGGTCCGACATGCGCGGCGCGCTGTCCGGCAACCTGGAAGGGGCGCCGAAGTTCACGGAGTCGCAGGGGCTCCCCGACGTCTCGTACGAGAGCTTCGCCCGGAGCCTTAGTGCCGTCACGCCGGCCGGTTCAACCTGCCGCGGTACTTCATCACCTGGTCCGGCCATGTGCAAGCCTGCGTGCAAGGCTGGCCGAGCCGCAGCCGCGGCGTGTTGCCCGCGGTCGACCACGATCGGTCACGCACGTGATGGCGGTCGTCCGGGTGGTGCTCGTCCCTGTGGCACCGTTCCCAACCGCGCTCTGTGCGGGTGAACTCAGGGCAGCGCGGCAGGCTGCTTTCCTGGCTAGGTACTACGGCAAGCTCATCGTCGGTCATTTGCGTGATCGTCTCCGGTGCTGTTGGCCGTGCACGTGGCCTGGCGGGCCTCGCGTCATCGTGGCGGCGGCTCCGGCGGGGGATACAGTCGCAATGACAGCCTACGCCCTACCGGACATGCTGCCGTGCTTGTCTTACGGCTCCTACACGCACCGGACGCCCGCATGGTTCAGTTGAGTCGGCGGCTCCGGGCGGCGGTCCGGCAACCTGTAAGGCGCTAACGATGACCGGGGAGCTGCACATGAGCCACGGTACCCAAAACCAGCCCGCCGACGGTCCGGCACCGGTGGTGTTCGTGCTTTTCGGGGCGACCGGGGACCTGGCCAGCCGGATGGTACTGCCCGCGTTCTACCAGCTGGCGCGCGAGGGGCTGCTTCCCCGGCAGTGGCGGTTGGTGGGCAATGGCCGCGGCGACGTCTCGGACGAGAGCTTTCGTGCCCACGTCCGCGATGCGCTGACCGAATTCGGCCCGAAGCCGGAGCGGGACCAGTGGGATGCCTTCGCGCGGCGGGTGTTCTTCGCCGGTGGCGGGTTCGCCCCCGACAGCCCCGGCAGCCTGCCCGGCGTCGTGGACGAGGCCCGCGGGTCGCTGAGCGGGGATCCGCAACTCATTCACTACCTGGCCGTCCCGCCCGTCGCTTTTGCCGGGCTGACGAAGGCGCTTGGCCAGTACGGGCTCTCCGCAGGGGCCCGCGTCGTCTACGAGAAGCCGTTCGGCACCTCGCAGGCGAGTTTCCGCGAGCTGGACCGGGTCGTCCATTCGGTCCTGGACGAGCAGCAGGTGTACCGGATCGACCATTTCCTGGGCAAGGAAGCCACCCAGGACCTGCACCTGCTGCGGTTTGCCAACGGGTCGTCGGCCGCGTACTGGAACCACGAGCACATCGAGTCGGTGCAGATCGACGTGCCCGAGACGCTAGGGATCGACGACCGGGCGCAGTTCTACGACGCCACCGGCGCGGTGCTGGACATGCTCGTCACGCACCTGTTCCAGGTGGCGGCCGAGGTCGCCATGGAACCCCCCGCCACCCTGGGCGCGCTCGACCTGCAAGCCGCCCGGGAGGAGGTCATCGGGTCCTTCCGGCCGCTGGACCCGGCCGAGGTGGTGCTCGGCCAGTTCGACGGCTACCGGGACGTGCCCGGAATCGATCCCCAGTCCAGCCGGGACACCTTCGTCGCCGCCCGGCTGTGGATCGACAGCCACCGCTGGCGTGACGTGCCGTTCTACCTGCGTACCGGCAAGCGGATGGCCGCCTCACGGCAGAAGGTCAGCCTGATCCTGCGCCATCCGGCTGGGCCGCTGACCGGTCAGCTACCCCGCGCCGGGAACGTGCTGTCGTTCTCGCTCGCCGGCGACGGCGAGATCAGCCTGTCCCTGGTGACCAAAAGGCCCGGCCCCTCGCTCGAGCTCGACGTGGCCCGGATGTCGATCCTGCTGGCCAGCTTGCGCGGCGCCGACCCGCTGCCGCCCTACGTCCGGCTCATCCACGACGTCCTGCTCGGCGACCGTTCGCTATTCACCCGCCCGGACGGGCTGGCCGCGGTATGGGACGTGGCGGAGCCGCTGTTGTCCAGGCCGCCCCGGGTCAGCCCCTACGCGCCGGGATCGTGGGGACCCGCTCAGGCAAGCGACCTGGTCGCGCCCGGGGGCTGGCTCCTCGGCCAGTAACCACTCGCGCACACCACACCCGCCACCGCGGTCCCCGCACACGGCGATGACGGCGGCTAGGGTGTGGGCTATGTCGGATGAGAAGGCTGACCTCAGTTCTGCCGGCGGCGGTCATGCAGCGCCCGGACCGGGCCCGGGCGGCTGGCGTGAGCTGGAGCCCTTGGGTGAGACCGAATGCATGCAGCTGCTCGCCAGCGGGAGGCTCGGGCGGTTGTTCTACACCAGCCGGTACGGCCCCACGGCGCTGCCGGTCACTTACGTGATCGACCAGGGCTCGATTGTGTTGGGGACGTGGGACCCCGTCCTCTTTGACGAAGACCTCCGTACTGGCATCCAGCAGGCCGAGTATCAGGTCGCCATGCAAGCCGACCAGATCGACCTGGAAGCACGTGAGGGGTGGTTCGTGCTGGCCCGGGGCGCGGCGCACCATCTAGATACCGAGGCCGAGCGCCTGCCGTTCATCGATGTCGGACTTGAGCCGTGGGTCGAAGGGATACCCGCCCACTTCATCCGCGTGAATCCCGTCAGTATCTGGGGCAACCGCATCCGCCGGGCATGATGCAAGCGATCAACGGGTTGCCGATCGGCGAGTACGCGCTGCTCTCGGACTGCCGCTCCGCGGCGCTGGTCAGCCGGGGCGGCTCGGTGGACTGGCTGTGTTTCCCCCGCTTCGACGGGCCGTCGGTGTTCTGTCGGCTCCTTGACCCGGTCGGCGGGCATTTCTCGATCCGGCCCGCAGGCGAGTTCCAAGTCAGCCGTCGATACGTGGACCAGACGCTCGTGCTGGAGACCACCTTCACCACCGCGGACGGCACCGCGGTACTGACCGACGCCCTCGCGGTCGGCCGCAACGAGCGCGGGCACCACCTGGGTACACATTCCCCCGGTACGCTGCTGCGCGTGCTGGCCTGCACCCGCGGCGAGATCAACGCGGAGGTCAGCTACGCGCCCCGGCCGGAGTATGGGCTCATTCACCCCGTCTTGGTTCCCCTCCGTGGCGGGCTCGCCGCCCGGGGCGGCGCCAGCCGGCTGTTCTTGTCGACGTCGGTCAGCTTCCGTGTGGATGACGCGACCGCGACCGCCACGGTCCGGCTGGCCGCCGGGCAGGCCGCCGCGTTCGCGCTCGGGCACGGGGATATGGCCGGCCCGCGACTGGCCCCATGGACCGCGGAGGAGATCACCGGCCGGCTGGACGACACGCTGGAGGGCTGGCGGTCCTGGTCGGCGATTCACCAGAACTATGAGGGGCCGTGGCGCGAGCTGGTGCGCCATTCCGGGCGCGTGCTGCAGGGCATGACGTTCGCGTCGACGGGCGCAATCGTGGCGGCGCCGACCACCTCGCTGCCGGAGACTGTCGGCGGCGAGCGGAACTGGGACTACCGCTACACCTGGGTGCGCGACGCCAGCCTGACCATGGAGGCCCTGTGGGTGGCGGCTTGCCCGGACGAGGCGAACAAGTTCTTCGCCTTCCTCGCCAATGCCGCCGGCTCCGGCCTGCAGCGCGACGCGGACCTGCAGATCATGTTCGGCGTCGGAGGCGAGTGGGACCTGTCCGAGCGGCAGCTGCCGCATCTGGCGGGCTGGCGGGGCAGCCGCCCGGTCCGCGTCGGGAACGGCGCGTGGCTCCAGCGGCAGCTCGACGTGTATGGGGAGCTGCTCGGCGCCGCGCAGCGGCTGGTCGACCGGCTCGGCGAGCTGGACCCGGTGACCAAGCGGTTCCTGGCCGCGGCCGCGGATAGCGCCGCCGCCCGCTGGCGGGAGAAGGACCAGGGGATCTGGGAGATCCGCGGCGAGCCGCGGGACTTCCTGTATTCGAAGCTGATGTGCTGGGTGGCGCTGGACCGCGCGATCGCCTTGGCTAGCCATCTCGGGGCCGAAGGCCGGGTGGCTGACTGGGGGACCGCCCGTGAGGAGATCCGGGCGGCCATTCTTACCCGCGGCTGGAATGAGCGGGCCGGTGCCTTCACGCAGGCGTTCGGCAGCGAGGACCTCGACGCGTCGAGCCTGATGCTGCCCATCACCGGGTTCCTGGCGGCGGATGACCCGCGGATGAAGGCAACCATCGACGCCATTGCCCGGCGGCTGACAGACGAGCGCGGGCTGGTGTACCGGTATCTGACCCGCGACGGCCTGACGGGTGAGGAGGGCACGTTCCTGCTGTGCACGTTCTGGCTAGCCCAGGCGCAGGCACTCGCCGGAGACATCGAGGCAGCCACCGCGACCTTCGAGCGTGCCGTGGGCGCCATCAACGATGTCGGCCTGCTCGCTGAGGAGGTCGACCCTCGCAACGGCGAGATGATCGGGAACTTCCCGCAGGCGTTCAGTCACATAGGCCTAGTCAACGCCGCCTGGGCCATTACTCAAGCCCAGCACCGGACCGGGCGCGCCTAAAGGTCATCCGCCGATGCCGGTGTCGAGGCAGCTTCTTATCCCCGCCGGGTTATCCCGGTAACCTCCCCATGACGACCGACACGGCGACGACCAGCAACCCCAAGACGGCAGCGGACGCGCCCGCGCTTGTAATGAAGAAGCTCTCGTAGTGGCCCACCAGCGTCTACGGCTGGTCGTTCAGGCCCTGGGCCGCCTGGCTGATCACGGCGGCCACGACAGCCGGACGCGAGACGAACACGGCGTGGCTGCCGGGGGTCTCGGTGACGGTCGCCTTGGCTCGCTCGGACATGGCGCGCTGGGCGACAGGCGGGATCATGCGGTCGTCCGTGGCGACCAGGTACCAGGACGGCTTGTTGCGCCAGGCAGGCTCGGTGACCGCACCGTTCAGCGCGTCCATACCCGCCGGGACCTGGGAGTCGGCCATGAACGCGGCCAGTTTCCCTGGCACATCGGCGGCGAAGGACGCAGCAACGCGTCGGCCGCGGCCGCAGGCTGCGGGGACATGCCGAACAGGTCAAGGAAGAACACCCCGCCGGGGAAGTTCGGCCGCAGCACGTGGGCCGCCCGGATGGCGAGCGCGGTCTTCCCCATACCCCCCGAGCCGGTGATGAGCCCCACCACACCGGCACCCGGTGCACTCTCGGCGTATACCAGCTCGCTCATCCAAACCAGTTCCGCGGCACGGCCGGTGAAGTCGTCGGCCAGCCGGGGGAGTTCACACAGCCCGGCTGGGCGCGTCCAGTGATCCCGCAGCCTGCCATCACGCGCTAGCTCGACAAACTGCTCGCGGGCAGCCCCTTCCAGGACAAGCGCCTCTGCCAAAGCAATGACAGTCCGGTGCTGAGGCCCCTTGCTTCGCCCCCGCTCCATACAAGGTCCGTACACTGACCCCGGACAGCTCGGCCAACTGCTCCAGCGTCAGCCGCGCCGCGCGCCGATGATCGCGCAGCACTTCCCCGAAACCCGGATGTCTAAGGATGGAAAAACTATACATAACGGGCGGGGCATAGCTGAGATGGAACATCAGGGGTGCCTGGCACCTGGTCGGCGACCCCAGCTGGCCGACTATCCGCACTCTACGAGCGACGGGCTACCGGCGGGTGGTCCGCGGCGATGGCGGCGAAGTCCTCGATGAGCCGGCTGCGGCGGGTCGCGTCCCAGACCAGGCACACCTGGTTGGGCGTGACGTCGATGACGTGGCTATAGCTGACACCGGGGCGGGTGTAGAAGGACGCGGCAGATAGCGGGAGCACGACGACGCGGACTTAGCTCACCCTGTGACCAGAGCATGTCGGATATATCCGCATATATGTCCCGGCAAAATGGTCATAACGTACGCTAAGTCAAAACCAGAGGCTGATGTGACTGCCGGGATCACGCGGTAACCAGCCCGCGCGGGCCGGGTCGTCGTTCGCGCTAGTGGACGGCTGAGGGCGGGGGTCGCCACGCTTGCCAGCCAGGGTGGATGGCGAAGAAACGAGAGGGGCCCGGCGGTTTGGCGGCCAGCTCTGCCCTGGGGTGCAGGTCGAGGCCGGCCGGGACCGGCTCCCACCATGGCTCGTCATGAAACAGCCTGCTGAACAATTCCCGGCCGTGGGCCGCCCGGCCGAGGATCAACTCGGACGGGGCCGGGTGATCGGGCACCTGCCAACGGAAATCGCCCGAGATCCGGAGCGACGAGCCCGTGTTCGGCAGCGCCGCGTGCGGGGTGAGGCAGTGGAAGATGAGCACGTCACCGGGCTGGTAGCTGGTCGTGGCCCAGCCTCGCTCAGACACGCCGAGCGGGCGGGCCGGCTGAGGCGGCCAGTGATGCCCGCCGGGCTGCACGGCCAGCCCGCCCAGCCGGACCGGTATCTCCATCAAAGGCAGCCAGCTGGTCAGCATGTCCTGACCGCCGCCGACCGCGTAGTCGTAGTGGATGTAGCGGCCGCGGGGGCGAGGACCGGGCCGCTCAGGGTAGACGGCGCGCAGCACCTTCACCGGGTAGGAGAACGCAGCGGCCCCGAGTATCCGCCGTACCGTCGCGCGCAGCGGCGCGAGATAGGGAACCTGATTGAACTCCGCGCATTTCAGTGCCGCCAGGAAAGCGGGATCCGAGAGGCGGTCGACCAAGTTGAGCGCGCGGGGCTGCCTGGACGGCGTGCCGTCCGCACTGGTCCAGCCGCCGTCGCGCAGCCGTGTCAGCACCGCGGCGCCCGCAGCCCGCAACGGACCGGCGGGCAGCAGGCCGCGGAAGAACAGGTAGCCGGCCTCTGCTAGCCGCGTGCGCAGGACGGCGGAATCGTGCAGCACGCCACTGGAGTCGGCGAGTTCGTCCACGTGCCCACGCTAACTCCCATTCCTGGGAGCGTGGTGTGTCCCGGGAGCCCGCCGGGAGGCAAGCGGGGTTTATCACCGGCGAGCAGCTGACCAGGGCCACAGGAATCGCGTGAAGCGAGTTGACCGCGAGCGGCGGCGCCAGGTCGGCAGCCGACGCGGCAGCCGGCGCGGCGGTGGGCACGGGCGCGGGTGCGGGTGCGGGTGCGACGGCGGGCACGGGTGCGGGTTCTGCCGCCGCGGCGGCGGCGGCCCTGAGTTCCGCGAGCCGCTGCTTGGGTGGCAGCAGGGTGAACGCGAGGATCACACCGAGACCGAAGACTCCCGCTGATACCGCGAAGGCCAGGGTGTAACCGTGGGTCGCCGCGATCGCCGGTGCCAGCGGCCCCGTGTGGTGCGCGGCGAGGTAGCTGGCCGTCGCCATCAGCGCGATCGTGCTCAGCGCGGACGTCCCGATCGATCCGCCGACCTGCTGCATTGTGTTGACCAGCGCGGAGGCTACGCCTGAGTCCTGGCGCTGGACGCCAGCCGTGGCCGTGTTGATGGCCGGGGCGAAGATCATGCCGAAGCCCAGGCCCATGATGAGCAGGGCGGGCAGGACCCCGTCGGCGTAGCTGGAGGTCACCGTTAGCTGGGTCAGGTACGCCATCGCGGCGGCACCGAACAGCATGCCGGTGGTGATCAGGACGCGTGGGCCGAGCCGGGGCAAGGTCACGATGCTAGAGACGTTGGAGCTGAGCAGGATGCAGCCGATCAACGGCAGGAAGGCCAGCCCGCTGGTCACCGGACTGTATCCCTTGACCGTTTGCAGGTAGTACGTGAGGAACAGGAAGACGCCGAAGATCGCGATTCCGGACAGGCCAACCGCGACGTAGGAGCCGCCCCGGGTGCGGTCGAGTATCACCCGCAACGGAAGCAGGGGGTGACTGCTCCGCCGCTCGGCGGCGACGAACCCGGCGAGCAGGACCAGGCCGAGGACCAGCGAGCCGATCGTCAGCGCGGCCGTCCAGCCGGCGGTCTCGGCATGAGAGAAGCCGAAGACGATGAGGAAGAGCCCGGCGCAGGCCAGTACGGCGCCCGGCCAGTCCATCCGCGGGGGGTTGGCCGGCGGGCTGCTGCGCATGTACGCCAGGGCGCCGGCGATGGCGATCACGGCGAACACCAGGTTGATGTAGAGGGTCCAGCGCCAGGACAGATACTGGGTAAGCAGCCCGCCGAGGATCAGGCCCACGCCGCCGCCGCCGGCGGCGACCGAGCCGAAGACCCCGAAGGCCCTACCCCGCTCGCGGGGATCCTGGAACGTGCTGACCAGGGTGCCGAGGGCGGACGGCGCGAGGATGGCGCCGAACGCGCCCTGCAGCGCCCGGGCGACCACCAGCATCTCGAACGAGACGGCGGCGCCGCCGATGGCTGAGGAGACGGCGAATCCGGCCAGGCCTGTGATGAAAACCCGCTTGCGGCTGTACATGTCGCCGAGTCGGCCGCCCACTAGCAGCAGGCTGCCGAAGGCCAGGGCGTAGGCCGTTATCACCCACTGCCGGTCGCTGTTTGAGAACCCGAGCGAACGCTGGGCCGACGGCAGCGCGATGTTCACGACCGTGGAATCCAGGACCACCATCAGCTGGGCGATAGCGACCACGACCAGCACCAGCCAGCGCCGGTCGACGGGGGCCGCCGAAGGGCCCTGGGTGGGAGATGACATGAGATGTATGTACCTCCAGCCACGATAGCCACACCGGAAACACTGGCCCGGGCTGGGACCTCCGGCCTTCGCGGGCAAACCGGATCGGGGGAGCCTAAGGCACGACCACGAGAGGCACCGGTGAGCGGCGGGCCAAGCCGACGGCGACCGAGCCGACCACGCGGTGCATCGCATGCGATGAGCTCCCGACCACGATCGCCAAATTTTCGTCCATTTCGGCTACGGCATCAGCCGACAGCATGTCGATGCTGGGCAGGTGGGCGACGTACACCACGTCGATGCTGCCGGTTCGGCCCTGCACCAGCCTGGCCGCTGCGTCGAGCGCCCGGATGGCCGGAGGTGAGCCGTCGTACCCGACGACGAGGTACAGGTTCCCGGCGGGCCGCGAGATAGCGTTCATGGCGGCCAAGGCTATTGGGTTCCCTGGCGCGGCATCCGGTCGCCCCTGGCGCGCGGCCACAGAAGTACGCGCTCCCGGGCCGGGACCAGGGCAACGGCCAGGGTGTTCACGGGTGCGACCGGGCCGCCAGAACGCGACCGTGGAAGTGGACCACATGCAGACCGTAAGACCACTGTCCGTTCGGAAGATGGAAATTCTTTTCACTGAACGAATAGTGGTTTCACTTCCACCGACCAGGAGGAGCCGACCATGGAGTACCTCGTCACGATGACCACCCACGTCCAGGACGGGACGCCGGACCAGGCCGTCGACGACGTGCGGGCCCGCGAAGCCGCGCACTCGCGCGAACTCGCAGCGGCGGGGCATCTGCTGCGCCTGTGGCGTCCGCCGCTGCGGCCGGGTGAATGGCGCTCGCTCGGGCTGTTCGCCGCCGCGGACGGCGGCCAGCTTGAGGAGGTCCTGGCCTCGATGCCGCTGCGGGTGTGGCGCACCGACGAGGTGACGCCGCTCGCGCCGCACCCGAACGACCCGGCGCTGGCGGCCAGGAACGCGGGTACGGAGTTCCTGACCACTTTCACCATCAGCGTCCCGGAGGGCACGCCCGCCCAGGCCGTGGACGATACCGAGGCCCGCGAGGCGCGGCGCGCGAAGGAGCTGGCCGGGCAAGGGCACCTGCTGCGGCTGTGGAGGCTGCCTGGGCCGTCGCAGGCGCTGGGCCTGTGGAATGCCGGGGACCCCGCCGAGATGGCGGTGATCGTGAAGTCGCTGCCCCTGGACCCGTGGATGACCGTCGAGACCACGCCGCTCAGCCGGCACCCCAGCGACCCGGCGATGATCGTCCCATGACCCGGAGCGACCGGAGGGTCGCCATCATCACCGGGGGCTCTCAGGGCATCGGTGCCGGCCTGGTAGCCGGGTATCGCGGGCGAGGCTGGGCCGTGGTGGCCAACGCGCTCGCGATCAGGCCGTCCGCGGAGCCGGACGTGCTCACCGTCGAGGGCGACATCGCGGAGCGCGCCACCGCCGACCGGCTCATCGAGGGAGCGCTGGAGCGGTTCGGGCGCATCGACACGCTGGTCAACAACGCCGGCGTGTTCGTTTCCAAGCCCTTCACTGACTACACCGCCGAGGACTACGCCCTGGTCGTCGGGGTGAACCTGACCGGGTTCTTCTGGCTGACCCAGCGGGTCATCGCCGAGATGGTGAGCCGGTACGGCGGCCACGTGGTCAACGTCTTGGCCAGCCTCGCCGAGGTCGCGAGCTCCGGTGCGCCCTCGATCCTGGCCGCGCTGAGCATGGGCGGCCTGGCCGCGGCCACCCGGTCATTGGCCGTCGAGTACGCCTCGCGCGGCATCCGGGTCAACGCTGTCTCGCCCGGGATCATCCAGACCCCGATGCGCCCGGCCGACAGCTACGACGGGCTCGGTGACCGGCTTCCCCCGCTCGGGCGGGTCGGGCAGGTCAGCGACGTGGTGGACGCCATCTTGTTCCTGGAGTGCTCGCCCTACGTCACCGGGGAGATCCTGCACGTCGACGGCGGCCGGACCGCGGGCCGCTAGGCCGGCAGGCCGCAGGCGGCAGGCCGGGATCCCGAGGCGGTGCCGGCGTCCCGACCTGCTCATCTGAGCCGTTGCGGCCCGTCTGAGGTGGCGCGTAGCGTTAAGGTGAAGCGTCGCCGCTAGTCCTCCACCTCTGATGATCGGTGTGACATGCATCCTCCGCCCCGGTTGTTCGGCCGGACCGGCGAGCTGGAGATCCTGGGACGGCTCATCGCGAACGCGCGAAGCGGTCGCAGCGCCGTTCTGGTCGTGCGGGGAGAGCCGGGGATCGGCAAGACGGAACTGCTGCGACATCTGATCGCCGAGGCGACCGGTTTCGGGGTGGCCCGCGTGGCCGGCGTCGAGTCGGAGATGGAGCTCCCCTTCGCCGGGCTGCACCAGCTGTGCGCGCCGATGCTCGGGCGGCTCGGGACGCTGGCCGAGCCTCAGCGTCGCGCGCTCAGCGTGGCGTTCGGGCTTGCCTCCGGAGATAGCCCGGACCGGTTTATGGTCGCTCTCGCGGCGCTCAGCCTCATGACGGAGGCCGCCGAGGACCAACCGATTCTGTGCGTCGTGGACGACGCGCAGTGGCTCGACCAGGCCTCGGCCCAAGTCCTCGGATTCGTCGGGCGCCGCCTGCTGGCGGAGCCGATAGGGCTGGTGTTCGCGATCAGGACGCCGGACCCGGGAGATCCCGCGCCGGACCAACTGGCGGGTCTGCCCGAACTCCGACTGGGCGGACTGGATGAGCAGTCGGCTCGGGCGCTGCTGGATATGGTCATCTCAGGTCCGCTAGACGAGAGCGTCCGCGCCCGGATTCTGGCGGAGACACACGGCCATCCGCTGGCCCTGCTCGAGCTCTACCGAGGCCGGAGCGCCGCCGACCTAGCCGGCGGGTTCGCCCTTCCTGACGCGGGAGATCTGCCCAGGCGCATCGAAGATCGGTACGCGGCGCGCCTGGGTAAGCTGCCAGCCGAAGTCCAGCGGCTGGTCCTGCTCGCGGCCGCCGATCCTGTCGGGGACCCGGCGCTGATCCTCCGGGCGGCTCGGGTACTCGGCCTGGACACCGGAACCGTGCATATGGCCGCCGCGGCCGACCTGCTGGAGTTCGGTGCGCACGTACGCTTCCGGCATCCCCTGGTGCGTTCGGCCGCCTACCGGACCGCCTCCGCCGATGACCGGCGAGCCGTACACGAGGCGCTGGCCGCGGTGACCGATCCGCTTGCTGACCCTGACCGCCGGGCGTGGCACCGCGCCCACGCGACGGCCGGGCCCGACGAGGAGGTGGCCGAGGAGCTCATCGGCTCGGCCAGCCGTGCCATGCGCCGAGGCGGGGTAGCCGCCGCCGCGGCCTTCTGGGAGCGAGCCGTGGCGCTCACTCCGGATCCCGGCGAGCGCGCCTCACGGGCTTTGACAGCGGCCGAGGCGAAGTACGCGGCCGGGGATTTCGAGGCCGCTCAGGCCCTGTTGGTGACGGCTGAGGTCGGACCGCCGGGCGAACTCGGCGAGGCGCGCGTGCAGCGGATGCGGGCGCAGGTCGCGTTCGCGCTGAGACGGGGCGGCGACGCGCCGCCGCTCATGCTGCGGGCAGCGCAGCGGCTACAGAGCCTGGACGCCGAACTGGCCAGGAAGACTTATCTCGAAGCCCTGGTAGCCGCGATCTACGCCGGCCGGCTTGCCCTCGGACAGGACGCGAGTGAGGTCGCGCGCGCGGCGAGATCCGCGACGCTGCCGCCTTCCGGGGGGCAGCCGCTGCCGCACTCGCAACTGCTCATCCACGGCCTGGCCGTGCGGCTGGCCGATGGGTACGTGGCCGCCGCCCCCACGCTCAAAGAGGCACTGCGCCGCTACCGGGCGCAGCCGGCCGAGCTGAACTGGCTGTCCGTCTCGTACAACATGGTCGCGATGGACCTGTGGGACGACGAGGCGTGGTTCGAGCTCGCAGCCGGCCAGGTCCGGCTGGCGCGCGCGAACGGCACCCTCAGCTGGCTTCCGTTCGCATTGGACTATCTCGCCGAGATCCACGTCCAGGCCGGCGAGCTTTCGAAGGCGGCGGCCTTGCTGATGGAGCGTGAGCGCGTCGACCAGGGGACCAGAGAGGCTACGCTGCCCTACGTCCCGCTGCTGCTCGCCGCGTGGCGCGGGGACGCGCCGGGCGCGGCCGACCTGGTCGAGGAGATGACCCGCGGTGCCTCGGACCGGGGCGAGGGCGCGGCACTGACCTACAGGGACTACGCGCAGGCGGTGCTGTACAACGGCCTCGGCAACTACGGGCTCGCCGCCGAGGCGGCGCACGGTGCCAGCGCCGTCGACGAGATCGTCATCTCGCCGTGGGCCCTGGGTGAACTGGTGGAAGCCGCGACACGAAGTGAGCAGCACGAACGTGCCCGCGCGGCGGCCGATCAGCTGTCGCAGCTGGCCGTGGCGAGCGGCAGCAACTGGGCTCGCGGCGCGGCGGCGCGGGCCCGGGCACAGGTCTGCGAGGGACGCGCCGCCGAAGAGGCGTACCGCGAGGCGATCGAGCTGCTTGGCAGCACCCGGATGGCGACCCACCTGGCCCGCGCGCACTTGGTCTACGGCGAATGGCTGCGCCGGGAGAAGCGGCGGATCGATGCCCGCGACCAGCTGCGGTCCGCGTTCGACGCGTTCGCGTCCATGGGCGCCAAGGCCTTCGCCGAACGCGCGCGGCGAGAGCTCCAGGCGACCGGCGAGAAGGTGCGCAAGCGCAGCGACGACACCCGCACCGACCTGACGCCGCAAGAGGAGGAGATCGCCCAGCTGGCCCGTGACGGACGAACCAACCAGGAGATCGCGGCCCAGCTGTTCATCGGCCACCGCACCGTGGAGTGGCACCTGGGCAAGGTGTTCGCCAAGCTGAACATCAGCTCCCGCCTCGAGCTCGACCAGGCCCTGAGATCGGGGCGGCGATCTCAGGGCCTGGTGAGGCAAGAAGCGACCGCCGCCCGGTCGAACCCATCGGTCTAGCTCTGGCTAGCGTTGGGCGGACCGAGGTAGGGAAAGTTGGCCAGCATGTCGTCGTGCGGCTTGAGGCCGGACGGCGGGACCTTGCCGTTGGTCAGCCAGGCGAAGCGCAGGCTGTACACGTCATCGGTGAGGATACGGCCGTTGGGGTACGTGGCAGGCTGGGTTCGGTCGTAGTGCAGGATGTCGGGCAGGACTTGCAGCGCGGCCGCCTTGGCCTGCTCGGGCGTGTAGCCGCCGGCGTTTTGCAGAATCGCCGACCACGCTTCCAGGTAGTTGGCCACGTCGTCCGCGGGCTGGCGGGAGTTGAACAGGTTCTTCTCCCCGTCGGGGTTGATGAACGGGTTGATGGTGGGGTTCCCGCCGCGGTCCAGCTGCTCGAGCACGCCGTTGCTGTGCCGGCTGATCGAGGCCCACACGCCGATCACCGGGCCCGGGCCAAGCATGTCGTCGGGTACCTCCAGCGCGATCGAGTCGACGTTGTTGTCGGCGAAATCGTCGTGCCCGGTCCAGACGAAGCCATGCAAAGCGCCTTCGACGTCGGCGAAGAACGGGTCGCTTCGCAGCCCCGCGCACAGCCGGATCCGGCCCGCCTCGACGGGCCGCGCTATGCCGTCGAAGCTGACCGGGAAGGCCTCGGCTAGCACCTCACCGGCCGGCTCGGGCTGACGGGCCTGCGCGCCAGTGGCGTACCAGGCGGTCCCGGTCTGCGTGCCGTTCTCGTAGGAGGAGAAGGTGAACGTGAACGCGATGTCGGCGTGGTTGTCGCCGTCGGTGTCGATGTTGATCCGGTAGACCGCGCCGGGGTAGAACTCCGGGCCGGTGACCGGGGCCGGGATCGGCGGCGGGGCGCTGGTCGGGTTGGAGTCCATGATCAGCACGGTTGTGCCGGGGTGGTGACGGTGAAGCAGGGTGTGGTGATGTTCCGGGCTGGCGGGCGTCGGGAAGACGAACACGTCGGTGAGGTCCAGGCGGCGGTCGTCGCCGGGGAACTTGAGCTTGTCGGCGCTGAAGTGGTTTGACATGAGGTGTGCTTCCTTCTGGGTTGGTGCTGTGGGGTGATCCCTGATCAGCTTCGGATGAAGTCGAGCAGGGCGGTGTTCACCTGGGCGGCGTGGGTCCACGGGATCGCGTGCGGGCCGCCTTCGATGACGATCAGCTGCACGTCCTTGATCAGGGCGGGCAGCCGCTGGCCGGTCTTGCTCAGCGGCAGGACCTGGTCCGCGTCTCCCTGCACGACCAGCATGGGCACGTCGATTTCCGGGAGGTCGGCGCGGAAGTCGGTCTCCCAGGTCGGGATGCAGGCCACCGCGGCGGTGGCCGACGCGGTCACGGCGAGGTTCCAGCTCGCCTCCCAGGCCTGGTCGCTGACCAGGGTGCCGCGCAGGGTATCGAAGTTGTAGTAGTTGTCCAGGAAGCCCTTCATCCACGCCGGGGCGTCAGCCGCGGCCGCCTGGACGAATCCGTCGAACAGGCTGTGCGGCACCCCTTCGGGGTTGTCCGCCGTCTGCAGCAGGTACGGGGGGATCGGGGAGACCAGTACCCCCTTGGCCACCCGGGCCGAGCCGCGGGTGCCCAGATACCGTGTGACCTCGCCGGTGCCCATCGAGTGCCCAACCAGGACGGCGCCCCGCAGGTCGAGGTGGACGAGCAGGGCGCTGAGGTCGGCGGTGAAGGTGTCGTAGTCATAGCCGGCGGTCGGCTGGCTGGACTGGCCGAACCCGCGCCGGTCGTACGTGATGACCCGGTAGCCGGCCTCGAGCAGGGCCGGGACCTGCTTGTCCCAGGCACGGCCGCTGAGAGGATAGCCGTGGATCAGCACCACCGGCTGACCGGCGCCATGATCCTCGTAATGGAGCTTGACGTCTGAGCTGTTTTCCTGGCCGACGGTGATCGTGGGCATGAGCCCTCCTTCTGTTAACGGCGACCTGCCGGTCCCAGGCCGCGGACCGGGAGCCTGGCGGTTTCGCCTGCGCGTTGGTACCGCAATCACGATCGCGCTCAGGGCGGCGCGTCGAACCCGTGAAACCCCCGGGCCGGTTCCCTGGTCTGCAGCCGGGCGGCCCAGCGCCGGGCCGCCCTTATGCCCCGTTTATGTGGCGGTGCCCGGGCCGGCCCGCGGACCGGGGCACGGGCCAGGGTGTGCGTACGGGTGCGAGTGACCTTTCTCTGACGCGACCGTGGAAGCCAGGACCCCGGGCCCTCCCGGCCGTGACCGGCCTGGGGTTATGTCGGCAGCAGACGCATTACTGGAATGAGCGACGGCGATGAATACTGCCAAACAGGCAATGCAGCGCGGCGGCGCGGCGAGCGCATCCAGGTCGCCTCGCACCGGGCAGCTGCTACGGCAGTCGTTCGCGGCGATGACCGTCCGGGAGCGAGCCAGGCTGATCGCGATGTACGGGGTGATCGCGGCCCTGCACGTGGCCGGGTTCGGCATCTTGTTCGCGTTCGTGGTGCCTTCGCATTAGCCGACGTGCGGTCACGCGTGATCGGTGCGGTGACCGAGGCGGGCCAGGGCCCGGGGCAGCTCCCGGCGTGAGCCGACTCCGAGCTTGGTGTAAATCTTGCCGAGATGCCATTCGACGGTCCGGGTGCTGAGGAATAGCCGGGCCCCGATCTCCGCGTTGGTGCGGCCGTCGACGGCGAGCCGGGCGATGTGCGCCTCCTGGGCGGTGAGCTCGCTGTCCGTATCCACCGTCGGCTTGTGCACCGTGTCGCCGGCGGCCAGCAGCTCACGCCGGGCCCGCTCGGCGAACGCCTCGATGCCCATCGTGGTGAACAGGCCGTGGGCGGCCCGCAGCTCGGCGCGGGCGTCCTGGCGCCGGTTCTCGCGGCGCAGCCATTCGCCGTACAGGAGGTGGGCGCGGGCCACGGCCGGGCGCATGCGGGTACGGCCGAGCCGCTCGATCGCCTCGAGATAGTAGTTCTCGGCGGTTTGACCCTCACTGAGCAGGGCACGCGAGCGCGCCTCGGTGCCAAGCGCCCAGTCGGTACCGCTGGGGCGGGTCGTCTCTGAAAGCCGCTTGAGAGCATCGGCTGCGCGCGTGGGCTGGCCGCCGCGGACGGCCGCCTCGACCAGCTCCGCGAGCGACCATCCGAGGACGCCTACGTCGTCATACTCGGACGCCATCTCGGCGGCGGCGAGAGCCTTCTCGTAGTGCCCGAGGCCGTTGTACAGCAAGGCGGCGGAGTACTGACTGGTCACTCCCCTCCCCTCGCCGCGGCTCGTCACGCCGTCCATGTTGGCCTGGATGAGCTCGGTGGCCTCGGCCTCATGGCCCCGCCACGCGGCGACGCCCGTGGCACCGTAGGGCGCGAGCTGACTCCCTGTCGCGTCGGCGACTACCTGCGCTTCCGCGATGAGCGCCGCGCCCTCCGCCAGCTCGCCCGCATGTGCGTGCAGGAGGATGCGGGACCGGACCGCCAGGGGGAGCTCACTGAGTGCCCCCGCGACACGCGCGAGCTTGACGTGCTGGCTGGCCAGGATGTGCCATGTCTCGTCGTCCCACACCGCCATGGCCGCCCGTTCAGCAAGCCAGAGCCAGCTCAGCCCTTCCTCCGCCGAGATGTCCTGACCGCGGAAGGCGAGCAGCGCCCGCCTCAGGGCAGGCGTCCCGGCCGCATAGCCCTGCGTGACCAGCTGCGCCAGGCCGTCCAGGAGCAGATCGGGGGCGCGGGCCGGCGCCTGTGCCGCGGGCGCCATACATGCGGCTCTGGCTACGTCCCCGACTGCCGGAGACAGGCGGCCGACGAACAGCGCCGCGGTGAACGCTTCCAGGTAGGTCTCGCGGGCCAGCCGGACGTCCAGTGCCTCGAGCTGTTTGGCCGCGCTGAGCAGGAGCGGGGGCGCGTCACGGCCATGACTTGAGGCGAACGCGATCTGCGCGCGCAACAAGTCGCCGCGGGCACGCTGCAGTTCATCCAGCGGTCCCGCTTGTGCCATGGCTAGCAGGCCGAGCGCGGCGTCAAGTGCGCCAGCCTGTTTCTTGGCTTGCGCTGCGGCCAGCGCCCGCTGTGCGCGGCGCGCCGGGTCGAGCGTCAGCCGGGCGGACCGTTCCAGGAACGCGGCCGCCGCCGCGAGACCACCGCGGCGCTGTGCCCGGCCCGCGCACTGCTCAAGTTCGGCAGCAACCTTCTCATCCGGGCCCAGCGCGGCTTCGGCACGGTGCCAGGCCCGCCGATCAGGATCGACAGCCGGGTCGGTGGCCTCGGCCAGCGCGGCGTGCAACTCCCGCCTCGTCTGGACCGATGCGGACCGGTAGGCCGCCGAGCGCACCAGCGGATGCCGGAACCGAACTCTCGCGCCGATCTCCGCCAGGCCCGCCTCCGCCGCCGGCCCCGCCGCCCCGCCGCCGATCGCCAGCCGCCCGGCCGCCCGCCACACCAGCACCGGATCGCCGGACGGATCGGCCGCCGCCAGCTGTACCAGCCGCTGGGTCTGCGGTGGCAACGTCTCCAGCTGCCGCGCGAAGCTCTCCTCGATCCGCCCGTCCAGCGGCACCGCGCCTCTCACCCCGAACCCGCCCGTCAGCTGCGCCGCCGTCATCCCTCGCGTCAGCTCCAGCAACGCTAGCGGGTTCCCGTGCGTGTCGGCGATGATCCGGTCCCGGACGCGCGCGTCCAGTGCCCCGGTCAGCCCGGTCAGCACCGACTCCAGCAGCGCCCGCGCATCGTTCTCGGCCAAGCCCTCCACCACGAGTTCTGGCAGCCCGGCCACGTCCTGGCCCGGGACCCGCGCCGCGAACACCAGGCCCACCGGGTCGGCCGCCAGCCGACGCGCCGCGAACCCCAACGCCTGCGCTGAGGAACGGTCCAGCCACTGCTGGTCATCCACCACGCACATCAGCGGACGTTCCCTCGCCGTCTCGGACAGCAAGCCCAGCACGGCCAGGCCCACCAAGAACCGGTCGGGCGCCGGGCCAACGCTGAGGCCGAACACGGTCCGCAGCGCCTCACGTTGCGGACCAGGAAGAGACTCGGCATGATCCAGCATCGGCGCGCACAGCTGATGCAGGCCCGCGAACGCCAGCTCCATTTCCGACTGCACGCCCGCCGCCCGTGCTACCCGGCATTCCGAGGCCCGCCCGGCCAGGTAGTCCAGCAGAGCGGTCTTGCCCATGCCGGGCTCACCGCGCACCACCAGGGCCCGGCCCTCACCGGCCCGTACGCCAGCAACGAACCGGTCAAGCACGTCACGTTCGCTGCGCCGACCCGTGAGCCCCGCCGCGGGCCCCCCGATACCAGAATGTGCCGTCATCGGCCCGGCGCTACACAGCAACCATGGCAGCAGCACCGCCTGCTGCGCCAAGGCCACACCGGGAACGCCGCGCCGCGGTCGCCCAGCCAGGCATGAGCGCTCACACGGCCTCCCAGCCAGTCATCACTAACGCCCGCCCGTCAGCCTACCCGCGTGGTCGGATCTGGTCGTGCGATGACGGTGCCGTCCAGGTTGAGGTGCCGTTCGCTTCCCGGCACCTGGGGCGGTCTGGACCGCAGACCCGGGCACCAGCCCGGGGCTACACGGGTGCGACGCGCCGGCGGAAGGGCGACCCTCGGCTATGACCAGCGAGGCGCTGGCCAAGGTCGGCGTCCGGCCGCAGAAAGAGAGGAACGCGAGTGAACACCATCAGAGGCAAGCGAGAGCATGCCGAAGAAGCGCAGCGCGTGGGCGGCGGAACGCCGGGTCGGCGCGGCGTCCTTGGCGGTCTCGCCGCCCTCCCGGTCGTCCTGTACGGCGTCGGATCGGCCACCGGTCTCGGGGCCTCGGCAGCACGGCCGGGCAGCGTCCCGACGGTCACCGGCGACCTGGTGCGCGGAGCGGAGCGGCGGTACAACGCCCCGCTGCTCACACCGGGAACCCGTCTGGAGCTGCCGGCGGGTATCAAGGCCGTGCCCGTCCAGGACTACTACCATCATCCGCACCTCGCGTCGGCGGCGTCTGCGTGGCCGTACATGACGGCAACCGACGGCACGACGGTCGACGCGTCGGTCATTCCCGAACGCGGTGCCCCGACCCGCGTCGCGATCCTGAGCGGGTTCACCGAGGGCTGGTACGAGCTCATCCATGCGAACGGGAGGGCTGACCGCGTGATGTGGGATGCCGGACAGCTGCCCGTCCTGTGGGTCTACGGCGAGTTCGGCGCCACGAAGGAGCATCCGTACCGCGACAGGTTCTACACGCTCGCTCTGCAGCCGCTGTCCCGCAATCCGTACCCCCGCAGCACCACCATTTTCTAGGAGAGAAAATGTCTCACCACTTCGACTACACAGCAGACGAACGGCTGGATATCAGCGACGCCTACTGCTTCGCCGGTCCCAGGGACGCTTTCGGTCCCCGCACGGTATTCGGGATGAACGCCTCCCCGGATAGCGCCGGTCCCTGGGACCCGGCGGGCTACTACGAACTTAAGGTTGACACCAACGAGGACCTGGTCGAGGACATCACCTGGCGGTTCACCTTCCCGGTCGACTCCGCTGGCGTCCAGCACGTCGTCGTGGCCGAGCTCACCGGCAGGGAAGCCACCGACCGCAACGCCCCCGGCAGAATCATCACGCCCCCCAACGCGCCCGTGGGAGAGGTCCTCGAGGTGGAGCGCGGCATCAAGATCTTCGCCGGCCCGCGTACCGACTCGTTCTTCAACTTCCTTCCCTTTCCCATCACGTTGGCGAACGCCCTGAATGAAGGCTTCTTCCCGGACCTGGCGGCCCTGTTCCCACCGACCGACTTCTTCATGAATCAAATCGTCAGGTCCGTCCTAGTCGAGGTACCGGCCGAGATCACCGGCCTGCGGCGGCTGAACTACTGGGCCACCACCGCGGTCTACGACCAGGGGCACGGCTGGGTCCAGCTCCAGCGCGCCGGAGGGCCCAACGGCACCACCCTCTGGAACTTCCCCGAGGGCTCCGCTGGGATCAACATCAACGCCACCGTCCCGTCGCAGGACCTCGCGGGCAGGCCCGCCCACCCCGAGACCGACCCCGCCACCGGCGTCTGGGGCCAGATCAGGGACCAGACCGCCGTCGTCGTCGCGGACGGCAGCACCTACAACCAGGGGGTCCACGGCCGTCCCACCGCGCTGGCCTACGGCGCGTACGTGGCAGACGTCTTCCTCCCCATGGTCATCCCTTTCATCCCCGGCACCAACGCCCTGTGGGACCCCTGGCAGGGCAGCCACAACGGCAAGGGCCTGACCGAGGACGCGTTCGACAACGCCACCAAAGTCATCCTCAACCAGGACTTCGTCTCTGGCCTTACCCAGCCCGCGACACTCCTCGACTACTTTCCCTACCTCTCCCCGCCGCCGGCCAGCTGACCAGCCAGCCCGAACGCCGCGCCGTACCCCGGCAGACCCACGATTCAGGCCCCGCGGGCCGGACAGGCAAGCTGACCTGCGGAAACATGCTGTTATCGGGCATGACGCCAGATTCCCCCTCAAGGATTGGAGGCGAATCTGGCGTCAGCTTTGCCTGCTGGGGGTGGGGTCCGCAGCGGCTCCGGTGTAGGAGGAGCAACGGCCCGTTAGCCGCGGAAGGCTGGACCGGCTCGTGCTGATCGTGCAGCGAATCACGCTTCTTACACCGTAATTCCACCGCATCGGCGGGGGGCCTGACGCTGGGCGCCGATGGCCTGGCGTTCTGGGGCATGCAATACGAGACAGGCGGGGGCTTCTGCGAGCCCGGAATCGCCTCGCCTCAAGGGGGAAACGCAGGTGACACTGACAGTTGAGCGCGCGACCACCAATTCCACGCGCGAGACCATGACGATGATCGTCGGGGAGTTCCTGCTCCGGCGCATCCGGGAGGCCGGCATGGCGCACGCGTTCGGCGTGCCGGGCGACTACAACCTCGAGCTGCTGCAGCAAATGGAGGACTCGGGCACGCTGACCTGGATCGGGGCGTGTAACGAGCTGAACGCGTCGTACGCGGCGGACGGCTGATCACCACTGCCTGGCATCACAAGCTGCCGGTGTACATGGAGGTGCCGTCCGACATCGGCTACCTCGACATCGAGGTGCCGACCGCCCCGCTGGTGCTCGCCGAGCCGCCCAGCGACCCGGAACGGCTGCGGTCGTGCGCCGCGGCGATCACGGACCGCATGTCGCAGGCCAAATCACCGGCGATCCTGGTGGACCTGGACGCCGACGGATCGCCGGAACCGGAGTGGCTGTTTGTTCCGGCACGCGTGCGAACGCCGCGACGAGCCGGGCGGGACGTGGGGCCCCGTCCGTGGCCGCAAGCCTCCGCCGCTCCGCCGCGAGCGCGGCAGGCATGCACCTAATGAGGCAACCGCGGCGCATGCGGGAATAAGACATCGAAAGGCTCAAAGCCGCAGCCCGGGGATGCTCGGGTCATCCCTGTGCTGCTTCCATCCACCGGGGGACAGATGACTGACACAATCATGACCCGCGAGCCGCTCAGCTGCGCTGACGCAGACGCGCTCGGTCGCAGCCAGCGGCAGGAGGCTGAGCAGTGGCAGCTGGTCAGCGAGGCAAGCCACGAGCTGCGGACACCGCTGACCGCGCTGCGGACCGAGGTCGAGCTGGCGTTGCTCGGGAACCGGGATGCCAGCGAACTCCGGGCGGCGCTCAGGTCGGCAGCGGACGAGATCCGCCGCCTGTGCCGGCTGGCGGATGACATGCTGATCCTGGCGCGGGCGGACGCAGGAGAGCTTCCGTTGCGGCCGCGGCCGCTGGAACCGCGCGTGCTGCTCGAGGCGGCGAAGGCCCGCGCCAGGGGTGCCGCCTGGGCCCGCGGCCGGCGGATCGCGGTCCGCGATATGGTGCCCGGCAGCTGGCTGCTTAGTGATCCCGACCGAGCCGCGCAGGCACTGGACAACCTCATCTCCAACGCGCTGAAGTACGGCAGTGGCACGATCACGCTGACCGCCCGCCGTGATGGCGAGCTGATCGGGCTGCACGTCGCCGATCAGGGCAGTGGTTTTGCGGAAGATATCTCGGCGTGCGCATTCCGGCGTTTCACGCGGGGGAAGCGAGCGCGAGAGCCTGGGAGCGGGCTAGGGCTGTCCCTGGTCGCGGCCATTGCCGTCGCCCATTCCGGCGTAGCGACCGTTCGCAACCTGCCAGAGGGGGGTGCGGACGCTTGCATCGCGCTGCCGCGAGCGTAAGGCTGCCGCGGGCGCGCTCAGCCGGTACCCGGCACCGCGGACGGTCTCGATGGTCCGGATCCCGAATGGGCGATCGATCTTGTCCCGCAAGTAGCGGACGTAGACGTCGACAACGTTCGATCTGTTCTCATACGCCATGTCCCAGGCCCCCTCCAGCAGGTCGTAGCGGGATAGGACCTGCCCTGGCCGGCGCATGAAGACCTCGAGCAGCTGGAACTCCTTCGTAGACAGCGCGATCTGCGTATTCCCCCTGCTGACGACCCGTGTGCCCGGATCGAGGCTGAGGTCACCGATGCAGAGCACCGGCCCGGGGGCCACCGGGCCGCGGCGCGCCAGCGCTCTGACGCGGGCCAGCATCTCGCTGACATCGAACGGCTTGACCAGGTAGTCATCCGCGCCCGTATCGAGCCCCCGCACCTTGTCGTCTACCGCCGCGCGTGCCGTCAGCATCAAGATCGGGGTGGCCACCCGGGATGCGCGAAGCTGCTGGCAGGTCTCGAAACCGTTTATTCCGGGCAAGTTGATGTCTAGCACCATCACGTCGTACGGCGTCGCACCGGCCATCCACAGCGCGTCTTCGCCGTCGTGTGCGGCGTCAGCCAGTGCGGCCTGCTCCCGGAGCGCTCGCTGGATCAGGGCCGCCAGCTTGATGTCGTCTTCTACGATCAGCACTCGCATCGTGTCTCCAGGATCTCAAAGCCAGGTTTTCGAGATGGATCGGGGAGCCGGGTGCCGTGCGCGGGCAGCCTATGGCCGGGTCTGCCGCGCGCACGGCCCGGGCTGCCCCGGCTGCCTGCGGCTGCGCGCCGCATTGGCGCCTATCGGACGATGATCGGCTTGCTCTTGTTGGCGGTAATCGCCGCCGTCGTGGACTGGTCCAGGTTCAGGTGGGCCTGAACGAGTTCCGGAGGGGTCAGCGCCAGCCACTGGTTGAGCGAGATGTCGGCGTAATAGCTGCTGCGGAAGATCTCCAGGAACCGCAGCGGCTGCTCGCCGGTATTGAGGATGTAGTGGCCCATCGCGAAGGGGACGTAGCCGACGTCGCCGGCCCGGTAGTCGAAGGTTCTCGCCTTGCCGCTTGACGCGAACACGGTCATCTGCCCTTGCCCGGAGATGTAGTACTGCCACTCGTCGTTTGTGGGGTGCCAGTGCAGTTCCCGCATCGCCCCCTGATCCAGCTCGACCAGGGCGGCGGCTATCGTGCTCGCGGCCGGGAAGTTCGAGGAGTCGACGATCCGGACCTTGCCGCCAGGAACCTCTGTCGGCTCCTGCTCGAGCAGCCGCCAGGTCATGCTCGTCGGCGTGTTCCCGGCCGGCGCGCGCACCGCGTCCTGGGCGAGCGGAGGCGGCACCTGACCGGAGAAGATGTACCGCTCGTGATCGGGATCCTTCGGCATCGCGCGGAGCGCGGACTCGCTGACACCGAGGTTCTTCGCCAGAATCTCCAGGGGCGTGTGGTCGAACCAGTCGGTGAGCAGGAACGTCTCGTTCTCAGAAAACATGCCGTCGTCGAAGACCAGCAGGAACTCGCAGCCGTCGGCAAGCGCCTGGATCGAGTGCGGGAAACCCGCCCGGAAGTTCCACAGGTCGCCGACCCCGACGTCGTCGATGAAGTTGCGGCCGTCGGCGTCGATGGCGGTGATCCGGGCATGACCGGCGAGCATGTACGCCCACTCGGCTTCCTTGTGCCAGTGGAGCTCGCGGATCGCGCCCGGCTTAAGTCGCATGTCCACCCCGGCGATGGTGGTGGAGATGGGCAGCTCGCGCGCGGTGACCTCGCGGGACCAGCCTCCGGTCAGCAGCCGGTTGCGCGCGTCTGAGAACGAGAACTTGAGATTCGGGATCGTGCCGGCGTCTGTATACGGCGACCTGAGCAGGTTGGGGTTCTGGCGCTCCAGTTCCACGTTGCGGGGCCCCATGATGGTCGCGCCCAGCCCATCACGCACTGGTTCCGGAATGTCACTTCGAGTCGGCTGTGCCATGACAGTCGCTCCTTTCGCTACTGATTGTCCTTGGCTGTCGTTGCCGCCGCGTCGGCTTGTGCGTGGTCGTGTCGCTCCTGCGGCGCGTGGCGTAACTGATCCTGCGTGAGTCAGATGAGATGAAAATGAGCGCGGCTGGGCCCCGGGCTGAGACCGGCTCCGTCGGCAGACGCTCACCGTCATTCGGCGCTCTCATCTCCGGCTCATAACTGCCTGTGCACGCTGGTAGCGATCCCGTGCTGCGGGTGTTCCGTGGCCCCGCATGAGCGAGCGCCCAGGTCGCGGCATCCGCACCGGGCGAGAGGAGCAGCCCGGATGGCAGTCATCACTCACAGCGCCGATTCCCTGCCGGCCAGCGCGTGCCCGCCGCTGGGCAGGGGGCGGCTCCGGGCCGCTGTCACGATGCTGGGCCCCGCGTTCGTAGCATCGATCGCCTACGTCGACCCTGGCAACTTCGCCACCAACATGCAGGGCGGGGCGCGGTACGGCTATCTGCTGCTCTGGGTAGTGCTAGTAGCGAACCTGATGGCGATGCTGGTGCAGTACCTGTCCGCCAAGCTGGGCATCATCACCGGCCGTAGCCTTCCCGAGCAGGTCCGGGAGCGGTTCCCCCGACCTGTGAGCTGGGGCATGTGGCTGCAGGCTGAGGCGATGGCGATGGCCACCGACATTGCCGAGTTCGTGGGCGCCGCGCTCGGGCTGAACCTGCTGTTCGGGATCGCGCTGCTGCCCGCCGGGCTGATCACTTGCGTCATCACCTTCGCCATCTTGGGGCTGCAGGCCCGCGGCTACCGACCGTTCGAGCTGGCCATCACCGCGCTGCTCGGCCTCATCGTCGCCGGCTTCCTGTACCAGACGCTCCGGATCGGCCCGTCAGCACCCGGCTCGCTGCGTGGCCTGGTCCCTGCCACGAACGGCACCGGCTCGCTGTACCTGGCCGCCGGGATCCTCGGCGCCACCGTGATGCCGCACGCGATTTACCTGCACTCGGCACTGACGAAGTCCCGCACGCCCTGCGGCGATGACAGGGACCGCAGGCGCGTGCTGAAGTTCGCACAGCTCGACGTGCTGACCGCCCTCGGGCTGGCCGGCCTGGTGAACATGGCGATGCTCGCGGTAGCCGCCCGCGCTTTCCACACCCCGTCACTGTCGAATCTGGCCACCATTGGCCAGGCCCACGCTGAACTTGGCAAGCTGGCCGGCGGGACCGCAGCGCTCGCGTTCGCCGGGGCACTGCTCGCCTCCGGCGTCTCCTCATCCAGCGTGGGCACCTATGCCGGCCAGGTCGTCATGGCAGGCTTCACCAACTTCCGTGTCCCGCTGGCCGCCAGGCGCGCGATCACCATGCTCCCCGCCCTGGCCATCCTGGCAACCGGCAGCAATACCACCGATGCCCTGGTCCTTAGCCAGGTAGTGCTGTCCTTCGGCATCCCGTTCGCCCTGCTGCCGTTGGTCGTGCTGACCAGTCAGGCCCGGATCATGGGTGGCCATGCCAACCGCCGCCCAACCACGATCTGCGCCTGCGTCTGCGTCGCAGTGATCATCGCCCTCAACGCCATGATCCTTTCCCAGCAGCTCGCCCCCGGCTCTCCCTGATCTCCTACCCCTGAGGAGTCGGCGATGCGGCGCTGGCTGATCTCGATCAGGTGCGGCCCGCCGGATGTCAGCGCGTCCTTGACCGCGTGGGTGAGGTCGGAAAGCGACTTCACGCGCTGGGACTGGACTCCGTAGGAGTCGGCGATCCCGGGGATGTCCATGCCGGGCAGTTCCATGCCGGGCGCGTCCGGCGCGTGCATGAACCGGGAGAACTCCTTCAGCGCCCGGTATTCGCTGTTGCGCGCGACGACGAAGACCACGGGGATGTTGTGCTGGGCGGCGGTCCAGAGCCCGCTAACCGAGTAATGCACCGCGCCGTCGCCGAGCAGCGCCACCACTCGCCGGGACGGGTCGCCGAGCTGCAGGCCGATGGCTCCGGGCAGGCCCCAGCCCAGGCCGCCGGCCGCGCTAAGAAACAGGCTTCGCGGACGCGTGATCTCCAGCCGGTCCCACGCGCTGGCCATGGTTGAGGTCCACTCGTGGGCGAAGACCGTGCTGTCGGACTTCGCCGCGTTCACCGCGTCCAGGATCGCCTCCATGGTGAAGGCAGGCCCAGTGGTGTCGGCCTGAGGGAGCGGCTCGCCTGCGGGCAGTGGCGGCCGTCCGGCACCCGGGATGGTGTCCGCGAGCCGCTTGATGGCGTCTGCGGGGTCGCCGATGAGGATATGCCCGACCGGTGCCCGGGCCGCCTCATCCGGGTCAGCGGTGACTGCCCACAGTTCGGCGCCCGCTGGCAGGTAGTCGCCGTCGGCGAACTCGTGGTACATGAAAATCGGGGCGCCGAAGGCAACGATGAGGTCGTGCCCGTCGAAGTGGCTGGCGACGGCGGGGATGCTCGCGGGAAGGACGCCCTGGAAGTTGGGATGGCGGGGTGGGGAACGGGCACCGGGCGGGGCTGGGTGCCACCAGCACGGGCAGTGACAGTTTCTCGGCCAGCCGTACCGCGCCGTCCCATCCGGTCGGGGTGTCGATGTCCGGCCCGGCCGGTAGGTGCCGCGTGACGGGTCACCGCGCTAACATGCGGCTATGCCGCTGGGGTCGGCATCGTCGCGGGGTAGAGGCAGGCCTTTGATTGGCCGCGCCGCGGAGTGTGGCGAGCTGCGGACTGCCGCGTCACCGGCGTCACAGCTGTCCAGTCCGAGATGGAGTTCGCGTTTGGGGCGTTGTACTAGCTGTGCGTACCGATGCGCGATGAGCTGGACCTGTTGCCGGCGCCGCAGCGTAATGCGCTTGGGATCAACCGGAGGTACCTCAAATGACCCCGACAGCGGAACAGCCCGACCGCGCGGCCGCATCCCAGCAGGGCGCCACCGAACACGATCACCAGACGCAGGTCCAGGCGCTCGCCCGCTACGCGGCGAGGGCCCGCTTCGAAGATCTGTCTGCCGAGTCGCGCCGCCTGCTGCCGGTCCACATCCTCGATTGCCTTGCCTGCTGCCTCGCGGCCCCGGGTGCCGGCCCGGTCAACGCTTGCCGCGACCAAGTCCGGGAGTTCGGCGGCGGGCATGGCACCACGCTGATCGGCGGCGGCGCCGCCAACCCGGTGTACGCCGCGTTCTGGCATACGGTGCTGGTCCGCTACGTGGACTTCATGGACAACTTCCTCGCCGCGACCGAGACCTGCCACACTGCCGACAACTTCGGCGTCGCCCTGACCGCCGCCGAGCTGGCCGGCGGGTCCGGCCGGGACCTGATGCTAGGGGTCGCGATCGGGTACACGGTCCAGTCCCGGTTGGTCGACCACGGCGACTTCATGACCCGCGGCTTCGACCACACCGCCCAACTGGCCTTCTCCCACAACGCCGCCGCCGGGCGGCTGCTGGGCCTGCCCGAGACCCAGATCGCCCACGCGATCGCGATGGCCGCGGCCAGCGACGCCTCCTTCGCTGTCATCCGCGCTAAGCCACTGTCGCAGTGGAAGGGGCTAGCCTCGGCGCAGTCAGCGCTGGGCGCGATGAACGCACTGTTCCTGGCCCGCCGCGGCGTGCAAGGGCCGCTGCGCGTGGTCGAGGGGCCGAACGGCATCGACCACCTGCTGCACATGCGGCTGCGGGTCGACTGGGACCACGAAGGCTACGAGGGCGTCACCACCAGCACGATCAAGAAGTACAACGCCCAGATCCACACCCAGTCCGCAATCGAATGCATTCTCCAGCTTGTGGCCGCGAACCGGCCGCGGCTGGACGTCGCGTCCGGGTTTGACCCAGGCAGGGTCGCCTCGATCGAGGCCCAGGTGCCGCAGATCACCTACGACTTCACCGGCGGCGGGCTGTACGGCACGGAGACCAGCGTGCGGACCAAGGAGCAGGCCGACCACGACCTGCGCTACCTGCTCGCGGTGGCGTTCCTTGACCACAACGTCATGCCCGCGCAGTTCGCCGCGGACCGCATCACCAGGCCGGACGTCCAGTCGCTGATGACCAAGGTGTCCGCCCGGCCGAACGCGGCCTACACCAGGGCCTACCCGCGGCAGATGCCAGCCAAGATCACCATCCGCCTCACCGACGGGACCACCTTCTCCCGCCAGGTGCAGGACTATCCCGGCATGCCGTCGCACCCGTTCACCTGGGCCGAAACGGTCGGCAAGTTCGACCAGCTGGTCGCCGGCCGTATCGACACCGAGCTCGCCACCCAGATCAAGGATGCCGTCCGCTCCCTTGAGCACATTCAGGTCAAGGACCTGATGACGCTGCTCGCCCGCGTTCCGGTCAGCTGACCCGGTGCTGGTGTCGCATATTTTCCGATGACGCACCAGGGCAGGATCGCCCTGGTGCGTCGCGGTCACGGATGGACCGGGCCGCTGGGGCCGCGGTCGAGGCGAATCGACTGCATGATCGCGAACGTCGTGGTCCTAGTGAAGATCTCGATGTCGGCACCGCCCAGCACGCCGGTGTATTTCGCGATGACGGGGGCGGCCGCATGCTCGGTGACGGCGTCGAGGTGAGCCCTGACCGCGGCCCACACGTTCTCCCCGTAGTGCTTGAAAATCGGTCCCGGGTTGACCGAGGCCAGCGCCTCGCGTGAGCTAGCTTCGATGTCGGCGATGTACTGCTGGTGCATCGCGACGTCCTGCCGGGTTGCCACCCGGCCCAGGTGCCCGCTGATGAGGTGCGTCCACGGGTAGTCCAGCGCGATGGCCGGGGCGCCGGTGTACCCGATGACGTCGTCGCTGAGGTTGAGGTTGTAGATCGGTATCCAGCCAGCGTTGACCACGTCGATGAACATCAAGGTGTCGTGGTCGGGGAAGTGGATGTAGATGTTGTCCGGCGAGTGGTTGGGCCCGTGCCATGCCAGTTCGACCCGCTCGCCGCCGACCTCCAGGGTGTAGCTGTCGGAGAAGGTCACATCCGGGACGGGTCGGGCGGGGTCATCGTCGCGCAGCAGCAGTCGCCGGGTCTCCTCGTGGCCGATGCGGACGATGTCCCCGCCGAACAGCGAGGACGCTCCCTGATGGTCTGCGTGGTGGTGCGAATAGACCATGTGGGTGACCTGGTTGGTCAGGCCGCTGGCGGCGGTGATCTCGTCCACGGCACGCCGGATGTTGTGGCCGATGTTCGGGGGCGCGTCGAAAATCACGACGCCGTCGGGGGTGGTCAGGAACGCCGACATGTAGACGTTGTCAGTGACCGCGTAGAGGTTCCGCTCGACCGGCCAGACGTGGTACCCGTGCTCATTAAGGGCCGCGCCCTTCGCGATCGCCGGGACGGGGGTGTACTCGGGAAGGTCTGAGACGCCGGTAGCGCTCGTGGCTGGTGATGTCACTTTTTCTCCCTGGATTCTCGGGGCACGTCCCTGCCTGCCGTGCGCGTCGCAAGCTCGTGACGACGCCAAGGATCGTCGCCGGGAGGAGGGAAGGTCATCACCGGATTGTGGTGATTCGCACTGCTGGCGCTGGCCATGCCGGTGCGCCCAGAACATGCCGTCCGCGCGGGGACGGCGAGGCACAGGTGATGGCAGCTGCGCCAGCTCGCACAGTGACGAGGAGCGGTGTCGCCGGCCTTCATCAGGGTGAGTGCGTGTCCCCGGATTCCAGTGACTTTCCGTGCGGCTCCATCTGGCGGACCTCAAGCAGGACCAGGCCGAGGGCCTCCATCTCAGCGAGCACGCCGTACAGTGCTGACTGGTCCAGCCAGCCGGTGAGCACCGTGTGCGTGCCCTTCTGCTGTGGCGTCATCCTCGGAAACGCGGACAGCATCATGGCGCCGAGATGCCCGTCGACCCGGATCATATACAGGTCGGGTGCCCAGTCCATTTCCACATGGTCGCGGGCGGGCAAGTGAAACCGCATCACGTGGATCCGGTGAGTGCGGCCCGTGGCTGCCGAGATGCTTCTGCTTCATCGGACCTCTCCTGCCTGGAATCACTGCTGTCCGGCGCCGCGCTACCCGGGACAGGTCCGGTGATCTGGGTCTGCGGCTGTGATCGACGGGTCCGTCAGGGCGTGACCACGAGTTTGCGTGATGGCCCGGTCTTGAGGTGCTGCCAGGTCCCGCTGATGTCTCCCAGCCGGGTCTGCTCCAGGTCCATGGTGATCTTGCCGTCGACGGCGTGGCCTGCCAGTTGCGCGTAGGCGGAACGGCGCACCTCGGCGGGCGTGGCGAACAGGCTGTGACCCACGAGCGTCAGCAGTTTGTTGCGCAGCACAAGGCCGGTGATCGTGGACGCGTCCCCTGCGGCGCTTCCGACCTGGATGTACCGGGCACCGCGTTTGGCATGGTTCATCGCGTGAGGGGCGACCTCGCCCCACAGAAAGTCAATGACCACGTCGTAGCCGCCGGGCACTGCGGCGGCCAGCCCGGCGTCGATGGCCTGTTCATCTGCGAGGTCGACAACCGCGTCGGCACCGAGGTCAGCGGCTTGCGCAAGATCCTTTCCCCGGGCGGCCGCAACGACCATGCTGGCGCCGAGGACACGAGCCGATTGCATTGCCAGCTGGCCCGCCGAGCCACCTGCCCCGAGCACCAGGACGGTCTCACCGGGCTGGAGGTGAGCACGGTAGTCAAGCGCCAGCCATCCGGCTACGCCGGCTACCCCGAGGGCGGCGGCCAGAGCGGGGTCAAGGCCGGCCGGCACAGGGAAGCCGTCCGAATCCGGGACGGGTACCAGCTCAGCCAGCGTGCCGTACGGAGGTGGCGGGGCCGTCACGTACCAGCGGGTACCATCGGCGAGCTGCACGACTCCCTCGTACCCAGCGATGCACGGGGGCTGCAGTCGCCGAAGCGGGAACTGGTCGTTCACGAATGCCGCGTCCAGCGGATTCAGGGCCGCCGCCACCAGGGTGCCGACCGAGACGCCGGGGCCGGGCTGCGGATCGGTGAACTGTTCAAGGACTGGAGTGGCGCCGGGCTGGTGTACTACTGCCGCTCGCATGTGTTCCTCCGCGGGTTACGGTGGCGAGGTGCGCTGTCAGGAGCTGCCGGGCCGACGCTGCTGCCGACGGGGATGGGTGACCGCCGCAGGGCTGCTTCGAGGTTCTCCCGCTGTTCGGTACTTAACGGAGGATCTCCTTCGGTCGTAGCTGGTCAGGAAGCGCACTAGGTGGTCCGCCAGGTCAGCCCTTGTACTTCCTGCTAGGCGCGGGCCTTAACCAGGCTTGCCGCCGGCGAGGTGAGCCGGCATCACTGGATAACGGTGATTCGGCGAAGATGTGACCGCTGGGCGTTCAGGTGCGGCCGACTGAGAGCAGCCGCAGGTCGCGACCTCGCTGCACTGCCGAGGTACGGTCGGCGGCGCCGAGCTTGGCATAGATGCGCCGGATGTGGCTGTCGACGGTGTGCACCGATACCGACAGCTCGTCGGCGATCTCGCGGCGGGTGAGATTCGTCGGCAGGTAGCGCAGCACGCGCAGCTCACTTCTGCTCAGCTCCTCGACCGGCATCATGGCAGGCTGGTTCGGTCCGCTCCGGCCAGGACCGCGGATGGCGTCGAGGATGTCGGTGACCAGTGCCGCGTGCCATGTGCCGTGCCGCGGCAGGGCTTCGAGGATCTGCCATGCGCCGGTCATCGCGAATGGCAGGATCAGCCGGTCCGGCTCGGCGAGGTTCAGCGCTTGTTCGGCGGCTTCTCGTGACGCGCGCTCATCACCCAGGTCGCGGCAGGCGAGCGCGTCCAGGAGGTGCGTCTCGACGCGGGTGAGGTAGGAAAGAACGGGGACGGTGCCGTCGAGGACAGCGCGAAGTTCGAGGCGGGCGGCGGCTGGGTCCTGCTGGGCCAGCCGGATGACCGCGGCCGCGTTGCGGATCTCGCCGGCGCTGGCCTGCCGGTCGTCGAGGGCGGCCAGCGCAGCCCGCGCCTGGTCGGCCATCCCGAGTCGGGCCTGGGTGGCGATCGTCCAGGCATTCACGCGGGTAGTCAGCCCGTGCTCGCCCACCATGAGCGCCTGGATCCGCCCGGCGGCGGCGAATTCCTCCAGCGCCCTGTGGTAGTAGCCGCGCGCCGCCTGGATGATCGCGGAGTTAAGGCACACCAGCAGCCGGATGCCGGGCTCGCCGTCGGTCTCTGTGGCGCGCTTGGCGCGGTCCAGCCAATGTCCCGCGAGGTCGAATTGGCCCGTCCAGATCAGCGCATTGGCGAGCGTCGCTAGCGCTGGGGCGGCCACCGGCTCATCGTCCCAGCTGTGCCGGGCAGCCAGCGCTATGGCTTCCTCGCTGCGCTGCCGGGCCGCGGCGAAGGAGTGGCTCGTGGCGGCGAACCCCAGATGAGCCAGGCAGGCCACCTCCAGATAGGGCCGGCCGATGCGGCGGGCGAGCGCGGCGCCTTCGAGGAGGTGCCGCTCGCTGTCGGCCAGCCGCAGCGTCCATGCCTCGGTGACGCCCAGGTTCAGGAGCGCGACGGCTTTCAGGTCACTGCTGAGCGCGGCGTCGGCGCTTGTCTGGCCGTCACCGGGGCACAGAAGAGCCCCTGCCTGCTCGAAGATGCTGTCGAAGTCCCCGCGTAGCCGCGCTGACAGCAGGTCCACGGAGGCGATAGCCACCTGCAGCCGGTGCCTGCGGGCCGGCGGCGTGGTGGCTGCGTACGCCCTGACCTCGCGCAGGTGCGCATCGGTCTGGTCGAGGCGGAGCTGGTACTGGTCGGCGATGGCCCGGACCAGGGTCAGGTCAGGGGAGTCCTCACCGGTCCGGGCCGGGAAGGAGCGCAGCAGCGCCGCCACGGTGCCTGCTTGCCCGTCAAGGGTGAGGCTGAGGGCATGGTCGGTGAGCATGCGGGCCGCCTCGTCCCAGTCGCCGGCCGCCTGCAGGTGGCCGATGGCATCGGCGGCCTGGCCGCGCGCGGCGAGCCAGCGCCCGGCGAGCTGGTGCAGTCCGGCAATGTCCACGGGCATCGTGCGGCGCAGTTCCAGCCGGAGCAGGCCGCCGAACATGTGGTGGTAGCGGAACCAGGTACGGTCGGGGTCTAGGGAAACGACGAACGCGTTGGCGTCCTCTAGGTCCAGCAGGATTCGCTCCGAGCCCGAGGCCCCGGTAAGCAGGTCGGCTAGCTCGCCGTTGACCCGGTCCAGCACGGAAGTGCGCAGCAGCAGGCCCTGGACTTCCGGCGGCTGCCGCTCAAGCATCTCGGCCATCAGGTACTCAGCCACCGTGCGGTCGCTGCCGGAGAACTCGGCGATGAACCTTTCTGGGTCGGGGTGCCCGGCCATGGACAGGACGGCGAGCCGCAGCCCCGCCGCCCAGCCCTCGGTCCGCTGATGCAGCATCGCCGCGACGTGCCCGGGCACCGCGATTCCGGCGCCGGCCAGGAGCTGGCGGGTCTCATCTTCGGTGAAACGCAGCTCCGCAGCCCGGATCTCGGCCAGGTCCCCGGCCAGCCGGAGCCGGTGCAGGCGCAGCGGGAGGTCGCGGCGGGTAGCCACAATTGCCCTAGCCCCCGGAGGCAGGCGCGTCAGCAGCGTTGTGAGCTGCCCGGCGGCCTCAGGCGCGGTGAGCTCGTGTAGGTCGTCGATGACCAGGACGAAGCGATCGCAGGACTCCTCAAGCTCGGACAGTAGCTTGTCCACCATGGCGCTGCCGCTGGCGCCAGGTGTCACCGGCGGCAGCTGCGCACCGCCGTCGCCGGTGCCTGCCGCGGCCCGGACCGCGCCAAGCAGTGCGAGCCAGAAGAGCTGCATATCGTGCTGACCCGGCCGTACGGTCATGAAGGCGACACGGCAATCCTGACCCGGCCCACCCGCCCACGCGCGCAGCAGGGACGTCTTCCCGCTGCCCGCGGGCGCCGAGATGATCGTGACCTGCTTCTGGACTGCCCGGTTCAGGGCGCTCACCAGATCTTGCCGGAGGATCAGCCCAGGTTCTGCCTGGCCCAGCGCGCGGCCTGAGCTCGCCGCGGCGGGCATGTCGGTCATCGCGCCCTCTCCTCATAGTCAGCCCGGCTGATAGAGCCGCGGGTCGAGGGAGAAGTTCAGGCTATAGACTACCGGCCTGCGGAACAACATCCAGGTCACTGGCGCTCAAGCACAGCTGCAGGGCCAGGCTGCGGACGGTGACGATCGCGTTGGTAACTTCTTCGCGCCGCTGGTCCCGCTAGCGCCGCTCGAGCGCCACGCCAGGCAGCGCACCGCCCCCGCCGCCGTGATCGCCGAGATCCTCAGCCTGCTGAATGGCCAGCGGCCCGCACCTCCCGCCGGGCCTCGCCCGCCGCTGGAGGCGCTGAGCAGCAGCGCTTGGCACCCATCGGCGAGCCGACACCGTCGCGCGCGCCCGTGCCCTCGGCCTGCTGGCGCCATCCCCGCGCACGTACTAAGCCGGGCTTGTCAGCTCATCGGACGGGGCGAATCACACCGACGATGTGACGGCGAGTCACCCTGCCCCCGACGAGGCTTCTGGGGGTGCATCAGGAACCGATCGCGGAGCCTTCAGCACAATCGCGAAGGAGTGATGATGAAAGTCATCGGCATTTCTGGCTTCGGGCCAGTCATTCAATCTCGCTGGGGCGCGGCACTTCTCACTGATGCCGCTGGCCAGGCTCGCGGCGTCGCTGTTCGGCGCTCCGGCGTGGCCCCGGTAACTCACCGGGGTACGACCTGCTGGTCCGTGCCCGGGAGGAACCTTGGGGGCAGGTTCTTACCCGCTTTCTCGCGCCCGGGGGCCTGATGGTGGGCGTCGTTCGCAATCCCTAACGCGGAACCCATACCGGCAAACTCTGCTGTTCACTGACCAGTCACGAAAGAAGGACCCATGACCACGACACTGATCACCGGATCGAACAAGGGCCTGGGCTACGAGACCGCCCGCCAGCTGATCGCCGCGGGTCACACCGTCTACATCGGGGCGCGCGACCCCGAGCGCGGCCGCCGCGCCGCCGAGCGGCTGGGCGCGCGGTTCGTCCAGCTCGACGTGACCGACGACGCCTCCGTCGCGGCGGCGGCCAAGGCGATCGAGGCCGACGGCGGGCTGGACGTCCTGGTCAACAACGCCGGCATCGAAGGCCGCACCCCCGGCAACGCCGTCATCGGCCCTGCCGACGAGACTGTCGAGCACATGCAGGCGCTGTTCAACACCAACGTGTTCGGCATGGTCCGGATGCTGCACGCCTTCCTGCCGCTGCTGCGGCACTCGGCCGCGCCGGTCGTGGTCAACCTCAGCAGCGGCCTGTCCAGGACCGCCGACCTGGCCGACCCCAACGGACCGGTGCACTTCTACCCCGGGGTCGCCTACCCGGCCTCCAAGACCGCGGTCAACACCGTCACGGTGCAGTACGCCAAGGCGTTCCCCGGTGTCAAGATCAACGCTGTCGACCCCGGCTACACCGCCACCGACCTGAACGGTGGCACAGGCACGCAGAGCGTCCAGCATGGCGCCCAGATCATCGTCAAGATGGCGCAGGCAGGCCCAGACGGTCCCACCGGCGGGTACTTCGATGCCAACGGCCCGGTGGCCTGGTAACGGAGACGACCAACCCGAAGCCGTCGCCCGCCAGTACGAGGCCGAAGCCGCCTGGCTCTGAGCCGGCGCGGGGATCTCCGTCCACCCCCTGGATGACGGCCGACCGTCACCATCAGCTGCGCTCGGTAATCGATTCGTCACACGAGGGGGCCGGATTATGAAGGTAACGCTCACTGGTGCTACCGGTTTCATCGGATCGCACATACTGACCGAATTGCAGGAGCACGGCCACGAGGTGACGGCGCTCGTCCGCGACGATGCCCAGGCGGACCGCGTCGCCGCCATCGGCGCTACGCCGGCCGTGGTCGACCTCTACGACCAGTCGGCGGTCACGAGCAGGTTCAGCAGCGCGGACGGCGCCATTCACACCGCCAGTCCCGGCGACGCCAGCAGCGTGAACCTCGACTCCGCAGTGGTCAGCGCGGCGACCGACGCCTTCGCGGGCACCGGGAAGCCCTATCTCCACATCAGCGGCGATTGGATCTACGGGAACAATCTCGACATCGCCGAGGGAGTCTCCCATCAACGCGCCCGCGATGGTGGCTTGGAAGGAGCCGATCGAACGCCGGGTGCTCGACGCCGCGGGCATGCGCGGAGTCGTGGTCGTCTCCAGCGTCGCCTACGGTGACGGCGGCGGAGGGGTTCCCGGGCTCCTTCTCGGTTCCCCGCGCGACGACGCCGGCAACCTGATCATGCTCGGCACCGGGCAACAGCACTGGTCGACAGTGCATGTCGCGGACCTGGCCGACTTCTTCCGGCGCGCTCTGGAAGACGAGTCGGCCCGAGGCCGCTACGTCGTCGGTGACGGATCGAACCCGACCGTTGCCGACCTAACCCAAGCGGCCGCTGTCGCAGTCGGCGCGGCCGGAGCGGTAGCCGGCTCCGACGACGAGGCGCGGGCACGCCTAGGCGACTATTTCGCCGAAGTCCTTCTGCTCGACCAGGGCACCGACGCCGCCAAAGCTCGAGCCGAGCTCGGCTGGCATCCTTCCCACCCCGTGCTTGTTGACGAGTTCCGCCGCGGGAGCTACCGAACGAATGGAAGCTGACCGACCAGCGCCGCGGGCCGCGTCGCGTACTCCGACCGTGCGTGTTACTGCCTGAGTACGGCAAAGACAGTTATGGAAGGTAAAAGGGCACGGTCTCGCTGGCAGGCTTCCGGCTGTCTACTGATCGAGGCCCAAGGTGAAGGTGGGTTTCGGCGAGGTCTCGGGGAGTCGGTGCTCATCACCGAGGCGCCGGATGGCGGTTCCGGTGGCGAGGAATTCGGTAGCGTGCTCGCCCCAGACGTGATTGTTGACCGCGACGTTCACCCCGACGATGCCCGAGGCCCCCGCCTGTGCCGCCTCCGCCTGCATCCTGGCCAGGGCGAGCTCGCGGGCCTCGTAGATGCCCTGGGTGAAGACCACCATTTCCTGGTTCTGGCCTGCCTGACGCAGTGACTGCATCACCGACTGATGGGCGATGTGGTACACGCAGGTTCCGAGCACGAACGCCGCCGGCACCGCGCCGGCAGCCAGCAGCCGGAAGAAGTCCTGAGCCGACAGGTCCGAGGTGAACGCCCGGCCGTCCGGGGCCCGGTGGGCTCCTTCCGTACCGCGACCGGTGCTGCCCAGCGCCCGCACCGCGGTGCCGGTAGCGATGAACTCCAGGACGCCCTGGCCCCACACGTAGCTCTGCATGCGCAGCTGGACGCCGACGATACCGTCAGCGCCGAGATGGTCGGCCTCCGCCTGCATCCTGGTCATCGCCAGTTCCCTGGCGTTGTACATCGCCTGACTCAGGACCTGCAGCTCCTGGTTCTGCGACCACCTTCCGACCTGCAGGCCAATGTGATAGATGGACGATCCGACCACGAAGCCGAGCGGCTCGAACCCGGCCTCGCCGAGCAGCACGTACTCCGAGACCGACAAGTCGGAGGTGAAAACGCCCGACGGAGCGGCGCCCGCGGTCTGGGCCAGCCTGCCGGCCGCGGCCTGCGGCTCCCAGGTCGCCGCATCACCGGTCGGCTTGTTGCCGAAAAGTGGCATGGGACTCTCCTTCGGCCGGATTCACTGAGCACGCGCGGTAGCACGGGAAGCCTATCTCCGATGTGTCCGCGGTTTTCATCCCGGGTGGGCGACGTTGGCGACGGTGGCAACCGTGGCGGGGGGGCGAAGCCTGGTCACGGCGACTGCCGCGATGGCACCGACGACGGCGTAGGTGCCGAGCGTGAGCAGTGCCCGAGTGGCGCCGTAGCCCTCGAAGTAGACGACGTCGCGCATAGCGGTGGCCGCGGCGCCGGGTGGAAGTCCCTGGCTGATGGCCCGCCAGGGGTTGGGTAGCAGTTGCGGGGCGGTGCTGCCGCCAGCGGCGGGGTCGCCGACGACGACGAACACCAGCAGTCCTACCGCCGTGCCCGGCAGGCCGAGCAGGGCCTGGAAGGCGGCGATGGGCATGACCATGGCCAGGACGAACAGCGTCGCTACGCCCCAGACCGCCAGGAAGTGGCCCGGGAACGCGCCGACGATGACGTTGGTCACCAGGGCCGTCAGCACTCCCGCGCCGGCTGCCAGGATTACCAGGGCGGTGAGGCGCACGGCCAGGGGCCGGTTCTTGGTGGCCAGATAGATCATGGAGGTCCCCAGGATCCCCACGATGATCAGGCTGAGGGTGGCGGAGAAAGCGGTCGCACCGGTGGAGTCTGAGGGCGGCAGCGGGGCCAGGTCAAGGACAGTCAGCCGCCGGCCCTGGGCGTGTGCCGCGGCCTGGAAGGTCTGCTGCAGCAGCGCCGCGACGAAGCTGCTGGCGGCGTCGGCCACCAGCAGCACCGGCGGCGGCCCGGGTTCGAATGCGCCGTAGACGCTGCGGTGCAAGATGGCCGTCCGCGCGGCCGCGGGCGAGCCATATGCCAGGATCGCGAAGGCGCCGGGAGCCCGGCGGTCCAGCTGGCGTGTGATGGCGGCGACAGCCTGCGGCGGCCCGACTATTCCCAGCGGAAGGCCGTGCGGCCTCGGCTCGTGGTTAGCCGCCACGTTCGAGCCGACGAAAACAAAGACCAGCGCCAGCATGCCAAGCAGGACGAACAAGATTTTCCGGTTGCCGGAAGACAAGACACTTCTCCTGGACGCGGGCTGCCTCGCGCCCTTACCCGCGCCGTCACCCGCTCCCTTGCTTGCCGACCATCTCAGACGGCACCACGACGCGGTCGAACTCCTCCGCGTTGACGTATCCGGAGGCAAGGGCGGCCTCGCGCAGCGTGGTGCCGTCGTCGTTGGCCTTGTGGGCGATGGCCGAGGCCTTGTCGTACCCGATCACCGGAGACAGCGCGGTGACAAGCATCAAAGACCGGTTGACGTAGGCGTCGATCTGGTCGCGGTGCAGTTCGGTTCCCTCGATGCAGTACTCGCGGAGCTTGCCGCACGCGTCGCCCAAGATGGTGGCTGAGTGCAGGAAGTTGGCGATGATGACCGGACGCATCGCGTTCAGTTCGAAGTTGCCCTGGGAGCCGGCGAATGCGATCGCGCTGTCCTCGGACAGGACCTGAATGCAGACCATGACCATGGCCTCGCATTGGGTCGGGTTGACCTTGCCTGGCATGATCGAGCTGCCGGGCTCGTTAGCCGGCAGGACCAGCTCCGACAGGCCGCAACGCGGCCCCGAGGCCAGCCACCGAATGTCGTTGGCTATCTTCATCAGCGGAACGGCCAGCGCGCGCAGCCCGGCGGACGCGCCGACCATGGCGTCCAGGCCGCCCTGGGCGGCGAATTTGTTCCGGGCGGTGCGGAACGGATATCCGGTTTCCTTGGCTATCTCGGCGGCGATCTGCTCCGCGAAGCCTGGCGGCGCGTTTAGGCCGGTGCCGACCGCCGTGCCGCCCGCCGCCAGTTCGTGCAAGCCCTGAGCGTCGGCGGTCGTCCGCTCGATCGCCTGGGCGAGCTGGTGGGCGTATCCGGACCATTCCTGCCCCACGGCGAGCGGAACCGCGTCCTCCAAGTGGGTGCGGCCGATCTTTATCACGTCTTGCCAGCCAGCCGCCTTGGCGTCGATGGCCTGTCGCAGCGCCTGGACGCTCGGCAACAGCCGTTCGTGGATGGCCTTGACCGCGGCGATGTGCATCGCGGTGGGAAACGTGTCGTTCGACGACTGTCCCATGTTCACGTCGTCGTTCGGATGGACCGGGGCCTTGCTGCCAAGCTGTCCGCCGGCGAGCTGGATGGCCCGGTTGCTGATCACCTCGTTGACGTTCATGTTGGACTGGGTGCCGGACCCGGTCTGCCAGACATACAGCGGGAAGTTCTCGTCCAGCTTGCCGGCGATCACCTCATCGGCGACCCGCGCGATCAGGTCGGCCTTCCAGGCCGGCAGCCGCCCGTCCCGCCCGTTCACGATCGCGGCCGCCTTCTTCACGTACCCGTAGGCGTGGTACACCTCCTTGGGCATCCGGTCGTCCCCGATCGAGAAGTGGATCAGCGACCGCTGGGTCTGCGCGCCCCAGTACCGGTCGGCGGGCACGTCGACGCCCCCCATCGAGTCGGTCTCCCGGCGCGTCCCTGTCGCGGTCAGCCCGATCGGGACGTCGACGATCTCGGGGGCGCTCATCCCGACGCCCCGTGGTCGGGGTAGGCAGGCTGCCACATCGCGTCGTGCACGACCTGCACGATGTCATCGTGCTTCTTGGTGGCGACGCCGTCGGCGGCGGCGGCGCGGGCCACGGCGATCGCGGCGGTCGCCGAGGAGGCGCGCAGGTTCGGCACCTCCGGCAGCAGGGAGGCACCAGGAGCGGCGACGTCGGCCTGGCCGGCCACCGCTTCGGCCGCCGCGAGAATCATGCCGTCGGTCACGTGGGACGCGCCGGAGACGATCGCGCCCAAGCCGAGTCCGGGGTATACCAGCGCGTTGTTGGCCTGTGCGAAGTGGTAAGTCACGCCGTTGTAGTCCATCGGCTCCCAGGGCAGCCCGGTGCTCACCAGAGCTTTGCCCTTGGTCCAGGCGATGATGTCGGCCGGAAGGGCCTCGATCTTGGACGTGGGGTTGGAGATGGGGAAGATGACCGGTCGCTCAACCGCGGCGCTCATGGTCTCGATGACCTGCTGGGTGAAGGCCCCTTGTGTTGTCGAGGTGCCGATCAGGATAGTGGGCTTGACGTGCTCGACCACGGTCTGCAACGTGATGATGCCTGCGGCGGCCCGCTGCTGCCGCAACGCGGCCATCTGCGGCCAGCGGGTGGCCGCTGACGGGTCCACAGGGACTGGCGTCTTGTCCCAGCCCGCGGCCTCGGCGGCGCGGCGGGCGTACGGGCGCTGGTAGTCGAGCATGCCTTGGCTCATGTCGTCGGTGAGCAGGCCCGGCAGGTCCACGATCCAGATCTGGCCGGTGGCCTGGCGCTCGGTCAGCCCGTCGCTGACCATCTGGTCGCGGATCTGGTCGGCGATGCCGATCCCGGCGGTGCCCCCGCCGAAGATAACCACGCGCTGGTCACGCCAGCGAGTGCCGGTGACGCGCAGCGCGTTGAACAGCCCGGCCTTCACGATGGCCCCGGTGCCCTGCATGTCGTCGTTGAAGATCCGGTACTTGTCGCGGTAGGCGAGCAGGATCCGGCGCGCGTTGTTCGCGCCGAAGTCCTCGAAGTGCAGCAGTGCGCGCGGGAACAAGGAGGAGGCGGTCTCCAGGTACTTCTGGATGAATGCGTCGTAGGCGGCGCCGCGGGCCCGGGCGTGCTGGTTGCCCAGGTACAGCGGGTCGTTCAGCAGCCCCTCGTTGTCGGTTCCGACATCCAGCGACACCGGGATCACCCGGCGCGGGTCGATGCCCGCCGCCGCGGTGTAGACGGCCAGCTTGCCGACCGAGATCTGGATGCCGCCTACTCCCCAGTCGCCAATGCCCAGGATCTCCTCGGCGTCACTGCACACGATCAGGTCGACGTCGTCCGGCCCCAGCCCGAGCGTGCCGAACGCCTCCTGCATGTCCTCGGGCCGGTCGATGGACAGGTAAATGCCCCGCGGACTGCGGTACTCGTGGGAGTACCGCTCAATCGCGTCACCGACGACCGGGTCGTAGACGATCGGCAGCAGTTCCGAGAGGTGGTTCAGCAGCACCTTGAAATAGAGGACCTCGTTACGGTCGTGCAATTGCTCCATGTAGACGTTCTTCGCCAGGTCGCTGTCCTGGACTTGGAGCTGCGCGTAAGCGCGCTGGGCTTGCTCGTCGAGGGACAGCACTCCGGACGGCAGCCGCCCGGTCAGGCCCAGGGCCTTCCGCTGGGCCGGGAGGAACGCGACGCCTTGGTTGCGGATCGGGTCGGAGAGGACATCAGGTATTACCGGCGTCCGTGTCACGTGCTCGTTCATCGAGTTCCCCTTCTGTGGGAGGAGCACCTGGTGCGAGACGCTAGAGCAGCCGCCGCGGCGGTGGATCATTCGAACAGGGTGAATGGTGCCAAGGCGCCGGGTCTGGGTCGCGATGAAATCCGGCCTCGGCGCAGCCTCTTTCGAGGCTGGCGAGTCCGAATGCTTCCGCCGGGCCGAGCGCGCCGGCGGGCTGCACGCCTCGCGCGGCCGCCCTGCCCGCGGCCCAGGCGAGGACAGAGGCGGTGAACGAGTACGGATCCCCGCCGGTCAGGTGTACCGTCGCCAGGCGACGGCCGCGGGCGTCGGCCGCCACGGCCACGACGTCGGAGCGGATGGTTTCCCCGGAGCCTGGCGTGGCCCGGCTGCGCTGAATCCGGCGGGCCCGCTGATCCAGCGCACCGCGGACGCCCGGCAGCCGCTCCAAGGGCGCGGCGAGGGCCGAGGCGTAGTGCACGAGTCCGGTGGCGGCGCCGAACCAGCCGAGGTAGACACCCACGTCGGTAAGCGGCGCTGCCTGTCGCCGGAGCCTGGGCAGCGCGAAATGCTCCGATGAGCCGATGGAGAAGGCCTGCCGCCTGCTGCCGTCGACTTCGAACGATGTGACGTGCGCGGCGGTCCGCTCGGTGACGAGGCGCCCGTTACGGAACGAGTATCCGGGCTCGAGCAGCACGCCTGCCACCGATGCGCGGGTACCCGCGCTTGTCGCCTTCCTGATGTTCCCCTGCACGAAGTAGCCGACCCGTACCCGGGTCGCAGCGGGTCCGGCGGCCTGGAGCGCGAGTGCTCCCGCCAAGTTGCCCGGCACATAGTCGTAGCCGAACGCGGTCAGCAGCACCGCGCCGGAGTGTTCCGCCCGCGGACCGAATTCCTCGAATACTTGCCGGATGAACGGCGGTTCGCCGGTCGAGTCGAGGTAGACGGCGCCAGCCTCCACGGCGGCTTCCACCACGGACCTGCCGACCTTCAGGAAGGGGCCCGCGGTCGACACGAGCACGTCGCCGGCGCCGATTAGCTCTCGCAGCGGTCCGGGTTCTTCAGATCCGGCGACCGCCGTCTCCAGCCTTATCCCGTCCCCGGCCCGCGACAGCTGCTCGGCGAGTGCGGTCAGCCGACCCTGGTCACGGCCCGCGAGTACCGGGCGCGAGCCGCTAGCGACCATCGCCCGCGCAGTGCGGCTCCCGGTATAGCCGGTGGCTCCGTACAACACGATTCTGCCTGGCATGCGATCACAGAAGCGAGTTCATTCGCTATCCAGATCGACGCGAATCGTCAGCGGGTTCGTGTGCAGCGCCTTCGACGTGGACATGCACAGACGGCGGGCGAGGTTGCCCTGGCCCAGGATCCGCTGGCGTTCCCGCGGATCGTCGTCATCGAGGATGTGCGCGGTCCCGGACCGCCAGCCGGTGTGTATTCCGCTGACCTTGACACGGACGCGGGGATTGACCTCGATGTTACGCACCCAGTCGGCGTCACGCCCGCGCTGGGCGATCGGGATCCCTAGGTCCCACGCCAGCCTGACGACCGGATTGATCACCGACTGCTGGAGGCGGCCGAGAACGCTTTGCGCGGTAGCTGGCCCGGACACGTCGCTAGCCATGCCCGCCGCCCTTCGCCTCAAACCGATGGCATCAGGTCCCGGCAGCGATGCCGCGCCGACGCCGGGCCGACGCCGGGCCACAGTACCGCTTAGCGGAAAGTAACCATCCGGCTGCGGGAATGCCCTGGCGTCGGGTATGGTTGGCTTCACTGGTTGTAGCTTCTGTGTAGGTGCTTTCATGACGCGCTCGCGGATTTACTGCCGGGTTCCCGCGAGGTGCGGGGGCTGTCTGTAGGCAAGGAGAAATGCGCGTGGCGCAGGGAACAGTCAAGTGGTTCAACTCGGACAAGGGTTTCGGGTTCATCAGCGTTGATGGCGGGGGTCAGGACGTGTTCGTCCACTTCTCCGCGATCGAGTCGAACGGCTACCGCAGCCTGGAAGAGAACCAGCAGGTCGAGTTCGACATCGTACAGGGTCAGAAGGGTCCGCAGGCCGAGCACGTTCGCGCGCTCTGACCCCTGATCATTAGGTAAGACCACCGTCCGTTCGGTCAAAGTCTTTTTTGTCCGGAACGGGCGGTGGTTTTTCGTTGTCCCTTGCGGCAGCTTCCGCCCGGTGGAGGCCAGCTGGCTGACCAGGCCGGGAACCGCGAGCTTATCGTTGAAGGCGGACTTCAAGCGACGCGCCGACGTGGGGGGAGCGCGGGGGATGAGCACGAGGGCCACTGCTGGCAGCACCGTTGACCGGCCCTGCGTGGACTGCCTCGATCCGTCGGTTGCCGGGCGGGAACCCACGTGGCGCCTATCCCGGCCAGTCGCTTTCTGGCTGATCGTGTACGCGTTCGCGGTCACGATGCTCGGTACCACCCTGCCGACTCCGTTGTACGTGATCTACCAGGCACAATGGCATTTCTCTACCAGCCTGATCACACTGATTTTCGCTGTGTACGCGGTGGGCGTGCTCGTCGCGCTGCTGGGCGCGGGTCGCTCATCGGACCAGGTTGGCCGGCGCCCGGTGCTGGCGGCGGCGATATTGCTGAGCATCGCCAGCGCCGTGACGTTCATCCTCGCGCCGGGCGTCGGCTGGCTGTTCCTGGGCCGGGTGCTCTCCGGCCTGTCGGCCGGGCTGATGACGGGCACGGCCACCGCTGCGCTGACCGAGACGGCGCGCGCGGGCTCCGGGCGCCACGCGTCGCTGGTCGCGACGACGGCCAACATGGGCGGCCTCGGCCTCGGCCCGCTGCTCGCCGGGCTGCTAGCGCAGTACGCTCCCCAGCCGACAGTGCTGCCGTTCGTCGTCCAGCTCGGGCTGGTGGCAATCGCGGGGCTCGGCCTGTTTGTCGTGCCCGAGACGGTGACGGAGCGCTCCGCGCTATCCCTTAAGTTCCGCGGCCTCGGTATCCCGGAGGCAGGCAAGGCCGAGTTCATTGCCGCCGGAATCGCGGGCTTTGCCGCGTTTTCCCTGCTTGGACTGTTCAGCTCGCTCGTGCCAACGTTCCTCAGCGGCGTGCTGCACGATACGAGCCATGCGGTGGCGGGGGCGGTGGTCTTCCTGGCGTTCGCGGTGGCCGCCTGCACCCAGCTGGCCGGGTCCCGGCTGCCGAGCCGACCGGTGATGCTGGCCGGGCTTGCGGTGTTCCTCGCGGCCCTCGCCTTGATCGTTGCCGGACTCTCGGCCGCCTCGATGCCGCTCTTCCTTAGCGGCACGGTGGTCAGCGGAGTGGCGGTCGGCGCTGTTTTCATGGGCAGCCTGGCCACGGCCAACCGGGTCGCCCCGGCGGAGACTCGCGGCCAGGTCATTTCCACCTTTTTCGTGTTCGCCTACGTCGGCCTTACCGTGCCGGTCATCGCCGTCGGATTCGGCTCGCAGGCGTTCGGCGACTTCCGCGCCGTCCTTGGCTGCGCTATCGCACTCGCAACGATCGCGGTGGCCTCGATGGCCGTCATACGCGGTCTGCGGCATGAGGAGCCCCAGCCACCCGCGTCATGATTGGCAAGCTCAACGACAAAGGCCGCGTGGCCGACGTTCCGCTTTCCCCCGAGGCCACGATCACCGTCGAGCGGCGCGGCGAGATCGTACTGCATTCAAATCACGTCAAAACTCAAGAAAATTCCCCGCGCCGGTGCAGTGGAGAGAGCGCGAACTCATTAACGACCGCCGGACATGTCGTGACTTATCGTCCATTGCCCAATTTATGATCTATGCGGCATGCTTGCGCAATGACGAAACGCACCATCGTACTTGCCGCGACCCTCGTGACCCTGGTGGGCCTCAGCGTGCCCTTCGTCGGCGCGTCGGCTCGGGCAACGCCCGCGCGGCCGGACATTTTCCCGTCCGAATGGTGCGGAAACCAGGCACCGCCGTGTGTGGTGTCCGCCTCCCGCAACGGGGTCGCTATCACCGAGAACGATCCGACCTATGCGGTATCCGCCGCGGGATCGCCGCAGTCCGACGGTGAGTTCCTTACCCAGTGGGGCATCGCCGACGCCCAGGCCGCCGGCTCCTTTGCGACGTTGGCGCCGGGGGATGTGGGGGTTCCCTTCAGCATCACGGTCGACGTCGGCGCGCACCCGCCTCGTGTCGCCGACGAGTACGCAGGCGGTGCGAGCGTCACAGACACCTTCGACAGCGTGGCCGGCACTTGGGACGTCACCGTGTCCGGCACCGCCGTTGAGCAAGGAGTCAACGCCGACTGCAACGCGACCACCTGGACCTGCCCCCAAAACGAGACCAACACGATCGTCGCCTTCCAGGGTGAGATCGGCGATTGGCAGCAGTGGTCCGATTCGGCCCAGTGGAACGACTTCGCCGGCCTCGACCAGTGGACGAACGCCGAACTGACCGAGATACCGCCGCAGATCACCGGGAACCCGCTGACCATCAGCGAGGAGCTTGGCAACTCCCACGAGTTGAACGGCCAGGTGTTCGAGGGCTTCTGGTACGGTGTGCTGCCCAACGCGTTCCTTGTGGACATGGGCATCAACGACCCCTCCACGCTGACTTCCGCTGGCATCTCAGCCAGCGTGGGGACGGGCACCGTGACCGTGACCCCGGGACCGACATCGACCAAGATCGCGATCACCGGGATCACGTTCTCGCCGCGCATAGTGCACATCAAACGCGGCAGCATCACACCGAACGCCCCGACCGGCCTGACCGGGCGCCGGGCGTCGGCGACAGTGGCCTACCTCACCTTCCACGCGGCGCGGCCCCGCGGTTCTTATGTCCGTTCCTACCAGGGCCGCTGTGTGGCCCCGCACCACCCGACCCGCTATGGCACGGGCTCCGGCTCACCGGTGAAGGTGACCTCATTGATCCGCGGGGTCGACTATAACTGCCAGGTCCGCGCGAAGGCATCGGTCGGCTACGGGCCCTGGTCCACCTTGACCGCGGCACGGGCAGCCAGCGTGGCCAGCCTCACCTTGTCCCGGTCGTCGGTGGCTTACGGGCACGAGAACGCTGAGAAGCTGGCCGTCAAGGTCACCTCCCCGCTGGGCGGCACCCCCGCAGGCACTGTCACTATCAAGATCAAGTCCACCGTGCTCTGCACCCTCCGTCTCGCCGACGACACCGGCAGTTGCACCCTGTCCGCCAAGCGTCTCAAGCCGGGCACCTACTCGCTCACCGCCTCTTACGGCGGCAGTACCTACTACACCGGCACCTCTGCTACCAAGACCCTGACGGTGACCGGATAGAGGTGACTGTCGCTTATCCCTTCGGACGGTGCCGGTTCCACCGGTACCGGCGCCCACCGGTTAACGCCTGCTTAGCGGAGGGTAACCCCTGGCCGCGGGAATGGTCTGGCTTGGGGTATGGTTGGCTCCACTGGTCGTAGCTTCTGTGTAGGTGCTTTCATAACGCGCTCGCGGATTTACTGCCGGGTTCCCGCGAGGTGCGGGAGCTATCTGTAGGCAAGGAGAAATGCGCGTGGCGCAGGGAACAGTCAAGTGGTTCAACTCGGACAAGGGTTTCGGGTTCATCAGCGTTGATGGCGGGGGTCAGGACGTGTTCGTCCACTTCTCCGCGATCGA